>Ga0335078_10012878_pt1 | contig 12391 bp, 7 predicted proteins | sample Lox_Sample_32_FD_206711 | JGI IMG/M metagenome (GOLD analysis project Ga0335078, IMG submission 206711) | Soil microbial communities from Loxahatchee National Wildlife Refuge, Florida, United States - Lox_Sample_3.2 | ecosystem: Environmental > Terrestrial > Soil > Wetlands | place: USA: Florida... | reverse complement strand
GGACCCGCTCTCCAAAGTGGAGGACATGGCGGATACCCGCCTGGCGCCCAAAATCTCGCAGTTGCCCGGCGTGGGCCTGGTCAGCATGAGCGGCGGACAAAAGCCCGCCGTACGCGTGCAAGTGAATCCTACGGTGATCGCTTCCTACGGGCTCAACATGGAAGACGTGCGTAGCGCCATCGTGGCCGCCAATGTGAACCAGGCCAAGGGCAACTTCGATGGAGCGCACCAGTCCTACCAGATCGGCGCCAACGACCAGTTGCTGTCCTCGGACGATTACCGGCCGCTGATCGTGGCCTATCGCAACGGCGCTCCCGTGAAGCTTACCGATATCGCCGACGTCATCGACGACGTGGAAAACGTCCGCCAGGCGGCCTGGATGAACGACACCCCGGCCGTCATCATGAATATCCAGCGGCAGCCCGGCGCCAATATCATCCAGGTGGTGGACCGCATCAAACGCCTGCTGCCGAGACTAACCGATAACCTGCCCAAATCCATCGACGTCAAAATCCTCACCGACCGCACCAACACCATCCGCGCCTCCGTGGCGGACGTGCAATTCGAGCTGATGCTGACCATCGGACTGGTGGTCATGGTGATCTTCCTGTTCCTGCGCAACCTGGCGGCCACCGTTATTCCCGCCGTGGCCGTCCCCTTGTCGCTGGTAGGCACGTTCGGCGTGATGTACATGCTGGGGTACAGCCTCAACAATCTGACCCTCATGGCGCTGACCATCTCCACCGGGTTCGTGGTGGACGACGCCATCGTCATGATCGAGAACATCCACCGCTTCATCGAAGACGGCGAGCCGCCGCTGCGCGCGGCGCTGAAAGGCGCCGAACAGATCGGCTTCACCATCATCTCGCTGACCATCTCGCTGATCGCCGTGCTCATCCCGCTGCTGTTCATGGGCGATATCGTGGGACGCCTCTTCCGCGAGTTTGCGGTGACCCTGGCGGTAACCATCCTCGTCTCCGCGGTGGTGTCGCTCACCCTGACGCCCATGATGTCCGCGCGGCTGCTGAAGCACAAGCCTCCGGAGCAGCAGGGCCGCATGTTCCGCGCCTCGGAACGCGCCTTCGAAGCGGTCATCGCGCTCTACGGGAAGATGCTGCGCGTGGTGCTGCGCTGGCAAACCGTCACCCTGCTGGTGGCGCTGGCCACCTTCGTGCTCACCGCCTACCAGTTCTATACCATCCCCAAAGGCTTTTTCCCCATCCAGGATACCGGCGTCATCCAGGGCGTCTCGGAAGCCGCGCAAACCGTCTCCTTTCCCGAAATGTCCGCGCTCCAGCAAAAGCTCACCAAGGTCATTCTCACCGATCCGGCGGTGGACAATCTCTCTTCCTTCATCGGAATCGACGGCACCAACACCACCCTGAACAGCGGCCGCATCCTGATCAATCTCAAGCCGCTCGAGGAACGCGGGATGAACGCCGGCGACGTGATCCGCCGCCTCCAGCCGAAGCTCGCGCAGGTGGCCGGCATCACCCTGTTCATGCAGCCCGTGCAGGACCTCACCGTGGAAGATCGCGTCAGTCGCACGCAGTTCCAATACACCCTGGAAGATCCCAGTGCCGACGAACTGAATAGCTGGGCGCCCAAAATGGTGGCCCGGCTGAAGGAATTGCCGCAACTCACCGACGTCGCCACCGACCAGCAGGTGCAGGGTCTGCGCGCCCGCCTGGTCTTCGACCGCGATACCGCGTCGCGCTTGGGAATTACCCCGGCCGCCATCGATCAGACCCTCTACGACGCCTACGGCCAGCGCGAAGTCTCCACCATCTTCACCCAGCTCAACCAGTATCACGTGGTGCTGGAAGTGAAGCCACCGTTCCAGCAGAGGCCGGCGGACCTCAGCACGCTGTACATCCGCACCGGCGCCGGATCCACTACCGGCAACACGGGTCTGGTGGCGGGCGGCTCGACATCGACGGCGAACGCCGGTCCGGGCAACACCAGTTCCGCCGCCACCACCGCCGCCAATGCCTCGAACGCGGCGCTGGCTGCCAGCACGGCGGGAGCCATCGCGTCCTCCAGCGCCTTTCCCACCGGCGGCCAGGTGCCGCTCAGCGCATTCACCCACATGGAAACCATGGCCGTCCCCATCACGGTGAACCACCAGGGCCAGTTCCCGGTAATCACGCTGTCGTTCAACCTGGCTCCCGGCGCTTCCCTCGGCGACGCCGTGGACGCGGTCAACAAAGTGAAGGACCAGATCGGATTCCCACCCAGCATTCAAGCTGCCTTCCAGGGCACCGCGCAGGCGTTTCAATCGTCGCTTTCCAACGAATGGATGCTGATCCTGGCGGCCATTGTCACCGTATACATCGTGCTGGGAGTGCTCTACGAAAGCTACATCCATCCGGTCACGATTCTGTCCACCCTTCCCTCGGCGAGCGTGGGCGCGCTTTTGGCCCTCAACATCTGCCGCATCGATTTCAACGTGATTTCGGTGATCGGCATGGTGCTGCTGATCGGCATCGTGGGAAAGAACGGCATCATGATGATCGATTTCGCGCTGGACGCCGAGCGCCATGAGGGCATGCGTCCCATCGACGCCATCTATCAGGCCTGCCTGCTGCGCTTCCGGCCCATCATGATGACCACCATGGCGGCGCTGCTCGGCGCCGTGCCGCTGGCGTTGGGCACCGGCACGGGGTCGGAACTCCGCCGCCCGCTGGGCATTACCATGATCGGCGGATTGATGATCAGCCAGATGCTGACGCTGTTTACCACGCCGGTCATTTACCTCTTCTTCGACCGGCTGGCGCGCCGTCTTTCGCCGCGCGAGTCGCCGCATCGCGGCATGGAGCCGCTCCCCGCGGGGGATTGACGGCATGACAGCGGACCGCCACAAAGTTACCAAGCCGCGCCGGGAGAGCTCCCGATGAACATCTCCGCGCCGTTCGTGCACCGGCCGGTGGCCACCACCCTCCTCACCGCGGCGATCGCGCTCGCCGGCACGGTGGCCTTCCGCGTGCTCCCTGTGTCTCCCCTTCCCCAGGTCGATTTTCCGACCATTTCGGTGAACGCCGCCTTGCCGGGCGCGAGCCCCGAGACGATGGCGTCGTCGGTGGCCACGCCGCTCGAACGCCAGTTCGGACGCATCGCGGCAGTCACCGAGATGACGTCCTCCAGCACTCTGGGCTCCTGCGGCATCACCCTGCAATTCGACCTGAACCGCAACATCGATGCCGCCGCGCGCGACGTGCAGGCGGCCATCGCGGCGGCGCGCGGCTACCTTCCCACCAATCTGCCGATGAATCCCAACTACCGCAAGGTGAACCCGGCGGATTCCCCCATCTTCATGATCGCCCTGACGTCCAACACCCTCAACAAAGGGCAGATGTACGACTCCGCCTCCACCGTCATGGCGCAGCAGCTTTCGCAGGTGTTGGGCGTGGGACAGGTGGTGGTTGGCGGAAGCGCGCTCCCCGGAGTGCGCGTGGAGTTGAATCCCGCGGCCCTCAACAAATACGGCATCGGGCTCGAGCAGGTGCGGGCCACGCTCGCTTCCGCCAACGCCAACGCCCCCAAGGGCCACTTTTCCGACGGCCGGCAGATGTTCGAAGTGGGCGCCAACGACCAGCTTTTTAAGGCCGTCGATTATAAGCCGCTCCTCATCGCCTACCACAACGGTTCGGTGGTCCGCGTCGGCGACGTCGGCGACGTGGTGGATTCCGTCGAAGACGTGCGCAATGCCGGGTATGCCAACGGCAAGCCATCCGTGCTGGTGATCATTTTCCGCCAGCCCGGCGCCAACATCATCGATACCGTGGACCGCATTCGCGCCGTCATGCCGCAGCTTCATGCCGCCATCCCGGCGGCCATCGATATGCGCGTGGCCATGGATCAGACCCAGACCATCCGCGCATCGGTCCACGATGTGGAGCGGACACTGCTCATCTCGGTGGCGCTGGTGGTGCTGGTGGTCTTCGTATTCCTGAAGAACGTCCGCAGCACCTTCATTCCCAGCATCGCGGTGCCGGTGTCGCTGCTGGGAACGTTCGGCGTCATGTACCTGTTCGGCTACAGCCTCGACAACCTGTCGCTGATGGCCCTGACCATCTCTACCGGGTTCGTGGTGGACGACGCCATCGTGGTGATCGAAAACATCACGCGGTATCTCGAGGGCGGGCTCAACCCCTTCGCCGCCGCTCTCAAGGGCGCGCAGGAAATCGGATCGACCGTGCTGACCATGAGCACCTCGCTGGTGGCGGTGTTTATTCCGCTGCTGTTGATGGGCGGGATCGTCGGCCGCCTGCTGCGCGAATTCGCGGTGACGTTGTCGGTGGCGATCGGAGTGTCCATGGTGGTGTCGCTGACCGCGACCCCCATGATGTGCGCCCACCTGCTGCGCGAGCACGAGACGCACGGATGGGTCTACAACACCGTGGAGAACGGTTTCAACCGGCTGGTCAGAGCCTACGCCCGGGCGCTGTCGCTGGTGCTTCGCCATTGGGTGGTGACCCTGATGGTGCTGATCGCCACGATCTGCCTGAACGTCTATCTGTTCGCCATCGTGCCCAAAGGCTTCTTCCCGCAGCAGGACACCGGGCGCATGAACGGGCAGATTCTGGCCGACCAGGACACCTCGTTCCAATCCATGGACAAGACTCTGCTCCAGATGGTGAACATCGTGGCGGCCGATCCGGCCGTGGACACGGTCAACGGCTTCACCGGCGGCGGCGGCGGAGGCGGCGCCAACACCATGAACCAGGGCCGCATGTTCGTCTCGCTCAAACCGCTCGCGGAACGCAAAATCACCGTCGATTTCATCATGCAGCGCCTGCGTCCCAAGCTGGCCCGAATCCCCGGCGCCACGCTCTACCTCCAGGCTTCGCAGGATGTGCGCGTGGGCGGACGCAACAGCGCCGCGCTTTACCAGTTCACCATGCGGGGCGACAACATCCAGGACCTGATCGCTTATGCGCCGCAGATGTTCGAGCAGTTGAAAAAGATCCCCATCATCGTCGACGTCAACAGCGACCAGCAGAATCGCGGCCTGCAATCCCTGGTGACGTACGATCGCGAGACCGCCTCACGTTTCGGCATTTCCTCGCAATTGCTCGACAACACGCTCTACGACGCGTTCGGCCAGCGCCAGGTGTCCACCATGTACAAGTCGCTCAACCAGTACCACGTGGTGATGGAAGTGGCGCCGCAGTACTGGCAGAATCCCGAGACCTTGCGCGACATATACGTTCATTCGCCGCGCGGAAATCAGGTTCCGTTGAACGCCGTCGCGCATTTCGGGCCGGCCGTCGCGCCGCTCTCCGTGAACCACCAGGGACTGTTTCCCTGCGTCACCATTTCCTTCAATCTACAGCCAGGCGTGGCGCTGGGCGACGCCGAAATCGCCATCAACGAGGCCGCCCGCAAGGTCGGTCTTCCCAATACCATTCAGACGGGCTACAGCGGCACGGCGGCGGCCTACCAGGATTCCTTGAGCAACGAGAAGTATCTGATCGCGGCCGCGCTCGCCGCGGTTTATCTCATGCTCGGCATCCTATACGAAAGCTACATCCACCCCGTCACCATTCTTTCCACTCTTCCCTCGGCGGGCGTGGGCGCTATTCTGGCCCTCCTTCTCACCAGGACCGACCTCAGCATCATCTCCATGATCGGGATCATTCTGCTGATCGGCCTGGTGAAGAAGAACGGCATCCTGATTGTCGATTTCGCCATCGCCGCGGAGCGCATCGAACACAAGAGCCCGCGCGACGCCATCTTCGAAGCCAGCCTGCTGCGTTTCCGTCCCATTCTGATGACCACTTTCGCCGCCATTCTGGGAGCCTTGCCGCTGGCGCTCGGACAGGGCACGGGTTCGGAATTGCGCCGCCCACTGGGCATCACCATCATCGGCGGCCTGATCATGAGCCAGGCGCTGACGCTGTTCACGACGCCCGTGGTTTACCTGTTCTTTGACCGTATCCAGCACTGGTGGGAGCGAGTTCGCGGCGTGCGGCCGGCGCCGCCGCTCGAACCGGCCGAATCCGAAGGATAAACATGTCCCCGCTCGCGTCGTGCCGTTCCAAGTTCTCCTCTCCGCGCAGAAGCACCGCTTGCCCGCGGTCGCCGCTCGGCGGCGGCCTCTGGCCGGGCCAGATTCAACAGGGGGCCCGATGTGCCGATCCGTGTGCATCCGTCGGCATCCGGGGCCAATTCTCGCTTCCGGCAAGCTCCGGGATCCACAAGGCCGGCGGAATCCCCGGCCCTGGATTTGGCGGCCATGGATGCGCACGGATGCAAACGGATGAAGAGCACCCCCCTGGCAGTCCCGGCGAAGCGGGGCCTCCGGCGGGCGCCGGATGCAGCCATGGAAAACACGTGCGGTCTCAGGGCAGCCACCGGGCGGTGCTTCCGTTTCTGGCGGCCGCCGCGCTCGCGCTGGCCGGCTCCGCCTGCATGAAAGGTCCTCATTACCAGCGGCCGGTGGCCGCCGTGCCGGAACACTACAAGGAAGCGCCGCCCGACGGTTGGAAAACCGCCCAGCCCAACGACGGCGTGATTCGCGGCAAATGGTGGGAGATCTTCGGCGACCCCGCGCTCAACGCTCTGGAAGAGCAGGTGAATATTTCCAACCAGAACGTGCTCCAGGCCGAAGCGCAGTTCCGCGAGGCCGTCGCCGCGGTGAAGATCGCGCGATCGGCCTTATTTCCGACGGTGACCACGACTCCCTCCATCACCGGCCAGCAGACTTCGTCGCGCCTCTCGACCAACGGCGGCCGCTCCATTACCGCGGGAGTTTACGATCTCCCCGTCAACGCGTCCTATACCGCCGACGTTTGGGGCAACCTGCACCGCTCGGTCACCGCCAGCGCCGTGAACGCGCAAGCGCTCGACGCCGTGCTCGAAAACGTGCGCCTGCTCTACCAGGCGGAGCTCGCCGGCGACTATTTCACGCTGCATGGCCTCGACGGCGATTTCGCTTTGTTGCAGGAAACCGTGAAATCCTACGACGAATATCTGCATCTGACCCGCGTCCGCTTCGCCGGCGGCGTGGCCACCGACGCCGATGTCTCGGAGGCCGAGACCCAGCTCTATACCACGCAGGCGCAATTGGTCGATATCGGCGTCCAGCGCAGCCAGGTGGAGCACGCCATCGCCGTATTGATCGGCAAAGCGCCGCGGGAATTGGAGCTCCCGCGCTATGCCATCCAGGTGGACCCGCCGGTGATTCCCGTGGGCCTGCCCTCGACTCTGCTGGAGCGGCGCCCGGATATCGCCGACGCGGAACGCCAGGCGGCCTCGGCCAACGAACAGATCGGCATCGCGCAATCGGCCTTCTACCCCACGCTCACTCTGGCCGCGTCCGCGGGCGTGCAGTCCACCAACATCTTGAATTGGATCACCTGGCCGGCGCGCTTCTGGACTATCGGCCCGCAACTGGCGCAAATCCTGTTCGACGCCGGCCGGCGCACCGCGCAAGTGGCGCAGGCGCAGGCGGCCTACGACGCCACCGCGGCGGCGTACCGGCAATCCATCCTGACGGCATTTCAGCAGGTGGAAGACAATCTGAGCGCGCTGCGCGTGCTGGAACAGGAAGCCGGCGTCACCGACGCAGCGGTCCAGTCCGCCAAGCGCTCGGTGGACGTGACCACGGCGCAGTACAAAGGTGGGACGGCGAATTACCTGAACGTGATCCAGGTGCAGACCATCGCGCTCGCCGACGAACGCTCCGCGGTGGACCTGAAGACTCGCCGCATGGTGGCCAGCGTGGGGCTGATTCAAGCGCTGGGCGGCGGCTGGGACAACACCAGGCTGCCGACCAAACAGGAAGTCGGCGACACGCCGGTGCGGTTCCAGCCGAATCGGTGAGGCGCCGGGCCTTCGCGCCATGATGGGCAATGCTGCGTATTTTTCCAACTGTCGGGTATCGCCGAAAATTGTGGGCCGGACCCCCTGGTCCGCCACAGGCGTTCACATACCGGCTGCTTTCCCGGATGGTGGGAGATGGACGCGGCGCGGACACTCGTGTCCGCGGCGCCGAGACGAGTCTTGTCCGCGCCACTTCTCCTGTCATAAGGCCGGCAATGCGCGGCTTATTTTAGCGCCAATGCCCAGGTCCGCGGCCGCGCACGCCACTGAGAAAACTGAGCGGCATCGGCCATGACGGGCCTCGCTACCGTTCTTCGAATCCTGGCCGGATTTGCGGGCTGCGCGGTCGCGTCGATGTCCCTCGGGCTCGCGGTTCTCCGCAAGCTCCGTCTCGACCTGCGCCGCGCCGAAGCCGTTGGTCTCGCGTATCTCGTTGGCAGCGCCCTCACCAGCACATTGACGTTCGCCGTTGCCGCGGCGCAAATTGCCTGGAGCGAACTGTTCGTCTTCTTATCCTTGGCCGCGCTGATTCTCTTGTGGCGGCAGCGCGCCTGGCTGCGGACCCTCGAGCCGGCCCGCTTCTCCGACACCGAAATCGGGCTGAGCGCGCTGGTTTGCGCGGCGCTGATCGGGTACGGGCTGCTTTATTTTCGCCAGGCCCTGTCTCCCGAAATGAGCCCGGACGGCATGGCCTACCACCTCGGACTGGTGAATCTGTGGAACCACTCGCACGGCCTCACGCGCGGCATCGGCATGTACTCCGCGCTGCCCGAAGGCATGGAAATGCTGTTCCTGTTCGCCTTTTCGATTGGCGGGCATTCGGCGGCGGCCCTGGTCCATTTCAGTTTTCCGATCGCGCTGGGGTTTCTCATGGTGCTGTTCGGCATGCGTTTCGGCTGGCCGCGCGCCGCGGGAATTGTGGCCGCGGTCATCCTGTTCTCCAGCCCGCTGGTAGGCATCGATGCCACTTCCGCCTACAACGATGTCGCGGTGGCCGCCGTGATCTTCGGCGCTGTCTTTCTGTTCGAGATCTGGCGGCGGGACCGCGCCTCGAGCGGGTGTCTCTACGCGGCAAGCCTGCTGGCGGGCTTTGCGGTGGCGGTGAAACCGACGGCCGTGTTCCCCAGCGCGTTTCTGTTGGCATTCGCCGCCTGGGAACTGCGCAGAGGAAAGGAACCGCGCGCGGTCAGGGCGCTGCTGATCTCCACCTTGATCGTGGCCGCGATCCCAGCTCCTTATTTCATACGCAATGCGATCTGGTTTCAGAATCCCGCCGGCTTCCTGGGGAACAGCCTCTTCCCGAATCGCTCGTTTCACGTTTCGTTCGAACGCTCCTATACGCGAAGCCTGGCGCAGATTCCCGAATCGGCCTGGCGGGAAATGCCGCGCGAATTGGGGCCGGTTTTCCTGCTGGCGCCCCTCGCGGTGGCGGGACTGATTTTTCCCCAGACGCGACTGCTGGCGATCGCCGCCATGGCCGCCGCGCTGCCCTTCCTGGCCGTCAGGAGCACGCGGTTCCTGATTCCCGCGCTGCCTTTCGTGACCATGGCCGCGGCCTACGTCCTCTGCCGCCTTCCGCGCGGTTCGCTGCTCGCCGGCGCCCTGGCGTGTGTGAATCTTTATCTCTGCCTGCCTGCCGTGAGCAATCGCTGGCATATCGGCGGCGGATGGCGTCTCTACTACCACGTTCCCTGGCGCGTGGCGCTCCGCCTGGAACCAGCGGAGCGCTACCTGGAGCGCTCGGACGAATACCGCATGGCGCGGCTGATCGAAGCGCAGGTGCCGGCGGGGGAGAAAGTGCTGTCCCTCGACGCCGCGGTAGCGCAATCCTACACCGCGCGGACGGTTCTGGTGGCGTGGGAATCGGCCTTCGCGGAACGGATGACCGACATGATTCTCAGCGCCGGTTATGCCACTACCCAAGGCACGCGCACCTGGACTGCTCGCTGGCCGCCGGCCGAAGTCAAAGAAGTGCGCATCGCGCAGGCGGGAACGAGCGCCACCGAAGCGATGTGGAGCGTCAACGAAATCCGCCTCTCATCGGAAGGCTTGGCGCTGGAACGCTCGCCGCGATGGCGTCTGGAGGCACAGCCCAACCCCTGGGACATCGCCTTGGCATTCGACGGGTCCGCGGCGACGCGCTGGCGATCCTGGGAAACTCTCCGGCCCGGAATGCGCATCGGCGTAGCGTTCGACCGGCCCATTCGTCTCGACACGGTGGAGGTGGATTGCGCCGACCCGCAGTGGGAAAGCCGCATGACCGCGTCCGTACGCACCGCGGGCGGGCAATGGCTGTCGGCCGGTGAGTCGCTCTGGCGCGATACGCGCGTGCCGCCCGGCCTGCGCCGGCAGGCCACCGGGGAAGTCAAACGCTCCGGCGTTCGCTATATCGAGATGAACAGCGACGCCTGGCGCCAGGAGCCGTTCCACGCCGACGGGGCGGGTTGGGGCGTCAGCGAGGTCGCGACGAACCAACGGTCCGTGCTGCTGCGCATCGACTGAGCGAGTCGCCCCGTGCGTTTGGGGAGCCGGATTAGTGCCCGTACCGCTTTTCGCCCGCCTCTATCCTCACCGCCAGGCGATTCTCGGGCGGCGGCAGCGGGCAGGTAGCGTAGGGCGTGAACGCGCAGGGTGGATTGTAAGCCTTATTGAAATCGAGCACGACGTGCCCGTCTTTAGGCAGGCCGGAGTAGAAGAACCGGCCCGCCGGGTAAGTTTCCTTGCCGGAAGTCTGGTCTTTGAAGATATAGAAGAGTTCCTTCGCCCCGGGCTCTTCGAAAATCGGATGGAGCGTGAACTCGCGCCCGTGCAGTTGGAACACGGCGTAGCCGGGGCAATCGCTCTCCTCCGTCTGCCCGAGCACGTTCAGGATGGGAATCTTCTTCGGCTCGGCGACCCACTTCGCCACGATGCGGTACGATTCGTCCGCGGGGAAGGATTCGATGCCCTTGAAGTGCACGCGCGCTTCGCTTTGCGGATCTTTCACGCGGATTCCGTACCTGTCGCCGCGCTTGATCGCCAGCAGACGAAGGCGGCCCACGCGCACGACGTCGTCGGAATCGGGCTTCACTTCGCGCGTCGCGCCGTCGATCGTGACCGATACCTTGCCGCGATCGAGATGGAACACTCCGGCATGCGCCGGACCGTCGGGCAGCGCGATTTCGCCCGCTGGATCCTTGCCGAACGGGTTGGCGCCATCGTGCAGCCAGAAAAGGCCGGCGAGCGAGAGCCAGCCGTCCTCAGCCTGCAACCGCGCCTCGCGATCGGCGTGCCATTGAGCGATTTCCGAGGCGAAATCAGAAGCCGCGAAGACGGCGGAAGCGGCCAGCAGCGGGAAAACCAGCCGCGCCATCATACGTTTTCTCCCGAACCGGGAATCAACTGATCGAGCAGCGCGGCGAACTCACCCGATTTGCGTTCCACGCGCTCCTTCAGGCTGGCGAGATCGTTTTCGAGCGTGCGCAGCTTGTCGGCCAAGTGCAAGCACGCCAGCACGGCGATGTGCGTGGAATCGGCGTTGGGCGCGCGCGATGCGATCGACAACATCAGCTCGTTCACGCTGGCGGCCAGGGCTTCCACCTGGCGCGGGTCGTCCGCCGTCCGCAAGACGTAGGGCCGGCTGAGAATGGTCACGCGAACGGGCTGCTTTTCGGTTACGCTTTCCATGCGGAAACCTCGCGAAACGGCGCGGCTAACTGCCGCTTAGCTGATCGATCTGGCCGAGCAGCCGTTCAATGCGCGCGCGGACCTGCTTGCGTTCCGCCTGCAAGGTCTTCACTTCCTGCGCCAACCGGTCCGCATCGGCGCGGGCCGCGGCAGCAGCTTCTACCGCGGCGTCTTTTTCCTGGCGCAACTGCGCCACCCATTGGACCGCCCGCTGGATCCGTTCTTCCAGGCTGCTGAGGGAATCCGCTTCGAATTCGAGAGGGCTCATGGTCCGATTCTACGCTTTCGCGAGGGCGGTTTTGGCGGTGGAGACCAGTTGTTGGAAGGCGGCCTCGTCATGGAGGGCGATATCGGCCAGCACCTTCCGGTTCAGGTCCATTTTCGCGGCTTTCAGGCCGTGCAGAAACTGGCTGTACGAGATGCCGGCGGCGCGGCAGGCGGCATTGATGCGCACGATCCACAACGAGCGGTAGTCGCGCTTCTTGTTCTTGCGGCCGGTGTAGGCGAATTTCAGCCCACGTTCCACGGCCTCCTGCGCGGCGCGGTTCAGTTTGCTCTTGGTGAGAAAATAGCCGGATGCCAGGCTCAGCGTCTTTTTGCGAGTGGCGCGGCGGTGGGTTCCTCTTTTAACTCTGGGCACGTTTCATCTCCTTTTTTGGAATTGCTGGGATTGGCGGACCGGGCACGTGCGGTGAGCGCCGGCCGCGCAATAGGGCTCACCCGCTAGTAGGGGAGCATGCGCTTCAGCGCCGGCTGATCGGCCTTGTCGGCCACCACGGACTGATGCAGTTTCTTTTTGCGCTTGTGCGGCTTCGAGGTCAGGATGTGCCGGCCAAAGGCATGATTGCGAACCACTTTGCCCGTGCCGGTTTTCTTGAACCGCTTAGACGCACCTTTG
>Ga0335078_10012877_pt1 | contig 12391 bp, 13 predicted proteins | sample Lox_Sample_32_FD_206711 | JGI IMG/M metagenome (GOLD analysis project Ga0335078, IMG submission 206711) | Soil microbial communities from Loxahatchee National Wildlife Refuge, Florida, United States - Lox_Sample_3.2 | ecosystem: Environmental > Terrestrial > Soil > Wetlands | place: USA... | reverse complement strand
GCGAAACGCTTCTACGATATAGTTGAGGCGCAAAACATCACCGCATGTGGCTATGCACCTATAGCGGCTTTAATCACATATGCAAACGGCGTGTGTGCTAAGGCTAAACTTTTGAACTATCATAATAGCGGCGACATAACAGGCGACCACTCCAGCGTCGTAGGCTACGCAGCTGTGAGCTTCAGGAAATAAGCTTACGAGTGGTTTTTTGGATGATGTTCACCGATGGCAAGGTGGGCAAGCGAGATAGAGGTCTCAGTTACCAAGCGGTTGTGGCTTCAAGATGTAACAACATCATCTTATATTCTATTTCTGTGTAAAATGATTTGAGCGAGAAAGGAAAAAGCAAGGGATTGCCAACAAACAGTTGGGCGGTCCGGCTGGAAACAAGGTGATGAGGCGTCTTTGCCCAATCAATTTTTGCTTCTCCCCTGTTAACGCTTGGCTTGACCTCCTAACGCTACTTTTACCCCACCAAACTAAACTTGTTTGAACAAGTGTTTTGCGAGCAATTTTTAATTTCGGTTTTGTCTTCTAAGCAACCACTTGGTAAAAAAGAATGTTTTTATTAGAATTGATACAATAGCTCCTTTCATCGGTGACATTAATGGGTAAAGGTTCGGGTTACGGCAAAGTGATTTTGTTGGGTGAACACTTCGTTGTTCATGGTGCTCCCGGAATCGTCTCCGCGATTGACTCCACAACCGACGCTGAAGTCAAAAAAGCTGTCAAAGGTATCAACATCCGGGACGAACGGAAAACCGCTAAGGGCTACAGTGAAGAAAAGCGTCTCCAACAAATCGAATCAATCGAGAGAATGCTAAAAACCATGGGCATCGACTCCAAAATCGGACTTGACATATGGATTGGCGGGACTCTTCCGGGCTTTAGTGGGCTAGGCGCTTCAGCGGCAAGCAGCGTCGCCATCGCAAGAGCCATAGCTCAGGAACTCGGAATGCTAGTTTCCGACAAAAAAATTAACCAGGTCGCCTACGAAGCAGAGAAAGCTTACGCTGGTAACCCTTCAGGCATCGACAACACTGCTGCAACCTACGGTGGTTTGATGTGGTTCAAAAAAGACGTGGCGGGTGGACCAGACAAGATTGAAAAACTGCATGTACGTAGACCAATTGAAATAGTCATCGGCAGCACAGGCAAGGTTGCGAATACCAAAGCTATGGTGGAAGGCGTTGCTGAACGCAAAAAGAAAAACCCAGCGAAATATGACGCAATTTTTAAGCAAGCTGAAAACCTGGCGGTTGCAGGACGGAAAGCGCTCGAAGCTTATGACCTTAAAAAAGTCGGTGACCTCATGAATGAAAACCATCGTTTGCTCCAAGAAATTGGCGTATCCAGCAAAGAGCTCGACATGCTTGTTGATTTGGCACGGAAACAGGGTGCCTTCGGCGCGAAACTCACTGGCGGAGGCGGCGGCGGATGCATGGTTGCGTTAACTCCTGGAAAAGAGTTGCAGGGCAAAGTTCTAAGCTCCATTAAAAGCTTAGGTTTTGAAGTGCTCAGCACAAAGATCGGCGCTGAAAGGTATTAGGGTGGATGGCTAAGTTGGGTTTAAGAAGTTTCATCGAAGTGCTCGACAAAAACGGCGAATTAACACGAATAACCAAGCCGGTTTCCACCGAGTACGAGTTAGCAGGCATAATTGAGGCTTTGCGTGAGAGGCCTGTGTATTTTGAGAAAGTTAAAGAGTCAATGTACCCTGTTGTTGCAGGGCTTGTTTCATCTAAAGAGTTTATCGCGAGGTCGCTTGGTGCACAGAAAGACAAGTTACTGCCCAAATTATCAGGCGCGATCGAACATCCAGAGCCGCCACAAGTCATCAAAAGGGGAGCATGCCAAGAGGTCGTGGAAACAGACGTCGACTTATGCAAGCTCCCCATAATGCGTTACACCGAAAAAGACGGCGGAAAATACATCGCGTCAGCTGTAACAATCATCAAAGACCCTCAATTAGGCAGAAACACGTGTTTCCATCGCCTCATGCTTAAAGACAAGGAGCATTTTGTCGCCCGCATCGTTGAAGAACGCGGAACCGACACTGCGCTCAAAAAATCTGGCGGCGAACTCGACGTAGCCATCTGCATCGGCAGCTCGACCGCTGTTCTACTTTCTGCTGCAACCTCATTGCCTAAAGGAGTGGATGAATTGGGAATGGCGAACGCACTGGAGAAAACCGAACTTGTCAAGTGCAGAACGGTTGATTTGGAAGTGCCGGCTGACTCCGAGTTTATTCTTGAAGGACGAATCACAAAAGAGAGGGCTACTGAAGGACCCTTCTTGGATTTGACGGGCGTAGTTGACCGGATACGTCAGCAGCCAGTTGTCGAAATCAAATGCGTTACGCACCGCAAGAACCCTATTTATCAGACGATTCTCGCGGGCAAAAACGAGCACAAATTCCTCATGGGAATGCCAAAGGAACCGACCATCTACAATGAAGTCAACAAGGTTTGTCACTGTAAAGACGTCTACATCACGCCTGGCGGATGCAGTTGGCTCCACGCCGTAGTTCAAATTAAGAAGCAGAATGCTGATGACGGAAAAAAAGCAATAGCAGCCGCTTTCGAAGGCCACAAATCGCTAAAACACGTGGTTGTTGTTGACGAGGACATTAACATTTACGACTCCAACGAGGTGGAGTGGGCGATTGCGACAAGATTCCAAGCTGACAAAAACACAGTTATCTTGTCAAACCAACCTGGCTCATCACTTGACCCGTCGGGCGACTTGAGTGAAGGCAAGAAAGCAACTACAGCCAAAGCAGGGTTAGACGCGACCATACCGCTCGTGACAACTGGAAAAGGCTTCAAGAAAGAAGAATATGTTAAAGTGGACTTAAAAATGTACATGTGATGTTCATGCGGTTGACTAAGCAGGAACAGAAAATGCTTGAAGGCGCCGAAGGTCATGCTGTGCAAAAAAGCATGGAAATCCTCGTTGCTTTAGGAGAAATTTACGGCGCAGATAGTCTCATAGAGGTCAGTAGCGTCCAAGTATCAGGAGTATCATATAACAACCTTGGCGACGCTGGGCTAGAATTTCTCGATGAACTGGCAAGAGATGGCAAAGTGCGAGTTCTAACAACTCTTAACCCAGCAGGCATGGATCTAGAAAACTGGCGCAATCTTGGCATCAGCGCAGAATTCGCTGAAAAACAAAACCTCGTCATAAAAGCTTTTGAGAAAATGGGGATACTTGTCAGCTGCACGTGCACGCCCTACCTTATAGGCAACCTGCCACTTTTTGGCGAACATATAGCGTGGTCAGAAAGCTCAGCAGTCACGTTTGCGAACTCAGTGATTGGCGCAAAGACAAACAAGGAAGGCGGACCTTCTGCTTTGGCAGCGGCGTTCGTGGGAAAGACGCCTTGTTACGGGCTTCATTTGGATAAGAACCGGGTTCCCGATGTACACGTGCACGTTAGGGCGAATCTGTCGAAGCTTTCTGATTGGGGCGCACTGGGCTACGCGATAGGAATGAAGGCGGAAAACAAAATCCCTTACATAACAGGCATTAAGGCAACGGATTTGGATGGGCTTAAATCGTTCTGTGCGTCGATCGTGACCTACGGTGTCAAACCCCTCTTCTACATCAAGGGCATATCACCAGCGTCGGAACAGCAAACAATCCCAAAAACAACTGTAATCATCGAGCAGGCAGACATCAAGAACGCATATGACAAAATCAACGACCAAGTAACTGACATAGAACTCGTCTGCGTCGGCTGCCCACACTGCTCAATCAACGAAATCTCCAAAGTCGCTGAGTTGGTCAAAGGCAAAAAGGTTGCGAAAGACACAGAGTTTTGGGTTGCAACTTCCAGAAGCGTCAAGCAGCTGGCGGACAAAAGCGGGTACACAAGGGTTATTGAGGCGGCAGGGGGCAAATTCGCATGCGACACGTGCATGGCTGTGGCTCCCCTTAAAGGCAGGTTTAAGTCGTTGGCGACAACTTCAGCGAAAGGCTGTTTCTACTCGAGGCAGAATCTCATGAAAACCAAGATGGGCAGTATCGAAGAATGCGTGCAAGCAGCGGTGTCTGGGAAATGGAACAGCTGACCGGCAGAGTAATCTACAAGGGCAAAGTGCAGGGAGAAGCACTCGTAACCAGCCAACCTATCTCCTTCTATGGCGGAGTCGACCCAGCAACGGGCACAATCATCGAGAAAGGGCATGAGCTGCAAGGGCAAAGTGTCAAAGGCAAAATCCTCGTGTTTCCAACTGGTAAAGGCTCAACTGTTGGCTCTTACACCCTTTACCGAATGAAAAAGAACGGCACTGCACCTTCAGGCATGATCAACGAAGAATGCGAAACAGTGGTTGCTGTCGGGGTCATCATCAGCGAAATCCCTTGTGTCGACAAAATTGACATATCTAAAATCAAAACAGGCGATAAAATCCTAATAGAAAACGATAGCATAAGCGTGTCATAGACCCTGCCCATTTATGGAGGCATTAACCCATTTTTGCGCAAGAATCATTTTTTTTAAAAAAGAGGCACCAAAACGAGTTTAACTCTTGTTCAGCTTTCCTGTTTTTATTTGGCTCAAATGCAAGACAAACCATGCAGATATGATCCCCAGCCAAAGAAGAACCGATCCAAGGAAGAGCCGCTCAGTAAGCCCACCAACTCGAGAATTTAGGTGAGGAAACAGGAAAGGCAATCCAAACTCAATAACCCAAAGAACTACAACGATTGTTGATAGTGGGATCGCGAAACGGTTCAAGTCTTGAAACTCCGGATTTCGCCGTAATTTCTGCGAGATTGCAACTGTTCCGAAAGCTCCACCAATGAAGGCTATGATGGCAACTACAAGGTGAATCCCACCATGCCACGATACAGGCGTTGCTGGGACGTCAGTAGGGAATGCCGCTAACAAAACCGCTCCAACCGTCCAAACACCAAGCAGGTACGTTCCAGTTCGAAATTGAGACCGAGCTACTCCGACCAAATCCAAGGTTCGAAGGAAAGCATAAATGAACAGGAGCGAAAGTACGGCGCGGTTAAGGAAATTTACCGTCATGATGAACCCGAACTTGCCTACTGCGAGGGCGCTTTCAGCCTGACTGATTGGGTTGTAATGCGGCGGCAAAACCTGGGCAACAACATCAAGAACTACATAGAGGACAAGCCCAAAAATAACTGCCCAGAAAAACTTTGCAGTACCTGATTTCTCAACTTGTTTCATAATCGAACCGTTAACCAAAAAGCAATTAAACTTATCGCTCCCCTTTTAGAGACGTTCCCGCAGGCGTCATCCGTGGATCTGTTGCCCTTTCTAAGAAACAGGTCTTTCCAAGGTTTTAGTCCATGGGTTTCATCCATCCACCGTTGCTGAACCTTGCTAGGCAGCCGAAGGGGAACGACAGCAACAGGTCGATTATGGCTATCGTTGGCATAAACTGCAAGTTGAAGGTTACCTGCAAGACAAGGTTGAGGGTTGAGAAAGCAAGTAAAAGGAAGATGCCATTAAGCCAGAAGCCTACCTGCCAGCCTCGGGTTTTATAAAGGCTGTTGATCAAGGCTATGTTTACGGCTCCAAGTATGATCGGCTGTGCAAAATAGGTTATAGCTAGCAGGAACGCGAAGCCCAGGGGAGGCATGTAACTCATAAAAGAGTCTTGCGCACTGTAGAACCATGCTTGAATAACGATTAAAATAATGACGGTAGTTAGACCTTGAAGGAGCAGTTTTTCAGCTAGCCTCAGGTTTCTGAGGAGGTTAAGCACTTTGTTTTCACTTTGCGTTTTTTGCAATCCAGTCACCTACCGCTGTTTCTGTTGGGGTTCCGCGGATCCCATAGTTGTCGTATGCGCTGTTCCAATAGACGATCCAGCAGCCTTTGAGCCCCATGCTTTTGAAAAGATTTAGTCCGCTGATGATGTAGTTTGCTTGGGCTGCGCTGTCGGTTGTTGACATGCCGAACTCGGTTATCACCACATTTTTATGGGTAATTTCATGCAAGTTTTGGATGAAAAGGGGCGATAAAACAAGGAATGAATTCATGTAGATGTCTAACCCTACGAAGTTGAGTTTTTGGCTGAACTCGACAGGAATGTTGGTTCTCAGAACGTAGCCGATTCCGAAATTTGTATACAGCTCTGCAGAAAGGTGATGGGATTGAACGGTTGCTAAAATGTTGTTGAACGTGGAGAGGATTTCGTCATCCGTAAACAGCGCGCCGATGTCCCAACTGGAGGAAGTTTCAGGTTCATTCATAATTTGAATGTAAGTTAAGTTTCCTCCCCAGTGGTCAATGTAGAAGTTAATGTCGTCGGTTGATTCATCGTTTGGTATGACCAATGCAACCGCTAAACCGTAGTGGCTTGTTGCTTCGAAAAACATGTCTGTCTTTTGATTTATCGGATCAGTAGGGTACTGCGGGTCGCACTCAAAATTTATTCTTATGACTTTGAAGCCTAAATCATAAATCTGTGTAACTTGCCCGTATATATCGGTCAGGTTATCCTGCTCGTAAACGTAGTGTATACCTACTTGGAAGGAGGAATTCGGGTCACGGCGAGTCGACACATAATAATCGTAGGGGTAGAAAAGCTGGATGAATAAGAACACAACGCATAGCGTAATAACAATGAGGTTTTTAATCAAGCTCTTATTAGTAAACCTGGTTAAACCTTGGACGAGGTTCGAAAGGGGCTTCCCCATGGCTTATGTTGTCTCTGTATCGCCTTTTAAGTTTTAATTAAACAAAAGCAAAAACCAGTCAAGGGAAAGCTGATCAGCCGGGGTTTCGGGAAAAGTAATTAATTTATTAAATGTTTTTTCCAACTTTTTGAGTAACCATCAAGTTGGATGTCAAGCGTAAACAAGTCAAACATAGCTTCTACTGTTCATGCGAGAAACTTGGACCTGAGCTAACTTAGTTTTGGCAGTATCAAACCTTTTCCAAGCTTGTGCGATGTAGAAATATGGTTTTTTGATGTGAATTGCAGTTTCATAATATTTTAGTTGTTTTTCGTATGTAATACCTTCTGATGCCAAATGAAAAGAAAAAAGAAGATGTCTGAAACTAAATTGTCTGATGAAGAAGACTTAGTTTCATGGGTTGTCGAGGAAGCATTGATAAAGCACTCGACTAAACTCGACTAAGACTAAAACTGCGTAAACGAAAGATAACCTCCTTATTGAAAAAACGGCTAAAGTCGTAATAAATGTCAAAAAGGTCAATAAGCTAAAGTGCTTCAAATCTAATTTCACTACGCAACACGTTAAAATATCATTCTTTCTTAGAGGTGTGTGTGGCTTTGCATTGAAGTATTTTGGTTTATCTATTATTTCTGCGAAAGTTTTCCTCAGGTGTTCCATTTCTCATATTTCCCCCTATTGGATGCATATTGAAGAAACTAAACCAAAAACACGAACAATCATCCATTAAAGGTTTAAATAAAACTTTTCGACCAGAAAAGAAACAATGATTAAAAATGAAGGACAAAAAATTGGAAAAGATTCACTTTACACTTGATGCACAGTTACCAATAGTCTTGTTTTCTAAAGTTGTTGAAACACTAGCCAAACTACCTAATGAAGTTCAGAAATTTGTTGTTGAAAATGTTCAATTTGTCGAAGGTCGGGCAAGCACGATTCGCAAAGAACAAATTAGTGAAAAACCCTTCCTCATTATTTTGCGAAATAATAATTCTGAATTCACTATCGCACATGAACTTGCTCACGCATGGCTAAACCATAACGATAAAGAAGCAGATATTGACAATTCCATATCTGACAAAAATCAGAAAGAAGCAAATCAATTAGCTAAAAAGTGGTTAAAATCCTCATGAATCAACAAATCGGTTTTTAGACTGCATGTTGATGGGTTAAGATCTTAAAGTCGTAACGGTTGAGGGCTGTTTTTGGAATAACCAGAAACTTGGCAAAATTAAAGACTATGTCCCGAAAGAACTATGTTAAAAAGTACGATAACCGTAAAACTTCAAAGTTTCGTTTCATAATCAGGTTCATAAAAATTAGATTGTTGTTCGCTTTTAGGTAAAGTTTAAAGTTCTGTTCGAAATAAAGTGAGATCGTCTTAATATGTACTCAATAGCCTTTTTTGAGAGAGTGCGGGAAAAACCTTGCATTTATCAATTAATCAAACTAAACGGTAAATTCTCTCTAAAGAAGCCGCTGACTTATGCTTTAAGAGACTATGGTCCAAGAAGTGTTAGCATGAAGCGCCTCGTTTGCGTCCTCCTAATTGTGACGATTCTGTTAAACGGGGTATTTCTTGGACAGAAAACTCATGCGCAGATCCCTTCAAACGTGTCAATAACCAGTAACACGGAATGGACAATAGCTCAAAGTCCAATAATTTTTAACGGAACCGTAATGGTGAACAGCAATGTCACCTTGACGATTGATCCTGGCGTAACTGTAAATTTGGAAACGTATGGTTTGACGATATACGGTACGTTAACTGCTCAGGGCAACTCAAACAGTCAAATCACATTTACATCTGCCGCCACCAACGAAACTGAACAAACTGGTTCCCAGATCATACAGGTCCTTCCAAGCGACCCTATCTATTTTGGACAAGAAAGCACGTCTTGGAATGCCGCAACAAACTCAGGGTCGATTATTCAAAACGCCGTTTTAAACGGAGTAAGCGTTAATTTAGATGGCTTATCGCCAGAAATAGACAGTTGCGTTTTTAATTATGCAACACCCTTTGAGCCGACTATCAGCATCGGCGCGGGTTCACCCCAAATATCCAATAACATCATAAACTACAACATCCAAAACTACGGCTACGGCGCCAATATCTTGAGCGTTTACGACGGAACCCCGCTCATAACCGACAACCAATTTGAAGGATCCTTCTCTGGCACAACAAATACAGGCATAGAAGTGAATTTGGGAGCCCCAACAATAACCGGCAACACTTTTGCAGCACAATATTGCAACAACAGCGACGCCATAAGAGTAACTTCAGGTACCCCACAGATAAGTAACAACCAGTTTGAAGGAAACGGATACCTCACAGGCATCTATGACTCTTCCAACTCCGCATTCACCGTTTCCAACAACATGTTTACAAACTGCTTTTCTGGAATAAACGCTCAAGCTCCAAGCAACTTAAACGTTCAAGGCAACACTTTCTCGAAAGGAACCGATGGAATAGACATTTTCGCTGGAGCGTCACTGACCATCATCGATAACCTGATTGACAGCAATTCGCGGTACGGAATCAACGGAGGCGGAACCATAACATCCAATACAATCACCAACAACCAGATAGGAATACATAACCCTACAACAGGAATCATCAGCGAAAACAACATTGTCGGCAATACCGAAAACAGCATAACTGCCACCACCGCAAACATTGACGCGCAAGACAACTGGTGGGGAATAGCTGATACAGCCACAATTAACCGAACAATCTACGACACGAAAATCGATCCCCACCTCGGGGCAGTCCTGTTTGTTCCATTCTTGCCTCAGCCGAGTTTGTCGGCGCCAGCCATCCCGAGCGGTACACCAACGATTACTCCCGTTCCGAAAACGCAGGCTCAAACACCACCGGCAACTGCAGAACCCATTTTTACACCGACGCCTTCGCCGGATCAATACTCCCAGACGTTCGCTTACCAGGTAGGCGATATCGTAAACCTTAATCTAATAACCACCGCCACAGCAGTCGTGTTAGTCGTCGCATGGGTGATTGTTATTTTAGGGTATGCAACAAAAAGTGTCATTTCGAAAAATAGGGATAGGAAATAAAAAACCGATTTTTCGCCTTTTATGTTGCGCAAGTATCCAGAGTTGGCCCTTTTCTTGCTATAGCGAAAGAGATGTCCTTTTTTGTTCTCGGTAATGCTTTTCAATAAGTGATTTAATACTTCATGTAAAGGTGTATGACAATTGAACGTGGCGAAACCAGTAATCCTGAAAATCGGCGGCTCAGCCATCACCGACAAAACGGTTGAGGCTTCTCCGAAAACAGAAATCATAAACCGTTTAGCGGAGGAAATCAAGCGGGCAGATCTTGACAACCTGATAATCGTGCACGGCGGCGGAAGCTTTGGTCACCCAGCCGCAGCGAAGTACGGCTTAAAAGATGGGTACAAAGAGGACCCAACGCAGAAACTCGGTTTCGCGGAAACCCACCACATGATGACCGTTTTGAACGGGCTGGTTATGGACGCGCTTATTTGGCATGAAGTCCCCGCTATCAGCATTGCACCCTCATGCTGCTTCATCACTGAAAACGGGAAAATCAAGTTTTTCGACGATTCAGTGCTCCAGGCAATGATTAAAATGAACTTTACTCCTGTCCTATACGGCGACGCAGTTTTAGACGAAAAACTAGGTTTCACAGTTGTTTCAGGCGACCAGCTGGTTGCTTACTTAGCAATCAAATACAAGGCACAAAAAATCGTCATAGGTGCCGACACAGACGGCTTATTCGACGCTGACCCCAAAACTAACCCAAATGCCAAGCCATATAAGCATTTAACGTTAGCCGAGCTAAAGCAGATTCAGCCTAAACTTGGAAAAGCAGCGGGCACAGACGTCACAGGCGGCATGGCAGGAAAAATCGCCGAGCTCATCCCCGCAATCGAGCAGGGAGTTCACGTTACCGTGACGGGAGCCACTAAGGGATTATCTATCTTCCGAGCTTTAACAGACCAAAGTGTTTTAGGTACTGAAATCGAGAAGTAGCAGTATGGCTGAAGAAACACAGAGCCGCAAGGCAGATCACATAAGGATTTGTCTTGAACAAAAAGCCCAAGCAAAAAAAGCCACCACGGGCTTTGAAGACATCCAGTTCATCCACCGCGCCCTCCCGGAACTTGACCGAGAAAAAATCAGCTTAGCCACATCTTTCTTTGGCAAAAAACTCTCAGCGCCAGTAATTGTCGGAGCGATGACAGGTGGAACACGAGAAGCCACAAAAATCAATGCTTCAATAGCGCAAGCTGTCGAAGAACTGCATTTGGGCATGGGCGTAGGAAGCCAGAGAGCAGCCATTGAAAACGAAAAACTCGAATTCACCTACGCAGCTGCGCGCAAAAAAGCGCCAACCGCCTTCCTAATCGCGAACATCGGCGGAGTCCAACTTGCACACGGGTACGGGTTGAAAGAGGCGAGGAAAGCAGTGGAAATGATCGAGGCGGACGCGTTGGCTATCCACATGAACCCTCTGCAGGAAGCAATCCAACCCGAGGGACAAACCAACTTCAAAGACGTCCTATCAAAAATCGGAGAAATCGTCGCTGATTTGGATGTGCCAGTAATCGTTAAGGAAACGGGTTGCGGCATTTCTGCAGAGGACGCGAAAGCTTTGGAGGCGGTAGGCGTAAAAGCCATTGACATCGGCGGGGTCGGCGGGACAAGTTTCGCAGCGGTTGAATTTTATCGTGCGGCCGACGGGAAAAAGACGGACGAATTGTTCTGGGATTGGGGAATCCCAACAACCGTGAGCCTGATTGAAACAACCCAAACAGTAAAAATCCCTGTTGTTGCTTCAGGTGGAGTTCGAAACGGCATAGACGTTGCAAAGTCTATTGCGTTAAACGCAAGTCTAGCCAGCCTATCCCAGCCTGCTCTTGAAGCTGCCGTTAAAGGAGCCCAAGAAACCCAAAAGCTTCTTTCCTGCTTAATCAATGATCTGCGTAACGTCATGTTTCTTGTCGGCGCCAAAAACATTGAATCCCTCGCGAAGGTGCCAGCGGTAGTGACGGGAAAAACCGCGGAGTGGCTTAATATCAGAGGATTCGACACTGCAATTTACGCTCAGAGGAGACCCGTGACGTTTGAATATTGAAAAGTTTCTTGAAGAAAAGGCCCCGTTAATTGACAAGGCCATCGAAAAATACGTTCCGAGAAAATTTACTGAAGACTCGCTTCTTTTCAAAGTTGACCAGCCTGCATACAGCTACAACCTGCAACCTCTCAACAAGGCTATTGCTGATCCGATTTGGGACATGCTGGACCGAGGCGGAAAAAGATGGCGTCCAGCTCTTTTCTTGCTAATATGCGAGGCGCTTGGCAACAGCTCTGACTACTGCCTAGATTTCTCCATTATCCCAGAAGTCATCCACAACGGCACCTTGGTAGTTGATGACATTGAAGACGCCTCAGAGCTTCGCCGAGGCAAACCATGCACCTACAAAATCTTCCAAATGGACATAGCCGTCAACGCGGGAAATGCCATGTACTACCTTCCCCTTTTGCCGTTGATGCTGAAGAGATCAGACATTTCAACTGAAATACAGCGGGACGTTTACGAAGTCTATGTTCAAGAAATGATTAATCTCAGCTTGGGACAAGCCATGGACATAGCGTGGCACAGAGGGTTAGCCAACGCTGACCAGCTTCGGGAAGAGGATTACCTGCAGATGTGCGCTTA
>Ga0335078_10012876_pt1 | contig 12392 bp, 8 predicted proteins | sample Lox_Sample_32_FD_206711 | JGI IMG/M metagenome (GOLD analysis project Ga0335078, IMG submission 206711) | Soil microbial communities from Loxahatchee National Wildlife Refuge, Florida, United States - Lox_Sample_3.2 | ecosystem: Environmental > Terrestrial > Soil > Wetlands | place: USA: Florida... | reverse complement strand
GAAGCGTGGCGAACCGCTGCTCGAGGAACTGCACCGGCACCTCGCGCCGGCGCGCGAGCTCGCCGATCGGCACGGGGTCCGAGCCGGCGCTGCGCGCGAGCTCGGCGAGGGCGAGGACCGCATAGGGGGACTTGCTGGTGATCGAGATCATCGCGGGCGATGCTAGGGAACAGCGCCGCAGCGCGATCGCTGGTCAGCGAGAGAAGGGCGCACCGAGCGAAGCGGGCTGAGCACGTGAGCGAGGGAGGCGGCAATCTCGCGCCGTGCCGGCGGTCAGCTAGAGCCAGCCGCGCTCTCTGGCGATCAGCACCGCCTGCGCGCGGTCAACCGCGCCGAGCTTGCCGTAGATGTTGTGCAGGTGCGTGCGCACCGTGCTGGTGGACAGCGTCAGCTCGTGCGCTATCTGCTTGTACACCTTGCCTTCGGCGAGACGCTGCAGGACGCCCAGCTCGCGGCCCGACAGCGGGCACGGGTCCACGTGGCGCTGGCGGTGGCCTGAGCTGCCGGGCAGTTCGTACATCACGCGCCTGAGCTCGTCCGGTCCGAGCCCGACGCCGCGCGCGGTGTGCAGCATCTCCGTGGGCGAGACGCGCCCGCCCTGCTCGTAGTGGGCGAGCATGTCGGCGAGGCGGATGAACGCGGCCTCGCCTTCGACGTCCTGGTTGTGGTGGCGCTCGACGGGCGTGGCGAGCGAGGCGGGCAGGCCCCAGCGGCGGATCAGCACCCCACCCACGAGCGCGTGATCGACGCCGAGCTCGCGCCGCTCCTGGTGGATGCGTTCCTCGGGCGTGCGCGCGCCGCGGTGCACCTGTGCGGGGTAGCCGGGATAGGCGTGCAGCAGCACCAGCTTGCCGACGTCGTGCAGCAGGCTGGTGACGGTCAGCCGGTCGCGGTTCTCATAGCCGACCTCCGCCGCGATGCGGTCGGCGGCGTGCTGGGTGGCGAGCGCGTGCAGGCGGAAGCGCTCGGGGGCGCTGTCCCACACGCTGGCGCGCTCGAAGAAGTCGAACGTGCGCAGGCGGCTGGCGAGCGCCTGCACGGTCTGGGGGCTGAGCACCTCGACGGCGGAGACGGCGGTGTCAACGCGCGCGCGACCGTCCTGCGCGCGGTTGGCAAGACGCAGCACGGCGATGATCAGCGCGACGTCGGACTCGACCGCGGAGACCACGTCGGCGGTGGCTACGTGGTCCTTGGAGACGACCGACAGCAGACGGTCGCGGGACTCGGCCAGCGCGGGGAACGCCTCGAGCGCTTCGAAGGCCATCGTCAGGCGCCTGCCGTGACCCTCGTTCTGGTGACGCTCGCCGGAGACGGCTCGCCCGGGCTGGGCTGGGGCAGGCGCGGCCGCGCCGCGCCGTGCCTGCGGCGGGCGATGCTCGTTCGGCCCTGTCAGCTTGTTCGCGGCCGTCGCCCTCCCGCCCGCCGTCGGCTTGTGCGCTGATGTCAGTTTCTTCGCTGCCGTCGGCCTCTTTGCCACGGCCAGCTTCTTTGCTGCGGCGCTTGCCTGCATGCCGTTTATAACCCCTTCCTTGGGTTCGCCGGCCTTCCGGGCCGGTGATTCCAGCGATGGGGTCCTATCGGCATACCCCGCGAAAAATTAAGCGGTGATTCACAACCTGCTTTCGAGCATCCGATCGATTCGGCGCAGTGTCTCCTCGCGCCCGAGCAGCGCGACGCTCTCGAAGATCCCGGGTGAGACGGTGCCGCCGGTGATCGCCACGCGCAGCGGCTGGTAGACCTCGCGGGGCTTGACCTCCCGCCGCGCGACCAGCGCTTCGAGCGCCCCGCCGACGGCGTGCTCATCGAAGTCGGGGAGCTGCGCGAGCACCGTGCGCACCTCCCGCAGGGTCTCGCGTCCGCGCTCATCGAGCCAGCGCTCGCGCGCCTTCGGGTCCTCGCGCGCCCCGTCGAGCAGCGGCCCGGTCAGGGACTCGAACTCCGCCAGCGTGGAGATCTTCTCCTGGCTGATGCGCGTCGCCTCCTCCAGGCGCTCGAGCCCGGTGAACGCCTCCAGGCGCCGCGTCAGCTCGGCGACGGGCAGCCCGCGGATGTAGACGCCGTTGAGCCAGCGCAGCTTGGCCTCGTCGAACTGCGCGGGGTTGCGGCTGACGCGCTCGAGCGTGAAGCGCTCGACGAGCTCGCCGGTGGACAGCACGGTGGCGTCGTCGCCACTGCCCCAGCCGAGCAGCGCGAGGTAGTTGCGCACGGCCTCCGGCAGGTAGCCGGCGTCGCGCAGCTCCTGCACCGAGGCGGCGCCGTGGCGCTTTGACAGCTTCTTGCCGTCCGGTCCGTGCAGCAGCGGCAGGTGCGCGTACTCGGGCAGCGGCGTCTGCGCGTGGATGCCGGCGGCGCGCGCTGCCTCGATCACGAGCAGCTGCTTGGGCGTGTTCGAGAGATGGTCCTCGCCGCGCACGACGTGCGTGATGCCGGCGTCGAGGTCGTCGATGGCGACGGCGAAGTTGTAGAGCACGGAGCCGTCGGCGCGCGCGATCACGGGGTCGTCGAGGTGCACGTGCTCGAAGCGCGTGTCGCCGCGGATGACGTCGTGCACGACGGTGGCGCCGTCGTCGGGGACGCGCAGGCGCACGGCGCCGTCGTCTTCGGCGCGGCCGCGGAAGCCGCGGTCGGCGCCGTATTCGGACTTGAACGCCTTTACGTCCTCGCCGGTGGCGTGCGAGCGGTAGGCGTGGCCGGAGGCGAGCAGCGCCTCCAGCGCCTCGCGGTGGCGCTGGGAGCGCTCTGTCTGCATGATCGGCCCCTCGTCCCAGTCGAGCTCAAGCCAGCAGAGCGCGTCGATGATCTGCGCGACGTTCTCCGGCGTGGAGCGCTCGCGGTCGGTGTCCTCGATGCGCAGCACGAGCTGGCCGCCGCCGTGGCGGGCCAGCAGCCAGTTGAACAGCGCGGTGCGCGCGCCGCCGATGTGCAGCGCGCCGGTGGGAGATGGCGCGAACCGAACCCTCATAGGATGCGGCGCATGCTAGTTGGCGTCCCCGCGCACGCCCGCCTCGCGCACGCCGTCCCCGCGCACGCGCGGTGCTGATCGGCGCGCACGTCTCCCCCGCTGGCGGCCTGCCGAAGGCGATCGAGCGCGGGGAGCAGCGCGGCTGCCGCGCGATCCAGATCTTCAACCAGTCGCCGCGCACGTGGCGCGCGAGCGCCTACCGCGAGGAGGACGTGGCGGCCTTCCGCGAGGCGATGGCGGCGAGCGCGATCGACGCGGTGCTGATCCACGCGGTGTACCTGCTCAACTGCGCCAGCGAGGATCGGGACATCCGCCGCAAATCGCTCGAATCGTTGACGTGCTCGCTGCGCGCGGGCGATGCGATCGGCGCGCGCGCGGTGGTGCTCCACCCCGGCTCGGCCAAGCAGGGCGAGCTCGGCGGGGCGATCGCGCGCGCCGGCGAGACGGTCCGCGAGGCGATCGCCGAGAGCGGGGGCTGCGAGCTTCACCTGGAGAACACGGCCGGCGCGGGCGGCACGCTCGGGCGCTCCTTCGAGGAGCTGGCGCGGCTGCTCGAGGCGGCGGGAGGCGGCGCGCGCCTGGGCGTGTGCCTGGACTCCTGCCACCTGCTGGCCTCCGGCTATGACATACGCACGCCGGGCGGCATGACGCGCACGCTGCGCGAGGCCACCCGCAGGCTGGGCCGCGGGCGCGTGCGCTCGCTGCACCTGAACGACTCGCAGACGCCCCTGGGCTCGAACCGCGACCGGCACGCGAACGTCGGCGAGGGCGAGCTCGGCGAGCGCGGCTGCGCGGCGTTCCTGTCGGCGCCGGGCGTGCAGCGGCTGCCGTGCGTGCTGGAGACGCCGGGCGTCGGGCGCGAAGGGCCCTCACGCGAGGAAGTCGCATTCGCTGCGGAGCTGCGCGAGCGCGGCCTGGCGGCGCGCCGAGCTGCGGCGGGGCGCCGCCGGCGGCGGGCGCGCTAGGCCACGGCTGCGATCGGCTCGGCCGCGACCGGCTGGGGCGCGACCGCACGGGGCGCGGGCGTGTCGCGCACGAACCGCGCCTGCGGGACGGCGCTCTCGAGCTCCGCGAGCAGCGTGGGCGTGTGCTGCACGCGGTAGCCCTCGCCCAGGCGCACGCGGCGCACGCCGGAGCTGGTGTCGATGTCCACGTACACCTCCGCCGGCCCAGGGTGCTCCTCGAGCGCCTCTTTGAGCTCGTCGATGGTGCTGGCAGAGAGCTGCGCCGCGGTCATGCGCAGCGTCACGGGACGGGCGAGCGCGGCGGCGGTTCGCTCGGCCGCGCGCGCCTTGGAGCTGGCCTGCTCGATCTCCTCCTGGGTGGGCGCGAAGCGCTCCACCGACTGCACCACCAGGCATGTGCTGCCGGCTTCCTTGTGGTCCACGCGGCCCTTCACGAGCACGACCTCATCGACCGCGAGCACCGCCTCGTACTGCGAGAGCGCGTTGCCGAACACCAGCATCTCGACGGACGCTGCGAGGTCGTCGAGCGTGGCGAACATCATGTGGTCGCCGTTGCGGGTGCGGATGCGCTTGCTCTCGGTGATGATCCCGCCGACCGTCACGAGATCCTTGTCGCGCCGTTCGGACAGCGCCGCGATCGGGCAGTCCACGCGCATGCGCAGGGCGTCGCGCAGCGGCTTGAGCGGATGCGCGGACACGAACAGGCCGATCGCTTCCTTCTCGGCCGCCAACAGCTCGGCCTGCTCGAACTCCTCGGCTGGTATCGGCGGGTCGGGCGGCTTGGCCAGCGACGCCAGCGCGCTGGCCGCCTCGCTGCTCGAGCCCGCCGGCGCCTCCTCGGCGAGGTCGAAGATCGAGCCCTGGCCGATCAGCGCGTCCTGCTGCTGCTGCTGGCCCCTGCTCTGCGCGTCCTCGAGCACGGCGAGCATGCCCTTGCGGCTCGTGCCGGTGGAGCCGAACGCGCCGCACTTGACGAGCGCCTCGATCGCCTTCTTGTTGACCGTGCGGCAGTCCACGCGCTCGCAGAAGTCCCACAGCGACTTGAACGGCCGGGCGGGCGGGGTCCCTTCGCGCGCGCGCTTGATCGCCTCCACCGCCTGGTGGCCGACGCCCTTGACCGCGTCCAGGCCGAAGCGGATGTTGCCGACCTGGCTGTCGGAGTCGTGCGCCTCGACCGTGAACTCGTGGTCTGAGACGTTGACGTCGGGCGGCAGGATCTCGATCCCCATCTCCTCGCAGCGCGCGACGAAGAACGGCACCTTGTCCTTGGTTGACATCACCGAGGAGATCAGAGCGGCCATGTACTCGGCGGGGTAGTTGGCCTTCAGCCACGCGGTGCGGTAGCCGATCAGCGCGTAGCAGGCGGCGTGGGAGCGGTTGAACGAGTAGTCGGCGGAGCGCTCGTTGGTCGTCCACAGGAACTCGATCACCTGCTCGCTGGTGCCCGAGGCGCGGCAGCCCGCCACGAACTCGGGCTTCAGCGCGGCCATCGCCGCGCGGTTCTTCTTGCCGATCGCCTTGCGCAGGTCGTCGGCCTTGGCGCCGGAGAAGCCCGCGAGCTCCTTGGCGATCTGCATCGCCTGCTCCTGGTAGAGGATCACGCCCTTGGACGATTCGAGGATCCCGCGCAGGCGCTCGTCGGGATAGGCGATCGCCTGCGGGTTGTGCTTGCCCTTCGCGTACACCGGGATCTGGTCCATCGCCCCCGGCCGGTAGAGGGCGTTCAGCGCGATCAGGTCCTCGAACTCGGTCGGGCGCACCTTGCGCAGCGCCTCGCGCATGCCCTCGGACTCGAACTGGAACACGCCCGTGGAGTCGCCCGCGGCGAGCATCTCATACGTCTTGGCATCCCCGAGCGGCAGCGTCGTCATGTCCGGCCGCGCCCCCGTCGAGCGCTCGATGATGTCGAGGGCGTCCTCGATCACGTCGAGGTTGCGCAGCCCGAGGAAGTCCATCTTGAGCAGCCCGATCTCCTCGATCGGCTTCATCGAGTACTGCGTCACGGTGCGGAAGGCGCGCGCGCCCTGCTCGTCGGTGCCGGCGTCGGCGAGCTGCAGCGGCACGATGTCGGTCAGCGGCCGGTCGGCGATCACGACGGCGGCGGCGTGGATCGAGGAGTTGCGCACGATGCCCTCCAGGCCGCGCGCGACGTCCACGATCTGCTTCGCCGCGGGGTCTTCGTCGCACGCCTTGCGCAGCGGCTGGCCGGTCTTGAGACATTCCTCGAACGACGGCGAGCGGCCCATGATCGGGTCGGGTATCAGCTTCGCCAGCCGGTCGCCGACGCCGTAGTCGAAGCCCAGCACGCGCGCGGCGTCGCGCGGGGCCGCGCGCGGGAACATCATGCCGAAGGTCACGGTCTGGGCGGCGGAGCCGCGCCCGTACGTGTCGGTCACGTAGCGCATCACGCGCTCGCGCCCCCGCACCGAGAAGTCGATGTCGATGTCGGGCATCGACACGCGCTCGGGGTTGAGGAAGCGCTCGAACAGCAGGTTGTACTCGAGCGGGTCCACGTCGGTGATGGCGAGGCAGTAGGCGACGATCGAGCCCGCCGCCGAGCCGCGGCCCGGACCCACGGCGATGCCGTTCTCCTTGGCGTACTTGACGAAGTCCCACACGATCAGGAAGTAGGCATTGAAGCCCATGCGGTCGATCACCTCGAGCTCCATCTCCATGCGCTCCACCGCGTGCGCCGGCGGCGGGTCGCCGTAGCGCAGGCGCATGCCCTCCTGCACGCGCGCGCGCAGGTAATCGCGCTCGCCCACGCCGTCGGGCGTGGGGAAGCTCGGGATCAGCTGCTTGCCGAGCTCGATCTCCACGTTGCAGCGCTCGGCGATCTCGATCGTGCTGGCGATCGCCTCCGGCCACTGCGCGAACGCCTGCGCCATCTCGGCGCTGTCGCGCAGATAGAACTCGTTGGTGTCGAACGTCAGCTTCGGTTCTTTGATCGTGCTCTTGGTCTGCACGCACAGCAGCGCAGTGTGGTGTTCGTAGTCCTCGCGGCGCAGGTAGTGCACGTCGCCGGTGCCGACGAGCGCGCCCCCCAGCTCGCGGGCGATGCGCACGATCCCCTCGTTGCACTTGTCCTGGGCGGCCAGGCCGTTCTTCTGCAGCTCGAAGTACACGTTGCCCTCGCCGAACACGCGCAGCAGATCGTCGGCGTGGGCGCGCGCGTCCTCGGGCCGGTCGTCCAGCAGCCGCTGGCAGAAGCGTGAGGCCAGGCAGCCCGTCAGCGCGATCACGCCCTCGGAGTAGCGCTCGATCTGGGCCAGGTCCACCGTCGGCTTGCCGCGCTGCAGGCCCTCCAGGAAGCCGGCCGAGGACAGCTTGACGAGGTTGCGGTAGCCGCGGTCGTCGGCGGCGAGCAGCGTCAGGTGGTTGCGCTCGACGCGAGCCGAGCTGGGCAGCGTGTGGTTGTCCACCAGGTAGATCTCACAGCCCACGATCGGCTTGACGCCGTGCTTGTTGCACGCCTTGTACAGCTCCACGGCGCCGTTCATCACGCCGTGGTCGGTCAGCCCGAGCGCGGGCTGCTCGAACTGCGCGGCGCGTTCGGCGAGCGCCTCGATCTTGCACGCGCCGTCGAGCAGCGAGTACTCGGAGTGCACGTGCAGGTGGGCGCAGGAGGGCTTGCTCACTGGCCTATATCCTCGCAGGCCGGGCGGCGGAGCTCAGGCGCCTTTTCGCTGCTTGCGCCGGTATCGCAGCCAGCCGAGCAGCGTCATCGAGTGCCTGTGCGGCGGCTGCGGCGGCGAAGCGGGCGCGAGCGGGCGCGGAGCCGGCCGCGGTGTCTCGTCGACCGCCGTCTCGGGGTCGCTGAGCGCCGTCTCCCGGGCGCCGGGCGCCGCCTCGGGCGCGTTGACTGCCGCCTCGGCGCGCGCGCGCAGGCGCTCGACCGCGGCGGCCAGCGCGTCGGCCATCTCCGCGCCGCGTTGCTCGCCTGGCTCGGCGGCCCGCGCGATGCGGGCGGCCTGCGGCGGCGCTGCCTGCGGGTGCTCGCCGGCGTCGCGCTCGGCCTGCGCGATCGCCCCGCTGAGGCGCGCGACGATGCCCTTCATCTCGGACAGCAGCGTCTCCATCCGGCGGTGCCCCTCGCGCATGCCCTCGAGCATCCGCTCGGATCGCTCGCGCGCGGCGCGCTCGGCCTCGAGGCCGCGCTGGATCTCGCCGGCACGGCGCTCGAGCTCGTCCAGGCGCTCCTGCGTGCCCTGCTCGGCGTGCGAACGCTCGCGCAGCGCGGCCGCGCGCTGGGCGGCGCCCGCCTGCTCGGCCTCGGCGAGCTGGCGCTGCACGGCGTCCAGGCGCAGCGCCAGCTCACTCGCATCGCGCTCGCGCGCGCCCAGGCGCTCGCCGAGGCGCTCTGTCTCGGCGCGGCTTTCGCGGTCCAGCGCGAGCAGCCGCTCCTCGGCCTCGACGCGCAGCTGCTGCTCGGCGTACTCGCGCTGCTTGACGCGCCGCAGCTCGTGCTCGCGCTCGAGCGCCTGCGTGCGCTGCTCCTCGATCTGCTCGTCCAGGCGCGCGCGCTCCTGCTCGGCCTCGTGCAGGCGCTGCTGCAGGCTGGCGACGTGGCGTTCGAGCGTCTGCACGGTCGCCTCGGCGGCCTCGGCGCGACGGGTTAGCGCGATCTCGCCGCTCTCGGCCGCGCGCCGGGCGCGGCGTTCGGCGAGCAGGTCGCCCTCGCCTGCCCGGGGGGGGCGAGACTCGGGGCCGCGCCCGTGCTCGCCGTTGGGCGTCTCGCTGCCCTCTGCCATCACGATGACGCGCAAGCTAATCGTCGCGGCGGACGATGCCGCTCCGATCGGGCCGCACGTTCGGGCGGCGCTGGGCGGCGTCGGGCGACGAGCCGCGTGCGGAGCGCGGCGACCGCTCAGGCGACGAGGCGTTTGCCGAGCGCGGCGGCGCCGGTGAGCGCGGCGGCCGCCCCAAGCCCGGTCAGGGCGAGCCGGCGGGCGGAGGGAAGCCGCCGGCGCAGATACCACTTGCCGCCGTGCCACACGACGTAGCCCAGGAGCGTGTAGCGGTTGCCGTTCGTGCGCGTCACCTGCGTCCCATGCTACCCGCCGCCGCTTTGGCGGCGTAGGTGGTCCGCGAACTGCGGCACGGTGTAATCGAGCAGACCGTGTTCCGGCGCATAGATGAGTCCCTTGCGGATGAGCATGTTTCGACGCGGGGAGATGAGGCGCTGGTCGTTCTTTCCGAGCGCGGCCGTGATATGCCCGATCGCATATGGCGGGCCATCGCATGCAGGAATTGACGCTCGGCAGGCGTCGCCTTGCTTTCGTAGCGCACCTTGAAGAAGCCGTTGTCGAAGCGGTCCTGGGCGATGGCGCCTTCCTTGCGCGCGTCTTGCACTGTGATGCGCCTGTTTGAGGCCACGTCCCAGTCGTACTTGCCGTACTCCTGCAGGAAGTACGGATAGCCGTCGGTCGCGTCGTAAACATGGTCGAGCGCCGCCGAGAGACCCTACTGGTTTCTATGATCTATCGCTAGAAAACCTTAGAACACATTAGAGGACGATATTGCTCCATAGAGTTTGTTAGGTGCATCTCGGAGCGGACGGGTGCGGCTCGCGGGCCTCTCAGGGGTTCGATTCCGTCGCTGCCCTTCCTGGGGCAAGCCGCATGACGTCCCCCTACTGATTACGCAGCCGCCACGCCATCCGCGACTGCAGCGAGAACAGCTCGATGAAGCCGGGCGAGGCGGTCTGCGAGAACAGGCCGCCGGACTCGGCGAAGGACGCGAGCGCTGCGTCGTAGACGGCGTTGGGCGAGGCGCGCGTGACCACGCGCGCGTGGCCCTTGTAGAGCTTCACGCCGATGGTGCCGGTGACGCGCTCGTTGACGCTGTGCATGTAGGCGTCGAGGTCGCTGCGCAGCGGCTCCCACCACAGCCCGGCGTACACGAGATAGGCCCATTGGCGGTCGAGCGCGGGCTTGAACTGGTTCTGGTGGATCGTGCACACCAGACGCTCGAGCTCCTGGTGGGCGGGCAGGATGACGGCGGCGGCGGGGACCTCGTAGATGTCGCGCACCTTCAGGCCGACGATGCGGTCCTCGATGTGGTCAACGATGCCGACGCCGTGGCGCGCGCCGATCTCGGCGACGCGTTCGATCAGCTCGACCAGCCCGAGCCGCTCGCCGTTCAGCGAGACCGGTGTTCCCGCCTCGAACCCGAGCTCGACCTGCTCGCCGTCGGCGGGCGCGTCCTCGGGGCGGGTGACGAGCTGGAACACGTCGTCGTCGGGGGCGTGGGACAGGTCCTCGATCCAGCGCCCCTCGGAGGAGCGCCCCCACAGGTTGTCGTCGATCGAGTAGGGCGCGCCGCCCTCGCTGCCGTGGGCGCTCTTGACGGGGATGCCGTGCTCGCGCGCGTAGGCGATCTCCTCCTCGCGCCCCATCTGCCAGGAGCGCACGGGCGCGATCACCTTCAGCTCCGGCGCGAGCGTCGCCACGGTGGCCTCGATGCGCACCTGGTCGTTGCCCTTGCCGGTGCAGCCGTGCGCGATCGTGTCGCAGCCGCTGGCGCGGGCGTGCTCGACCGCCAGCTTGGCGATCAGCGGGCGCCCGAGCGCGGTGAACAGCGGGTAGCCGCCGTACATGGCGTTGGCCTTGATGGCGGGCGCCACGAACTCATGGGCAAACTGCTCGCGGGCGTCCACGACGTGGCAGTCGAGCGCGCCCAGCCGCATGGCCTTCTCGCGGATCACCGCGTAGTCCTCGCCCGGCTGTCCGAGGTTGACGGTCAGGCACACGACCTCGGCGCCATAGGAGTCCTGGATCCACTTGAGCATCACGCTCGTGTCCAGGCCGCCGGAGTACAGCAGCAGCACGCGGCGCACCTCGTCGGGGTCGGCCTCGTAGGAGGCGCTGCGCAGCGTGGGGATCTGGTGCTCGCGGCTCACGCGCTGGAATCGTAGTGGCGGGCGCGTTCCATCAAGGGGTAGGTGGGCTGCTCCTCGCTGAAGCCGAGCTTGCGGTACAGGCCCTGCGCGTCGGCGGTGTGCAAGAGCCAGCGCACCTGGCGCCCGTCTGCGCCGTCGACGAGCTCGCGCACCAGCTCAAGCCCCAGCCCGCGCCCGCGGAAGGCGGGCAGCACGTACACGTCGGCGAGGTAGGCGACGGTGACGCCGTCGGACACGGCGCGCGCGAAGCCGACCTGCTGCTCGCCGTGGTACAGGCCGACGACCCTGGTGGAGCCGGCGATGGTGCGCTGCACGCGCTCGCGCGTGCGCCCGCGGCCCCAGTAGGACTGCTCGCTGATGTAGGCGTGCACGGCATCGACGTCGATGCGCGCGCGGTCGTCGTCGAGCTCGAAGCCACCGTCCAGCCGGCGGCGCACGGCGTCATCCCTCCAGCGCGCGGGCGAGCCGCGCGAGCGCCTGCTCGACCTGCTCACCGCTGACGATCAGCGGCGGCAGCAGCCGCAGCGTGGTGGGCCCGGTGGCGTTGACGATCAGGCGCTGCTCGAGCAGCGCGCGGCTGGCGACGGCGGGGGCGGGCACGTCGAGCTCGCACGCGAGCATCAGCCCGCGCCCGCGCACCTCGTGGACGTGCGCGAGCCGCTCGAGGCCGGCGGCGAGCTGGCGTCCGCGCTCGCGCACGTTGCCCAGCAGCGTCTCGTCGTCTGTCAGCTCGAGCGCCTGCAGCGCAGCCGCGGCCACGACGGGCCCGCCGGCGAACGTCGAGCCGTGGTCGCCGGGCGCGAGCACGTCGGCGAGCCCCGGCGCGGTGACGAGCGCGCCGATCGGCAGCCCGCCGCCGAGCGCCTTGGCGACGGTGATGGCGTCGGGCCGCACGCCGGTCTGCTGGTAGGCCCACAGCGTGCCGGTGCGGCCCATGCCGCACTGCACTTCGTCGAAGATCAACGCCGCGCCGTGCTCGTCGCAGGCGTCGCGCGCGGCCGCCAGCACTTCCTCGTGGAGCACGTGCACGCCGCTCTCGCCCTGGATCGGCTCGACGATCACGGCGGCGGTGCGCCCGTCCACGGCGGCGCGCAGCTCGTCCACGTCGGCGGCGACGGCGCGAAAGCCCGGCACAAGCGGCGCGAACGGCGCCTGCTTGGACTCCTGCGGCGTCGCCGACAGGGCGCCGTAGGTGCGCCCGTGGAAGGCGCCGTGCACGACCACCACGTCGCCAGCGGCGCGCGCCTTGCGCGCGAGCTTGATCGCCGCCTCGCTGGCCTCGGCGCCGGAGTTGCAGAAGAACACCTTGCCGCCGAGGCTGCTGTGGGACAGGCGCGCGGCCAGGCGCATGGCGGGCTCGGTGTAGAACAGGTTGCTGGCGTGCATCAGCCGGCCCGCCTGCTCGCGCACGGCCGCCACCACCCGCGGATGGCAGTGGCCGAGGCTGGTGACGCCGATGCCGCACAGGAAGTCCAGGTGCTCGTTGCCCTCGTCGTCCCACAGGCATGCGCCCTCGCCGCGCACGAACTCCACGGGCGCGCGCGCGTAGCTGGCGATCAAGCTC
>Ga0335078_10012875_pt1 | contig 12392 bp, 9 predicted proteins | sample Lox_Sample_32_FD_206711 | JGI IMG/M metagenome (GOLD analysis project Ga0335078, IMG submission 206711) | Soil microbial communities from Loxahatchee National Wildlife Refuge, Florida, United States - Lox_Sample_3.2 | ecosystem: Environmental > Terrestrial > Soil > Wetlands | place: USA: Florida... | reverse complement strand
CCTGGCACTGGTACCTGACACCTAGCACCTGAGTGGAGGAATTTTGGCGAGCATCACCATGAAGGAATTTCTGGAGGCCGGGGTACACTTCGGCCATCAGACCCGGCGCTGGAATCCGAAGATGAAGGAGTACATCTACGGGGAGCGCAACGGAATCTACATCATCGATCTTCAGAAGACGCTGAAGCTCTTCAAAGACGCGGCCAAGTTCGTGTCGGACCTCGCGCAGGAGGGCCGGTCGCTGCTCTTTGTCGGCACCAAGCGGCAGGCTCAGGAGGCGATCGCCGAAGAAGCCACCCGCTGCGGAATGTTCCACGTGAACCATCGCTGGCTCGGCGGCCTCCTGACCAACAACGCGACCATTCAGAAGTCGATTCAGCGCATGAAAGAGCTCGAAGAGATGAAGCGCGATGGCCGCTACGAGCTGCTGCCGAAGAAGGAAGTGCTGAAGCTCGAGCGCGAGCGCCAGCAGCTGGAGAAGAACCTGGCCGGCATCAAGGATATGCCGGGATTGCCGGACGCGCTTTTCGTCGTCGACTCGAACAAGGAGCACATCGCGGTGATGGAAGCTCACAAGCTGGGGATCCCCGTGGTGGCCATCGTGGACACGAACTGCGACCCGGGCTATGTGGATTACGTCATTCCGGGTAATGACGACGCCCTCCGCTCGATTCGGCTCTTCACTTCGCGCATCGCCGACGCGGCCCTCGAAGGACGCACCGCGGCTGCCGAGCGGCAGCTGGAAGAGGAGAAGATCGCGGCCGAGCAGGCGGCCGAGGAGCTCGAGCGAGCGCGTGAAGCGGGCGCCATCCATCTCGACGAGGAAGGAAGGCCCCTGGCGGAGGATGCCGAAGGCGGCGCGGTTGCAGAGGTGGATTATCTCCCTGAGGAGCTCGCCGCCGATCCTGGCACCCCAATGGCGCCGGAGGAATCGGAGGATGGATCGGATCGGCCGGGCCATTCGCGGCGGCGCCCGAGCGGCGGGGGCAAGCCTGCTCGACGGCGTGAAGGGGCTCCAGGGAGGATGTAAGGAACGATTGCTGCAAGCTTAAGGAATCGAGGCAGGCCCAGGGCGAGCGGCAGCGCATACCAGGCCTGCCTTTTTCATGTCGGAGGGAAGGAATCGAATGGCGGTAAGAGCGGAGGACGTAAAGAGGCTGCGCGAACTGACCGGCGCGCCCATGATGGAGTGCAAACGCGCCCTGGAATCGAGCAATGGCGACTTCGAGGGTGCAATTGTGTATCTGCGCAAGCACGGACAGTCGGTCGCGGCGAAGAAGGCGGGACGCAGCGCCACTCAGGGGCTGGTGGGCTCGTACCTGCACCCCGGCTCGCAGATCGGCGTGATCGTGGAAGTGAATTGCGAGAGCGATTTCGTGGCGCGCACGCCGGACTTCGTCCAGATGGTGCACGACATCGCCATGCAGATATGCGCAACCGATCCGCGGTTTGTCCGCAAGGAAGACGTGCCGGCCCAGGCGCTGGAGCGCGAGAAGGAGATTCTGCGCGCACAGACGGCGGAGTCCGGCAAACCGACCGCCGTCGTGGATCGCATCGTGGAAGGGCGGCTCGGCAAGTTCTACGAGGAAAACTGCCTTTACGAGCAGCACTTCATCAAGGATCAGAGCGGCAATACCACGGTTCGCGAGTTGATCGAAAGCATGATCGGAAAGCTCGGCGAGAACATCACCGTCCGGCGCTTCGCGCGATTCAAGGTGGGTGATGGACTGGCGCCGAGCGAATAGGCGCCAAGTGTCAGGTCTTAGCGTAGATGCCAGTTGTCAGTCTGGTGCGCCTCAATAATAGGCTGGCATGAAATCTGAACTCAGTGAGCTTGATAAGCGGCACCGGGGCATTGGATAGGAACTGGGTTGATCCTGATACCCAGCACCTGACACCTGACACCTAGAACCTGAAACCTATGACGGAGCCGGTGTTCCATCGCATCCTGGTAAAGCTCAGCGGCGAAGCGCTGTTGGGCGCGCAGGGCTTTGGGGTAGACGCAGAGGTGGCAGCACGCATCGCTCGCGAACTTCAGGAGATTCGCGAACTGGGCGTCGAAGTTGCAGTGGTGGTGGGGGGCGGAAATTTCATTCGCGGCGTCTCGGCATCGGCCATGGGAATCGAGCGCGTGGTGGGCGATCACATGGGCATGCTCGCCACGGTCATCAATGCGCTGGCGCTGCAGGACGCTTTGGAAAAGTGCGGCGCGCCGACGCGCGTGGTGACGGCGATTGAGATGCGGGAGATCGCGGAGCCTTTCATCCGGCGGCGCGTGGTTCGCCACCTCGAAAAGGGCCGGGTGGTGATCCTCGCCGGCGGCACCGGGAACCCCTACTTCTCCACCGATACGGCCGCGGCGCTGCGCGGCATGGAAATCAAGGCAGACTTGATCCTGAAGGCCACCAAGGTCGACGGGATTTACGACGCCGACCCCAAGAAGGTGGCCGACGCCAAATTCTTCCCGGAGATCACCTATCTCGAGGTGCTTTCCAAGCGTCTGGCCGTCATGGACACCACGGCCATCTCGCTCTGCATGGACAACAGCCTGCCCATCATCGTCTTCAACCTGAACGTGCCGGGCAATCTCAAACGCATCGTGCTGGGTGAGAAGGTCGGCTCGCTGGTGGCGGCGGGTTGATGCGCGCCAGCACTTTCTTAGGGAGGGACAATGGCAACCATTGAAAATCCTGCCGTACGCGATGACCTGAACCAGGCGAAAACGCGCATGACCAAGGCGCTGGAAGACTGCCGTCATGAGCTCGCCGGCATCCGCACCGGGCGCGCCTCCGTCTCGATGCTGGATCCGATCCGTGTGGACTACTACGGAACCCCGACGCCGATCAATCAGGCGGCCACCATCGGTATTCCCGAGCCCACCATGCTCACCGTTCAGCCGTGGGACGCCTCGCTGCTCTCCTCGATCGAGAAGGCGATCCGGTCCTCCGACCTCGGCTTGAATCCCATGAGCGACGGCAAGATGCTGCGGATTCCCATTCCGGCGCTCACCGAGGAACGCCGGAAGGATCTCGTTAAGCATCTCCACAAGGTGCTGGAGAATCATCGCACGGCCATCCGTAATATCCGCCGGGATTCCAACGACGCCCTCAAGAAGCTCCTCAAGGACAAAAAGATCTCCGAAGACGATGAGAAGCGCGGCCTGGAAGAGGTCCAGAAAGTAACAGACGACTTCATCGCCAAACTCGACGCCCAGGGCCAGAGCAAAGAGAAGGAAATCCTGGAGATGAAATGAGGAAGCAGCGAATTGTGGGTGGCGAATGGTAGCGAACAGGGAGTAGGGGAACGGCCCCGGTCAACTGCGAGCGCCGTCTCTACGCCCTATTCGCCATTCTCTAGTCCCTTGTGCTACTGCCCGCCTTGATCCTTGATCAACTGCGCGACCTTGGAATTGACGCCCACGGGCTCGACAAATAGGATCTGGTGCGGGTTAATGTACATGCGGTCCGGCTCGTGCAGTTCCTTGCCGCGCTTCACCAGGATATTGTTGGTCTGCTTGGTCTCGGTGTTGGTCTGAGTCACGATGTAATAGACCTTGCTCAATACCGGATTGGCCCCCCCATAGCCCTCAAGCTGCCCGAAATAAACCGACCCGTTGGTGAGTAGCACCGCCTGGTACGGCGTCTGAAATTTCACATCAGAGCCTCCGCGGTGCGCGACCAAATAGACGACACCGACCACGATGATCATCAGGGCCGCCACGGTCCAAACGATCTGCAGTACTCCAACCCCCCTCTGGTTTTCCGACATCATCCCCTCCACTTTGATAGGTGCGTCCCGTTCAGCCGCGGACGCTTCCGGCTTCAATTGCACTGCTTGTGCATGATAAGGTCGACGGAATCTGATTCCCTGAAGCCGTCCCTCATTGTCCTCGGAACAGTCTGATTTTGGCAAGTAACTCCTGGGTACCGTGCACGCCAATTGAACACCGGGCGCGGGCGAGTCAGGCAAACTCTACCCTGCCTCGGGTGGGGTTTGAAGGGCGCTCGCGGCCTGCAAGCCGCCGGCGACTTCGGGGATGATCCCCAGCCGCGCATAAATCGGCCGGATGGCGGCCCGGATGTCGGGGAGCTGCCGCGAAAACCAGAGTGCGCCGAGCACGCACAAGGCCCCGCCGATCGCGAGCGTCCGCGGTGCGCCGATATGGTTCGCCACCACGCCGGCGATGAGGCTGCCAAAGGGGGCGGAGCCCTGGAAGGCCATGGAATAGAAGCTCATCACGCGGCCGCGCTTGTCCTCGTCGACGATGGTTTGCAAGATGGTGTTGCTGGCCGCCATCTGCTGTATCATGCCGTATCCCGTCGCCACCATCAGGATCATCGAGACCCAGAACCAATGCGAGAACGAGAAGCCGACGAGCGCCAGACCGAAGAGCCCGGCCATCATCGGAATCACGCGCCCAAGCCCGCGAACGGATTCCCGCCGCGCCAGCACCATCGCGCTCGAGAGAGCGCCCACTCCCGACGCGCCCATCAGGAATCCAAGCGTATGCGCGCCGCCATGCAGGATCTTGCCGGCGAAGATGGGCATCAGCACCATGTAAGGCATACCCACCAGGCTGACCAGGGCCATCAGGAGCAGAATCGCGCGAATGGGCGTAAAGCCTGAAACGTACTGCCATCCCTGGCGCAAATCGTGAAGAACGTGGGCCGTCGACCGCTTCACCTCCAGCGGCTTGACGTGCATCATCAGCAGCGAAACGATCACCGCGATGTAGCTGAGGCCGTCGACCAGGAAACAGTAGCCCTCGCCGGCGATGGCAATAACGATGCCCGCGAGCGACGGTCCGATCAGGCGCGAGGCGTTCACCATCGATGAGTTCAGCGCGATGGCGTTGCTGAGATCGGCGCGCGACTCCACCATTTGAATGACGAACGCCTGTCGCCCGGGCATGTCAAAGGCATTGATGGCGCCCTGAAAGATGCTGAGCGCGAAGATTTCCCATACCGTGATCGCGTGGGGCAGCGCCAGCGCCGCCAGGGCGAACGATTGCAGCATGGAGAGCACCTGCGTGACCACCAGTACGCGGCGTCGATCCCAACGGTCCACCCAGACGCCGGCAAACGGGCCGAGAAACAGGACCGGAATTTGGCCGGAAAAGGAGACCAGACCCAGCAGGAACGCCGACTTCGTCAGGCGATAGACCAGCCACGCAGTCGCCACACGCGTCATCCAGGTGCCGACCAGCGACACGGTCTGGCCGCTGAAGAACAGGCGGTAATTGCGGTGCCGGAGCGCGCGTAGGGCGAACCTCCAGCCGACGGGTGATCCGGCGTTTGAGCTGGGCAGGGACGGACGTGGATCGGACACGAGTCTCTTTGGATGCCGCGGCTCATGGAACAGGGCGAATTTCCACCGGCTTACCCTGTTGGAAACGCCCGAAGCGTCCGGGAGCAAATATCTGGGACGAGGTTGGGGGACTGGGACGAATGACCTGCGCGCGCCGGGCTCAATTCCCAAGTGACTGATTCTGAAACAACTTGGTTCAGCGCAGGGTCCACCAGCGCTCCGTAAGCTTCGAGGTTCCAGCGTCGCGTTTTTTGCTCTCAGGGCTTGACAAATCACTCCGATGTGCTAAATTAGCACTCTACAGGCGAGAGTGCCAAATACCTGAATGCCCTGCCGGAGGCGGAGTGAAACCGGCAGCGGCGAGATCGCCTGAGCGGACTCAACGGTTGTGACCGGATCGAGTCCGGAGATCGAACACGCAGGACCCAACCTTACAACCACAGGCAGGAAAGGAGATCCAAAATGAACGTGAGACCTCTTCATGATCGCATCGTGATCAAGAGGATTGAAGAGAAGGAAACCGTGAAGGGCGGCATCATCATTCCCGACACGGCGAAAGAGAAACCGCAGGAAGCTGAAGTCATCGCAGTCGGCAAGGGCAAGCGCGAGAAGGGCGAGCTGATTCCGCTCGACGTGAAAGTCGGCGATCGCATTCTGTTCGGCAAGTATTCCGGCACCGAGATCAAGCTCGAGGGCGAGGAGTATCTGATCATCCGCGAAGACGAAGTGCTAGGCGTGATCGAAGGCGCGACCAAGGCAGCGGGCGGCAAGAAGTAGCTGTCGGCGATCAGCCATCAGCCGTCAGTGATCGAGAAAGCTGAGGGGCTGAAAGCTGAGAGCTGAAGGCTCAGAGCAAAAGGCTCACAGCAATCAGAGATTCAAGATTGGAAATTCAAGATCAATTCTGGAGGGATTAAGAAATGGCAAATGCGAAGCAAATTGTTCGCGGTGAAGAGAGCCGCCAGGCGATTCTGCGAGGCGTAAATCAGCTCGCCGACGCCGTCAAGGTGACTCTCGGTCCCAAGGGCCGCAACGTGGTCCTGGACAAGAAATTCGGCTCGCCGACCATCACCAAGGACGGCGTGACGGTGGCCAAGGAGATCGAGCTGAAGGATCCGCTCGAGAACATGGGCGCGCAGATGGTGCGCGAAGTGGCGTCGAAGACCTCAGACGTGGCCGGCGACGGCACCACTACGGCGACTGTGCTGGCTCAGGCGGTCTTCCGTGAGGGCGTGAAGACGGTTGCGGCGGGAGCCAATCCGATGGCTCTGAAGCGCGGAATCGAGTCCGCAGTCCGGGCGATCTGTGGTTACGACGAAATCACCAAGGGCGGCGATAAGAAGCACGTAAAAGGCGAGCTCGACAAGCTGTCGAAGCCCGTCGAGGGCTCCATGGTGGCTCAGGTCGGCACCGTGTCCGCCAACAACGAGAGCACGATCGGCGCCATCATTGCCGAGGCCATGAAGAAGGTCGGCAAGGACGGCGTCATCACCGTTGAAGAATCGAAGACGATGGAGACCACTCTGGAAGTCGTGGAAGGAATGCAGTTCGACCGCGGTTACCTGTCTCCCTACTTCGTCACCGATCCGGACCGGATGGAAGTCTCGATCGAGAACGCCTATATCCTGATCCATGAGAAGAAGATCAGCTCGATGAAGGACCTGCTTCCCCTGCTCGAGCAGATCGCCAAGAGCGGCAAGCCGCTGCTGATCGTGGCTGAGGAAGTGGAAGGCGAAGCGCTGGCCACCCTGGTGGTCAACAAGCTGCGCGGCACGCTGCAGTGCGCGGCCGTGAAGGCTCCGGGCTTCGGCGATCGCCGCAAGGCCATGCTGGAGGATATCGCCATCCTCACCGGCGGCAAGGCGGTCACGGAAGACCTGGGCATCAAGCTGGAGAACGTGCGGCTTGAAGACCTGGGCCGGGCCAAGAAGATCACCATCGACAAGGACAACACCACCATCGTCGAGGGCGCCGGCAAGACGGCCGATATCGAAGGCCGCGTAAAGCAGCTCCGCACCCAGATCGAGGAGACCACCTCCGATTACGATCGCGAGAAGCTGCAGGAGCGGCTGGCGAAGCTGGTGGGCGGCGTGGCCCAGATCAAGGTAGGCGCGGCGACTGAGACCGAGATGAAGGAGAAGAAGGCTCGGGTCGAGGATGCCATGCACGCCACCAAGGCGGCTGTCGAGGAGGGCATTGTGCCCGGCGGCGGCGTGGCCCTGGTTCGTTGCCTCCCGGCTCTGGACAAACTCAAGGCCGAGGGCGACGAGCAGATCGGCATTAACATCGTCAAGCGCTCGCTCGAAGAGCCGCTGCGCATGATCGTCCAGAACGCCGGACATGAGGGGGCCGTGGTGGTCGAGAAGGTTCGGAGCAACAGCAACCCGAACTACGGCTTCAACGCGCAGACCGAAGCTTTCGGCGATCTCGTTAACGAGGGCGTGATCGACCCGACCAAGGTCGTCCGCACCGCGCTCCAGAACGCATCCTCGATCGCTTCTCTGCTCCTCACTACCGAGGCGCTGATCAGCGAGTACCCGCAGAAGGAAGAAAAGGCCCCTGCCATGCCTCCGGGCGGTGGCGGGTACGGCGGGTACTAGAAGACAGTCGGCAGTCGACAGTTAACAGTTAGTAGCGCAGGGCTCGTTGTCAGCCCTGCGGGTTTCCAGAGGGCGGGGAGCAATCCCCGCCCTTTGTATTTTGGATGTATGATCAGGCCTTTGCAGTCCATCAAGGACGAGGAGACGAAATGAGTTCGGATCATCCTGCGAAGCGGCAGCCGTGCGGCTTCAGCGACAAGATCGAGAAGCGGTTGGCGGATTATCTGCTGGCGGCGGGCGCTGCCGGAGTCGGAGTTCTGGCGCTGGCTCAGGCTGCCGGCGCGAAGATCGTCTACACCTCCACTTCTCAATTGGTCACACACGGCTTTGTGCCGATCGATCTCAATCACGACGGCCAAATTGACTTCGAACTCCGGGCGACCAGCACAATATCGGCCGGGAGACTTATTTCTGCTTCGGGCTTCAATTTCAAAAGCGATTTTGTCGCTCAGCCGTTTTCGTACGGCAGCTTCGCCGTGAGGTTCAACAGTGGATCTTTAATCGGCGGGAACAACTCCAAGTTCACTTTCGCCCGCAGGGCATCGTTGATGACGTACGCCTTGTCCAACGGTGAGGGTAGTCGGGGTCTTTGGGTCAACGCTCACGGTTATCTGGGTCTGCGAATCAAGATCGACGGGCAATGGCACTACGGGTGGGCTCGCATCAAGGTTCATCGCACGTCCGCGCTCCTCACCGGTTATGCCTACGAGACCATCGCCAACAAGCCGATCAAGGCCGGCCAGACCAGCGGCGATTCCGAGAGCGGCGCCGAATTGCACAGCCAGGGCAGCCTGGGCGCGCTCGCTCTGGGCGCTCCGGGACTGGCCTTGTGGCGGCGCGAGGATTCGGCCGCAGACACGCCATCCGCGTAGCCGCTCAACCAAAGCTCTGCGCTTTGTCAAGCCTACCCCATGAGAGATCTCGGGTTGTGCGATAAGCCCGGCATCGAAGTTTTCAGCGCAGTTCAGCACAGAAACTCAGTCATCGTCTCAGGAGATTGGGGCTTCGGCAACCTTGTGCAGTGCCCCTTGGGAACCCACGGAGGAGTGCTTATGGCAGACGAACCGTCGAAAGTGAGAAGCCGGAATTTGGGTCGAGATCGCCGGGATGTCATGCGGCTTGCGCGAAAGAGAACTTCCCGGATACGCCAGGCAACGCATCCGGACTCGGCACGCCGTCCCGGGGGCAGAGTGCTATTTCAATTGCAACATGAAGACGTCGGCGCGGCAGTTGTACGGACTCGTGGTTCCTGTGGCTCCGCCGGTGTTCGATCCCAATTCGCAGTCCCAGTCGGAAGCGAAGGCGAACCATTTACCGTCCTGGCTCACCGAGCCGATGCCCTGCTCGGCGGCGAAGGTTGCCGAGGCATTGCCGGTGATGTAGTTCCGTCCAAAACGGTAGACCGCGCCCGATCCCCTCGCGTCGTAGCCCATGACTTCGTTGTTCCACGCCTGCGCCGGAACCTCGTTCCCTACGATAAAAGAGCTGCCGAACGCCAGATTGGAATCCGACGCGTTGGCATTCTGCCAACTGAAATGGGTATCCCAATTGCTGTACTGGGGCGGACTCGCCGCGCCGCAATCTGCAAGACACAGATTGGTTCCCGGCGACGATGCCGGAGCAAGTTGGACGCTCTGCTGGTGCGGAGCGGTCGAATCGTTCGTGACATGGTTATATCCTACCGTCCAGTGGCCTGAATTCTGGATCAGGTTGGAGGTGATGTTGGTCGTGCCCAGCTGCCAACTGTAGACCGTGTGGCTGGTGCAGGTGGTGATGCAGCTTTGACGGCTGACCGTCACCCAATTGCCGTCGAGGCTGAGGCGGGCGTTGTGAATGTAGAATTCATCGGTTACCCCGCTCACGTTGCCGGAGTCCGTCACGCCTGTCGAAGTATTCCACCAGTGGCAGGTCCCGCCGCGATTCCACGCCACCACGTAGACCCCGGTTCCCTGTCCGCCGCTCAGCGACAGCGCCGTGGCGAACGTCTGATCGTCGGCGCTCACGGTGACCGGATCGTTCCACTGCACGCTGCCGTCATAGGTCACGCCGTTGGGCGCGCAGGCCGGCACCGCGCCCAGATCGACGACCAGTGTTTCGGTAGGCGGTGTGGGTGACGTCAGATCGTAGGAGTAGATGTCCGCCGCGTGCGAGGTATGCGCGCCCATCTCCGGACAGTACATCCGGCCCGGGACCTTATAGCTGAATTCAGGTCCGGCGCTGCAAACCGTGATCCGCATCCCGCTTGTGGCCGGGTAAGCCGAGGCATACATGTGCGTCGCCTGCATGGTGGCAGGATTCCAGCTGAAAGGCTCGATTCCCGAGCCCGTATCGGAGACGTAAAAGTAGCTGTCCGACAAATCCATGAAATTGATCGCCGCGCTGCCGCCCGGCTCGACTTGATAATTGGGCTGGACGGGCGAAGTGCCGAGCGTGTGATAGTCCGTAATCCGAACGCCCGCCGCGCCGCTGAGACTGTCAACGTACAAAGTATTCGCGCCCAACAGCCCGCCGACATTCGGCACCGCGAAAGCAGGATTGCTGAGATCGGTGCGGGCGCAAGGATAAGGCGAGAGTCCCAGGCAGGCTGACTTTGAACTCACCCCGCTGCTGAAGCTCATCTGTGAAGTGGGCGCGGTGGGGGGCGTATTGAACGTGGCGTTCACCGAGGCCGCTGCATTCATCGTGACCGCACAGGTGCCCGTGCCTGAGCATCCGGAACCTGACCAGCCCGCGAACGTTGATCCACCCGACGCTACTGCCGTCAGCGTCACGACCGCGCCGCTGCTGAAGCTCGCGGAACACGTCGAGGGGCAAGTGATCCCGGCGGGAGACGACGTAACGCTTCCGCCTCCGGTACCATTCTCCGTCACCGTGAGCGCATAGGACGTTCCACCCGACGGGTAGCATGTCTTGGCGTCGAAACTCAACACGCTTCCGCTCCCGTCTGGTGGTCCATTCATCACGTTCAGATAGCAGTCTTCGGCTGAATTGGCGTTAACGTACCCGCCCCAGGCGCTGGCCGTAAAGCTGCCGCCGCCGCACTGGCTCGAACTGGTCGCCCAAACACCGTTGTACGTACCGCTGGTGCACCTTCCCTGGGTTCCCGATGCAACGTCGGGTCCGATCGCCGGGTAAGGCACACCGGAGCGCCACCACGACGGCTTCGAGGTGAGGTAAAACGAAGCGGGCAAGGTGTGGCTTGACGGCGCGCTGTTCGCGTTGATGTAGGCCACGGCGCCCGGAGACGCCTCGGTTGAGTTCCACTCCACGGCGCCATCAACGGTATCGTAGTTGCCCCAGCGCATCATGGTGGACCAGACAAGGGAATCGCAGCCTTGCGGGGGCGTTGTGCAGACGCCGAGGCCGCCCGTGTCCGTCCAGCCCAACTCGTAAATACTCTGGTTCACCGTTCCCGCACCTGCCGAAGTAGACCCGCCATTCGTCAGCCGGTAAACCCCGGCCGTGGTTGAGGTCGCGTAAGCCTCGTATTGGCTGTGATAACCGGGCTCGCCAAAGACATTGCCAATGACGTTCGTCCCGCGAACATAGGTACTAAAACTGATCGGAAACGTCTGCTTGGTGTAGCCTGGTTGCCAGCCCACGGCCTGATTGCGGAAGACGGTAATCAAATCACTTGAACCCCATACGTTGTCTCCGAAAAATGCTGTCGATACGTTCCCTTCCAGAAGATCAAAGGCCGAACCGGAGTTATGGCTGGCGTACATTCCCTGCATGTACACTCCGAAATTAATGTAGGGAGTGAAATTGTAGGCTGAGACGGAACCTGTCACCGCGTCCTTGATGTCGGGTGACGTGGTGTTCTGCATAATGTTGTTCTGCACCAGGCCCCCGGAGACGTTAGCCATCTGCACCGTATAGGACTCTGACCCCGCATGCTGACTTCCGTAAAAATAGCTGTTCTGAACGACCGGTTCCAGATCGCTGATCATGTCGATGCAGTTTTCCAGGCAGTCGATGTGCCTCACGTTCTGCATCCAGCACTGATAGCACCAAATAATCAGGCCACCCATGTTGCTGGAGGTGTCGGTGCTGTGGTCAATAGTCACGCCCTCGATCCCGTCGTTGGTGACGTTCGTCGTAGCCCACCACGCCCCCGGAGTCTGTCCCGAGCGCACGTTGTTAAAGTAAACCCCTGGAGAGATGCCGACCGTGTAAGGGCCGCTCCCACTGCCGCTCACGGAGGTAACCTTCACAAGCTGTTCCTGGCTATACTGCGTCCCACTGATGATGCGGCCAACGGCGTTCTGGCCCGACGAGTTGCCCTTCTGCGTGCAGTTGAAGGCCGTGTCGTAGGTCGAGCACAGGAAGACGCCGCCATTGTCCGTTGTGTCGTCGGCCTGATCAAGAACCATCATCAACCCGACCTGAGGTGCGCTGCCGCAGGAATTCAGCGTGATCGAGGTCGCACCCTGTGAGTAACCACCAGTCCAGCTGCACACGTCAGTCTGGCCGGGCTGGGTGTTT
>Ga0335078_10012874_pt1 | contig 12392 bp, 10 predicted proteins | sample Lox_Sample_32_FD_206711 | JGI IMG/M metagenome (GOLD analysis project Ga0335078, IMG submission 206711) | Soil microbial communities from Loxahatchee National Wildlife Refuge, Florida, United States - Lox_Sample_3.2 | ecosystem: Environmental > Terrestrial > Soil > Wetlands | place: USA... | reverse complement strand
AAGCACGCCGCCGGACGAACGACACGCCCGCAGACCCGCTGGACGAGGCCCAGCGGGAGGAGTCCCGCCAGCTGCGCGAGATCGCCGAGCGCGCCCACGGCGTCAACCTCGATCTCGGCGCCAGCCTGCTCAACGGCCTCGCCACAGTGGACCCGGCATCGATCGACGTCGCCCGGTTCTTCGTCCTGTACCTCCTCGGGTCAGACTACGACCACTCGCCGTACACGCAGACCGGTGAGCGCGTCAGCCGGCTCGCGATGTCCGGGATCCGGCTGGTGATCGACGAGTTCCGCACGGACGTCACGAAGACGCTCAAGAGCGGGGAACGCGGCCGGCTGCGGATCGACTACGGCGACCCGCACAAGCCCGGTGAGGCAGTCAAGTGGATGTGGAAGTTCATCGACGGCGCGAAGACCGCCGGCGAGCTGTACGGCCGCGCGCTCGTGGTGATCGCCGCCGAGCAGTACGCCTCGCGGCTGGTCGTGCCGACCAGCCAGCGCACCCATCCAACCCGGTGGGCGTCGCATAAGGACATAGCGACCAAGGCGCTGCGGAAGCTGGCCGGGCCGCACCTGCCGGCATCGCTCAAGCAACTCGAGCAGGCGATCGCCCGCACCCATCGCGAGCACGACACAGCTGTTCAACAGCAGGCCGCTGGCCGTGCAGCGCAGGAGCGCTCCGAGCCGACACGAACGCCTGAGGAACACGTCGACCTCGGCGAGGCATCCGGCAACGATGGTGAGAACGGCGCCGTCGACGACGAGATCGAGCTCGCCCACGACGATTAGCAACCGGGCTGCGGCCGTACGATCGGGCTGTGACCGGGCGGCCGCAGTAGACGTTTTCCCGGCGTGTTGCTGGTCGCGGGCGCCTCGCCGTGCCCCGCAGAAGGTCTTAGGCGAGCCCGGATCTCGCCGGGAGCGCGGGCCGAGCCCTCCCCAGTGTCGCGCGCACGCGCGCGTGGGTGGTCGGGATCGGCTCCGCACCCGGCGGAGCGCACACCGAAAGGAGTCCGGCCATGTCCGGAACGAGAAATCATCAGGTGAGGGACGAGGAGCGCGCTGAGCGTCGTCGCGCCGACCGCGAATACGCCCGTCAGGCCGTCGAGCGGCTCCGTAGCTCCGAAGGGTGGCGGCGATGGCTTGCCACGCGGCGCCACTTCCATGCCTACAGCTTCGGCAACCAACTGCTGATCGCGATGGCCCGGCCGACCGCGACCAGAGTCGCCGGGTTCCGCGGCTGGCTGAAGCTCGGGTACGCCGTGCAGCGCGGCGAGCGCTCGATCAAGGTGTGGGCGCCGTGCCCGCCGAGTCGTAAGCAGCTCGAGCGCTGGCAGCAAGACGGCGGCGATGCCGATCAGCGCCCGCGGACCTACTTCCGCCTGGTGCCGGTCTTCGACACGTTATCTCGTGTTTGCGTCGCTTGCCAATCAAAGAACTCGGTGGGACCGAGAGACACGGGCATCGGGGTGCGGTCCGATCGGCGCGTAACTTGGCTAAATCAAGGGATGGACGACGCAGCCGGGCTCCCGCGATCGCCGCTACCCCGTCGGCCTCCGGCCGCCGGCTCCGCGCCGACCGCGGGCGCGCCTGGCGAGGCAGAGGCCCACGGGGCGATGCTCAGCGGTCGTCCTGTTGTCGACAAGCGCGACGCTCGCCAACGGCAGGGTCGACACCTCCCTTCGCCGTCGCGCGGGTCTCCAGGGCAGCCGCAGCCGGCATGCGTGACTCCCTCTGTCCGATATGGGCACGAGGCCGATGTCGCTGCGGCTGCTGTTTTGGTGCTTGCAAAGCTACGGACCCGGGCGAGCACTTGCGACTGATCTTCGCCGGGACCGCTTCGCCGGCGTCTCGCACGCCATCCGCGCAAAGCGAGCCTCCTTTGGTGATCAGCAAGATGCTCCTAGCACGAGGTGAGCGGGGCGGTCAGCGACGCGGCGATTCTCCGGGAGCGTGCCGGTGTGTCCGTACCGTTGTTCTGGACCGCTTGCCTCGCGCACGGCGCGTTCCCGGTTCGGCTGAACGGCCGGCGGCGACATACGTCGTCTGCCGCGACGCCGGCCGTAGATGGTTGAGGTAGTTAGTCAGGTACGGGCCGCGATCGCCTCGTCCGCTGTCAACTGCTGGATGATCGAGCCGGTGTCGAGCCAGACGTTCTCGCGCGAGATCGCGCCGTCTTTGAACTCCCATAGATGAAGCATCCGAAAGCTGATCCGCCGGCCGTGGCCGGAGATGCCCATGAGCTCACCTGGGACGGTCCCGCGCCATTGGCGCTCGGTCACGCAGAAGTCCTTCCCGTATTTCGCGTGGTTGAGGTCCATCTGCTCGGTCTCGACGTTCGCCGTGAGGAGCTCGTAGAACCGCCTTGCCGCCTCGGGCCCTGCAGCGGCCCAAGCGGCGATCCGACGAGATCGTGGATCACGTCGTCGCTGTACATCGCGACCGACCTGTCCGGATCGCTTGCCTGCTCGGCGGCTAGGTGCTCCTCGATCAGTCGGTTCATCTCCTCGCGTGTCATGTAGGCCTCCGTTTGATCGGTTGTTGCTTACCGTCCCTCGTGGCCTCAGGATCTGTTCGATCCGCCTTCGCTCGTTGAGGACCAGTGCGGTCGGCGGACCGGCCGCGGTGGCGGTGGTAGATCTCGGTGACCCATCGGCCGCCCGGTCGCCGCGCCAACGAGTCGGTGAACTCGCGCCAGGAATCGGGCAGGTCGTCCTCGGGGACCATCGGATAGGGGAACTCGACAGGACGCACCACGCCGTAGAAGAGGGCCGCCGCGGTCAGATCGGCGACCGTGAACGAATCGCCCACGAGATGGCCGGTGGTGGAGATCTCGCGCTCGAGCCGGTCCATCGCGGCGACCATCTTGGCGCGGCTCCACGCGGCTGACTCGACGCTGATCTCGAATCTTCGTCGCATCGCCACCCGCAGCAGTGGGAATCCGGCCTGCAGGATCCGCGCGGCGGCCGGCCGACCGTGGGTGAACAGTGGCACCACGAGCTCGGGGTGGGGAAGCAGCTCGTGGTAGAACGCGCGGCGGAGGTGCGGGCCGAGTTCCTCGTCGAAGAACTCCTCGAGCTCGAGAGCGCGGCGGCGTTGCCCCTGGTCCTCTGGATACAGCGGCGGGTGCGGCCAGCGTTCCTCGATCGTGGCAATGATTCGAGTCGAGTCGCCGATCGACCGCTCACCGATCGTGAGCACCGGCGTTGTCGAGGTATCCCCGGTCAGGCGCCTGGCCGTAAACACGTGGAGTCCGGGAAGCAGAGTGCGGCGGATGTGGGGTACATGCTTGTAGTCCAGCGCCCAGCGGACCTTCTCGACGTAATGGGAGATCTGTAGCTGCCACAGCACGGGGAGGACCGGGTATTCTCGCTCGCTCAATCCGAGGGTGAGTTCGGTGTCGGGGCTGAGCCGGCCTGGACGCACCCGGCGCCGTTCCGCAATCCGGCTTCTGGTGACGGTGTGGGTTTGCTCAATGCGCATGGCGTTGTGTCCCCTCATCGACGCGTTCGCGCTGATGTCGCCGTGAGCGGCAACTCGGCTCCCGCGGTCGCGTGTCGTCTGGCCGGGGTGGTGCCTTGGATCAGGTCGGCGGCCTTCTCGGCCACGATCATCGTGGGCAGATTGGTGTGGCCGCGCGGGATCCGGGGCATGACAGAGGCGTCGACGACCCGCAGGCCGTCGAGCCCGCGGACGCGGAGCTGGTGGTCGACGACCGCTAGCTCGTCCGAGCCCATGCGGCAGGTGCCTACCGGGTGATAGAGCCCGTAGGCGGTGTCGCGGACATGCGCCTGGGGGGACTCGCTGGCCGGGGTGATTTCGTCGCCCGCCAGCTTCGCGAGGGCCGGCATGGAGACGATCCGGCGCGCGAGCTCGAGGCCGGCCAGCAGTACTCGACGGTCGTTGCGGGCTGGGTCGGAGAGATAGTTCGGATCGATCTCAGGTTTGGCCAGGGGATCGGCGGATCGCAGGCGGACGGCGCCGACGCTGTGTGGCTGCAGGGCGGTAGCCATGATCGTGAAGCCATGCGCGGACGCCGGCGTGAGCCCCTCGTTGTGGAAGAGACCGGGAGCGAATAACAGCTCAAGATCCGGCGCCGGCAGCCCCGGGGCGCTGTGGATGAATGCCGCAGCCTCGGGACCGTTGGAGGTCAGCATCCCGCGACGGAAGAGCAGGTAGCGCGCGAGGTTGCCGGCCGTCTCTGCCGCATAGAGCGTGGTCGACTGGATTGCCTTGAAGAGTGAGGTGACTACCGGGTGGTCGTGCAGGTTGATCCCGACGCCGGGGAGCTCGTGCACCGGTTTGATCCGGTGCCTTACGAGCTCGTCGATCGGACCGACGCCGGAGAGCAGCAGCAACTGCGGCGTGTTGACGGCGCCGCCGGAGAGGATCACTTCGCGCGCGCAGCGGGCGATCTTCTCGTCCGGTCCATCGTGGTAGGCGATACCGACGGCCCGGGTGCCGTCGAACAGCACGCGCGTGACCTGGGCGCCCATGGTTACGGTCAGGTTTGGGCGTCGCAGCGCGGGACGCAGGTAGGCGTCGGCCGCCGACCAGCGCCGACCGCCACGTTGAGTGACGGGTGTCAGCCGGACTCCTTCGAGATCCATCGGCCCGAGCTTTCCTGACCGTGGAATGCCAGCCTGCACCGCAGCTTCGACGAATGCGTGCGTGAGCGGGTTGGGGTCGCGCAGCTCCTCGACCGCGAGTGTGTCGTAGACCGAGGCGAAGTGCGGCGCGAGCTTCTCAAAGCTCCAGCCCTCGTTTCCTCGGTCAGCCCAGGCGTCGTAGTCGGCGGCGTGACCCGGAATCGCCATCATCGCGTTGATCGACGAGCAGCCGCCGAGCGTCTTCCCCCGCGGCCAGTAGATACGACGCCCGCCGAGCCCTGGCTGCGGGGTCGTCGTGTAGTCCCAGTCGATCTCGCTCTTGAACAGCTTGAGCCAGCCCAGTGGTATGTGAATCTCCCTTTTGGTGTCGGGCCCGCCTGCTTCGATCAGAAGGACGTTCGTGTGCGGGTTCTCGGACAGCCGGTTGGCGAGGACGCATCCCGCCGAGCCGGCTCCGGCGATGATGTAGTCGACCATCGTTTCTCCTTCCTCTCGGTCTGCGGCGAGGTTCGCGCGGCCCGATCGGTTTCGCGACGTGGGAGACCACCTGCTTTTTCACGGGTCGACCGAGGACTTTGGCGGCGGTAGGATCGGTCGCGGTGGCCGCGGTTGATGCCCGGCAAGTACTCCTAGAGCGAGACGCCGCTCTGGCCCAGATCGATCAGCGTCTGTCTCATGCGATCGCGGGCGGCGGTTCGCTGCTTGTGCTGGAGGGCCCGGCGGGCATTGGCAAGACGCGCCTGGTAATCGCAGCAGGACGGCGTGGTCGCGAGCTCGGCCTGCAGACGCTCAACGCCCGTGGTGCAGAACTGGAACGGGACTTCGCCTATGGGCTCGTCCGCCAGCTATTCGAGACGCCCCTCGTGGCGGCGTCGTCGCCGGAACGAGCTGAACTTCTAGCCGGCGCGGCGGGGCGCGCCGCGGCGCTGTTCGGCGTTGCCGGGCCGCACGACGACGCCGCGGATGCGCTGCTCGACCCGTCGTTCGCGATTCTGCACGGGCTTTACTGGCTGTGCGCGAACCTCGCCCGGCGCTCAGCACTCGTGCTGTGCGTCGACGATCTCCATTGGGCTGACCAGGCCTCGCTGCGCTTTCTTCACTACCTCGGACGACGACTTCAGGAACTGCCGATCGCGGTCGTCGCCGCCGCGCGGCCGGTCGAATCGCACGACGAGTCGTCGCTGCTTGCCGCGCTCACCGCCGACCCGTCGGCCGAGGTCCTGGTGCTCGCACCATTGAGCGAGCCCGCGGTAGCCCAGCTTGTGCGCCTGGGGCTCGGCGCGGAAGTCGAGTCGGTTTTCGCCGGGGTGTGCCACGAGGTGACAGGGGGCGTTCCGTTCCTCGTCCAGGAGCTCGTGCGCACGATCGCCGAGGAGAACATGGAGCCCACGGCGGCAGCCGCCTCCCGGGTCGCGACCATCGCGCCGCGGACGGTCTCGCAGTCGGTCCTGCAGCGCCTAAGTCGTCTTTCCCCAGCCGCCCGCGAGCTTGCGCGCGCGACGGCTGTGCTCGGCGAGGCGGACCTGCGGCTAGCAGCACGCCTCGCCGACGTCGAGCCCGAAGCCGCCCCAACCGCGGCCGACAAGCTCGCTGCCGCCGGGATACTCGAGCAGGGTCGGCCGCTGCGCTTTGTGCACCCGATCGTCCGGGCGGCCGTCGAGGCAGATCTCTCCCCCGGTGAGCGGGCCGGCCTACACGCGGCGGCGGCGCGCCGGCTCGCGTCCGAAGGCGCGTCCGCTGACCGGATCGCGGCCCACCTTCTCGCGACCGATCCTGCGGCAGACGACTGGGTCGTCGATTCGCTCCGGGCGGCCGCGAGGACCGCGATCGCGAACGGCGCTCCGGACTCAGCCGCCGCCTATCTGCGGCGGGCGCTCGCGGAGGCGCCGACCGAAGCGACTCGTCCCGACATCCTCCTCGACCTCGGCTTCGCAGAATCCTATGCGGGCGACCCGCACGCGGCGGCTCATCTCGAGGCGGCCCTCGATGCCGCCGTCGATACAACCGCCCAGATCTCGATCACCCTTGCGCTCGGACGAATGCTCCAGATCGAGGGCCGCATGCGCGACTCGCTGGAAGTGTTCGACCGAACACGCGCCCGCCTCAGCAGCAGCGACCGCCGCGCCACGCTCACACTCGAGGGCGCCGGCCTCGGCGCTGCCGTTCTCGACGCAGAAACCGCGGACGAAGCCGCGCCACGGATCGCGGAACTCCGCCAACTCGCCGCCGAGGACGCCAACATTCCGCCGAGCGTCTTCGGCATGCTGGCGGTCGCAGCAACGATGGCGAACGAGCCCGCGGACACCGCCGCGCGCCTTGCGCTTCGCGCGCTCGATGGAGCGCCAAAGCTACTGCCCGAGGCGATCGACCGACCCCCGTTCTTCTACCACGCCTGCATCGCACTCGTCTGCGCCGAGCGCTACGAGGAAGCGCTGGCCCGGCTCGACGAAGCGCTGTCAGACGCTCGCCGGCTCGGCTCGCTTCCCCACGTACTCGCGCTCTCGTGCTTCCGTGCCCTTCCACATCTCCGAATCGGCAACCTCGCCGACGCCGAGGCGGACGCACGCACCGCCCTCGAGACCGGTCCCCGCCTGCCCGGCGTCCACGCCGCGCTCGCGCTCGCGGTGCTGCTCGAGACCCTCGCCGAGCGCGGCGAGCTCGACGCCGCCGAGGAAGCGGATCGGCGGTACCCGCTCGCCCAGCAGTTCCCGACCACGATCCAGACGGCGTGGCTGCTCGCCGGCCACGGCCGGCTTCGGCTTGCCGAGCTCCGCCCGGCCGCGGCGCTCGAACATCTTCTCGCCGCCGGCGATCTCCTCGCACGGCTGCACAGCCCAAGCCCGACAACCGCGCCCTGGCGCTCCGATGCCGCTCTCGCCCACCTCGCACTCGGCGCGCAGGTCGAGGCCAAAGCCCTCGCGACCGAGGAGGTCACGCTCGCCGAGGGATTCGGTACCCCGCGTGCGCTCGGCGTCGCGCTGCGCGCAGTGGGCCTCGCGGAGGACGGCGCACGGGGGATCGAGCTGCTGCGCCGCGCGGTCGACGTGCTGGCAGGATCCGCCGCGAGACTCGAGTACGCCCGCGCCATGGCAGACCTGGGGGCGGCCCTCCGGCGGGCCGGGCGCCGGGCTGACAGCCGCGAGATCCTCCGAGCCGCGCTCGACGTCGCCCACCGCTGCGGAGCGCTCACGCTGACCGAGCGAACCCGCACCGAACTTATCGCAGCCGGCGGCCGACCCAGACGGCTGATACTGAGCGGACTCGACTCGCTGACGCCAAGCGAGCGTCGCGTCGCCCAGCTCGCTGCCGCCGGGCTTGCCAACCGCGACATCGCCCAGCACCTGTTCATCACCACTCGAACCGTCGAAGGGCACCTCACCCACGTTTACCAGAAGCTCGACATCACGTCCCGTGAGCGACTTCCCGCCGCTCTCCGTGCCCGCGATGTTGAAACGAATTCCGAGGCTTCGACGTTCATGACCAGCGGTCCGTCGCTTCGGCTCGGAAATAGGTGACCGCCACAAGGACGCATCGGTTGTCCTGTTCCGGCCCCGTACACGCACCCATCCTGACCATACGATTCACCACGGAGGCAACCGGGGTTCCGCCGCGGCGTGGGTGAGCCACACTCGCGAGGATCGCGGTGATAGCTGAGATCGCATCATCCCGCAAGCAGTCCGTTTGCCTCACCTCCCCTCCTCGTCAATTACCAGAAACGGGAGGGAGACGCAGCGGGACCGGACGGAGCGTTCAGGCCAGGATCTTCATGCCCCGAGCAGCGGGCGTCAGATATAGCGCCCGGCTGAGTGTTGGTCGGGGCACCAGCGGAAGGCCCGACATGCCCGCCGCCAGGCGTGGCCGTCGGAGAATGCGCGATTCGGTCGGTTCGTGGTTCCGCGGAACCGCGTTTCGTCATCATCGCGAGAAGGGGGTGATCACCCCTCAACCGGTGTTGGCGATCCAGTGGCTGTGCAGTTTCAGCAGGTTGTGGGTCGCTGTGGTCAGTCGCCATTCCGACCTGGCGGCTGCCCTGCCTCTTCGTAAGAATCGGTCAATCCGGCGGTTGAACTTGATCTGCCCGAACACCGGCTCGATCGTGGTCGTGCGCTGCTGGTAGAGCTGTTTGCCGTAATCGGTTGAGAGCTTGTCGCGCATCTGCTCGTAGAGGCCGTCGTTCCAGCCCGGCCGGGTGCCCTCCCGCTTGCCGCCGTCGGGAGGCACGAGCAGCTCTATCCCGGCTTCGGTGATGCGCTGCATTTGGGCCTTGTGCCAGTAGCCGGCGTCTGCGACGACCGCCTCGGGGAGCTGGTCGATTCCGACATTCGCGAGTTCTCGCCGCACGGCGTTGAGCATCGGCTCGAGGTGACCGAAGTCGGGCGGATCAACATTGACCTCGGCAGCGACGATGATCTGATTCTCGTTCACGGCAGCCTGCGCGTTGTAGCCCTGGATGAGGGGCTGGCGCTGGGTGCGCATCACGCGCGAGTCCGGATCTGAAGTGTTGATCCTGCCCTCCGGCAGCTCTGGCGGCACATATGGGTTGGTCGCTCCGCCGGGTGAGCGCCGCGAGCTGCGATACCGGGTGGTGCCCTCGCTTCGCCACCGCTCATACACGTCGTTGGCGGCGATCTCGACCTGGAGGTTCTCCTCCAAGCGCCGCGCCGCCTCCAACAGCCGCTCGTCGCGGTCACGCGGAACCGGCCGCTGCTGGCGCTCGCGTTGTCGTTCGAGCTCGCGCCGCGCTTCGCGCAGCCAGTTGCGCCGCCCCCAGCTGCGGGTAACGAACCGCTCCGGATCGAGATCTACCTCAACCGACGCCGACTCACCGTCGTCCTGCTCCTGCTCGGCAGCGCGAGCCTTGCGCTCCGCCAGCCGCTGCTTCGCCTCCCGCAACGCCTGCTTGCGGGCCTCCGCCGTGCGTAGCTGCTCGGGCAGCTCATCCCCACGAGCGTCGCCATACAGCTCGTCCTCCAGACAGTCGATCTCGTCCGCCTCCCGCAGAATGTCGATCACGACCTGCCGGTAGGTGCGATTCGCGTCGATCGACGCGTTCGCCTTGATCTTCGTCCCGTCGATCGCGATCACCCCGACCGATACCAACCCCGCCTCGCGACAGAGATCGAGCACGCCCTCGAACAGCTCACCGATCTCGACCTCGTGGCGCTTGCGGAACTCCGCGATCGTCGAGTGGTCCGGCATGCGCATCGTTGTGATCACCTTGTAGGCGACATCCTCCAGGCACTCCCGCTCAATCGCCCGCGAGGAACGGTTCCCGCGCGCATAGGCGTACAGAAGTAACGCCACCAGCATCGCCGGGTCATACGCGGGCCGCCCCGCGCCACCGAGTTGGTAACCGGCATAGAACCGGTCCAGATCCATCTGCTCGACCGCACCCAAAACGGTCCACACCAGATGATCGTCCGGGAGCCACTCCGTCAGCGACGGAGGCATCAACAACAGCTGACCACGCTCACAGCCAACAAAGTGATTTGCCATCCAGACAGTCTCTTAAACCGCCCAGACAGACCCCGATATTCCGACAGCCTCTCACGAATGCGGGTCTCGGCCGCCGCATGGCTATGAACGTACTTCTCGCCAGGAGGGAGACCGGCCGGCACGACGCTCGTCGCGCCGCCGAAGGCGATCCGATCCGAGACCTGGTTTCCCGCGTCAACGGGTGCCGGTGCTTGCAGGATCACTGCAAACACCGACGGGTGCTTTTCGATGAATGCGATGGCCCCGGCACCGGAACCAGCGCGAGTGCTTGGCCACGTTTCCGGTAGCCACGCCGGCCGGGTGGTCGTGACTGCCGGTGATCGGCGAATGTTCGCTCCGCACAACCGGCGGCCGCTGACCAACGACCGGCAGCTCACTTGGTGCCCCCCCAAGGGACGAGCTCCGGCAGCGCAGCGTTCGCGCGGTCGGGCACAGCCGCTCTCGCAGGCGAAGGGACAGCCGCCCGGATCGCTCGCGCCCGTCGTCGGCGCGGAACTGCACATGCATCGTGACGTCGGCGTTTGCTCGATCGGATACGGCGAGCTAACCCGTGGTTCTTCTGCTCCGCCGGCAACGCAGGCACGCCACCCCGCGGGCGCCTGACTTGTGGAATGGACGATTTCCACAAGTCAACCCAGAGCGCAATCATCATGGTGCCGGTCTGCCTGTGCGAGCGGCAGCCGCGGCCGATCTCACCTGGCTTGAACGAGACTGTCGGTTGGCCGGCGAAGCAGGCGTCGGGCACGATGTAATCGTCGCCCTCGACGCTCTCGCTTGGGACGAATCTCAACAGCGCCCGAGACCGATTCGACGAGACGACCGCTCCGACGGGATTGCGACAGCGACCACCCCGAGTCGTTTGCTTGGCTTGTGATCCGCAGCTAACTCGACGGCGTTAGCTCACCGGGCGGTCCGCGCCGACCCTGCAAACGGAGGGCCGCTTCCGCCTTGGACGGAGGATCGGCCATCTCGTCGTCGGCGGCAGACCGTTGCTCGGCCGCGAGGACGGGGAAGTCTGCGACGACCGAGGCGAGACTTCCCGAGTTCGAACCCCACGAGCCCACGCCGACCGACACGGCCAGGCTGCCAGTCCGCCCCGGCGATGCATCAGGCGGGCGGTGTCCGTGACGGCTGCCCTCCCGCGTTAGCCACGAGCTCCTGAGCAGCAAGCACAAGAGCAGCAGCGTCGGCGGCACCGGCTGGACTGCTGCATCAGGCGTGGAGGAGCCGCGCGTTTTCACTCTCGCGCGTGGCCGCTTCATCGGCGCACCGGTAACCACGCCTGGCGCGGTGACCGGCGTCGGTGATCGGCATCAACACTCACGTTCGTCGAAGTCGGCGGCAACCACGCCGGCCGGCGATCGGCTGGACGCCGCTGGTGCTGTGGATAGCCCAGAAGCGTTCCCGACGACCTTCAGCGGTCCAATTCACCGACGGCTAACCGCAAGCGCCCGCCCGTAGGTCAACTGCGATTGATGCCCAAGCGTTCAGGCGCCGCCGAAGGCGTCGGCGACGCCCGCCGCCCAGCTCCCGTACAGGTCGATCACAGTCGACGGCGCGGGCCATTCAGCGGGATCGTCAGTTCGCCCGCCTCGCGTGCGACTCTCCTCCGCTGGCGGCTTACAAAACGGGAGCTGTGGTTGGCGACCGGCAGCCTGCCACCACAGGCATGTAGGCGTGTTTGACATCGTCGCGAGTGACCGTCCGGCTGACGATCCCGGGTTTCCAAGGCCAGTGTCTCAGTTTCGGACTAGGCTGCCGGGGGAGGGTCCTGCGATCGTGTAGGCGGCGCGCTCGGCATGAGGGAATCGCTACCGGGCGTGGTTACCAGGCGGCCCTTTCAAGGGGCCAACCAGATCGCCGGTGATCCATCCCCCGTAGAAGTCGCCCGACTGCGCTTGCACGCGCTCGTCGTCAAGCCATGCGACATCCACGCGACCGGGATAGAACGCGACGTGATCGCGCAACGCCTCATACCCCCCGTCCGGAGCCGGGTAGCTTCAGGCGACTGCGTGCGCCCGGTGCCCGGTAACGAGCACATCGAGGTAACGCGCTTCGCCCTCACACCACGTCGGACATTGGTGGCGATCAGCAAGCCGAGGCGCACATCGGCGGGCGGAATATAGATCGTCGGGGGGTGAGTGGTCTCGAGCACTATCAGCGCTCGGATCGAGTCAGCCAGCACCTCGCCGTCCCACTCAACCCGGACCCGACGGGCACACGGTTTGACGGCAGGCGGACGCGGATAGTCCCACACTCGCTTCACCCCGGAACCGTAACAGCGCCG
>Ga0335078_10012873_pt1 | contig 12392 bp, 7 predicted proteins | sample Lox_Sample_32_FD_206711 | JGI IMG/M metagenome (GOLD analysis project Ga0335078, IMG submission 206711) | Soil microbial communities from Loxahatchee National Wildlife Refuge, Florida, United States - Lox_Sample_3.2 | ecosystem: Environmental > Terrestrial > Soil > Wetlands | place: USA: Florida... | reverse complement strand
TGATGGCGGAGAGGATGGCACCCACGGCTTTGGCGCGGCTGGCAGGTAGGAAAAGCCCCGAGACGCCTCGCATGGCGGCCGGGTAGAAGCTGCCCTCTCCCATGCCCAACAGGGCTCGGCAAATGACCAGACTCCGCAACCCTTGCACCAGCGCGTGGGCCATGCAGGCGAGCGACCAGAACACAATCGTGAGGCTGATGGTGCGGCGATACCCCAGGCGATCCGCGATCCTCCCGCCCACGATGTAGAAGATCGCATACATCATCAGAAAGGCGTGCACGGCCAGCCCGTATTGCGAGTTGGTCAGTTCCAGGTCCCAGCGCACTTGCGGTATGACCACGCTGAGCACGCCGCGGTCGAGGTAGTTAATCACCGAGCCGGCGAAAAGCAGCAGGACGACCATGCGCGGGAATGAGGTCTGCCAGCGCGGTTTGTTCCACATGGGCGAGAGGATTTATACTACGGCTGGCAGGGCCTGAGGAGAATAATTATGACCCACCGCGAGCGCGTGCTGGCGGCCATTCGAGGCGAAGTTCCGGACCAGCTTCCCTGGGTTCCGCGGCTGGAGTTCTGGCATCGCGCCCACTTGCGACAGGGAACGCTCCCCGCAGAGCTTCGTTCTCTTACGCTTACCCAAATCGCCGAATGCCTGGGAGTGGGTTGCTACGCCAGCATCCCGGATTTCACCGACGTCTCCGACGAATCCGCCATGGTGGACCGTACCCTCGGCCTCTTCCATTTGCCAATCATGCCCTATCGCGTAACCCTGGAGGATGTGAATCGCCGCGTCACGCGCCATGGCCAGGAAACCGTGGTGGAGTACTACACCCCCGTAGGATCGATTCGCACCGCGGCGGTATTCACCGAGGAAATGCTGGATGCAGGCGCTTCCATGTCCTGGACCACGGAGCACGCTTTGCGGGGGCCGCGGGATTTCGACGTGGTCGGGCACATCTTCTCGCATTTGCGCGTCGAGCCGAACTTCCCCGGCTACCTTAAACGCTGCGCGGAGGTGGGCGAGCAAGGCCTGGTCATCGGCTACTTGCTGGGGACGGCCGGCCCCATCCAACACATCATGAAGGAGCTCATGCCGCTGGAGCAGTTCTTTTACGCGCTCCACGACGATCCGGCCAGGGTTCACCGGCTGGCCGAACAGATTGAGCCCTTCTTCCAGCAAATCCAGCAAATCGGGGTGGAATCACCAGCCGAGGTGCTCCTCCTCGGCGGCAATTACGACGATTCCATCACCCACCCGCCATTCTTCGAGAAGTACATCTTCCCTGCCCTGCGCGAATACGCCACGGTACTGCACGGGCGCGGCAAGTACTTGATGACTCATACCGACGGCGAGAATCAGCGACTCTTCCCGCTCTACCGGCGCGCCGGCTTCGACGTCGCCGATTCGGTTTGCCCCTACCCCATGACCCGTTGCCGCCTGGATGAAATCCGCGCCAACTTTGGCGAACAGGTGACCATCTGGGGTGGGATTCCCTCTACACTGCTTTGTGCCACCAGCACTCCGGAAGATGAGTTTCGCCGCTTTGTGGATGAGACCATTGAGCGTTTCAGGCATCAAAGTCATTTCATCCTTGGCGTCAGCGATATGGTAACGGCGGATTGCGAATGGGCCCGGATGCGGTATATTACCGACAAGATTGCCGCCGTCTGAATAGCTTAATTGGGAGGATATATCCTGTGGCTGCAAAAGCTCCGCTCGAATCTGAGAAAATCATGGCCTTCGTCGGAACCCAGGACCAGGCCAAAGCCAGGGCGTTTTATCGCGACACGTTGGGCCTTCGATTGACCAGTGAGGATAGGTTCGCCTTGGTATTTGATGTGGAAGGCATCATGCTGCGCGTGACCAACGTCGGCAAGGTAGTCGTCGCGCCTTACACCGTGCTGGGATGGCAGGTCAAGAATATCGCCTCCGCGGTGAAAGCTATGGGGGAAGCTGGAGTAAAGCTCGAGCGCTATGAGGGCTTGGGGCAGGACGAGCTTGGCATTTGGCACGCCCCCGGCGGCGCGCAAGTCGCGTGGTTCAAGGATCCCGATGGCAATACGCTGAGCGTCACGGAAATTTGCGGTTGACAGTCTTGGCGAAGAGAACCTATGCTACTACTTCACCTGATGGCAAAGAATTTCCAACTCGTCGTCACGAGGTGCTGTTGTACAGCGCTCAAGCCGACGTGTGGAGGAATTGCATAGTAGTAAATACGATCGGCTTGATTCCAACCCACCGCTTGGTTTTGGCCGGCAGTGGGTTGTTTTGTTTGGGGCGTTGACCGGAAAGGAATGCTTCCGGTCACTCAAAAAGCAGATCTAACACCCTGGTCTTACAAGGAAAGAAGGGCCTGGCATCCCCGGCTTCCGCAGAACGTGGGGCCCTGGCCCGGACCCTTTGAATGGAGGAAAGGATGCATCGAAAAAGAAGGGCTTTACCGCTATTAGTTGGTTTACTGTTCGCACTAACCCTTGCCCCGGCCCACTTGGCTTTTGGACAAGCCGTGTCGGGGAGCATCTTTGGCACGGTTACGGATCCGGCCGGAGCAGTCGTCCCCGGAGTCACGGTAACCATCCGGGATGTAGACCGGGGCATCGACTATACGGTCAAGACCATAACAGATGGAAACTACATCCAGACCCATTTGCTGGCAGGCCGCTACCGGGTGACGATTGCGCCACCGGGATTCGAAACCTTTGTGGCGGAGGCAACCGTCCAGGTCGACGCGGCGACTCGTGTCGACGCGAAACTGGTGATCGGTAAGGCCACCAGCACCGTGAGCGTCACGGGTGAAACTCCCCTGCTGAGAACGGACCGCGCCGAGTTGAGTGACACGCTCTCTACGACGCAACTGGCCAGCCTGCCGGTTCTGGGCCGGAACATGACGTCCCTGGTTCTGGTAACGCCAGGGGCCTACCAGGACAGTTTTCAGGTCGCTGACAGCGAGAATCCCCAGGGCGGTTTACAGATCGACGTGAACGGTCAGAGTTTCACCGCCAACGGGTTCCTGCTGGACGGCACGACCAATCAGAACCCCTTGCTGGCGATTGCGATCATCAACCCCAACATTGACTCGCTCCAGGAACTCAAGATAACTACCAGCAACTACGACGCGGAATTCGGCTCGGTGGCCGGGGCGCTGATGCAAGCCACCACCAAGTCCGGGACCAATCACCTGCATGGGACAGGCTTCGAATACGTCCAAAATGACAAATTCAACTCTGCCAATCCTTTTACGCAATTGAAACCGCCGGTCCGCTGGAATCAGTTTGGAGGCTCGTTAGGGGGGCCGATCATCAAGAACAAGCTCTTCATCTTTGGCGATTACCAAGGATCGCGCCAACGTAACGGCGGATCGATGATCACCACCGTCCCCACCACGGCCGAGCGGGGTGGAAACTTGCAAGCCTTGCTGGGGAATTTCATCTGCGCGGATGGGTCGGTGTCCGCAACGGCGTGCGGGAATCCTTTGATGGTACCCACCACCGAGGGAGGGTCGGTCGCGGCCCAGGCGGGCATGGTTTTTGACCCCACCACGGGGGACTCCCAAGGCAACAACCGGTCGGCGATTACGACCAACGGGCAGGTGAACGTCATCCCGGTGGCGAAGCCCATCAGCAATATCATGTCCTTCCTTCCAACTCCCAATACGGGCGCCACGGGACAGATCTACAACAACTTCATCGCGTCGGGCTCGGAGATCTACGATATCGATCAGCCCGACGTCCGCGTGGATTACAACATCTCGGAGAAGGCCAACTTCTTCGCCCGCTACTCCCTGGCGGACTTCACCATCGAAGCGCCGGCGGCTTACGGGACAGTAGCAGGGGGTCCCGCCTTCTTTAATTTCGCGGGCCAATCGCTCGACCGCAACCAGAGCTTGGCCATCGGGCTCACCTATACCTTCAGTCCCACGCTGGTGGGAGAGGTTCGGTTTGGGACTTTCCGCTATCGGATCCGTGTGGAACCTTACGGCGTGGGCACCACGCCCGCGTCCGACGCCGGACTTCCCGGCCTCAACCTGGGGACGGTGGAAACCAGCGGCATGCCTGCCTTCTACATCAACGGCAATGGCGGATTTAACTTCGGCTACGCGTTGGGCGTGAACGCTTGCAACTGCCCGCTGAAAGAAACCGAAAACCAATTCAGCTGGGTTACCAACTGGACCAAGCAGCACGGCAACCACACCATCAAGTGGGGAGGCGAGGTCCCCCGCGATCAGCAGCAGCGCGTCCCCAGCGACGAACACCGGTCCGGCGAGATCGGTTTCTACGATGCTGTGACCGGGAGCAATACTATCGATACGCTGGCCGGCGGTAATGCCACCACCGGCGCCGGATTGGCTTCCTTCCTGATGGGCCAACCCTCGTCGTTTGGGCGCTATTTCACCGGGATTGGGCTCTACCCCGGACTGCGTGAAACGCGCATCTTCCTTTATGGCCAGGACAACTGGCGGGTGACGCGGAAGCTGACCCTGAACTACGGCGTGCGCTGGGAGAATTACCTGCCGCAAAAGGGCGCCCGCGCCGGTAGCGCCGGCAGTTTCGACCCGCTAACCGGTGATGTGCTCGTCGCCGGCATGGGAGCCAACTCCCTCAGCCTGGGAGTCAAACCCTACAATCTGGGTTTCACACCACGTCTTGGAATTGCCTACCAACTGCAACCCAACACCGTCCTTCGCGCAGGCTACGGATGGGGTTTCACACCCGCCGGGTACGGGTCAATCTTTGGGCAGGGGTTGGAGTACAATCCTCCCATTCTCAACGGTCAGACCATTCCTCAGACGAACCCCTATACCCCGAACTTCAACCTGCTGACGGGGCCCCCGCTGCCGGTCAATCCTCCCATCGGATCGAATGGCACGTATCCCCTTCCTGACGGCATCAGCGTCTACAACTGGTTCTGGCCTCTGAATGCCTACCGGATCCCCATGTCCTATTTCTGGAATGCGGCGGTTCAGCATCAATTCTCCAATGGGCTTACGTTCCAGGTGGCTTATGTCGGCAACGTGGGACGACATCTCTACGTCAATCCCAACATCAATCAAGCGGTCCCGGGGCCTGGCGACTTTGATGCCCGCCGGCCGTTCTATCCCCAGTTCGGCCTCGAGCAGGGGATTTATTACACCTGCAACTGCAGCACCAGCAACTACAATGGACTGCAAGTTAAACTGGAAAAGCACGCTTCCCACGGCCTGGATTTCATCTTCAATTACACGTACGGCAAGGCGATGGGAATCACCAGCTTCGGTGGTGGTGGATTCGACGACAACTATGACTGGAAGAACTCGCGTGGGCCTGCCAGCTACAATTCCATCCACGCTGTTTCGATAACCAATGTGTGGCAGATTCCCTTCGGCCATGGCCGTCACTGGGGATCGACCAGCAGCAAAGCGGCGGATTTGATCCTGGGAGGATGGAGTCTGAATGGTATCACTACCCTCGACTCCGGCAAGCCCTTCTCACCCATGGTTTCCAACTCGGCCTCGGTCAATGCCGACTTCAACGGAGTTCGGGCGGACAAGATCGGCGATCCGAGCGTGTCCGACCAAAGCACTGGGATGTGGTACAACCCGGCTGCCTTCACCGACCCGCAGCAGCCGTACCGCGACGGGACGGCTTCTGCCAATTCGCTATGGGGACCCGCGTTGTATGTCTTCAACCTGGCGCTCGAGAAGACGTTTACCATTGCCGAAGGCAAGACCCTCGAGATCCGGTGGGAAAACTACAACGCATTCAATATCGACAACTACGGCCAGCCCGCCAATACTGTTGATGTTTCGGGCGCCGGCCAGATCACCTACGCCGCAGTTCCGATGCGCCAGATGCAGTTTGGCGTTCACTTCCGCTTCTAGGCTGAGGATGCTGGCATTCCTTACGCTTGCCATTGCGCTGGTCACGGGGTCGGGCACCTGCCCGGCCCCGGCAGCGCAGGGACAAGCCGAAAACTACATCCTCCCGGGGGCGCGGAGCAATCTGGTCTATTCACCCGCCTACTCCCTGGATGCCTATGCCCCGCCCGGTGAACCCCGGCCCGCGGCAGTCATCGTCCACGGCAGTTCCGGCAGCAAAAGCACTCACGTCAATCAACTCTTTCCTGTCCTCGCCAAGGCTGGCTACGCATGGTTCTCCGTGGACTACGGGTCTGCGGAAGACGTGCGAAAGGCCCTGGAGTTCATCCGCTGTCCGGGCCGCTTTAATATCACCCGCCATGTGATCTTGATCGGTGAAGACACCGGAGCCGCCATTGCGCTCGAAGTCGCGGCAGGCGCGGGCGTGGACGGCGTCGCCACGTTCGGAATCAAGATGGGGCCGAACCCACCGAATGGCGTTCCCAGCGCCACAAAGATGTTGATGATCCATGGAACGGGGGACGAAGAAGCCAGCCCCGCCGCAGCCCAGGATTTCTGCCGGCGGATTCCGCAGTGCACTTACTTTCCCATTACCGGAGCGATTCACAATTTCGAGAATTGGCACCCCGACCAGTGGTACTGGAAAGAAGAACTGCAGTCCTGGCTGCGAGGCGACCAGCGCGGCCTGTGGAAAGACCTGGCTTACTCGCGCCCGGATGGCCGTGAGTTGTTAATGGACGCCTACGTTCCCAGCGGCAAAGGACCATTTCCCGCGGTCGTTATTGCTCATGGTGGAGGATGGGAAGCTGGCGACAAGACCACCTACGTGTCCCCGATTTTCGCTCCGCTGGGGGAAGCCGGGTTGGCGTGGTTCTCCATCGACTATCGCCTCACACCCTACGTCCACGTGCCAGAGCAACTCGAGGACTTGCGGAACGCCGTGCGTTTCGTGCGGCAGCACGCGGATTGGTTCCATATTGACCCCAACCGAGTGGCTTTATTAGGGGAGTCCGCAAGCGGGCATCTGGTGGCGCAGGTAGCCTCAGTGCCCTGCTCCGGGTGCGAGGTCCATGCGGTGGTATCGTTTTACGGCGTCTATAATTTCGAGCGCTGGAAGAACGACCCCGACTTCCAACGCATGTTCAAGCGCCTCTTTCCGGATCAGGAAACGGCCACGCTACGCGAATACTCGCCGCTGTTTCATGCCAGTTCCAATCTGCCTCCCATGCTGATCATCCAAGGCACGGCCGATGAACTCTATCCGGGAACGGTTGAGTACGTTCAGCGCCTGCAGGATGTTCACGCCCGCCACCAGGTCATCCTGCTGGAAAAGGCTCCGCACGGCATGGAGAATTGGGAGGGACATGCGGAATGGATGTTCTACAAGAAGCAAATGGTCGAGTGGCTGAAGAAAACGCTGCAAACCGATAACGCCCAAACCGAGGGGAGAGAGAAATGAAAAGGTACCGCCCGTTCTTTGCGATGCTCTGTCTTATTGCGACCGCTCTTGTTGGTATTCGTCTTATTGCGCCTCATGCTTCCCTGTCTGCCAGCCCCGCCGGTGGGGCGACGCCCGAAGAAGGCAAGATCCGGGAGGCTCCGCCGAATCCCCCGCCCGACGAGCGCTTCAAGACCGATATCCTGGTGATCGTGGCCCACCCCGACGACGAGACGGAGGTCACCGGCTACCTGGCCCGTGCCATCTTTGATGAGCACAAGCGCGTGGCAGCGATTTTCGGCACCCCCGGCAACGGCGGCGGGAACATGATGAGCAATGCCCAAGCCGCCTCGCTGGGCGACACCCGCAGGATCGAGGCACGCGAGGCGATGGCCGAATTTGGCGTCCTTCACGTCTGGTTCCTTTGTGGAACCGATACGCCCGGGCAAGACGTCCTGCAATCGCTGGAAACCTGGAACCACGGCAGCGCCCTCTGGGAGACGGTGCGCCTGGTGAGGCTGACGCGGCCGGAGGTGATCCTGACCTGGCTGCCGGACTACGTGGCGGGCGAGAACCACGACGATCATCAGGCCGCGGGAGTGATTGCCACCGAGGCGTTCGACCTGGCGGGCGATCCCACGGTTTTTCCCGAGCAGGTCTCCGCCCCACGCAATCGCGACGGTATCATGAACCTGACGGAGGGTCTGCTGCCCTGGCAGCCCAAGAAGCTCTACTACTTCAGCGACTCCGCCAACCCAGACTTCCTCAAGGGGAAGGGTCCGGAGTACAGCACGCTGGACACCTCGCCGAGCAAGCATGAGACCTACTACAAGCTCGCCGCCGAGGAGATGGCCCGCCACCTGACGCAGGGCGATTCCGGGCAGTTGGCCAAGCACGCACTCGATACCGGCGATTTTACCTACTTCAAGCAACCCGTCCTGATGGCCATGGGCAAGTCGCTGGTACCGGGGACCCCCACGGGCGACGTTCTGGAAGGCATCACGCCCGGCGCCATTCCTTACGCGGCGGCGCACGGCTACCACCCGGAGATTCACACGGGATTATCCGTGACGCTCGGCGGGCCGTGGGCTTTTTACCGGGAATTCTGGCGGGCGCACAATATTGACCACCTCGCCAGCCTCCTCCCGACGCCGGAAGTCGCTGTGGCCAATGACGCCGAAGTTCATGTCCCCATCCTGATCCACAACGACACGGACCAACCGGTGGAAGTCACGCTGAGCACAACGCTTCCCGCCGGGTGGAAGGAACTGCAAGGAACCGCGCGCTACCCCGTAAGGCCCCATGAGGCCTACCCGGCGCAGACGGTCTATGTCGCACCCTCTACCGACAAACCCGAGTGGCAAACGCTCAACTGGAAGGCGGAAGCGGGTGGGAAGCCGGTCGGCACCATCACCCTGCGCGTCCTGACCGACTCGCCGGGCCTGCCGCAGTAGTGGTGATTTGACTCCGCCGAGCATCACCACAACTTCAGTTTCAGGACTCCTGCTCCCGGGTTCTCGAACGGCCCGGGAGTGGGGTTTGCCGTATTCCGGCTGTGGCCGAAGTAATCTCTGTTGATCGTGCGCGGCTGGCCGTCGGGGTGTTCGTAAGCAGCGTCGGGGATGCCGGCCCGTCCCAGCAGGCGTGTGGTCACCAGTTGGCGCGCGCCCTCCTGACTCCAGGCGGGGTCAAACTTCATCTCAAGGTAAAAGCCGTCCGCCCCTTCCACCAGGCGAATGCCAGGGTCAACGTCCGGCTCAACCCGGGGATGGGTTTCAAATTTGCCCGGTTGAGCGCCCTTCAGGAAGACATTGCCATCCATTTGTGAGGGTAGTTGGCCGTTGTCGTACTGGCGCAAATCCGCCCCCTGTACGAAGAGGTTGTTTAAGTAGCGGTCGTCGCCGTGCGGGTTGTCATGGAATCCCGCCAATTGAGTGGAGTGCGGCTTCATGAACGGCGTCTGGCGGCTATCGTAATTGTTGACTTTAAGCGTCCCTGCGAACAGGTTGTGAACGTAAGCACCGCCCTGCGAAACGTCCAGCAACGATCGGGGCGAGAGGAGTAGGTTGTTGTCCAATAGGAACGGCCCATGGTCCACTTCCACGAAGACATCCTCGCTGGCGTTGTCGTGGAAGAGATTCCCGCTGACGTGCGCCCCTTGGGCCATCCAGTCCAGCCAAAGCCCACGAACGGTGCGATAGATATGGTTGTTGGTGATCTCTACATCGATGGCAGCATGGAACTTGATTCCGGCCATCTCCGCGCCGGTGAATAGGCGGCGGACGTGGATATCGTAGATCGTGTTGTGGGTCACGGTGCTGAACACGGCGCCCAAACTGCCGACAATCCCCGCCTGCTCGCAATGGGAGATGGTGTTATTGCGCACGATGTGATGGCCGATGTTCTCTTCCGACCAGCCGTTCGCCAAGGCGCGATCAATGGTCTTGACGTAACCCTCGGCGGTGTTGGCTGAAGTGTTGTCCCACTGGTCGCCATACTTGCCCAGGGAAATGCCAGAACACGTGGAGTAGCGGACGGTGTTGTTCTCGATAATCCAACCCTTGCTCCAATGCGCGCCGATTATGCCGATCTGCTCGGCCGTGGGCGGAGCCCAGGGCGTGGCCGCGCGCTCCAGGATGAATCCCCGCACCGTGATGTAGTTGATCCCGGTCTTTTGGGGGTAAAACACCGTCTGCCGCACATTGATTTCCACCCGCTGCTGATTGGGGTCCACGCCCTTGAACTGCGCCCAGAGGGTCGTGTTCTGGGCGTCCACCTGACCGAACCAGAGCGCCGTGGCGGCGGGCTTCATGACGTCGTCCAGCGTGGCGGCCTCAATAAGCCAATCGCCGTTGAGATAAACCGCGCCGGTGTGATGATTGCGCTTCAGGGGTTCGAACCAATCGCCGTGAATCAGATCGCTATAGGGATTGAAGCCGCCAAAGAAAGAATTGGGGAGAACCGCTTTCCAAACGTCACTGCTCACCTTCACCCAGTGGTTGACGATTTCAGCCCCCGTGATTTCCACTACCTCCCCCGGAGCGGCCTGGTAGACGATGCGCGCCTGGTCGGACGTACCGCCGCGCGGCGGGTTGATCCGTTCGCGGTATGTCCCCCGGTGGACGGTAATTGTATCGCCCGGCTGGGCAACTTCCGCGGCATGCTGGATGGTCCGGAAGCACGCGGCGGCGGTCCCAGGATTTGTGTCCTTTCCATTCATTGCCACGTGGAAGTCAGCGGCTCTCGCCATGCCAGCCAATAAAAAGGCACAAAGACATACGGTCATGAAGATCTTCATTATTACCTCTGCGGGGGCTCCGACATCCCTATGGGCACGCCCCCCGTGGCCTAAACCCTTCGGGCGGCGGGCCATGGCGTGACCACACTAATTATCGACCGGAAGCCGGCGCCAGAATAGGCGGGCTTATTTCTTCAAAGGCTTTATCGCGACTTCCTTGAAGAACACCACGTCTTTGTCACTGTGGTTTTGCAAGCCCATGTAACCGAGCATGGGCCGAGGGCCGCGCTGCGGCTCGAAATCGAACTTGCGCGCCGGCACCGGATCGCCCTCTTTGTAATCGGTCACCTTCACTCCATTCAGCATCACAATGGTGCGCGGGCCGTCCAGGGTGATCTCCATTGTGTTCCATTCCGGACCCGGCTTCCAGGCCTTGGCCAGGGGCTTCGTCAGGGAATACAGCATCCCGGTGGAGTGCCATTCGTCCTCGGGGGGAGTGATGCTCTCGGGGTGATTGAGGATTTGCACCTCGTACCCGTAATGGACGGGCATCCATTCCTCGCGCGGCTCCAGGGGAATCCGGATGAATACGCCGGAGTTATCGTCCTCGTCGCGCATGCGAAAGACCACGTGGATGACGCAGTCGCCGATCTTCCCGCCCGTCCAGTAGAGCAGGCCCATGCCGCCGTGTGTGTGGATGAAGCCGTCGCTTTCCACCGTCATATGACCCGGGCCGACATGCTTCCAACCGGTCAGGTCCTTGCCGTTATAGAGCTGAGTCCAGTGGTTCGGGTCACCCTGGCACACGTTCTGGTCCGCAGCCGCCAGGAAGGAAACGAAAAACGAAAGAACGACAAGACAACACAAGATTCTCAAAAGATTCCTCATGATCACTCCTCCATTCGTAGTATGCGCAGCATAAATTAGCACAATCGGAGGGCTGATGGGGGCGATCTCTCACCAGGGCTAGTCGAGATTTCCCGTTGCCAAGCAGGGCCTAAACATTGGCCTCGCGGGAACCGCTTGGCAACCCCCCGCACATGGGGTAGGATGACCCGCTTCAGACGTTACCCCGTCACCCCGGATGGAGGCCTGATCCCCATGCCCAAGGTTTGCAGGTTCGCATTCTTCGTTGTCATCTTGATGACTCTCACTCTGGCCTCGCCCTTTCGCGCCCAGGACCAAGTGCGCGTCGTGGCGGGCTCACCCAGCAACCAAATGCGCGTCGTCAATACCTACCCCGAGTACTGGGTGGATGGGAAACCCTTCTTCCAGTACGCCGGTTCATTCTTCTACTACCGCCTGCCGCGCGACCGCTGGTCGGAGGCGATCCTGGCGCTAAAGGCCATGGGGATCAACACCCTGGACGTGCTTCCCATGTGGAACTGGCACGAACCGGAGGAAGGACAGCTCGACTTCGACGGGCACACCAATCCGAGACGGGACTTGAAATACGCCCTGGAACTTGCGGACTCGCTGGGTTTGAAAGTTACCTTGCGCCCCGGTCCGTATGATACCAACGAGTGGCGAAACGGCGGCTACCCTGACTGGCTGCTCAGCCGGCCGGAATACCGCATGTCGCAACAGACGATCCTGGAAGGCCGTTACCCGCGCTGGTCGGCATTGCAATACCGGCTCTCCGACCAGGCGGCCGCGGAATGGCTGAAGAACGAGACCCACCTGAAATACACCCGGAAGTATTACCACGACGTGTTGGGGTTCTCCTCTCCGTTCCTGGCCGACCGCGGCGGCCCTATCATTTCCCTGCAAATGGATGACGATCAAGCCATCGGCGCCGAGAACTACAATGGCCCGAACTTCTGGAAATACATGGATACCTTGCGGCAGTTCGCCAAGGAGGCAA
>Ga0335078_10012872_pt1 | contig 12393 bp, 8 predicted proteins | sample Lox_Sample_32_FD_206711 | JGI IMG/M metagenome (GOLD analysis project Ga0335078, IMG submission 206711) | Soil microbial communities from Loxahatchee National Wildlife Refuge, Florida, United States - Lox_Sample_3.2 | ecosystem: Environmental > Terrestrial > Soil > Wetlands | place: USA: Florida... | reverse complement strand
CGGTCTGAAAGCGATGTAGCAAATATACCGGAACCAGTACGTCTTCGAGTGTGCTCATCGGCTCACCATCGCGAATGTTGTTGGCCGAAAAACGTGCGAGAGCGCGGGCGCGCACATCCAAAATCCGGTTCAGCTCATCCACCGCGTTCTTTCCTGAATCCCACAGGTGCGCCAGAGGATGCGCACCACCCTCCGGACGCGCGTCGGCATCCGAAATGAAAATGAACCCTCGCTCGGTAGCTTTGCGCAGGATTACGTCCAGGCTTTTGGACTCGTCGGTTCCGGCCGGAAAATCCTGATACCCGTAAGCGATCGCGACTTTGTCCCACTCGCCGATCCCCACTGCGTACGCGCCAGAAAGATCGGGCGCGCCATCCGGTGTGAGCTTGATCACCGGCGGCGGATAATCCATCACCGACGCGCGATCCTTCACGCTCGCGGCGAAGTTGTGCGCCAGACCCAGCGTGTGCCCCACCTCGTGCGCCGCAAGCTGCCGGAGACGCGCCAGCACCATACGGGAAATCGCAGGCTCCACTCGCTTGCCGTTCTCATAAGGCGCCAGCAGGCTTTCGGCGATCAGGTAATCCTGACGCGCACGCAGCGATCCGAGCGTCACCTGACCCTTGATGATCTCGCCCGTTCGCGGATCGGTGATCGACTCTCCGTACGACCATCCGCGCGTCGAACGATGCACCCATTGGATCAGGTTGTAACGAATGTCCATCGGATCGGCGCCGTCTGGCAACAACTCGACGCGAAACGCATCTTTGTATCCAGCAGCCTCGAACGCCTGATTCCACCAGCGCGCGCCTTCGAGCAACGCCGATCGAATCGGTTCTGGCGCACCTGGGTCGAGATAATAAACGATCGGCGTAACCGCTTCGCTCACGGCTGCCATGGGATCCTTCTTCGCCAGCCGATGGCGCGTGGTCAGCCGTTTGCCGATGCGGTCGTCGAGCCCAGCAGCATAGTCGACATATTCTTCGCCGAAATATCCGGCGCGTGGATCGAAAACACGGGGCTTGTAGCCGGGCCCCGGCAGCTCGATGAACGAATGATGCTCGCGCACCGTGATCGCTTCCGGGTCGGGCGTGACCTCGCGCACAAAACGTCCGGGATTGTCGCCGGTGAACGTCAGCGTCGCTTCCACTTCCGTGTTTTTGGGGAAATTCTTGGTGCGATCCAAGTAGAGCGCGGACCGCGATGCGTCCACGCGGTAGGTTCCCTGATTCTGCTCGCGCAGGGTCTCAGGTACATGGTGAGCATCTCGCAGGAAGAACGGCGTCGCGTCGATGAGTTACATGCCCGTCGCTATCCGTTGCCTGCGCATCGAATCCCCACAGCACGGATTCCGCAAACGATTCCTGAGTTGCGCGCCGCTCGGCTGCATCTTGGGTGATCGCGCGGAAGCGGAAGTTCGGCTGAACCAACAGAACCTTAGGCCCGCTGCGTTCGAACCGGACAATTCGCTGCCCGCCGATCTGACCTCGATCCAACCCTATATCGTTGGAACCCATTCCGGCGGGAAGTGAGTCGACGTACAGAAACTCGTCGTGGAACCGCGAAACTTCGAGATAAATTTTCCCGGCCTTCTCGTCCCAATACATCGGGAAATAGCCGGGCATTCGTTGCATGCCTTGCGTTTTCGCCGAAATCGTCTGCGCAGAGGAAGTCTGCGGCTGCGCGCAAAGACACGCGCACACCAGCGCGCCGCTCAAAAGCTTCATGGGAAGTATGGTAGCCTAACGAACCACAACTTTCGCCAAGCCGGCATTGCCCGCGCTATCGTAGGCGCGCACAACCAGCAAGTGTTCGCCGGCACGCAGCTTGTCCGCCGCGATATGAAATTGTTCGCGGGGGGAATCGGTGATGCCATCGACAGCTTCGACGGGCAACCACGGGCCCGCATCCAACGAATATTCGCAGCGACGCAGCGGAGAAGTCTGATCCACGACGTCGGCGTCCACTTCGGCATGATCGCCGGCGCGCCTGGGAGTACTGAGCGTGATCACCGGAGGCGTATTGTCGATCAGCACCGGGGCGCTGATCAGCTCTTCTTCACGCGCCGTGTTGGCCGCATTGGACGGACGGTCAGATGCCACCACCCGGAAATAGTAACGGCCGTCGGCCAGAACGTCGCCGTCGAGCAGCAGCGAATTTTCGAATATGTTCGACCGAAGCAGCTTCCATTCCGACTCATCTTCACCGCGAAAATACAGCGAATAAATCAAACGGTCGCCATCGGGATCGTCGGCCTGCCAGGTGATCTGGATCTGCGAACCCGCCGCCCGCGACACAGTTTGCGTGGGAGTACCCGCTGGCGTGGACGTATCGCCAGAGTCGGTCACCGTGATGCTGTAAGCAGCCGAACTGGTGGAATTCCCGCCGGCTGTGGCTTTCGCTGCAGGCGTTTGGGTGGTCACATTGATGCTCCGCACCACCGGCGGATTATTCTGTGGCAGATAAAACACGCGGACATTCTCCGCCGACGCGCCAGTACCGTTCAACTCAGCGCGCCATTGAATGTAGCGAGCGTTCGGGCTGGGGATGATCGAATCGCGCGGATCGCTAAGCGCCGCTGACCAGTCACTCCAGGTCTTGTCGGGCCGCGCCGAATTTCCCGAGCGGGTCGATAACTGAACTCGGCCCCCCGCGGCTCTCCAGGTAATTCGCCCCCAACGCGCCACGCTGCCTGCGTCGTGCACCGGCGACTCATATGCGCCGGAGCTGCCCCCCGAGCCGTCGAGACGCAGAAGCTTACCCATTTCACCTGTTGCCGCCAGCAATCCCGAAGAATCGCGCAGCAATCGCGTGGCCTCGCCTTCGTTGGTCTCGGCTAGCAACATCACCTTGCGATCCGGGCTCAGGCGGTAGACACGACCCTGGACATCGGTGGCGAACGCAAGCGATCCGTTAGCTTCCGCCACCAGGCTGTACACGTTCTCTTCCTTCGAACTCCACAGCGTCTCCACCGTCCCGTCAGCATTGATCTTGTAGACGGCCGATTTGTCGACACCCGGAATTTCCGTCAGCGGACTCACCGCGGAGGTGTTCTGCGCACCCTGCACGATCGGCGTCGCGGCGCCGGGTTTGGGCTTGATATCGCTTCCTGCCTGTGCTTTGGTATCTGTGGAATCCGAAACCGTGACGGATGTGGCCGAAGCCGTCACAGTGACACTGGCAGCCGATACAACTCCGGGAAGCAAGGGCCCCGACCGGTTCGCGATCGACCCGCCCAGCGCCGCCGCATATACCGTGCCATCCGGCAACGGCACAATGGTTCGAATCTCGGGCAGGCTCGCGTTATACAGAACAAAAGCTTTGTCCTTGGCGCTCACGCGATACAGGATTCCGTTGGGCTCGGTTCCCGCGAGCAGGTTGTTTTTCGAATCGAACGCCAGAGCAGTGACGTGGGACTGCCCGGTTTCGTAGTACAGCTCCGATTTACCGGCTTTGTCCACGCGATAAATATTTCCAGGATCGCCCGTCGCGACAAACAAGCTGCCGTCCGGCGCGAAGGCCAGCGACCAGATGTATTTGGCTCTAGGAGCGAAGAACTCCGCCGGTTTTCCGTTTTCGAAGCGGTAGACCTTTCCGTCGGGGGAACTCGCCGCATATAGCACGCCCGCCTGATCCAGCGCTAGCGCGAAGATCTCTGGCTCATCCGCTGTCCACACCAGATTGCTCGTGCCCGAGGCCGCGACGTGATACACGCGTCCGCGATGCCCCGTTCCCGCATAAAACGAGCCATCCGGCGCTTGCACCACGCTCCAAACGGCAGCTTGCCCTGAAGAAAACAGCGTGTCGATTTTCGGCGCCAGCCGCAGTTTGCCGTCGCGATCCAGCGCGGTCCCACTGAAATGTCCTTTCAGATAATCCTGATAGGAATTCATCTCCCAGCTCGTGGTTGTAGCGGCTGGAAGCAACGCGGTTGCGGCCCAAATTGCGATTGCTCGAAACACTGCGGTTAGCGTCATTCCTTCACTTCCACTGGAACGGTCTTCGATCCCGTCACCACCGCGTCGCCGGTCGGAATCTGCAGCTCGTCGACTTTCGATCCGCGCGGCAGCCAAGATCCTTGAGCCGCCTGTGCCCGCGCCAGGATCAAACCAAGCGACGCCGGCGGATTCGGCAGGTCGCTGCCCTGGACTTGGAAGGCCGGGTCGGTCCGCCACACCCGCACATACGCGTTGCTGTTGGTACGCAAATTGTTCAGGAATCCGACCAGTTGCGTCGGCGATTTCGGAACCGTCGCCGCTAGCTGCTGATAGTCGAGCAGATTGGAATAATTCCCATCCGCCGCCGTGAAATTCAACACGCCCGCTTGCTCGCCCACCGGCACTTGATAATGAACCGTCTTAAGCTCTTCAAATCCATTTTCGCCGGTCAGCATTACTGTGAGGTCCACCGATTCGCCCGGGCGTACTTCTTTACGCGACGCCGTGATCTGGTCGATCTGAAGCGCTTGCTTTCGTTCGGACGCCTCGATCGCCAAATTGATCTCTTTGATCTTCAACGCGTCGAACCCGGCCATCAGCACCGCCGAAAGCGGCGATGCAACGCCAAGCGATGCCTGCGCGGGCACATTGAAATCGCCCGAGTACGCGTTGTCGAGCTTCAAAGGCTCGACGCCGCGATCAAATTCCACCGCGCCGCGAACCGCGTAACTCCCCAGGCCCAGCGTGCGCTCGGTCGCATCGATCACCGAATACACAGCCATTTGCAAAATGAATGGGGACAAAATCCGGTCCTGCACCAACTGCATGTGATATGTGAGCGGTACGCGATGGCCGTCACGCATCGAGACCACCAGCGGGATCGTTTCCGCTTTGCGGCCCAGCTCTCCATAAATGCTGGTGCTGCGATCCTGAGTGATGGTGCCCATCCATTCCTTCGGCGACGAGATTTTGAAAGACGCTTCGAGATTCGGCAGCAGCGTCAGCACCTCCGCGCGCGCGAACGGCAACTCGGTCTCGCCTACCGACATAAACCGGTGCCCGAACGCATACACACGATTGCCGTCCACTTGCGTGACTGTGCCTTCGGCCCCAAGCAGATTCACCGAAATCATATCGCCGGGGTGCAACTGTGTCGGATTTCCCATCTTGTTCGGAAGCGGACCGCCGCTCGAAACGCCCTGGCGCGGAGACATGCCGAGCTTCTTCAGCTCCGGCGCGAAATGCTCCAGCGTCTCTGGCGTGAATCCACTGAATGAAACCGGAGTGGCGATCTCGATCAAGCTCCCGGGATCCTTTCCCGCTTGTGCGGGCGAAAACGGGATTTCGCGCTTCACCGCCGCCGCACGCTGCTGCCCGCCCGCTACGGGAGACTGCTCGCCGACGGTCAGCATTTCTTCGATGGGCCTTATGCCCGCGATCGGCTCTTTCGCGAAATTGAATGCCAGTGCTACCGCGCCCACCAGGCGGCCATCGATGTACACCGGGCTACCGCTCATCCCTTGCATCACGCCGGTCTCTTCGAGCGGGCCGCCCGACAGCCTGGCCAGAATCACGTTCTGTTTCGGCCCGATGTTCTCCAGCACACCCAGAACTTCCACCTGAAATTCCTCGATTTTGTTGCCGGAAAAAACCGTCCGCCCGATGCCTTTCTGTCCGGCGCGAATATCGCGGAGCGGAAATATGGCTGTCTGGGAAAAAAGCCCCGATGCTACAATGAGGACGACGAAAAAGCGCAACACGCCCACACGTCTATTCTAATCCGCTTGGGTGCTTGCCACCAGAACCCACGCATCGGACCATCGCCGATTCCCGGTCCGAGTGAGTTCATGGCCAGTTTTTCCTCTAGCGCTTCCGAACATCCCGTCACCGCGACAGCCGCGTTCCCTTGGCACAAGGTCGCGTGGTTGGGCGCGCTGCTGATGGTCTGTTACGCGCCTTTGCTTTGGGGACTCGCGAAGCAATGGGCGACGGCGGAGGACATGAGCCATGGATTTTTCGTGCCGGTCGTCGCAGGCATCGTGACGTGGCGGCGGAGAGCTCAAATTTTCGCCGTGCCCGTGTTGCCCAACTATTGGGGTTTGGCGCTTGCCGCATGGGGTGGCGTTCAAATGATCCTGGGCACATTGGCTGCTCAGTTGTTCGCGGCGCGCACGGCATTTCTGTTCTCGCTAACCGGCGCCGTGCTCTTTCTCGGTGGGACACGCCTGTTGAAAATTGTCGCTTTCCCCCTGCTTCTGCTGGCCTTTATGTTTCCGATTCCAGCGATCCTCTATGCGCACATCACTCTGCCGCTGCAACTTCTTGCCTCGAGTGTCGCCGAGTGGATACTGAGCGCGCTCCGCATACCGGTCCTGCGCGACGGCAACATTCTGGAACTCGCCAGCCAAAAACTCTCCGTCGTCGACGCATGCAGCGGCATCCGGTCGCTCATCTCGCTGGCCTTCCTCGCGCTAGTCTATGCCTACTTCTTCGATCGCCGCGTCTGGATGCGCTGGGTCTTGCTCGCCTCTACGATTCCGATCGCGATTGCTGCTAACGCCGCGCGAGTCACGCTGATGGGGTTGATTGGTGAGTACCGCGTCGACCTTGCACGCGGCTTTCTGCACCTAGCCGAAGGCTGGGTGCTGTTCGTAATCGCCCTGGCCCTGGTGGTTCTGCTGCATCGATGCCTGCCAAAATCCTGACCGCACTTCTTATCCTGCAAGGCGCATTATTCTACGGCCTTTCGCGTGGTGAACCCGCGGTTCTCGCCAGCCCACTGAACAGGTTCCCCACTCAGATCGGCGACTGGCAACTGCTGCGCGAAAACGTAATGGACGAAGACGTCAAAGAGACACTGCGAGCCGACGATTACCTTGTGCGCGACTACACAGACTTGCACGGGAACCTCCTGAACCTCTTCGTTGCCTCTTTCAAGTCACAGCGCGCCGGACAAACGCCACATTCTCCGAAGAATTGTCTTCCCGGATCCGGTTGGATCTGGAGCGTGTCCGACGTCATCCCAGTTCCAATACCCAGCCGAACTGTACCCATCGAGGTGAATCGCTACATCGTCTCCAGAGGCGACGACAAAGCGGCGGTGCTTTACTGGTATCAATCGCGCGATCGCGTCGTCGCGAGCGAATATCGTGCGGCCGCCTTCACCGCATGGGACGCGCTGCGCTACAACCGAACTGACACTACTCTGATCCGCGTCGTGATCCCGATCGCGCACAACCGCGATGACGTCGCCACTCACGCGGGCGTCGCGTTCATTCAGACAATCTTCTCTTCCCTCCGCGGATTCCTCCCGACCTAACCGCCGCCCGATACAATCCAGACAGTGGACTTCGACGCAATCATTGCCGGCGCCGGCCCGGCGGGCGCAACTGCCGCGAAGGTTCTCGGCGAAGCCGGCTACTCAACGCTATTGCTCGATAAAGCGAGGTTTCCGCGCGAAAAACCTTGCGGTGGCGGAATCAGCGCGCGTGTGATCCAACGCTTTCCGTATCTCGATAGCGCGCTCCAAAAAATCTCGACACACTGGATTTCGAAAATTTATTTCGAGTCGCCTGACGGCTCCGCGGTCCGCTACGAATCCGAAACACCGCTGTACCTGATGATCCGCCGCGTCGAGTTCGATCACTTGCTGCTATCGCTCGCGCGCGTTGACATTCAGACCAACGCGTTGCTGCGCAAGCTCGCCATCGAGCCCGACCGTGTAGTCGTCGCTGCGGATGTGGACGGACAGGCGCGTGAATATTCCTGTCGAGTCCTGATCGGCTGCGACGGCGCCAACAGCATCGTCGCCCGGGCGGCCGGGCTCCGGACCGGTCGTGTCCAGAGCGAATACGCCATCGACATGATGGAAGAAACGCCCTTCGAGACGCTCAACCCGAGCGAACACGACCGCATGCATGTCTACTACCGCATTCAGGGCCAATATGGGTACGGCTACGTGTTTCCGAAGGCGCAATATGTCAATCTCGGCGTGGGTTTTAAGCTTGACTACTACCTCTCCGCACTCCGCGGCCGCCACTATTCATACCATCGAACGTTCGTCGATGAGCTGAAGTCCCGGCACCTCATTGAAGGCCAATCGAACGAACAAAATTTCCGTGCGTTTCCGCTCCCGATCTCAGGCCCGCTCGTACGCACGCATGCCGATCGCGTCGTGCTCGCGGGTGACGCCGGTGGCTTCGTGAACGCATTTACCGCTGAAGGAATTTACTACGCCATGGTGAGCGGCGAACACGCCGGACGCGCCGCTGCCCAGGCCCTCCGCGCAAGTCGGTTCGACGCCGCTCAACTTCGCCAATACGAGCAGGCATGGAAACGCGAAGTCGGCGTGGAACTGCAAAAAAGCGTGCAGATCCAGCAACTCCTGATGTCAGACGCAACGCGCGTCGACCGCATCGTCCGCGCCGCCGCCCGCAATCCCGCACTGGCCGCGATCCTCGCCCGGTACGCTACTGGCGCTCTCACGCATCCGCAATTCAAACGCGCTCTCATGACTCGCGCTCTCCCCGTGTACCTCCGTGAGAAAGCCCGCGCCCTCGCCGGCGCGTCTTAGGCCTTAAACCAGCGCTTCGTATAATCCACCGTGCGACGGATCGAGTCTCGCGCCTGATCGTCGAGCACTGCACCTTCCTCTCTTCGGCACTTGGTGTTCGGAAAAACGCCGCGCAACTGCAAAATATATTTCTGGCCCGGAACGCCGTAAGCCTGAGCGTCCATGATGAGCAGCAGCGTCTTGCTGAACAAGTCCATGGCCTGTTCGCGCTGGCCCGCATTCCAAGCCTTCCACGACGCCACGTACAGATCCGCGAACCCTGCTGCCGGCATATTGCCGACCGCTCCGCGTGCCAGCTCGTCCAGAAACGTCGGTCCATGTTTCCCGCTGAACACACCGCGCAAAATCTGCCCGCGTTTGGCGTATTCGCTGAGCCGCGGAAGCGTCGCACCCGCTTCGTCTTTGGCATAACGCAGCGTCGGAATTTTTTCGGCCATTCGCAAAACCAGATCCACGCTCATCTGTCCGACTGTTTGAATAATCAACGGCCGGCTGCACGCCTCGCCGATGGCCGAATAGTATTCCATCTGCCTGACTTCATCCTTGCCCTGATTCAGGGGAATCGCGATGATGGCGTCCGGCCCGATCTTCTCCGCATGACGCGCATACTTCACGGCGGTCTCAGTATCGTTTGCCTGTACACCGATCACCACCGCCGGTCTCGACGACGCATCCGCGTTCTTGTTCGTGCGCACGACCGCTTCGGCCCCGGCCAACCGCTCCTCGAATGTCAACTGCGGCCACTCGCTCGCCATCTGCGGCCAAGTCATTCCTTGCACGCCGATGCGATGCAGGAACTGCACTTCGTGCGCGAGCGTCTCCAAATCCAGCGCACCGGAATCGGTGAAAGGAGTCTGCATGATCGGGAAGATGCCTTGCAATCGAGGCTCGGATGTTGCCCCGGACGCCGCGCGTAGAAACATGGCGCCGCACGCCGCGGCTCCTGTGATGGCGAGAAAATCACGCCGGGAAGTGTCGTTCGTGAGATTGGATGCCATGCGCAGATTCTACTCCCATTGTCTTCGGCGTGGAAGCCGATCTGTCATCGAAATGAAACAACTCCGTGACGTGGACGCCATTCGATCCAGGTATCCTCGAAGAATCATGCGAACCCTGCGAATCGCGTTCCTGTTTTCAAGCGCCCTAGCGCTTGCGTCCGCACAGATCCCCAAAGCGATCACCGGCGGCTACGCTCTGCCCAACGGATGGCGCTTGACGCCGGTGGGGAAATCCATCTCCACCGAAGACATGGTTCTCAATGCGGTGGCTTCGCCCGACGGCGCGGCAGTGATCGCGATGGAGGCAGGCTACAATCCCCACGGGCTGGTCGTCATCAACACAAAAACAGAAGAAGCGGTCCAGCGCATTCCACTCAAGTCCGCGTGGTTCGGCATGGCCTGGAGTCCCGACGGCAAGCGCCTCTACGTTTCGGGCGGCAATGCCAACGGCGACAAAGAAGGCTACGTCCGTAACCCCACGCGCGCGCCCATCTACGTTTTCGACTACGCCGATGGCAGACTATCGGCTGCCGCTTCGGGCAACCTGGAAGAGACCATCGATACCTCCGAGCTCTTCTGGTCCGGTGTCGCGCATCATCCGAAAAAGAACATTCTCTACGCCGCCAATCGCGGCACCGGCTTCGGCACAGGCAACGTCGTCGCCTTCGACACCACCAACGGCAAGATGCTCGCACACGTCCCTGTCGACCTGATCCCTTATGATCTGGTCCCCAGCGAGGACGGCAAGTTCCTCTACGTATCGAATCTAGCGAGCAAATCCGTCAGCGTGATCGACACCTCAGCGATGAAAGTAGTTGCGACGATCGGCGTCGGCGACAACCCGAATCAAATGGTTCTCTCGCCCGACGGCCGCCTCTTCGTCGCCTGCTCGAACGACAACACCGTCACCGTGATCGACACCAAGACGCGCGCCGTTCTCGAGAAAATTTCAACCACGCTTTTTCCGCACGCGCCGGAGGGCTCGACACCCAACGCGCTCGCGCTCGACCGGGCTAATGGCTTGCTCTACGTCGCCAACGCCGACAACAACGACATCGCAGTAATTCATGTCGCCGAACGCGAAAAGAGCGAAGTGCTCGGTTTCATTCCCAGTGGCTGGTATCCGTCGGCTCTCGCGCTCCTGCCGCGTCAGCAGAAGCTCTACATCGGCAATAGCAAGGGCAGCGGATCGTACTCTAACATTCGCGGGCCCGGGAGCCCGCTGCCGCCGGGCGAGGAAGGCAAAGGCAGCATCAAAAGCCTGCAAAAAGGCAGCGTCGAAATCGCGAACGTCGCGAACCTGCGGGCGGATTTGAAACAGCTTACGAAACAGGTTTACGAGAACACGCCCTACAACGACAGTCTGCTAGTCGCGGCCAAAGAACCGCGGGAGCCCAGTATCGTTCCGTCTGCCGTTGGCGCCGGATCGCCAATCAAGCACATCCTCTACATCATCAAAGAAAATCGCACCTACGATCAGGTCTTCGGCGACATGCAGCGCGGCAACGGCGACGCGCGGCTCACCATCTTCGGCCGCAAGGTCACGCCCAACCAGCACGCGCTCGCCGATCAATACGTCCTGCTCGACAATCTCTACTGCGATGGCGAAGTGAGCGAGGACGGCCACTCCTGGTCCAATGCGGCTTACGCCACCGACGCCAACGAAAAACAATGGCCCATCACCTACGGCGGCCATAGCCAGTCCGAGCGCAACGCAGCTTATATTCCGAGCGCCGGCAACATCTGGGACGCTGCGCGCCGCAAGGGCCTCACCTATCGCAGCTATGGCGAATACGCCGCGCGCGCGAGCGATGGAACAACCTTTGAAGCATCGCCGAGTTGGCAAAGCCTCGCGGGTCACGTAGCGCCGAATTTCAAGCGCATGGTCGTCCGCGACACCGAAAACGCGGCCGAATTCATTCGCGAGTTCGATCAATACGAGAAAAACTACGACAGCAAAGATCCAAACAAGCGCCTGCCGAACTTCATGGTGATGGCGCTGTCGGAGAACCACACCAACGGTACGCGGCCGGGTAGCTTTACTCCGGTAGCGATGGTCGCGAGCAACGATCTCGCGGTCGGCATGATCGTGGAACGCATTTCGCACAGCAAATATTGGCAGGAAACCGCGATTTTCATCATCGAAGACGACGCGCAGGACGGACCCGACCACGTCGACGCTCACCGCACCGCTGGATTGGTGATCAGCCCCTACATTCGCCGCGAACGCGTGGACAGCACTCTCTACACAACGAGCTCAATGTTGCGCACGATGGAACTGCTGCTCGGCCTGCCCCCCATGAGCCAGTACGATGCGGCAGCCACGCCCATGTACTCATCCTTCGGAACCGCGCCAGACTTGACGCCCTTCAATCGCCTCGCTGCGCAGGTCGATCTCAACGCGAAAAACACCAAGAACTCTTACGGCGCGAAGGCCTCCGCCAAAATGGACTGGAAAGACGTCGACGAGAATCCGCCCGCTCTCCTGAACGACATCATTTGGAAAAGCGTGAAAGGCGCGGACTCGCCGATGCCGCCTCCCGTACATCGCTACCAGCTGATCGCGAACGAATAGCACACCGATAGCGTGGTAGACTGACGGCCGATGAATCGACCGCGGGTTCGGATTTTAGCTTTAGCCGGTGCCGTCCTCCTATTTTTCGGCGCCGCGCGCGGTGCACAAGATGACAGTGCCGTCTATTAGTCGCTGGTCGATCGCATAAAGAGCGGCGATTTCACGGTCGATTTTCGCGCACTGCGTCTTGGATGCATCAAAGCCAAGCATTGCCAGCCGCGCGGAATCATGGCCGTGTTGACCGCAATGAATGCCGCCGGTGACCAAAGAGATTTTGCTGCGGAGACAAGATGGGCTGAGAAGCTGGTC
>Ga0335078_10012870_pt1 | contig 12394 bp, 9 predicted proteins | sample Lox_Sample_32_FD_206711 | JGI IMG/M metagenome (GOLD analysis project Ga0335078, IMG submission 206711) | Soil microbial communities from Loxahatchee National Wildlife Refuge, Florida, United States - Lox_Sample_3.2 | ecosystem: Environmental > Terrestrial > Soil > Wetlands | place: USA: Florida... | reverse complement strand
TGGTCGATGTCTACACGAGCGAGCTCTACCGCGAATTCCCGGCGATGCAACGGTTCGGCCCCGAGGTCCCCCGCGAGGAGACGACCGCCTTCGGCGCGGTCCACCGCCTCCCCGTCTGGTCGTTTCCTGGCGAACTTCACTACACCTTCTTCCGCGGGCTCCCGGCCGCGCTCGCGCGCGACCGGCCCGAGGTCGTCCATGCCCACACGTACGGTACGAACCAGGTCGCGGCCGCGCACCGCCACCGACGCCGGTTCGGCACGCCGTTCGTCCTGACCGCCCACTTCCATCCGATCTGGTCGATCGAGGGCGGATGGTTTCGCCGCCGGCTCCGAAGCTTCTACGACCGGTCGATCGCCGGCGGCGTCGTGAAGGACGCGGCGCGCGTCATCGTCCAGACCCGGGAGGAGGAGCGCCTCCTGCGCTCGCTCGGCCTCGCGCTGCCCCCCGTCGAGATCGTTCCCCCGGGGTATCGGCCGCTCCCCCCACCAGGTCCGGGGGCGCCCAGGTTCGCCGAGCGATACAAGATTCCCGGTCCGTACGTCCTGTTCGTCGGCCGGCTCGCCTCGAACAAGGGGCTGCTCGACCTCGCGGACGCGTTCGCGACCGTGAGCAAGAGCGACCGCGCGGTGCAGCTCGTCGTGGTCGGGGAGGACGGCGGACAACGCGCGGCGCTCGAGGCCCGAACGAAGGTGCTCGGGATCGCGGACCGGGTCCACCTGGTGGGGCACGTCGAGGGCGATGCCCTCCTGTCGGCGGCCTACCGGGAAGCTCGGCTGACGGTCCTCCCGAGCGAATACGAGGCGTTCGGGCTGGTCCTTCTCGAATCACTCGCGGCGGGGACGCCGGTCGTCGCGTCGCGGGTCGGGGGAATTCCCGAGTTCGTGGAGGACGGAAAAGCGGGTCTACTCGTGCCCCCGAAGTCCCCCACGGAGCTGGCGGCGGCGATCGGTCGCGTCGGTTCGGACCGCGACCTCGCCCGTCGGTTGGGAGAGTACGGGCGGGACCACGTGGTCCCGCGGTACTCCTGGGATGCGTTGGCCGACCGCCTCGACGCGCTCTACCGGGAGGTCACGCATCGGTGAAGGTCGCCCACGTGCTCCTGCGGTTCGACGCCCCCGGGGGTGTCGAGACGAACGTCCGCGAGGTCACCCGGCGACTGCGCGTTGCCGGCGAGGACGTGGAGGTCTTCGCGAGCGACCTCTACGACGAGTCCGGTTGGGAACGCCGCTCGAACTACGCCCCCGTGGTCGACGGGGTACCGGTCCATCGCTTCCCCGTCCGCAAGCGGCTCGTCCCCGGACTCACGATGCCGATGATGGTTGGGCTCATGGATGCTCTAGCGGAGAGCGGCGCGGAGGTCATCCACGCCCACTCGCACCGCTACGGCCACGTGCTCGAATCGGCGGCCGTCGCCGAGCGGCTCGGGATCCCGCTCGTCGTCTCCACCCATTACCATCCGGCCGACCGCCGCGAGACCTCCGTGAAGCGGGGGCTGCTGCGGATCCAGGACGTCGTCTTCGGGGTCTCCGCCTACCGTGTCGCGCGGGCGCTCGTCGTCCAGACGGAACGGGAGGCGTCCCTAGTCCGTGAGTTTGCGCCCGCCGGCAAGCTCCGTACGATCGCCCCCGGCATCGACCTCGCCGCTTGGTCCACGCCCGACTCGGACCGGACCGACGGGCTCGACCTTCCGCCGGAGTACTTCCTCTTCGTGGGACGGGTGGCGTCGAACAAGGGTCTCCCGACCATGCTCGAGGCGCTCGCGCGTCTCGAACCCCGCTTCCGCCGGCCGCTCGTCCTCATGGGACGGGATTGGGGGATGCGCGCGCCGCTCGAAGCGCAGGCCCGCCAGCTGGGACTCTCCGACTCGCTCCGCTTCCTGGGCCATGTGGAGTCCCCCGCCGCCTACCGTGGCGTCTTCCGCCGGGCCCGCGCGTTGGTCCTGCCGTCGGAGTGGGAGGCGTTCGGACTCGTCCTCCTCGAGGCGATGGTCGCGGGCACACCGATCGTGGCGAGCGCGGTCGGGGGCGTTCCGGACGTGCTGGACGGAGGTCGCACGGGCCGTCTGGTCCCGTACGGCGACTCGGCCGCGCTCGCGAACGCGCTGCGCGCCGTCGTCGGGGACGCGGAGGGGACCCAGCGCTTGCGCGCGGAAGCGCGCGAGCGGGTGCGCGGGTTCGACTGGGCCATGACGGTCGAACGCCACCGGGCGCTCTACCGCGAGGTCACCGGTCGCTGAGCGCGACGCGCTTCGAGTCGAACGAGTTCCGCTCCGACCTGGTCGAGCTCCGCGCTCCCTTCGCCGCCCCGGATCCGGGCCACCGCGCGGAAGATGCGGCCGAGGAGGCCCACGATCACGCAGTCACCTCGTTCGCGTAGTCGTGGAGGATCTTGAGCCCGGTGCGAAGGTTCTTCCTCGACGCGGCGAACGATAGGCGCAGATGCGAAGCGCCGAGCGAACCGAACGCATCCCCCGGCGTCGTGATGAGGCCGCGGGCGAGCAGGGCGTGGGCGATCTCCGTGCTCGTCTTCGACCACTCGAGCCGCGGAAAGGCGTAGAACGCGCCGTCCGGCGGCACCAGGGAGACCCCGGGGACCTTTTCGAGGAGCCGCGTGACGAGCGCTCGACGCGCCCGGAACTCCCGGACCATCGCGCGAAGGCTCGATGACCCGCTCTCCATCCCCGCGAGGACGGCGACCTGGGCCGGCGTCGACGGGCAGGCGATGATGTGGTAGTGGATCTTGTTGAGCGCGACCGCGAGCGGCCGGGGAGCGACGAGGAACCCGAGCCGCCACCCGGTCATCGCGAACGTCTTCGAGAACGAGTTCGCGATCACGACGCGGTCGCTCCGGCCCCAGAACGAGGTCGCCGGGACGTCGTAGACGATCTCCTCGTAGACCTCGTCCGAGATGATCGTGAGCTCGTGCTTGTCGGCGAACGCGACGATCCGGTCGACCATCGACCGGGGAAAGACCGCGCCCGTCGGGTTCGACGGACTGTTCACCACGATGGCGCGGGTCCGCGAGCTCACGAGCTGTTCGAGCTCGTCGAGGTCGGGGAGGAACTTGCGGGACGCGGGCAGGCTGTACGGCACCGGCACGGCTCCGGCGAGCCGGGCGTGCGGCGCGTAGAGCACGAACCCGGGGTTGGGGACCAGCACCTCGCTCCCCGGGTCGTAGAAGGCGAGCGCGGCGGTCATGAGGCCCTCCGAGCCGCCCGCGGTCACGATCACGTTGTCGCGGCGGGTACCGGGGTCGAGCTCGCGGTAGCGCTCGGCGACCTTGTCGCGCAGCTCGGGGATCCCCGCGGACGGTCCGTAATGGTTGCGGTGGTTGCGCACCGCCGCGCAGAGCGCCTCGATCACCTCGGGCGCCGGGTCGAAGTCCGGCTCGCCGAGGCCGAGGTTGATGGAGTTCGGCGGGGCCGCTTCGAACATCTTGCGGATGCCCGAAATCTCGACCTCGCGCGTCCGCTGCGCCACCATCGCGCCGAGGACCGCGGGCCCCCTTCATAGGGTTATCCCGTGCGCCGGTGCGTGCCGTCGCGTACGGCCGCTTTCCGACCGGCGGGGCACAACCGCCTTCTACCCGGACGTCTCGGTGGGTCGGGAGGCGAGCAGCACGTCCGTCCGGGTCGTCGTGGGCGCTCAGTTCGGGGACGAGGCGAAAGGAAAGATCACCGACTACCTCGCCGCCGGAGCCCGCTACGTGGTGCGGACCGGAGGCGGCCCGAACGCCGGGCACTCGATCCACCTTCCCGAGGGGTCGCTCGTCCTCCACCAGCTCGCCTGCGGCGTGCTGCGTCACGGCGTCGTGGGCGTGAGCGGCCCCGGGATGGTCATCCAGCCCGCGAAGCTCGAGGCCGAGATGCGCGACCTCGAAAAGCGCGGCCTCCTGCGCGGCCAGGTCGTGCTCTCCGACCGCGCGCACGTGATCCTTCCGCTCCACGAGATCGAGGACGCCTGGGAAGACGACCTGCGGGCCCGGACGAACCCCGAGGCGAGCCTCGGCACCACGCGCACCGGCATCGGGCCGGCCTACTCCGACCGGTCGGGGCGCTTCGGCCTGCGGCTCGGCGACCTCGCGCACCCCGCCCGACTGCGCGAGGCGCTCGAGATCCTCTACGCGAAGAAAGCCCACCTCACGGACCTCCCGCCGATCGACCGGCTCGCGTCCGAGCTCGCCGAGGTCGGAGGCCGGCTCGCTCCGCTCATCCGGCCGACCGAGCCGATGCTCTGGGACGCGATCGCCCGTCGGGAGACGATCTTACTCGAGGGAGCGCAGAGCGCCCTGCTCGACCTCGACTTCGGGACGTACCCGTTCGTCACGAGCTCCCACCCGACGAGCGCCGGGGCGCTCATCGGGAGCGGCATCCCTCCGACCGAGGTGGACGAGGTCATCGGTGTCGCGAAGGCCTACTCGACGCGCGTTGGCGCCGGACCGTTCCCGACCGAGGACACGGGGGAGCGGGGCGAGTACTTGCGTCGCGTGGGCGGAGAGCGCGGAGCCACGACCGGCCGCCCGCGGCGTTGCGGCTGGCTGGACCTCGTCATGCTGCGGTACGTTGCGCGCCTGAACGGCTTCACCTCGCTCGCGATCACGAAGGTCGACATCCTGGGCGGCCTTGACGAGATCCCGATCTGCACGCAGTACCTGATGCCCGACGGCACGACCGTCCGGGATGTGCTGCCCTCGCAAGCGGAGGAACTGGCGCAGGCCACACCGGTCTACGAGTCGCTGCCCGGCTGGCCCGCGTTCCATCAGCGCCTCAAGGACCGCATCAAGACCGAGGGGGGGACCGCGCTTCCTCTCACGCTCCGCCGCTACCTCGACCGGATCCTCGAAGAAACGCGCGTGCCGGTCCAGTACGTCGGATACGGGGCCGAGCGGGACGACACGGTCGCGCTCCCCCCTCCGACCGAGCGCGTTCGTCGACCGACGCTCACTCCGTGGACCGGCTGAGCCGGGACCGTGGCGTTCGACCCGTTCCTTTACGTCGCCTTCGGGCTCGGGCTGGTCGCGGGTCGTCTCGTCCGTCGGCGCAGTCCCTGGGTCACGCGCGCGACGATCCTCACCGTGGTCGTGCTGGTCGGGCTGCTCGGCGCCTCGCTCAACGAGGTCGCTGTCGCTTCGCTGGCCCTGATGGTCCCGGTGGCGCTGGGCTTCGCCGTTCTCGTGCTCGGACTCACCGCCGGGATCGCCCTGGTGATCGCCCGGCTCCGGGAGAGGTCTCCCCCGCCGACCGAGGTGGGCTCCGGAACGGAGCGGTTTCCGCTGAGTTTCGTGCTCGTCGGCGCCGTCCTCATCGGCTTCGCGGTAGGGCGCCTTGTCTCCTTCCCCGCCGGCACGGGGATCACGTGGGCCCTCTACGTGCTGCTCGCGCTGGTCGCGTTCGACCTGCCGCTTCAGTGGGGCCGGGTGACCACGGTCTGGGTGCCTCTGACCTCGGCGATCGTGGGCGCCGTGGTCGCGGGCGCGCTCTTCGCTCTATTTTCCGGCGTCGCGCTCCCGGTGGCCCTCGGCACGGCCCTGGGGTTCGGCTTCTACACGCTCACGGGCCCGCTGGTCCTCGCTCGCGCCGGCGCGCTGCTCGGGCTTCTCGCGTTCCTGACGAACTTCCTGCGGGAGAACCTCACCATGGTGCTCGCCCCGGTGCTGGGGCGTCGTCTCCGGGGCGAAGGGTTGGCGGCGCTCGGGGGCGCGACCTCGATGGACACGACGCTCTTCTTCGTGACCCGGTACGGGGACCGCAACGCCGGCAGCCTCGCCCTCGCGAACGGCCTCGTGCTCACCGTGCTCGCGAGCCTATTGGTCCCCCTCGTGCTGATCCTCCCCCTCTAGAACCCTTAAACCGACCTGTCCTTCGGTCCGTTCGTTGGGCTCGTGGTCCAGCGGTTACGACGTCGCTCTCACACAGCGAAGACCGCCGGTTCGAATCCGGCCGAGCCCACTCCCTGACCCGCTGCCGCGCGGAGGGTGCCCGAGGGCGGACGCACTCCCGGTGATTCACCCTTAAGAGGAGACCCGAAATTGGTAGCGCACGATCAACGACCTACGTGACCACGAAGCCGCCCTACGGCATGCCCTCCGACGGCTCGAGGCCCGCACGGCCTTCGCGGAAGCCCTCGCGCAGCGGGTGCAGGGAGAGAACATCGTCCTCGACCCCCGATCTTTGATCACCGGGGCCTCGGCGCCGTTGCTCGGCGTTGCCCTGCGCGCCTGGTCCGGCACGAACTGGGTCGAGACCGCGGTCTCCCGTCTGGACGAGAACGCGCTCGGCGACGCGGTCGATGCGCTCGAACTGCGGTTGGCCGCAGGACACCCCGGGTCCCCGCCGCCCGGACCGTCTTCCTCGACCGTGGCCGCTTTCGACGCGCCGCCGCCGCGTTCGATGCGCGAGTGGGGGACCGAGGGCGCCCTCGATTGGGTGCGCGGCGTGTTCGGGTGGGCCACCGGCATGCCGTCGATCAAGTTCGCTCAAGTGGTGCTTCGCTGGTCCGAGGAGGAACGGTACTATCTCAACACGGCCGGAGCGAACTGCTTCCAGCGGCTCGACCGGGTCACGGCGGGCATCGTCGCGGTGGCCGTCGAGAACGGACGGTCGGAGTTCAACAACTTCAACGTCGGTCGGTTGGGAGGTCGAGAGATCCTCGAGCCGATCAATGAGGCGACGGTCCGCGAAACTGCCGAAGGGGCCCGGGCGCTTCTCGCGGCGAAAGCTCCCCCGACCGGTCCGATGAACGTCCTTCTCGACCCCGGGACGACCGCGACGTTCGCGCACGAGTCGTTCGGCCACGGGGCCGAGGCCGACCAGTTCGTGCGCGAGCGCTCCTATCTCCAGCCGCTGGTCGGCCAGCAGCTGGGGCCGGACTCGCTCACCCTCGTGGACGACGGTTCCATTCCCGGGGGTTGGGGGTCGATGCATTTCGACGACGAGGGTCATCCGAGCCAGCGGACCTTCCTCGTCGATCGGGGGCGGTTCGTCGGCGCCCTCCACGACCGGACCACCGCGTTCGTGCTCGGTGCCGTGCCGACCGGCAACGCCCGACGCGCGGATTTCCTCTCGCAGGAGTTCGTCCGGATGACGAACACGTCCGTCCTGCCCGGAGAATGGAGCTTGGAGGAGCTCGTGCGCGAAGCGAAGGACGGCATCGTCCTCGAACGGTGGCTGAGCGGGATCGAGGACCCGCTCGGCGGCCGGATGCAGATCAAGGTGCACCAAGGGCACCGGATCGAGAACGGAAAGGTCACCGAGCTCGTTTCCTCCATGGCGCTGTCGGGCAGCGTCCTGCAGTTCCTGAAGGACATCCGCGCGGTGGGGAAGGCCGAGAAGGATCCCGAGATCATGCCCGGCTTTTGCAGGAAGGGGCACGGCGATATGCTTCCCGTGGGAGATGCGGGAACGTACCTTCTGTCGCGCGCCTACGTGGGGCCGGCATGAACGGCCCGGCTAACCTCGCCGTCCGAGTCGCCGACCGGCTGCGCGGGCTCACGGTACCCTGGGATGTCTTCGCCGAACGCTCCCGCCGGTTCGAGATCCACCTCCAACGCGGTCGGGTCGAGCTCACGCGGGGCCCCCTTCTCCTGGAAGGCTACGGCGTGCGCCTGCTGACTCCCTCCGAGGGTCAAACCGGGGTCGGCTACCGGGCGGCGACGGATTTTTCGGAGGAGGGAGTTCGTACCGCCGTTGCCGCCGCCGAGCGGCTCGCCCACTTCAACCAGTTCCCGGCGAGACATCCCGAACTTCCGGGCGCACCCCCTGCGTCGCCCGGCGACCTGAAGATCCTCGACCCCGACCTCTGGTCGGACCCCGCCGGCACCCTCGAAGCGTTTGGGGCCGCACTCGGGGCGGCCTTTGCGGACCGCCCGGGCGCGGTCCCGAGCTTCGCCTCGGTCAAGGCGACGCTCGTCGAGACCTCGATCGCGAACTCGACCGGTCTCGAGTACGCCTACGCCCACACGGTCGTCGAGACCGAGGTCGCCGTGAAGGCGTTCGGCGGACCCGAGGGGCCCGCGCCCGGCGAGTACTGGTACACTGACGCCGCCCGGCGCCTCGAAACGGCGCCGCTTCCGGCCCTCGCCACGGCCTGGTCCCGGTTCGCGGAGGATACCCGGCGCGCCAAGCCCCCCCCGAATGGGGCGATCCCGGTCGTTCTTCCTCCGGAGGTGCTCGGGGGGATCATCCCGCCGGTGGTCCGCTTCCAGTTCAGCGCCGCGGCTCGGCTGCGGGATCTCTCGGTCAACGCCGGAACGACCGTGGGCCCGGAGAGCCTCGAGCTCGGGGACGACGGACGCTTCGACTGGGGGATCGGTTCCGCGCCCGTCGACGACGAGGGTACCCCGCAGGTCCGGCACTCCCTGGTGTCGAACGGGCGGGTGGGGGAACTCTTCTTCGACGTTCTGCACGCCGACGCGCTCGGGGCCCGGTCCACGGGAAACGCCGCCCGTTCCACGGGCTTCGACCCGACCGGCGGCGCCGGGCGCAAATTCACGCGACGCCCGGGTCCTGACGCGACCACGCTCGTCGTGCCGGCGGGGCGCGGCGGGAGCGATGCCGAGCTCCTCGAGCAGGTGGGGGACGGGCTCTGGGTGCAGCAGATCGGCTGGGCCTCCCCGGACATGCTGTCGGGGCGGTTCGGAGGCGAGATCCGTCTCGGCTACCGCATCCGCCACGGAAAGCTCGCGGAACCGGTCCGGGGGGGTACCGTCGGCGGCACGGTGATCGCCCGGGACGGAAGTTCCTCGCTCCTGAAGGACGCCGCGGTGGTCGGCTCCGAACCCCGACTGGTCGGTGCGATCTCGACGCCGACGCTCGCGATCGGCTCGCTGTCCGTTTCCGGTGACGACGACCGTTCGTCGGTCCCCCGCCCGTAGCGCGCTCCCCCTGCGGGTTCCACCGGGGCGGGCCGGCTCCTTCAGAAACCGCGAAAGACCTCGTAATCGATGTCGTCCTCGGATACGTTCAGCTCTTCCTGGAGGGCGGAGACCATCCGGGCGACCATCTCGGGCAACCCCGCGATGAAGTAGAACGGCCGTTCGAGCCCCTCGGCCGCCTCCCGGATCCACGCCGCGTCGATCCGGCCGACCCGGCCGGTCCACGGGGCCGAGGACTCCGCGGGCCGCGTCACGGTGTACTGGACCCGAACGTGGGGCGAAGCCCGGGCGAGGGTATCGAGCTCGTCCCGAAAGACGAACTCCTCGGGGACGCGAGCCGAGTAGAGCAATCGACGGGCGGCGGAGGCGCCCGTGTCCGCCGCGTAGCGGAGCATCCCTCGGAACGGGGTGATCCCGATCCCGCCCGCCAGGAAGACCGTCGGTCGCGTCGGGTCGTAGAGAAAGTGGCCGAGAGGGCCGTACACTTCGGCCGTTGCCCCGGGCGCGAGCCGGGCGAGGGCCTGCTTGAACGGGGTGTCGGAGATCTTGCAGGTGATCGAGATCTGGCCGGCCTCGGACGGGCTCGAGGAGAGGGAAAAGGTCCGTACGGAGCCCCACGGGTCGTCGGTCCCCGGCAGAAAGAGGCGGACCGCCTGGTTGGATCGATACCGGAACCCGGTGCCTTCGGTCGAGAAGCGGAACGTCATCGCCGTCGGGGATTCCCGACGGCTTTCGATGAGCGAAAGGACGTAGCGCGCGGGCGCGGGCACCGCAGGAGCCGAGCCTTCGATCACGTGCACGGACCCCGACTTCGTTCGAGGGGGTATAACGAGCTAGCGAACCCCAACCCGCTCACAGCGGCCAGATTTCGGGCCGCCGAGGGGTCGGGGGACGAACGCCAAACGGGACCGTTTCCGGCCCCGACGGCCGGATTCTCTCCGGGTGCCTCCCGCCCGCTGGTTCTATACTCTCGGAAAAACCGTCAATTCACTGACGGAGGCTCCGTTGGTCCGCCGGGGTCGGTGGATCCGTCGGGACCCCGTCGGGGTTCGGAGGAGCATGTTCGACCAGCGCATCGGACGTCGAGCCGTGATTTGGGCGGGAGTCGGTCTTGTCGTGGCCATCCTTCTGGTCGGAGGATTCGCATCGAGTACCGGGCGAAGCTCGGGGCTCGCCCCCGCCTCCACGCCGCCGCTCAACGTCGCGATCCTCGTCAGCCCATCCAACCCCCAGCAGGGAGACCCGGTGACGTTCACCGCCTCGGTCACCGGCGGCGTCGCCCCGTATACCTACACGTGGAGCAACGTCCCGCCGGGCTGTAGTCCCCAGCCCTCGGCGAGCTGGTCGTGTACGATCGAGAGCTCAGGGAACTTCGCCATCTCGCTCACGGTAACGGACCACAACGGAACCCAGGCTTCTCAAACGCAGAGCTTCTCCGTTGCGAGCAACGGCGGGAACTCGGGAAACGGCAACGGCAACCACAACGGGAGTTCCAACAGCAACAGCTCGGGAAGCGGGCTGAACCTCTCGTCGTTCGGGAACCTCCTCGTCTACGGGCTCATCGCGGGCATCATCGGTTTCGGCCTGCTCGTGGCCCTCACGGTCGGAGTGATCATGATCGCCATCACGCTCTCGCGCCGACTGCCCCGCCAGCCGAAGGGAAAGCTGGTCTGCGCGGCGTGCCAGGGGTCGGCCCCGGCCGGCTCGAAGTTCTGCCCGACCTGCGCGGCGCCGCTCACTCCGCCGAAGCAGGGATAGTCCGATTTCGCTCGCGCAACGTGAGGACGGGAAACGTCCGAAGCCCGTTAAGCGCCCCGGCGCTGCCCCGGGGGAGGGCCATGACGACCGGGTCGCTCCTCTCGGCGCTCGAGTGCCGCGGCTGCTGCACGCAGGTGGACCCCGACCACGCGGCCACGACCTGCCCGACGTGCGGGCAGACACTCTTCGCCGTCTATGACACGAGCCGCCTCGAGGCGCGGAGCTGGTGGAGCCGCCTCTCCGGTCGGGAAGCCACGCTCTGGCGGTATCGCGAGCTGCTTCCCGTGCGCGAGGCGTCGCACGTCACTTCCCTCGGCGAGGGCTTCACCCCCCTTTTGGACCTCGGTGAACTACCCTCCGCCCCCGGAGTCCGGGTGTCGCTGAAGGACGACGGCGCGATGCCCACGGGCTCGTTCAAGGCCCGGGGGATGGCGGTCGCGGTCTCGCGCGCGCGGGAGCTCGGGCTCCGCGAGCTGTTCGTGCCGACGGCAGGGAACGCGGGGGTCGCGCTCGCGGCGTACGCGGCCCGCGCCGGCCTCCGCGCGCGGATCTACCTTCCCGAACGCACCCCGGAACCGATGAAACGCGCGGTGCGCTCGTACGGCGCGGAGGTGGTCGAGATCCCCGGCACCATCCGAGAGGCCGGAGAAGCCGCGCGGGCCCGCGAGAAGACGCGCGGGTCGTTCGACATGTCGACGTTGCGCGAGCCGTTCCGGGTCGAGGGCAAGAAGACCATGGGCTTCGAGATCATCGAGCAGACCGGCCCCGACGGTCGGCCCGACGCGATCCTCTATCCCACGGGAGGAGGCACCGGCCTCGTCGGGATGGCGAAGGCCTTTCGCGAGCTCCGGGCGCTCGGCCTTCTCGAACGGGCCCCCCGGCTCTACGCGGTCCAGCCCGAGGGATGCGCGCCCGTGGTCCGCGCCCTCGCGGACGGGACCCCCCGCGTGTCGCCGTGGGCCGACCCGAAGACGGTCGCGCCGGGCCTCCTCGTTCCGGCGCCGTTCTCCTCCGAACGGATCCTCGAGGCGGTCCGGGAGACGGGCGGGGGCGGGGTGACGGTGAGCGACCGAGAGATCCTGGCGGCGATGCGTGCGCTCGCGACCCGGCACGGCGTCTCGGCATCGCCCGAGGCCGCCGCCCCCTACGCGGCCCTTCCGAAGCTCCTCGAGAGCGGAGCGGTGCGCTCGGGCGAGCGCGTGCTGCTCTATTCGACGGGCACCGGGCTCACGTTCTCGGTGGACGAGCTCGAGCGCGCGCTCGGGCCATGAACCCAAAGCGCCGCGCGCGCCCGCCTACTTCCTCAGGAGCTTGAAGGCGACGTTGAAATTGCCGAGCGCCATCGCGGACTTCACCCAGAGGACACAGAGCGACTCGAGCTCGCGCGACCCCTCGATCCCGCCGATGTCGAGGACCGAGGGCCAGCCGAAGTCGTGGAGGACCTTCTCGACCTTCTTCTTCGCCGCCGCGTCGTTCCCGCAGATCGGCATGTCCGGCGGTCCACCGGGCAGCGTCGGGCGGAAGAAGAGGGAATTCCCCACCGTGTTGAACGCCTTCACCACGTGGGCGCGGGGGAGCGCCTTTTGGTTCTCCTCTCCCGCCGACGTCGTGTGACCGATCGCGAGCCTTGGGCCCCCCGTCGACGAGAAGTCGAGCGGGTTCGTCGCGTCGATCACGACCTTCCCGTCGAAGTGCGCCGGGCCGGCCAGACGGATCGCCTCGGCGGTGGCGACGCCCAGCGTGGCGAGCACGATGACCTCTC
>Ga0335078_10012869_pt1 | contig 12394 bp, 10 predicted proteins | sample Lox_Sample_32_FD_206711 | JGI IMG/M metagenome (GOLD analysis project Ga0335078, IMG submission 206711) | Soil microbial communities from Loxahatchee National Wildlife Refuge, Florida, United States - Lox_Sample_3.2 | ecosystem: Environmental > Terrestrial > Soil > Wetlands | place: USA... | reverse complement strand
GTCGCGGCGCACGTAACCGCGTTTATTGAAGGGGCCCATTCCGACGCGAAAAATCTGGTCCTCACCACCGCCAAACATTTTCCCGGCCACGGCGATACCGCCACCGATTCCCACATGAATCTGGCCACCATTCCCGCTGACCGGGACCGCCTCGACCGGCTGGAACTGGTGCCGTTCCGCGCCGCCATCGCCGCGGGTGTGGATTCCATCATGACGGCTCATATCGCCGTGCCGGCGCTGGCCCCACCCAATCTTCCCGCCACGCTTTCACCCGCGATTCTCACCGATCTGCTGCGCAAACAGCTCGGATTCCACGGCCTGGTGATCACCGATGCGCTGGACATGGGCGGTGTCGCCAAGGGGTTCTCCACGGGAGAAGCCTGTGTGCGGGCGATCGAAGCCGGAGCCGACACGCTGCTAATGCCCACCGATCCTGACGAGGCGATACGCGCCGTGACCGCGGCAGTCCTGAGCGGGCATCTGTCCCGGACGCGCATTCAGGAAAGCGTCGTCAAGATTCTCTCCGCCAAGGAACGCCTGGGACTCGACCGCAAACGCCTCGTCGATACCGAAACCATCGGCGATCTGGTCGATCCTCCCGATGCCGAGGAGCGTGCCCAGCAAATCGCCGATCGCGCGGTCACGCTGGTCCGCAATCAGAACAGGCTGCTGCCGCTCGAAACTCCGGATTCGGCCTGTTACGTGGTCATGCCGGAGAGCCGTTATTCCACCGAGGGTGTGGTGTTCACGCAGGAAGTCCGCAAACGGACACAAGCGCCGCTCATCTCGCTGGACCCCTCGCTTTCGCGCCAGGACGTCGACGACGCTGTGCGGCACTTGCCGGCGTCGTGCGGCGCGTACACTGTGGCGGCCTTCGCTTCGGTCGCGGCCAATCGCGGGTCCGTCGGGTTGAGCGGCGAACTGCCTCACGCCATCGAATCCATCGCCGCCCTCGATAAGCCGCTGGCGCTAGTCGCGTTGGGCAATCCGTACCTGCTGCGCAATTTTCCGGAAGCGGCCGCGTACCTGGCGACATTCAGCAACGTGCCTCCTTCCGAAATCGCGGCCGTGAAAGCGCTGTGGGGGGAGATTCCCATCAGCGGCCACCTGCCGGTATCGATCCCGCCGTTCGCGCAGGCGGGAGACGGGATTCAGACGCCGGCGCACCGCCCCGGTTTACCTTCGACAGTATCTACGACAACGCCTCGTAGCGGCCGTTAGCAGGTTATACTTGTTTCGCAATGGCATTCAGCCTTCCTCCACGGGGAGTGGAACTAGTCTTACTGGCCATCGTCCTGGCTGCTGCCATTTACGACGTCCGCTACCGCCGCATTCCGAACTGGCTCACCGTGACAGGCGTGGTGGTAGGGATTGGGTTGAACGCTTTTCTCAACAAAGCCGTTCCGGGCATTCTCAAATCATCGCTCATCGGTTTGGGCGTGGCCTTCGTAGTTTATTTCGTGCTGTACGCGCTGCGCGCCATGGGCGCGGGCGACGTGAAGTTGATGGCCGCCGTCGGAGCTATCGTCGGATGGCCGAACTGGTTCGGCATTTTCATCATCACCGCGATTCTCGGCGGCATCATGGCCCTGATCGTGGTGGTGGCTCGCAAACGCTTCTCGAAGACCATCTTTAACGTCGGGTTCATCCTGAGCGAGATGAAAAGCGGACGCCCGGCTTATGTGGGCCGGGAAGAACTGGATGTCCGTAACCCGAAAGCGATGGGCCTGCCGCACGGCGCCGTCATCGCCATCGGTACACTCTTCTACCTCGCGGCCGCGGCTCACTTTGTGCAGGGCTGATCAACGCGCCATCCAGCCGCCATCGACTACCAGCACGTGGCCGTTCACGTAATCGCTGGCCGGTGACGCCAGGAATACCGCCGTCCCGCCGACATCCTGCGGCGTGCCCCAGCGGCCTGCGGGAATTCGATCCAGAATCGCCTTGCTGCGCGCCGCGTCGGCACGAAGAGCCGCCGTATTGTCGGTAGCCATGTATCCGGGCGCGATGGCGTTGACGTTGATGTTCTTCGATGCCCATTCGTTGGCCAACGCTTTGGTCAGTTGCGCGACCGCGCCCTTGGCCGCCGCGTAGGACGGAACCAGGATGCCGCCCTGGAAGGAAAGCAGCGAGGCGATATTGATGATCTTGCCGTTGCCCTGCGCCAGCATGCGGCGGCCGGCCATCTGGCAGAATCGCCAGACCGCGTTCAGATTGATTTCGATCACGTCCGCCCAGTCCTTCTCCGGGAACTCGGCGGCCGGCGCTCGGCGGATTATGCCGGCGTTGTTGACGAGGATGTCGATCGAGCCGAGTTCGCGCACGGTGGTCTCGATCAGGTCCTCGCAGACCTTGGCATCGCCGACATCACCCATGGCGACTACCGGTTTGGTCCCGGCGGCGCGCACGGCGGCACAGACGTCGTCGATTCCTCGCGAATCGATGCCGTGCACCACGACGTTGGCGCCGGCCTCCGCGAAGGCGATCGCGATGCCCGCGCCCAGGCCGACTTGCGAACCGGTCACGAGGGCATTCTTGCCTTTCAAGCTGAAAGCAGTTGAACTCATCAGCCCGATTATAGCTGCGCGTGCACCTGAGGCGTTGGGTGGCGCTTCGCTTCCACCGTCAGGGGAGTGGCGGCCGATTCCACGGACTTCACCAGATCGGGATCGGACCCCGCGTCGCGCGATTTGCGACCGATAGAGGGAGGTGTGTGCACCTAGTTTTCCGAGGGCCTGGAGACGGACTCGATGACGATGGTCTCGACCGGCCCTTTGGACGATTCCAGTTTCAGGCCCAGCTCGGGCAAAACGGCGAAGATCATAGCCACGATATCGGGATGGGTTTCGCGCGAGTATTCGACACGGAAATCGTAGGACCCGGAAATCCCGGTTCGGTCCAGGACGGGATGATCCAGGTATTCGCTTAGCCGGCTGGCGAGATCTTCCATTGATTCGTTGGCTCCTTTAATTCCGTCGCCGACGAGGCCGCCGCCACTCATCCCGCCCGACCACGGGAACGCATCCTTGTCCTTCGCGTCGGTCAGCTTCAGCGGCTTGCCGTTTTTGACGAGCAGGTACACCGGACCTTCCTTAGTGGTCCGCTGGATCTTCAAATGGAATCGATCGGCGAGCAATGATTGCAGCATCCGCCGCTGCTCTGGATAGAGCGCGAACTTGGTATACGGCGGATTGACGCGGCTCAACGGTGAGGAGCCGGGCGGCTTGGCGTCGATATCCCAGCGGTCGGCCTGCGCCCAGGTTGGCGCCCCGGTCACTTGAAAGTCCCGGACGTCAAACGCCTCCTCGACGAGGTATTCCAAAGTGCAGCCACGAAATCCCACCCGGCCGCCGGGATAATTGTAGACGCCGCCGATTTCGCGCGTGGCCCCGGGTTTCACCGAGGCTACTTCAAACGCGGGCTGCGCGTGCAGATTGCACGTGCTGAGCAGACACGCGACAGCAAGCGTGGTGCGCATTCGGTGGTCTCAGTTTACATCACTTCGCAGATCAGGCACTTCAAATAGAGGGTCTCGGGGACGGTGAGGAGGATGGGATGGTCCTGGCTTTGCGTGCGGCGTTCGAGGACGCGCAGAGTGCGGCCGGCGTCGAGTGACGCTTCGGCGACGACTTCCAGCAGCATGGCCTCGCTCATGTGATGCGAGCAGGAGCAGGTGACCAGAATTCCGCCGCGGCTCAACAGGCGCAGGGCGCGGAGGTTGATTTCCTTGTAAGCGCCGGTCGCGGCTTCCACATTGCGCCGCGATTTGGCGAAGGCGGGGGGGTCGAGGACCACCATGGAGAATTGGCGATGCGCCGATGCGTAGCTCGAAAGCACTTCGAAGACGTCGGCCTGGCGGAATTCGACGTTCTCGATCAAGTTCGCGGCGGCGTTGCGGCGGGCCATGGCCAGCGCGGGCTCGGAGCTGTCGACGGCTTCCACGGAGGAGCATTTGGCGGCGAGGTGCAAGGCGAATCCGCCGCTGGACGTGAAGCAATCCAGCGCCTTGCCGCCGTGCGCGTACCTGGCAGCCGCCAGGTAGTTCTCGCGCTGGTCGAGAAAAATGCCGGTCTTCTGGCCGTGGAGGAGGTCGGCGTGCAGGGTAAGGCTGTTCATCTGAACGGAGACGTTCTCGGGAACATGGCCTGTGAGAACGGTGGTTTCGAGGGGCAACTGCTCCTTCTGGCGGACGGAGGCATCGTTGCGCAGGACGATTCCGCGGGGATGGTAGATCTCTTCGAGGCAGGAGGCGATCTCAGATTTGGCGGCGTCCATACCTTGATCGAGCGTCTGCACGACGAGGTAGTCGCGGTAGCGGTCGACGACGAGCGCGGGAAGGAGGTCGGCCTCACCATGGACGGCGCGGTAGGCTTCGGAGTGATGAATCACCAAGCGGCGGTGTTCTTCGGCGGCGCGCAAGCGCGCGAGGAAGAACTCACGGTTGATTTCCTCGACCTGGCGGGAGAGCATGCGCAGGGTGATTTCGGATGTCGAACTGTAGTGGGCCACGCCGAGCGGGCGGCCGCGCGAATCGGCGACTGTGACGGCTTCGCCGGGCTGGGCGCCATCGCGGTCTCCGATGTCGCTCGAGAAGATCCACGGATGGCCGGACGCGATGCGGCCGGCTGCCCGCCGGTTAACCCGGACTTCGTTCATCGCATGGCTTCCAGGCGGGCGATGCGATCTTCCGTCGACGGGTGGGTGGAGAAGAGATTCATCAGGCTGCGGCCGGTGAACGGCTTGACGATGAACATGTGGGCGGTGGCGGGCGAGGCATCCATGGGGATGCGCTGCGACCAGGTGTCGAGCTTGCGGAGACCGGAGATCAGCTCATAGGGCGTGCCGGTGTACTTCGCCGAGGCGGCGTCGGCTTCGTACTCTCGCGAGCGGGAAATGGCCATCTGAATCAGCATAGCCGCAATCGGCGCGAGCAGGATCATGAACAGATCGGCGAGGGCGCTGCCGCCGCCGCGATCGTTCTCGTCGCGGGAATAGCCGCCGAAGATCATGCCCCATCGGGCCATGCTGGCGAGCATGGTGATGGCGCCGGCGAGCATGGCGGCGATGGAGCTGATGAGGATGTCGCGATGGAGCACGTGGCCGAGCTCGTGGGCGACGACGCCTTCGAGTTCCTGGTCGTTCATGAGGCGGAGAATGCCTTCGGTGAAGGCGACGGAGGCGTGATTGGGGTTGCGGCCGGTGGCAAAGGCGTTGGGCGAATCCTGCGGAATGAGCCAGAGCCTCGGCATCGGCAGGCCCATCTTCTGACAGATGCGATTGACGATGGGCGCGACGCGGTAGTAGACCTCGGAGTTTTCCTGCTTGGTAACAGGCTGCGCCGAGTAGGACATGAGGGCGAGTTTTTCGGAGAAGAAATAGCTGCCGAAATTCATGACGGCCGCGAGGACGAGGCCGAGGATCAGGCCGTTGGGACCCATGATGGCGCGGCCTCCGAGAATCAGCAGGGCGCTGAGGAGTCCGAGAAGCATCGCGGTTTTGAGAGTATTCATAACAACCTCCAATGAGTGCGGCTGGCGCCTGCCGGCGGACTCGGACAGATCCAGAGGCCGACTGCCAGCCGGCCGCAGGCTGCCAGCCTGCCCCACATTACACGGCGACGGGGGCTTGTCTGGTGATGTCCAGACCCGCCCCGGCGGCCGACTTGTCGACCAAGACCGTATCGCCTTCCAGGAATTCCGCGTTGAGGAGCTTCAGAGCCAGCGGATCCTGGATGAGGCGCTGGATGGTGCGGCGCATGGGGCGCGCTCCAAATTGCGGGTCGTAGCCTTCGGCGACGATCACATCTTTCGCCGCTTCGGTGACTTCGAGATTCACTTTTCGCTCCTTGAGCATCCTGGCAACATTGTTCAACTGAATTTCGACAATCTTGCGGAGATGATCTTTGGTCAAGACGTTGAAGACGATGATGTCGTCCACGCGGTTGAGAAATTCCGGCCGGAAGTGGGCTTTCAGCGCTTCCAGGAGCCGTTTGCTGGTGTCGTCATTGCGGGCGTCCTTGCCGTGCACCGAGAATCCGATGGTGTTCTTTTCGACCATTCCGGTGCCGATGTTGGAGGTCATGACGATGACCGTGTTTTTGAAGTTGACGGTACGGCCCTGGCCATCGGTCAGGCGGCCGTCATCGAGGATTTGCAGCAGCACGTGGAAGACGTCGGGGTGCGCCTTCTCGATTTCGTCGAAGAGGACGACGGAATAGGGCCGGCGCCGGACCTGCTCGGCGAGCTGGCCGCCTTCTTCGTAGCCGACGTATCCGGGAGGCGAGCCGAGCATGCGCGCCACGGCGTGTTTCTCCATGTATTCGGACATGTCGACGCGGATCATGGCTTTCTCGTCGTCGAACATGTATTGCGCGAGCGCGCGGACGAGCTCGGTTTTGCCGACGCCGGTCGGGCCGAGGAAAATGAAGCTGCCGATGGGCCGGTTGGGGTCGCTGAGTCCGGCGCGGTTGCGGAGGATGGCGTTGGAGACAAGGCGGACGGCTTCGTCCTGGCCGACGACTCGGTCCTTGAGGCGTTCGGGCATCTGGACGAGCTTCTGGATTTCGCCTTCGAGCACGCGGCTGACGGGAATTCCGGTCCATTTGGCGACAATGCGGGCGATATCGTCCTCGCCGATCTCTTCTTTCAGAAGCGCGTTTTCTTTGACAGATTCGAGCTCGTGTTCGGCGGCCTGGATATCCTTTTCGATCTGGGACAGACGGCCATAGCGGAGCTGGGCGGCTTTTTCCCAATCGCCGACGCGGCTGGCTTTTTCTTCTTCCTGGCGCAATTTATCCTGTTCTTCCTTGAGTTCGCGGACGCGGCCGATGGCGCCTTTTTCGCGGCCCCAGCGCTCTTTCAGACCGGCGGCCTGGCCGCGCAACTGCTCGAGCTCGTTTTCGACGTGGCGCAGCCGCTCGTGCGAGGAGGCGTCGCCTTCCTTGGTGAGCGCCTGGCGCTCGATTTCGAGGTGCGAGATACGGCGTTCGAGGTCGTCGATTTCGATGGGCATGGAGCCGATCTGGAGACGCAGTGCGGAGCCGGCTTCATCGATGAGGTCGATGGCCTTGTCGGGCAGGAAGCGGTCGGTAATGTAGCGCTGGGAGAGCACGGCGGCGGCGACGATAGCGGAATCCTTGATGCGGACGCCGTGGTGGATCTCGAATTTCTCCTTGAGACCGCGGAGGATGGCGATGGTGTCGTCGACGGAAGGCTCACCGACCAAGACGGTCTGGAAGCGGCGGGCGAGGGCGGCGTCCTTTTCGACGTGTTTCTTGTATTCGTTGAGCGTGGTGGCGCCGATGCAGCGGAGTTCGCCCCGGGCGAGGGCGGGTTTGAGCAAGTTGGCGGCATCGATGGCGCCTTCGGCACCGCCGGCGCCGACGAGGGTGTGCAACTCATCGATGAAGCAGATGATTTCGCCTTGGGAATCGATGATTTCCTTGACGACGGCTTTGAGGCGGTCTTCGAATTCGCCGCGGAACTTGGTGCCGGCGATCATGGAGCCGAGGTCGATGGCGACGAGGCGCTTGTTTTTGAGCTGATCGGGGACGTCGCCGCGAATGATGCGCTGGGCGAGTCCTTCGACGATGGCGGTTTTGCCGACGCCGGGCTCGCCGATGAGGACCGGGTTGTTTTTGGTGCGGCGGCTGAGGACCTGCATGACACGGCGGATCTCGTCATCGCGGCCGATGACCGGGTCGAGCTTGCCCTTGCGGGCGGAATCGGTCAGATCGTGGGCGTAACGTTCGAGGGCCTGATATTTGGCTTCGGGATTCTGATCGGTGACGCGCTGAGTGCCGCGCACGGAGACCAGGGCTCGGAGGATGGCGTCGTGAGTGGCGCCGGCTTTATCGAGCAACTGGCCGGCGGGATCCTTTCGGTCATTGGCGATGGCGAGCAAAAGGTGCTCGGTGGAGACAAATTCGTCCTTGAAGTGCGCGGCTTCGTCGAAGGCGCGCTCGAGGACCTGATTGAGCTGTTGCGACAGATACATCCCAGGATTCATGCCGCCGGTTACGGGCAGTGAAGTGAGCATGCGGCGCGCCTCGGAAGTGATGGCGTCGGGACGGACGCCGCATTTTTCGAGAACGGGGCGGACGATGCCTTCCTGTTCTTCGGCGAGCGCGATGAGCACATGCAGCGGAAACATGACTTGTCCGCCGGTTTCGGCGCTGATGGATTGGGCCTGCTGTAGGGCTTCCTGAGCTTTCTGCGTCAGCTTGTCGATTCGGAACATTCCGGTTTCCCCCAAAAAAGCTGACAGGCGGCCAAAAGCGACCGCCTGTCCTAGGTCATCTACTAGGTTAGATGCAATTCAGTGTCCGCCGGGTACCGCCGGCGGGCGAGCTTCCGGCCCCACGAATTTACTGCTTGACGGCGACTTTGATCTGGCGGGGCTTGGCGGCTTCCTTTTTGGGAAGCGTGACCGTCAGGACGCCATTCTGGAACTCGGCCGCGATTTTGTCGGTATCGAAGGTGTTCGGGACGGCAAAACTGCGGACGAAGGAACCGTAGTGGCGTTCCATGCGGTGGTAGCCCTTGGCGGAGTCCTTTTTTTCGAACTTGCGCTCGCCGGCGACCGTCAGGGTCTGGTTTTCGACGCGGACGTCGATATCTTTCTGCTCGACTTCCGGCAGATCGGCTTTCAGCACCAGTTCGTTTTCCGTCTCGAAAATATCGACCGCGGGAGACCACGGGCGGCTGGATTGGGGTTCGGCGAGGAAGCGGCCGAAGGCGTCTTCGAAGAGGCGAATATTGGCTAACGGATCGAAATGGGTGAGTGACATCGTCTTAATTGCTCCTTGCTTGGGTAAAGCGTTCATCTGACACAAGCATAAAATATGCGTGTCCTGATGTCAAGTATTTTTAAGCATGATTCGGTCATATGGCTGCACCGGGGGGCGACTGCCAGTCGGCCGCAGGCTGCCAGCCAGCCCTACTTCACTGTGACTTGGAAGTCGATGACGAGGATGAGGGCGTCAGGCGAGACGCGGATTTCGGTGTTGCGGAAGTCCTGGACGGAGCGGGGATAGGCTCCGAGAATCTGTGGATTTTCAAGGGCTTTCTGGAATTCGGCGGCGAGAGGGTACTTGAAATCGCGTCCGAGGCTGGTGGACATGGCGGCACAGACACGACGGATATAGTAGCCGGACTTATTGGGGCTGGAAGCGCTGACGCCGGTGAGGGTGACGACGCCATCCTTATATTGAGGTGTGGCCAAGATGACGATTTCGAAGGCATCGCCCAGGCCGACGCATTTGCCGAACATATCGAGGGCGGATTCGCCGGTGAAGCGGGCGCGGATGCGGAGGCGTCCATCGGCGCCTTCGATGTGAGGCTTTTCGAGGTAGGCGAAGTTGCACTTGTCGGCTTTGGTGCCTTTGACGTACTTACGGCCGTCCTGGGTGAAGAGGGTTTCGGAGAGCATGCGCTCAAGGGCGCCGAACTGGATGTGGAGTTCGACGGCGGTCGCGGATGTCGCGAAAAGGGCCGCGCAGAGCAGGAATCGGACGAGAAATCGGAGCGGCAAGTCATTCATTATGACGCTCGGCGGAGGGGTTTGGGGGGTCGGAAGCGGGGTTCAAGTCCGGCTTACCGGGGTTTAGGCTAAGCGGATCGGGGCTCAAGCCCCGCGCGGACTGAAGTCCGCCCTCCGGAGGCTCAGAGGGGGCGCCGGACGGGTTCGTTTGCGGAGGCAGATCTGGCTTATTTTGTTGGGGTTGGTTGGTAGAAATGGGTTCGTTTGGTATCCGGTCATTGGCGACGTCCTCGACGGGCATTTCCGGGCGGAGGGCTTTCAGGCGCTCGAATTCTTCCAGGGCGCGGCGGTACAGGCGCTCGGCCTGCGCCTGATATCGCAGGAAGAGAGACCAGCAGTTGGACTTCTGGCTCATGAGGAACATGCCCTCGGCGCAAAAGTAATTGCGATTTTGGGCGGCGGTGATGGTGATGCCTTTGGTGAGGTCCTGGTAGATTTCGTGGCCGGGAGAGGCATGCAGGTTCCACATGGTTTTGTCCATGGCGCTGGCGAACATGCCGGCCTCCAAGCGCGAGGCGCGGAGGATGGACTGCTGGGCGATGGCCATGCGCTCGACAGCGAGGAGTTCCTGGGAATTGACGGGCTGGTAAGCGGCAACGAGATCGGCCTTGAGGTGGGCGACTTCTTCGAGCGACTCCAGGCGGAGGACGTTGAAGGTTGACGCGGTAAATCCGTGCCGGACGGCGTTACGGGCGGAGACGGCCTTGCCTTCGGCGGTACGGGGTCCGGTGGAATGTTGAGCGTTGGCCAGGTTGGCGGCAATTTGTTTGTGGGAAAGATGCTTTCTTGGGTACTTCACGACTAGAGGAGTAGCACGGAGGGGGGCTGGAGTCTGAAATTGGGTGGAGGTAAGTGGTTGAGGGGAAGGCAAATAAGTTTGTAGAAAAGTTGTGACAGTTAAGCGGCCAATGTCGAGGAGCGTGGGGTGGGGATTCTTTTTCAGCGTATTCTGGTTTGCCGCGGCCTGTGCAAGGTCGGCGCTGGCACGCTGACGGTGCTACCAGCATGGTGCGTACCGGGCGGGACGTACAGCCTGCCGGCCCGTCAACAGGCGATCGCGCGACTGGGTCGGGGAACATCGGTTGAAGAGGCACCTGATTGCCACCGCGATGCGAATCGTCTTCCGGATGCCTCTACCGTGCGGCGATGGGTTTGGCGGTGCGTCGAGAGCGTTTGCTTCTGGATGGCGACGCCCACCCTGCTTGCCTGGGATTGGCGAGCCGCCGGCCGTATTCCGGGCGCGGAGGCAAGCTCGCCATGATGACTCCCGCCCGCGGCGTTCCCCATCCGAGCCACGACGGCGCGCCGCTCGGCTACCATCAAATAACATATGGCCGTTTTGATCGATGCAATCGATGTCAAACGAAGAACGCTTTTCGAGTTGGACAATACGCCCTATTCCTGCCTGGATGTCGAGGTAAACACGCCCACGGCGCGGGGCGGACAAACGCTGGTGCGCCTCAAGATGCGGAACCTGATTACGAACGCCGTTTTCGACCGGACTTTCAAAGCCAGTGAGAAATTCAAGGAGCCGGATTTGCAGCAGGTGAATGCATCGTATCTATACACCGACGGCGCGGGGTCGTATTTCCTGGATCAGGAGAGTTTTGATACGGATTCGCTTAGCGAGGCCATGATGGGCAGCGCGCTGGACTACCTGTTGGAAGGGGCGATGGTGAAGCTGTTGAAATATAATGGCAGCCCCATCGGTCTGGAGTTGCCGACCTTCGTCGAGTTGACTGTCAAGGAAACGGAGCCCGGCACGCGGAGCGATTCCAATAGCGGCGGCGCCACCAAGGTGGCCAAACTGGAAACCGGTCTGGAGATTCGTGTACCGCTGTTCATCAAGGAAGGCGAAAAAGTGCGGGTAGCAACGCAGAGCGGTGAATTCGACGGCCGGGCATAGCTGCCAGGCGGCGGGATTCCAAGGTAGGCAACTCGATCTCCAGGCGATCCCCATAGTCGGTCTTCATTGTCGAAATCTCATCGAGAGACCGGGTCGATTTCAGCCGATGGGTCAGATCAGAGAACATCCAATGGGCCCTTTGAATGGCTTCGCAGCGCAGAAGCTCTCGTTTCCCTTCCGCCTTTTCAGAGACCAGTCGTCGATCGCGGAACCAGTAATGCCCTCCTTTCGTCGAGTCCACTCGGACAATGAAAGTCTCATCGGGTTCTTCCATCGGCCGTAAAGACGGCGGCAGCAGCGGATCGATTTCCGCATTGCTGCCGTACCCTTTTCGGAGAGCGTTGCGGAATATGATCCGACTCAATCAGCGCGTTTGCAGCCGACCGGAGTGCCAGCGCCGTCGCCGCGCCGAATACCATCGGCAGAAGATCCGGACAGACTCGTTGTACGCGCCAGTCGTCAAGGACAGCCGGGACAAATGGCGAGTTGAGCACGGCGACTCCTGGATGCCGAATGTGACGCGGAGGGCATTGGCGAAAGTGCCGGGGCATGTGAAGGTGGACTTGGAGACGCAGAGGCCGCACCCAATAGCTCTGGGGCAGACGAGGAGTGGTGAACGAATCGACAGGGGCCGATTGAAAATCTGCCCCACAAAAGTAAAGTAAGGAGGGCTCAGATATCGGCACGCAAGTCGATCGGCGAAAACCGCAGCACCGGCATCAACGTACAGTGCAGATGAGGAATGGGCAGGCCGACTGCCTGTCGGCCGCAGGCTGCCAACCTGCCCTACCGGGATGCGGTGGATAACAGTCGAGGCTCTTCGGGCGTCGTATGCTTAGGCAATGATGGCGGCGAGCGTGGCGGGGAGCGAACCGAGGGCCGGGGATGACGACCGGCTGATTCGCGCCGCCGCGGGAGGCGACCGGCAGGCGTTCGGCGAATTGTACG
>Ga0335078_10012868_pt1 | contig 12394 bp, 15 predicted proteins | sample Lox_Sample_32_FD_206711 | JGI IMG/M metagenome (GOLD analysis project Ga0335078, IMG submission 206711) | Soil microbial communities from Loxahatchee National Wildlife Refuge, Florida, United States - Lox_Sample_3.2 | ecosystem: Environmental > Terrestrial > Soil > Wetlands | place: USA... | reverse complement strand
CGCCTGGGGCGAAAAAAATCCTGGCGCGAAGGACACCGGCAATGTATAAGTAAAGATGTTCTGGGTCAGCCCAGTTGGCCGGTTTTGAACTGGCCATCTATGGCCGGTTTTCATGTGTCCGCCGAGGATAATCTTGTAGATCCCAAACCGGGTCAAGGCTGCATACCTCGCACCGGTGAAGATCGGCCGATCTGGTGGGCCTCCTGACCCGTGCTCGGATAACAACTTTTTTAACAGGGCGGACGTTTCGACCCAGAGCGGGCAGACCCGCCATTTATCCCCTTTTCCGTGCAGATGCACACGCGATCGAAGTGAACATCGCCTGCGCGGACATCGGCTGCTTCCTGTACACGGGCGCCTGTGTTGTAAAGGAAGAGGAGCAGGGCTCGGTCACGCAAAGCATGTCGTCCATCCACCGGCAGTGCGGCCAGCGTGTCTTGGATCTCATCGCGCTCAAGGAAGATGGTTTCCGGAGGCTGAGCGCGTTTTCTCGGGATAGCCGCCACCTTCTGAGCCTGCCCCAGCCGCTCCGGGAATCGCTGGCCGACGTATTCGAAAAAGGTGCGGAGCGCTGCCAATCGTTGGTTGCGGGACTGTGCCGCGTTGCTGCGAGTCTCTTCGAGGGAGTTCAGAAAATGGGCCACGACATCGGCATCGAGATCATCGAGTCCAAGCTGGGTAATCTTCTTCCGGCCAGCCTTGGCAACGTACTGCAGCAACAGTCGCATCGCATCCGCGTAGCTTGTAATCGAGTTGGGGCGCAACCCTCTCCGAAGCTTCAGGTGGTCGTTGAAGAACGACGCCAGGATCGCCCCCAGCGGAGGTGAACTTAGGTTCATCGCACACACTCCTTCCGGCTGGCCGCCGCGAAATGCGCGAAACGCTCACTGGCGCACTCCAACAGTTCGGTTGTGATCGTCAAGTAGACAGCGGTCGAGGAAGGGCTGACGTGGCCCAGGAACGTGGAAAGATCGAACAAACGCGACATAGGGTCGACACCTGCCCGGTACCAGCGCAACAGCGTGCCCACGGCGAACGAATGACGGAGGCAATGTACGTGCGGCGGTCTCACTCCGGAGGGAACCGTAAGCTGAAGTGCGGGCAGCAGTTTGTGGAATGTCCAGCTGATCGTGTTGGGGCCAATCGGCGTTCGCTTGCGTTTGTCGAAGGAGAATGCCGAGCAGTCGAGCGGGATCGGTCCGAAGCGTGATTCTTCACGATCCAGAAAACCGGCAATCGCGTGGGCCATCTTCGGTCCGAATGGCACCAGGCGATCTTTTTCGAACTTCGTCTGCCGAATGATCAGGAGTTGGCTGTCAAGATCGATGTCCTTGCGGCATAACCGTGACACCTCCCCGACGCGGAGCCCCAAACCATATAGCAGCGCAAAGATCATCTTGTATGTCTCTCCGCGGGACTGCGCTCGCGGGTTGCTGGGCAGTTGTTCGGCAACCTCGAGAAGACGGCGTGCCTGGTCTGGGCCGAAAAGGAACGGTCGGCGAGTTGGGGTGAGGCGCCGAGCTTGACATCGCAACGGCGACTCCGGGAGCACTTCGTGAACCACCATCCAATCGAGCAGCCCTCGAAGCGCACCAATGAGTCCGTTGTAGCTACGCGGAGTGTGGCGCGGCCGGGATGCCACAAACGCATCGATGTGCGATGCGGTGATCTGTCGGAGTTCCCCAACACGTTGAGCGAGCAAGTAGCCATCCAACAGATGAAGCATCGGTCCCACCTTGGTCAACTGTTTCCCTAACGAATGTTTGTGGGCGAGGTACAGCTCGATGCTATCGGCCAAAGGACCTTTCATTGCACTCTTCACAGGACCTCCTCACCGTCGCCGAGTGCGACCTCACGAAGTGCCTGGATGTTCACCTTGGCGTAAATCTTGGTTGCGTCGGGCGTTCGGTGTCCGATGAAGTCTCCGATCGTCTTGAGCGAGAACCCGGAATCGACGAGACGCTGAACGCAGCTGTGCCTCAGCGTATGCGAGCCTGGCCGGGACACCTGGATTCCAGCTTTGTGGAGGTACAGCTTTGCTCGCATCGAAACGGCCACACGCGACAGTGGATTGTACGGTGCGTAAGCTTCAAAGAAGACCACCCGCTCGCTTTTCTCGGGGCGTCCGTGTTTCAAGTAATCCAGGAGCGCCTCGCCTACGGGTGGCGACAAGGGATAAGCCGTCGAATGGCCAGCCTTGCGTCCGCGAATGTGAAGGCGGTCGCGTTTCCAGTCGATGTCGTCTAGCGTCAACGCCCCAACTTCAAGCGCCCGCAGCCCGTACGTCACCAGGAGCAGGAGGATCGCATAATCGCGCTTGCCAACCGCATTCCGTCGATCCACCTTCTGCAGCATCTGTTCCACTTCGCTCCAGGTAATCGAGCGCGGCAGGTTCGCGAAACTATATCGGCGGGGTGATTCGATGGCCTTGCCCAGGTCGCGCGTCATGAGGCCAACACGGTAGAGGTAGCGAAAGAATACGGCTCTGAGCAGGAATTCGTGGGCGCCACGGGTTTAGGCTGCTTTCCTGAAAGCGACGAATTCGGTCTTGGTGGCCGCGATACGCTGTGCCTTCAGGAGTAGATAGCGTAGGTTCTTGTATCCGCGCCCCCGCCGTAACAGGGACTTGATATTGCCGTTGACGGCCTCGACCACTCCCATGCGTACCTTGGTTCGGCAGTAGTTCAGAATGCCGTCCACGTGGTCCAACAGCATCCGCGCCAGTTTCTCAAACGGCTTCAGTCGCTGCCAGCGGAGCTGGTCGATCCAGTTCTGCAAATACCTCAGCATGCCCGCCTCATAGTAGTAGCTCCACAGACGGTCCAGGCTTTCCTTCATCAGGTATGCTTTCATGACTCGCCGGTTCATCGCGAACAACTCATTCAGCATGCGGCGTTTGGTGGTATCCAGGTTTACCCAGCGGCTCAGCAGCAGCCAACGCTTGCCTTTGATGAGCCCCCGCCGTTTGAGGCTCTTACGGAAGAACTCCGCCCGCCGCACCTCATCCACGGCGTCGTTGGCATGCTGCATGACGTGGAACTTGTCATAGATGATCTTGCAGTTCGGCAGCCACTGCTCAATGCTCAACCGGAATGGTTCCCACATGTCCACGCAGGCTGCCGTCACGTTCCGCCGCTGGCGGGCGCTCAACTGCGTGCGAAAGAACTCGTCCAGGGTTTCCTTCTTGCGCTCCGGCCCAAGCCATAACGGTTCGCTCGTTTCCAGGTTCGACGTCACCGTCACGAACTTCTGTTTCTTGCCCAGATGAATCTCGTCTACCCCGATATGTCGGAGCGCCGGCTGGCGGCGAGTCGCCGCCCACCGCTCCAAATACCGAAGATCGATGGCGCGAACCGTGCTCTCCGCCAGTCTGAATTGCCGCGCCACCCGTCGTGCCGATGCACTCTCACAAGCCAATCCCACCGCATCCTCAAACCGCTTCGAGTAGGGCGCCTTGCTCGGCAACTGCAGGATCTTCTCCCGCTTCACCCCGCAATCCGGGCACTTGACACGTAACACCTCCACCCACACCGTCGCTTGGAAGCCGCTCCACGGCAGATCGCGCACCGCGCGCTCTCCGGCGTCGTAGACCTCGCTGAATTTGCGGCCGCAACCGGAACATTCCACCTTGCGGTTGCCCCGTTTGCGCCGTACCCACAGCGTCAAGGTCTTTGCCTTCTCGTTGATTTCATGCCGGTATACCTGATAGCCAGGCCAATCCAGGATCTTCGTGAACTCTCGGTCCGTGGTCAACCTACGAGTCTAAGCAATACCCGTTGTTCACGCACGCTCACCCGAATTCCTGCTCAGAGCCAAGAATACTTTGAGGATGCTGCACAGGCTCTGCACCGATCGCTTGTCGATGGTCTCGCCGCTCTCGGTGATGAAAGCACTGACAGTCGTTAGCGGCAGATCGGGTAACAATGGCCGCTCGATTCGGCGCAGGTAGTCCTGAAGCCGCCCAAGATAATGCCGATACTGAACGAGGGTGGTTTCACGAAGGCCGCGCTCCCGCCGCAGAAATCGAAGAATCCAGGAGCCCCATCCGCGAATGGCTCCGGGGATCCGGACTTGTCGTCTTGAGGAAGAACTACACGAAGCAGTTGCTGGATCGGATTACGGATGCCCCGCGCCGCGGCTTGGCGCTGGAGTTCAGAATACTCCCGTCCTTGACGCCTCAGCCAGGTTTCGACGAACGATTCAACATGGCCAGGAAGTTCCTCCCAGGTTTTGGCGCCAGCCTCTTTTGCAAACTCTCCGAATCGGAGCAGGATCGGCACCCGAACAAAAACATTCCGCGAGGCGTAGTTTCGCTCGCTGAGCCACACAACGTAACGCTCGATCGCGTCGCCAATCCACGACGCACGGATTCGGTCGACAGTGATCGGGCGGATGAAATAACGGTTCAACACGACAATCTCCTCTCTGCGAGGGAGGCTTAGGAGATGATCGTACGCTCACCGAAGTGTTATGTGCCCGGCGGGACGGCGAAATGCCCGGCGTACATACGGTCCACACCTCGTCGGCCACATAACGCGAGGGGGCACATTACACGGATTATGTTCCCGGGAACATAATCCGTGCGCAAGATCAAAGAAGTTCTTCGATTGAAGTTTGAGGTGGGCCTGGGGCTGCGAGCGATCGCCCGAAGTTGCTCGATTGGCCTCGGCACCGCACATGAGTATTTGCAGCGGGCCGAAGCTGCCAAGATTACCTGGCCACTCGGACCTGAGTGGGACGATGACCGGCTTGAGGCCGCGTTATTCGGCGGGCCGCCACGCAGTCGTCCGACGATGCTTCCCATGCCCGACTTCGCCGATCTTCACCGGCAGCGGCAGCAACATCCACACGTGACGCAACAGTTGCTTTGGGAGGAGTATCGGCAGGCAAACCCGGATGGCTACCAGTACAGCCGATTCTGCGAGCTGTACAGGCGTTGGCGGCGGAAACAGGATGTGGTGCTGCGGCAGGAGCACAAGGCCGGCGAGAAGCTGTTCGTGGATTGGGCAGGCACGACGATCCCGATTCATGATCCGCGTGGTGGTCCAGTGCAGCAGGCGCATCTATTCGTCGCCGTGCTGGGAGCCAGTTCCTACACCTACGCTGAAGCCACCGCCGACGAGCAGTTGGCAAGCTGGATCGGCGCTCACGTACGGGCCTTCGAGTTCTATAACGGCGTGCCAAAGCTGGTCGTGCCGGACAACACCAAAACCGGCGTTACGAAAGCCTGCCGCTACGATCCCGACCTGAACCCGACTTATCAGGAGATGGCCATGCATTACGGCATCGGAGTGGTTCCGGCACGGCCATACAAGCCTCGCGACAAAGCCAAAGTCGAATCGGGCGTGCAGTTGGCCGAGCGTTGGATCATCGCCGCGTTGCGGAATCGAAAGTTTTTCTCGATTGAGGAGTTGAATCAAGCGATCCGGGAGCTTCGCGATCGAATCAACCAGCGGCCGTTTCGTAACCGCGAGGGCTCCAGAGCCACCCAGTTCGCAGCGGTGGATAAGCCTGCACTGAGTCCACTTCCCGCCGAGCGCTTTGATGTTAGCGAATGGTCTCGTGCCCGCGTCAACATCGACTATCACATTGCTTTCGACACGAACTACTACAGCGTGCCTTACAACCTGGTCCAAGAACTGGTGGAAGTACGCTCCACGCCGACGACCATCGAGATCTTCCACAAGAGTCAACGCGTGGCGTCACACTTACGCGCACACGGCCGTGGGCACGCCGTGACGATTGCCGAGCACCGTCCGCGTTCCCACCAGGCGCATCTGGAATGGACACCGTCGCGGATGGTGCACTGGGCACAGATGATTGGCCCACATACTGCTCGGCTCTTTGAACGCATTCTCGCCGACAAGCCGCACCCAGAGATGGGCTACCGATCTTGCCTGGGCATCATTCGGCTCGCTGACCAGTACTCACCGGCTCGTGTGGAAGCCGCGGCGGAACGGGCACTACTTACCGGAGCGTGTCGTTATCAGAGCGTCAAATCGATCCTGAAGAACTCGCTCGACGCGCTTTCGCCCGCTGCTCCGCCGCAATCGTCGCCACCACCTCCGCACGACAACATCCGTGGCGCAGAGTATTTCGAGTGAGGCGACGATGCTTAAACAACCTATGATTGAAAAACTGGCGTCCATGCGTCTTTTCGGAATGGCCGAGGCGCTGAAGGCGCAGGAGCAAGATCCGTCGGCTCGTGAGCTGAGCTTCCTGGAGCGGTTCGGACTGTTAGTGGATCAACAGTGGAACTGGCGGGAGAACCAGGCGCTCTCACGACGGCTGAAAAATGCGAAGCTGCGCACAGCGAACGCTTGCGTGGAAGAGATCGACTATCGTACCGCTCGTGGACTCGACAAGAGCGTTATCCGTTCCCTGACGCAACAGTCCGCCTGGGTCGGAACGCACGAAAACATTTTCGTCCTTGGACCAACCGGCGTGGGCAAGAGCTTTGTGGCTTGCGCTCTGGCGCAGAAGGCCTGTCGCGATGGCTATTCGGCGCTCTACACCCGAGCCCAGTCGCTGCTTCGCGATCTCGCGATGGCCCGCGCTGACGGCAGTTTGCGCGGTCTGTTAGCGCGGCTCAGTCGCATTGATGTCCTGGTGATCGACGATTGGGCGATGGCTCCACTGTCTGAACCCGAACGCCGCGACTTCTGGGAGATCTGCGAGGACCGCTACCAGGTCCGCTCGACCATCATCACTTCGCAACTACCAGTCTCCCGCTGGCACGAGCAGATCGGCGATCCCACTCTGGCGGATGGCATTCTCGACCGGCTGGTTCACAACGCTCACCGCATTGAGATGCGGGGCGATTCGATGCGCAAGAGCCGCGCGAAGGCGAACACATGAGATGATTTTTGAGTGTCGATTGAGCAACCGGACCTGATTGATATCATCAGCATCGACCGGGTGACTGGTGAAACTATTCTTACGATCAGCGACCACCTCGATTGGTCCGACAGCGCAGCGCATCTGCTACTCCTTCAGAACAAGTTGAATCGTTACCTCGCGTTTGTCGAAAGCGGCGAAATCCTCCAAAGTTATCCGAATGCAAAGGACCGGCCGATTATTTTCGCTGTGGTGTTCAAGTTTGGACCAAACGATGAAGGTCGAGCTTTCTTGGATAAAGTTAGACAGGTCATTGAATCTGCCGGCTTCTGCCTCCGCGAGAAAGTATCTACAAGTGCTCATTGGAACTAAGGCGAAGCCGAAACCGACTACTGTGTCCCATGCAAAACGGAGCGCTGCTCGCGCTCCGGGCTTCTGTGTGTGCTGAGGCGGGGCAAGGCCTGCCGCCTTTCCCCGCGCCCCTTTGCCCGCTTGAGGGGTTCTTCCTCCGCTGCGCTCCGGACCGTTTTCTCTTGACGAAGCCGAACACTTTCGAGCACAATCGAGATGCCAGCGTCGCTACGCTCCGATGGTGTTCGGGATCATCCCGGAATGCCGTTCGGCTTCCTTTCGGAATCAGCGTTCAGCTTCACCGGAATCTCCAGTGCCGCTCACCCCCATCGCGGTGCAGTCGTTTCAAGACCAGTTTCGAATCGCGGGGACCGGCCTTTACTTATTTCCAAGCGACAAGAACGAATCGGGGCACCAGACGACGCTCAAAACCGTTTGGCACAAGACCCTGAAGCGGGCAAAGATTTCGTATTTTCGGATTTACGACCTCCGCTCGACGTACGCCACGCGCTTAAGTGCGGGCGGTGTGGCAGACGAATGGGTGACCCAGATGCTTCGGCAGGGCGACGCTAAGGTCTTTAAGAAGTACTCGCAGATGAAGCTGCAGATGAAACGCGAGGCGCTCGAAAAGATCAATCGGCAGGCGAACGAGGCGAAGAGTTTTGATACAGCAAAGGTGCAATGAACAGGGTTTTGATACAGTTTTGATACAGTTTTGGGCTGAGAACGGGTTTCGGAATGGTTGGTTGGATCAGAAGTGGTTTAAAATCAAGGAAGCTTCACATGTCGGGGCGTAGCGCAGCCTGGTAGCGCACCTGCCTTGGGCGCATCCCATCCGGCTCCAACGGTTCTTTTAATTCTCCACACTTTTAAATGTTTTCAACAATTTGGGGAATCTGCTTTTCGCTCAAGCCTAACCCCAACAGCTCCAACGCAGGGAGTTTTGACACGGTTTTAGCACGGTGCAATGGGGTGGTAAACAGCATCACCGCCCCTTTAGTCCGCGACTTTGTCATTCACGCGGTTAGTGCACTCGGAAGCCTTGCGAGGAGAAATGCTTCCGAGTAAAATGCTGAGTTGTGAAGCTGGTCGAACTGCTGAAGCGCCACGAAGGGAAGACCCTCGAATACAAGCGGGATTTGTCATCCCCGGAGAGCGTTCTCAAATGCTTGGTTGCGTTCGCGAACACTGGCGGCGGTATCGTCGTCATCGGTGTCGAAGACGGGTCAAAGAACGTCCGTGGCGTTGCCGACGTCCTTGCAGCGGAAGAGAAACTCGCAAACCTGGTCTCCGACTCGATCCGCCCACGCCTTGTTCCGGATATCGAGGTGGTGCCTTGGCGAAATCTGAACGTGTTGGCTGTTCAGGTCTACCCCAGCAACACGCGTCCCCATTACCTGGAACGGCTGGGACCCCAAGACGGCGTATTCATCCGGGTGGGCTCAACCAATCGAAAGGCGGACGCGCTGCAGATCGAAGAATTGAAACGCCTAAACTGGATGAACTCTTTCGACGAGCAGGCCATCCCGGACCTCAAGTCGGAAGCCATCGACTTCCGAGCTGCTTCCGAGTCGTTTGCGCCTTACAGGCAAATGACCGCCCAGGCATGGACCACTCTGCGCATCGTCACGGAGCACCAGGGCCGTCAGGTGCCGACTATCGGAGGACTGCTTCTTTTCGGCAAGAACAGGTTCGCCCGGTTCCCGGATGCCTGGATCCAGGCGGGGCGCTTTGCCGGAACGAATCGAACACGTCTACTGGATTCAGCAGAGATCCGCTCGTTCCTACCTCGGGCCGCGGAAGAAGCGATTACATTCTCACATAAGCACCTGACGCGAGAATCGATCATCGAGGGCGTCCGCCGGGAGGATCGTTGGTCGGTTCCTCTCGTAGCAATCCGGGAGGCGCTCATGAATGCCATCGTCCATGCGGACTACGCCCAGCAAGGGGCGCCCATCCGTATCGCTCTGTTTGATGACCGGATCGAGATCGAGAATCCCGGCCTTCTGCCGTTCGGCCTGACGATCGAGGACATTATGCAAGGTGTCTCCAAGTTGCGGAATCGCGTGATCGGGCGGGTCTTCCACGAACTACACCTGATTGAACAATGGGGCAGTGGGATTCAGCGCATGACCGCAGCTTGCCAGGAGGCTGGCCTGGAGGCTCCCAGACTGGAAGAAATCGGGATGCATTTTCGCGTGACCATTTCCAGCGCGCGGGTGAGGCAACCCCATGCGGACGAGACGGACCGGCGCATCCTCGCTTTGTTTAACGATGGAGCTGCCCGGTCGACGGCAGCTGTGGCGAAGCACGTTGGACTTTCCCAGCGAGCCACTCTGACACGGTTGAAGTCGATGACGTCACGCGGCCTTCTTGTCGAAATCGGCACCGGTCCGCACGACCCGAAGCGCCAGTATATTCTTGCCTGAGAGTACCTGATGACCAGACGGATGATGGCCGGAGATCCTCTCGAGAAGGAGATCGAACTGCCCCTCAGATTGGGGGAATTCATCAGCGACTGCGCTTGCTTCTCATTGGCGAGCGGGTTTGAAGAGGCCGGGGCCAAGTATCGAAGGCCTCAGCGGAACCGACCCTTCATGAAGAAACGAGACCAAGCCAACCTCGACGCGGCCAGTTTGGACGAACTGGTCGAGGAGATCACGGTTGACGCCAACGGGCAAGACGAGCACCTTTGGGCCTTCCGCCAAGCCTTCGAGGACAACGTCTCAGTGCCTTGCGAGGCAACCGTCATTGGCGAGCCGGTTAAGGTGATGAAGTTCGGTTATGACGGGAACAATCGACGCGGGCTCACTGCGATGTGCCGCCGGGCGGTTGGCACACACTACGTAGTGGCTGCTTCCGATCTGGTGATTCCAGTGAGCGCCTCCGGCGGGCGTTACCTGGCTGCGTATCGCAAATGGATGGGGCTTGCACCACTCCCACGCGGTACTCGCGGTAGAAACGTGCAGCAGACCGCCGTTGCGGTTCCAGATCTCGACGGTCCCATCGAATTGGTGGTCCTGTCGGTCAAACAGAAGTCTGCGCGCTGCCGCTTGTTGGGCGGCGACCGAACCTTCACTTTCCGATCTGGCCGGCTCTGGGACTTAGTGCCCGGAGAGATCGCGGTCATACGGCCCGCGAAGCAGTGGATCTATGCGGGCAATCCCTATCTCTCCGGCGTAATCGAGTCGACTCGGCTTGATGCGCGGGCATTGAGGTTGGTCCCGCTGCGACTGGAGGAGCGGGGCCTTTGGAATCCCGCGGAACACTATTGGGGCGAGGAGGGTGAACCGATCGAGGACTGGGCGAAGCCAATCATCGCCCGCGGTCCACGACCGGAGTTTGAGATGGAGCAGGTGCTGCCGGGGGCGGACTTTGATGATCCATTTTCCGACCCGATCGGGGAATCCAATGACCGCAAGGACTCCGGCGATCGAGAAGGCGCATACAAGTTGCTGATGGATCTTTGCCACACCGATCTTCGTTGCCTGGACGCCCACTCGCACCTGGGCAATTTCGTCTTCGACCATCGACCCCAAGACGCCGTTCGTCACTACGAGGCGGGGCTTCGAATCGGCGAATTATCTCTCGGCGCAGGTTTCCACGGCGTACTGCCGTGGGGTTGGATCGACAACCGGCCGTTCCTACGATGCATGAATGGCTTCGGACTATGCCTTTGGCGCCTCGGCCATTTCGACGAGGCTGGGCGCGTTTTCGATCGTATGCTATGGCTGAATCCGTCCGACAACCAGGGCGTGCGCTTCCTGATCGATCACGTGCGGGCGAAAGCCCCTTGGGAAGATAGCCGATGACGGGCTGCCCGGATACCTGCGACGAGAGAACCAAGCACGTTTGCCGCGTGCGTCGGCGTTGGCTGCAGGCGTCGCGAGCGACGCCGATGTACCACCTCGACGTAGTAGAGCGCCATCGGGAAGACAATTTCTCTCCTGCGAGCCGCATTTTAACGGACAGCAGGAAAGACCGCAAACGATGTAATTGAAAGAAAATAAACGGGGTGGGTAGAATCCCAGATTCTCGGCCTGGCAACTGCTGGCCGGGATTCACCCGACTAAGTCGAGGTCAGGGTTGAGGTTAACTAGGCCAGTTGCCATTGGGTCGAAACAAATCGAACGGGTGAGCCTCAGAAAAGGACAGCAAAAGATCACAACTCGTTCGTTGCACCCTGGGACTTCAAATGCACCTGAATGCGACGGCCCCAACCTCGGTTAACTGTGCCGTTCCGTCAAGCTTATGGGTATCGGCCTACCGGAGCCGACCTCAAAAGGCATTCTGGTCAAGCATAAAGAGAGGAACATCTTCAACCTCATTTGTTCTCCACCGGGGTTGTTAGTCCCGAGAAATTCGAGTCATCGGCAATCCGGCAGACGGGCGAATCCGAGCGCAGCGAATACCGAGTGCTTCAAATTAAGGGCGACGCAACTGTCACGCAGGAGGTGATTGCCCGCTATCTGGCACTGCAGGAGCAATCCGAAGACCTGCCTCTATCATCGGTCGCGATCACTCCGGCGAACTATACATTTCGCTATATGGGCGAGGTTGGAACCGGAGATACGTCAGCGTACGTGTTTCGGATTAACCCGAGAAAAAACGTGATGGCCTCATTCGATGCCAACTCTGGGTAGACTCCGCAACTGGCGTCGCGGTTCTGCAGACGGGGCACTCTGTGAAGAGGCCGTCCGCTTTCATCCGCCGGATTGAGGTCGTGCGCGACACCAAACTTCTGGACGGATATCCCTGCGCCCGTATCACACACGTGGTCATCCAGACGCGGCGCGTGGGACGCGGCGAGTTGACGATTACTGAGCTCCCTCTGGCTGCAGCCGGCGAGGAAGCACCATCGGAAATTCACATCAGCGAATTGACTAGTAGTAAGAAACAGACAAAGTAATTACAACACATCCTTCGCCCGCCGGCACCAAACGCGATCTGCGATAAATCGTGCCAGAGACCTCAGCCCGCGCTCTGTTTCTGGCGAGTGCCGCGGCAAATGCCAAATCCCGACGGCATTTTTCGGCATCGGCCTGCTCTCAATAATCCAAAGCACTCTGCTTCCAATAACCTCGGCGGACACATGAAAACCGGCCATAGATGGCCAGTTCAAAACCGGCCAACTGGGCTGACCCAGAACATCTTTACTTATACATTGCCGGTGTCCTTCGCGCCAGGATTTTTTTCGCCCCAGGCG
>Ga0335078_10012866_pt1 | contig 12395 bp, 9 predicted proteins | sample Lox_Sample_32_FD_206711 | JGI IMG/M metagenome (GOLD analysis project Ga0335078, IMG submission 206711) | Soil microbial communities from Loxahatchee National Wildlife Refuge, Florida, United States - Lox_Sample_3.2 | ecosystem: Environmental > Terrestrial > Soil > Wetlands | place: USA: Florida... | reverse complement strand
GCGCAGTGCCGGGCATGACTTGGACGTCCTGCGCGACACGCTTGCCGAACGCTTTCAATGGCGGCGCGCATCGTCAGCGGGACTGCCGGCCTCTGTCTGCGGCTAACCATTCCGCGGCGCGGAACCGGGAACAGCACTCCGGGTTGTTGTAGCAGGGACGGGTTCCGTCATGTTGCAACGAGCGACCGAGACCACCGCCGCACCAAGCCAGCAGCAGATTGCGAAAGTCGCGCTGGCGAGCATCATCGGTTCGATCATCGAGCAATATGACTTCCTGGTCACCGGCGTGATCGCCGCCACCGTTTGGGGCGGCGTTTTCTTCAAGCTCCCGGGGCTTGCCGCCGTCGCGGCGGCGATCGCGGTTTATGGCCTCGGCATCATCATCCGCCCGGTAGGTGCTTTCATCTTCGGCCACCTCGCCGACCGCTATGGGCGCAAGGATGCGCTGGTCTATGCGCTGGTACTGATGGGCGTCTCGACTTTGTTGATTGGGCTAACGCCCGCCTATGACAGCATCGGAGTGGCTGCGCCCGTGCTGCTGATCATATTTCGTCTAGCGCAGGGCATCAGTTTCGGGGCCGAGTTCGGCACCGCGGCGACCTGGGTGGTCGAACAGGCGGCGCATTCGAAATATCGCGCATTTTGGGGCGCCTTCGTCGGTTTCGCCATTCCAATCGGCCTGCTGCTCGGCTTTGGTTCGGTCATCGTCACCAAGGCGCTCATGACACCGGAACACTTCACCGCCTGGGGTTGGCGCATCCTTTTCCTGCTCGGCTTCCTCGTCGCGGTCGTCGGCATCGTGATCAGAACGCGTACCGAGGACAGCTTCGTGTTCGAGCGGCACAAGGCGCAAACCGCGGTGCTCGATCGCCCCGCGATCGCAGTCTGGCGCGACATGCCGCTGACCATCCTGCGCACCTCGCTGGTCAACGCCATGTTTGGCGGCGCCTTCTTCCTCTACTTCGTCTTCGGCACGAGCTACATGAAAGCGGTCGGTTTTACCGGCTCGATGCCGGAAACGATTGGGTTGATTGCCGCCGCTTTCATGTTGGTATTCATGATCTTCGGTGCGCTGCTCGCCGACGTCGTCAGCCGGCGCGCGATCCTGTTAAGCGCGGCGATTGTATTCTTCCTCTTCGCCATTCCTTATTTTTACCTGGTCAATAGCGGCAGCTTCATTCTGGCAACGGTTGCCGAGATTATCGGCTTCGGCTTTGTCTTCGGTTTCGGCTATGGCGCGATCCCAGCTTTCTATACCGAAAATTTCCCGACCCGTTATCGCGCCTCGGGCGCGAGCGCCGGCTACCAGGTGGCGCAGGTCTATGGCGGCGGGCTCATTCCGATTATCGCAAGCTTCATTCTGAAGGCCTATGGCGTGAAGGAGGCCTACCTCTACATCGGCGCGCTGGTGATGCTTTATGCGCTACTGGCGATCTACGCCATTCTGGCGACTCCGGAGACCAAAGGCGTCGAACTCGAAGGCTGACGGGCTCCGAAACTTATAAATACGAAGCGGCGTCGGCAACCGATCGTTAAGAGCGCCGCGGGTAGGAACTCAACACGGCGCCACGCATTGATAAGCGCCGGAAGCTGAGGGGCGTCAGCCATGAGTGAAACGCGTTTGCCCAGGAACCTGGGCCTGTCCTTCGCCTTGCTGTTTTTCGTCCTGTTGGCGTTGAATTCTTACGCCTTTCACTAATTGACGCTTGGCGGCGAACCGACAGCCTGCGCGCGCGTTGATGAGCGCCCGCGCCGGGTGGCAACCGGCCGTAACGGGGACGACGGACGCAGCTGATTTTGCCGGTTTCTGGCTGCGGCATCAACGCATCGGTACGCGGAGCGTCTAACTCGTTCTCGGTCGCGGGCACCATGCGACGTCGGCCGTCTCGTCAGTCATGGGACACGCGAGGACGAACGACCGCTGCGGGCAACTATTTCGCGGTCTGCTATTCGGCCGCCTGCGCGGCGGAGCCCTGCAGCTTGTCTTGGGCAGCGACCAGCCGCTGCATCACCTTCAAATCGCGATCGCGCAATTGCAGGCAGGCGTCAGCCCAGATTCGCACGATGCCATCGAGTTCGGCGAGTGAGACCGGATTGACGACGTGACCGGCCTTGAATACCGCGCGCGCTCCGATATGTCGCCGCTTGTTGCGTTGCATGTGCTCGCGCGCGGCTTCAAGACCCTGTCCCGGCTCGACCACCATGTGCACCAAGCCCGCTTCCTTCATCTCGTCTGCGCTGTAGATGCGTCCGGAGAGCATCATCTCTTCAGCGAAGGCGGCCCCGACCCGCCTCGATACCAAGCTATAAGCGCCCATGCCGGGGAACAGGCCGAACATGGTTTCCGGGAACCCGAACTTGGCAGTGCGTTCGGCAATGATGACGTTGAATGACAGGAGCGACTCGAAGCCGCCACCGAGCGCGTCGCCCTGCGCCAACCCGATCGTGACCATCGGTAAGCCGAGCGTCGCCATATTGCGGTGCAATATGCGAACGCACGACTCGCCATAGGCGATCAGCGCTGCGCGATCACGATCGCGAATCCGGGCCAAGAAGTGGTCGAGGTCGCCGCCGAGGCTGAATACGCCAGGCGTCCGCGATCCCAATAGAAGATACTGGATGTCCTGCGGCCGGTCGGCGAACATCGCCGAAATGCCGCGCTGCCAGGCATGGAAATCTTCGAGAAAGTCAGGGTTGTAGCTCGGTCGGCCGCGCGGCCGCATGAAGGTCCACAAAGCCCCGTTCTGGGCGTCCCAGCTTACCTCCAGCTGTTCCAGTTCGAACAGCCGGCGAGCATCCGCAGCCTTCTTGGCTTCGATGAGCGGGACCGCAGAGACAACCGGCGCGACAGACACCAGCGAGGGGGCGGTCCAATGCGGCAGGGAAGTGGGCGGAGACGTTGACGACAACGCAATACCGGACATTTTCGAGCACCACGGTAACTGTTCTTTTACCCTAACAGACAGTTGCGTTTCGAACAATCATACAATCGTTCGTTAACCATATCTGTGGGCCGCATCGACGCGGCAAAAATGCACGAAATGCCCGGAAAAACATGGATAAACAGTGCGTTAACTAAATCTCTTAATTTGCGCTCTAACTGCGCGGCCCGGCTATTTGGTAGGGCTGTTATTCCGAAAACTTTACCGAGCTTATTAGCGCGATCTTTGCCAGGCCCGCATCGAATACCGCGGGCGCAGCGCCAATTTGCCTCCTATTGAAGATTGGCCCCTAGGATCGCCGCCATCGAAGCGACGTGAAAAATCCATGTTGATCAAGAAGCTGCTGCAGACCCGACGGTCGGAAGCCCAGCTGGCGGCTGATATCCGCGCCGCGCTGGTCGAATCGCTGTTCGCGCCGATCGCCTCGCTCTTTCTCGGCGCTGCCGCCTGTTCGATCATTGGCATGACTGTCGCGTTACGCGTTGGCGCGCCTTGGATCATGGGCGTTTCACTCGCCATCTTCGCGGTTGGCATGCTGCGCGTCGCCTCGGCGATCTTCTACAAACGCGACAAGCAAAGCCATCAGGCCGCTCCCACCATGATTTGGGAGCACATCTACGAATACGGCGCCTGGGCCTTCGCCGCCTTGATGGGCGCGCTGTGCTGGTTGACCATCACCCAAACGTCGGACGCAACGCTGCAGATGGCCGTCACCACCACGACGGCGGGCTACACGGGCGCCATTTCCGGACGCAACGCCGGCCGACCGTTCCTGGTCATCGGGCAAGTTACCTTGGCGACACTGCCGCTGGCAGCGGCTTTGTTCGTCTATCCGGATTGGGTCCACAAAGCGCTTGGCTTGGTGGTGCTCATGTTCATCTACGGCATGATCGATATCACGCTCAGCCTGCGCGACATCATCATCCAAGCGCTGACCATGACGCGGAAAGAAGCCGCTCTCGCCGCACGCTTCGAGGAGCAGGCGAAACGTTTCGATATCGCGCTCAACAACATGTCGCACGGGCTGTGCATGCTCGACGAGCGTGACCGGCTGCAGGTGTGGAATGAACGCTTTCTCGAGCTGCTGCGCTTGAAAAATGCGCCGGTGCGTGTGGGCATGCGTATCTCTGAACTTGTGCGCCACAGCATCCGCGCCGGCAATCACAAAGGTCGCACCGTAAAGCAGGTGTATCGCGAGCTGATCCGCAGCCTCGGGCAGAGCAGCTTCGATCAAGTACAGACCGCTCCAAGCGGCGATCGCACCATTGCCCTGTCGCGCCGCATGATGGCGGGAGGCGGCTCGGTCATCATCCTGGAGGACGTCACCGAGCGCAATCGCGCGCAAGAGCGGATCACCCGTCTTGCAAGGTTTGACGAGTTGACGGGACTTGCCAACCGCACCTATTTCCACGAGCGCTTCAACGAGGTGCTCGCTGCCGCCGACTGGCGCGAAAATCACATCGCGATCCATCTCATCGATCTCGACCGTTTCAAGTCGGTCAATGACACGCTTGGCCATCCGATCGGGGATAAGCTGCTCAAGCAAGTTGCGACCCGCCTCGGCGCCCTCATCGGTCCCAACGACATCATCACCCGCTTCGGCGGCGATGAATTTGTCGTGCTGCAAATCGGCTCGCAGCGCCGCCCCGACGCGCAGCGGCTTGCCCAACGCCTCGCCAAATCGATCGCCGAGCCCTTCGAAATCGACGGGCATCGGATCGACATCGGCGCCTCGATCGGCATCGCGGTCGCACCGGTTGATGGCCTTGATGCCAACGAGCTGATGAAGAAGGCCGACATGGCGCTCTATGTGGCCAAGAACGATGGCGGCGGCAGCCATCGTTTCTTCGCATCTGAGATGGAGGATGCGGTGCAGGCGCGCCGGGCTCTCGAACTCGATTTGCGCGAAGCGCTTGGTTCGCAGCAGTTCCAGCTCAACTATCAGCCGCTGGTCGACTTGCGAACGGGCCGGGTGACAACCTGCGAAGCGCTGCTGCGCTGGACGCACCCCATCCGCGGCAACGTGCCGCCGTCAGTATTCATTCCGATCGCCGAGGAGACCGGCTTGATCATCGAGCTCGGCGAATGGGTGCTGCAGAACGCTTGCAACGACGCGGTTGCGTGGCCGCACGGCGTCAAGGTCGCCGTCAATTTGTCGCCGGTCCAATTCAGGGACCGTGCGCTGCCCTTGCACGTGGTGGCGGCCCTGGCCAAATCGGGATTGTCAGCCGAACGGCTGGAGCTCGAGATCACCGAGCGCGTGTTGCTCGAAGAAAATGACGGTACCCTTGCGGCCATGCAGCAGCTCAAGCATCTTGGCATCGCGCTTTCGCTCGACGATTTCGGCACCGGCTATTCGTCGCTCAACTATCTGCGTCAGTTCCCCTTCCACAAGATCAAGATCGACCAATCGTTCATCCGCGACCTTGGCGAGCAAGGCGACGCACGGCCCATCATCGCCGCGGTCGCGAGCCTGGGCGCCGGGCTCGACAAGCTGGTGGTCGCGGAGGGCATCGAGACTGAAGAACAAATGAAGCTGGCCCGCGCCCAGGGGTGCCACGAAGGCCAGGGTCATTTCTTTGGCCGGCCCATGTCGGCCCAAGACATTCGCGCCCGGCTCGAGAAGCTCAAGCCTGTCGCCCAGCTGGTGGCTTAACGCCGCCGCTTCCGCGCAATTGCCAAGTCCGTCCGGCGCAGGCAAAACTCAGCCGGCATGCTGCGCCGCCCGCACTTCGAGGAGCCGATGTCGCGGCTGGCCGCCTGGTCGCGGCGGCTCGCGGTATTTGCGTTGGCAGTCGCCGCGCTCTCCATCGTCATCGTGCGCTCGAATCTTCTGGAGCTTGAACCTGCGCTGGCGACCTTCGGCGCCGCCCTGGGTTTAGCCGGACTAGCAGTATTGCTTGCGCTGGCGAGCTTTGCGACCATCTGGCGGCAGGGCCTCGGCGGACTCGGGCGCGCCCTCACCGGCCTGCTGCTCGGGCTCATGCTCCTCGCTTATCCCGCCTATCTCGGCTATCGCGCGACGCGTTTGCCGGCGCTGACCGATATCAGCACCGACACCGCCAATCCGCCGCGTTTCGACGTCTTGGCGCGCGAGCGCCCGCCCGGACGCGTTGCGTATCCCGCGGCGACTGCAGCCCGCCAACGCGCGGCCTATCCCGACCTTGTGCCCTTGCAGGAGGACCTTGCCCCGCAGCTTGCTTATCGGGCGGCGCTGGGTGTCGTGCTCCAGCGCAAATGGCAGCTGGTCGACGCACATCCGCCGGGCGGCGTGCGCCGCGACGGCACTATTGAGGCGGTGGCGCGCACGCCGATCATGGGCTTCCGCGACGACGTTGTTATCCGTTTGACCCCGGTCGCCGACGGCACGCTCATCGATGTGCGCTCAGCGGCGCGCTTTGGCAGCCAAGATTTCGGCACCAACGCTTCGCGCGTACGCAGCCTACTGGATGACATCGATGAGGCGGCCGGCGCGCTGGCGCCGGAGTTGCAGCCCGAACCGGACAAAGACAAGAACTCCGTGACCAATCGGCCCGTAAGGCGGGCACCGAAAAAATAAGTTTCGGAGTCGGTTAACTGCCTTGATTTGGCACAGCTCGAGAGCGCCGTAGCGTACAGGATTGACCAAACCACGATGTGTATTTAAGCAGGCGCGAAATGGAACGTGATTTCCATCGTAACGCGCCGACCATCGCCAGCAAATCTGCGTAACGCAATGCCATCGTCAATGACGCTGCCCTCATCCCGATTGGAGCTGCCAGCCGTTCCATGGCGTCAAGCTCTCAATGATCTCGTGAGCGGCGCAAACTCTTGGCAAAGCTGGGGCATGCTCGGGTGGCACGATATTCGTCAGCGCTACCGCCGTTCCGCCCTCGGTCCGTTCTGGATCACTATTACGATGGGCGTGACGATCGGATCGATCGGGTTGGTATTTGGAATCCTTTTCGGTCAGGACTTGCATAATTTCCTGCCCTTCGTTGCCGCCGGCACAATCGTGTGGGGCTTATTGTCGACGCTGATCACGGAAGGTTGCACGATCTTTATCAGCTCAGAGTCTCTCATCCGCCAGATCAAGCTCCCTTATAGCATGCACATTTTTCGGCTGGCGTGGCGAACCATCATCATTTTCGCTCACAACATCTGGGTGTTTGTCGTCACGGCCGTGTTGTTCAGGACGTGGCCCACCGTCATGACGGTCCTGGCGATTCCGGGGCTTTTACTGATTATACTCAATGCTGTTTGGATGGCCTTGTTGCTGGCCGTCTTTTGCGCACGGTTTCGCGACATTCCGCTGATTGTCACAAGTGCGCTGCAGTTGCTCTATATTATTACGCCGATCATCTGGTTGCCGGGATCCATGCGGGGAACGCACAGTTATCTATACGAATTTAATCCCTTTTATCATTTGCTCGAGCTCGTTCGCGCGCCCTTGCTTGGCCACGGCCCCACGACAGCGAACTGGGGCGTTGGACTGACTCTAGCGCTGGCAGGCTGGCTGATCACCTTCGCTGTATTCGCGCGTTATCGATGGCGAATTCCTTACTGGATTTGACAGGAACAGCTGCCGTGGCGTCCATTCGGCTCGAAAACATTTCTGTACACTTTCCGGTGTACGATGCGAGCGCGCGTTCGCTGAAGAAAGCGATCATCGCTTCCACAACAGGCGGACGCATTATGACCGATGTCGCGGAGCGCGTGCGCATCCAAGCGCTGAGCGATTTCTCGCTGCAGGTCGACCACGGCGAGCGTGTTGCGCTGGTCGGCCATAATGGCGCAGGCAAGTCGACGGTCCTGCGCGTTCTCAACGGCATCTACGAGCCGGTTGCAGGCCGCGTCCTGGTCGAAGGACATACTGTGCCATTGTTTGATATGACGCTGGGGATGGATCCGGAAAGCAGCGGATACGAGAACATCCTGCTGCGGGGGATGTATCTGGGATTTAGTCACGCCGACATTCGCGAGCGGGTCAAGGAGATTGCCGAATTTGCCGAGCTCGGCTCGTTTCTCGACATCCCGGTCAAGACATATTCCACCGGCATGGTAGCGCGGTTGGCATTCGCCATCTCGACGACCATCGAACCTGACATCCTGTTGATCGATGAGGGAATCGCCGCCGGCGACTCCGCATTCCTGGAAAAAGCCAACCGGCGCCTGGAAGATTTGATTGCCCGCACCCGTATTTTGATATTCTCGTCACACAATGAGGCGCTCTTGCAACGCTGGTGCAGCAAGGCCGTCCTGCTGGAAAATGGTCGCAAGATCAGTATGGGCGCCGTCGATGACGTTTTGGCAGAGTATCACGCTAGACTACATGGATAACGACGTGGACTTCGGCCGCGATGATTTGCCGCGGGCCAAGTTGGACCGGAGGGTTGCGAGTTGCGCAAGCAAGGCATTGCCCAAGTGAGGCTCATATTGTGTTCCTGCAATCCATGATTTTTCACCGCCAGGCGGGCCTCCGGAGGGCCAAGCGCAAGATTGCACGGGCGGGACAAGAACTTGGCCGCTGGGTCAAGTTCAGACCCGGTACGCCTCCCCGTCACGCCGTGCGACAAATCGTCCTTGCTATGGCAACATTCGTCATCAGCCGCCCGCACTATGCCGCGGTCATTAGGCGGCTTGTCGCGCCGTTTCCGTTCTTGAAAAGCCGGTTGCGGCCGGCTGTTTTGTACGCTGCACACGACTTGGCAACGCGGCGTTTTTCCAACGACAGGCTCGACATGAATTCAGAGCCAGAGTCGGTGCAAGAGACCTATCGCCGCCTCATCGAGACGCGTAAGCGCCTTTTGGCAGCCGATTGAATACAGGCCGCGCTGTGAAGCTTGTGATCGATTTACAAGGCTGCCAAGGCGCCAGCCGAAATCGCGGCATTGGCCGATATTCACTGGCTTTGGCGAGTGCGATGGCGCGCGCGGGCGGCAAACACGACATCTGGATTGCGCTCAATGCAGCGTTTCCTGACTCAATTGAGGAGCTACAAAACAACTTCAAAAGTCTCGTGCCGTCCGACCGGATTGTTACCTGGGAGGCGCCTGCGCAAATCTCTCATTTCGATCCGCCGACCAGTTGGCGACAGCGAACTGCGGAAATCGTGCGCGAGTCGTTTCTCGCCAGTCTCAAACCGGATGCGGTGCATCTTTCCAGTTTGTTCGAGACCGGCAACGTTATCACTTCGATCGGCGCCTTCACGAATAGGTACTCGACGGCCGTTACGCAATACGATCTTATTCCACTCATCTACTCCAACGAGTATTTGAGGCACCCGGCGGAACAAGCTTGGTATCAATACAAACTTGGCCATTTGCGCCGGGCCGGTCTTTGGTTTGCCATTTCGCAGGCGTCACGCCAGGAAGCGATCGACTGGTTGGGTCTGCCGCCGGAGAAGGTCGTCAATCTCGCGGCAGCGGCCAACCCGCAGTTTCGTCCACTTGGCATTGGTGATGATGAAGAGCGCGCATTGCGTCAACGCTACGGTCTTAGCCGACCTTTCGTCATGTATACGGGAGGCATAGACTATCGCAAAAATATTGAAGGGCTGATCAACGCCTACGCACAGTTGCCGGCCGCTCTGCGCCAACAATATCAACTGGCTATCGTGTGCTCCGCCGGTGAAGACCGTATCCGAGCGCTGACCAAGCACGCCAGACGTCGTGGCCTTGCTCCCGATGAATTGGTCATGACCGGCTTCGTGCCGGATAATGACCTGATCGCGCTGTACAACCTCTGCACGGCATTCTGTTTTCCATCTTGGCATGAAGGCTTTGGATTGCCGCCATTAGAAGCCATGCAATGCGGCGCGGCCACCATCGGCGCCAACACATCAAGCGTGCCCGAAGTCATCGGCCGTGCCGATGCGACCTTTGACCCGCATGATGAAAGCGACATCGCTGCACGCCTCCACCAAGTTCTTACCGATCAGGATTTTCGACAAAGTCTCAAGGAACATGGCCCTCAACAAGCGCGCAAGTTCACTTGGGAGGAAAGCGCCCGCCGGGCATGGGCGGCGCTCGAGGCGGATTACGAGGAGACACGCGAACGACCGGCTGGCACCGTGTTCTCGCTTTGGCGCCGGCCCCGTCTCGCTTATGTTTCGCCCTTGCCGCCGGAGCAGAGCGGCATCGCAGATTACAGCGCGGAGCTATTGCCCGAGCTTGCGCGGCATTATGACATCGACGTCATCGTCAACCAGAGCAAGATCGGCGACCCTTGGATCCAGGCGAATTGTCCGGCCAGAAACGTCGCGTGGTTTAAAAACCATTCTCATCGATATCAGCGCATTCTCTATCAATTCGGCAATTCACCCGTTCATCAATACATGTTCGAACTGGCCGACCAGCATCCTGGTGTCATCGTGCTGCACGACTTTTACCTCGGTGGCGCCGTTGCCCACATGGATCTATTTGGAAGGCAACCCGGGTTCTGGGCGCGGGCACTCTATCAATCACACGGTTATCACGCCTTGCATGACCGCTTTCACAAGATTGATGTTCAGGATGTCGCCACGAAATATCCGGCCAACCTGCCCGTCTTGCAAAAAGCAACCGGAGTTATCGTCCACAGCGACTATGCACGACGCCTCGCGGTCGAGTTCTACGGAGACCATTATTGCAAAGACTGGGCAGTCATACCGCATTTGCGTCGCCTGGCTCTTGCGGAGACTCGTGCCTCCGCGCGCAATGCGCTGGGTTTCGACGACCGCGATTTCGTGATTTGCTCATTCGGCATCATCCACCACACCAAAATGAGCGATCGTCTCTTGGACGTCTTGTTGAACTCGCGGCTTGCAAGCGAGTCAAACTGGCATCTGGTGTTTGTCGGTAAAGAGCTCAGCGCCGAGTATGTCCGCAAAATGCGTTCTGCAATTAGGGCGGCAGGCGCACAACGACATTTTCACATTACCGACTATGTCGAAGCTGAGCTTTGGCACCGATATTTGAACGCGGCTGACATCGCAGTACAATTGCGAACGCGCTCAAGTGGAGAAACGTCGGGCAGTGTCCTGGATTGCATGGCACACGGCGTGCCGACCATCGTCAACGGCCATGGTTCACTCGCCGAGTTTGATCACGAAAGCGTTTACATGCTACCGGAGCAATTCTCCGATGACGAGCTCATTGCGGCGCTTAAGGTTCTGCACGACAATCCGAACCGGCGACGATCAATCGGCGAGCGTGGACGGGCCTTTGTACGAGAGCGTCTATCCCCCCGCAAGATCGCCGACCAATTTTGCGCGGCCATCGAGCGCTTCACTGAAGACGGACATCGCGCTTTATCAGAGCGAACGATCGCCGCCCTCGCAGAGGTCGATCCGAAATATCCGAATGAGACGGAGTGGCTTCAGTTGGCGCGGGTCATGAGTCGAAATACGCCGGCGCCGACCCCGCAGAGGCAACTGCTGATCGACATCACCGCGTTAGTGGAGCGCGGACTCACGACCGGCGAACAAGCCGTCAGCGGGACGACACTGAAGGAGCTTATTCTCAGTCCGCCGCCGGGTTATCGCGTGGAACCAGTCTACCGGGCATCTTTGCAGTCGGAGTTTATCTATGCGAGGAGTTTTACCCTGCGAATGCTTGATTGTCCTACGAATGTTCTGACGGATCAGCCGGTCGAGCGGCGCCAAAGCGATGTCTTGATCAATCTCTCATGATACCGACAACGTACGAAGATGGCGAAAAGCCTGTTCCTGCATTCCGGTGAACGGCTCGTTGAACCCGTGCGCAAATTGACCAGCGCGCTACGGGCAGCCGCTCGTCTTCCCTTGCTCAGTCCTGCAATCCGGGAATTGTATTTCTGGCAACAGCTGGCCGCGCATCGAAAACTGATCAAGCCCTACAAAGTCAGACGTCGGTCGACGGCTCGCATCGTCAGGGCCCCGCTGCTGATCGGATATTTTGAGACAGGCTTCGGTCTCGGCGAACATGTCAAAGGACTGGCTGCGGCGCTCGACGCGGTCGGTGCGCCGTTTGCAGCCTATCCGTATAACTCTTTTACCGGCCGGCCGCGCGATGAAGCGCCGTGGGCGGCGCGCTATGACGTAAACGACGTCCACGACGTCAACATCCTCTGCATGGCTGCCGATCAAACGGCGAATGCGCGCCGGATCGTCGGACGGCGATTAACCGACAGCAGCTACAACATTCTCATCCCCCCTTGGGAACTGCCCCACGCGCCGGAGTCCTGGCGGGCCGATCTAAATTTCTTCGATGAGCTTTGGGCCGAGAGCCGCTTTGTCGCGGACGCATTCCGCCCGCTTTTCTCCAAGCGGATCCTGCTCGTGCCCCCTTGCGTCCATCTGAACGCAAATCCGCAACCCGATCGTCACGCGTTCAATCTTGATCCGCATAGGTTCTATTTTTTCTTTTCGTTCGATTTCAATTCGCGCCCGCAACGCAAAAATCCGGGCGCGGTGGTTCGCGCGTTCGAACTGGCGTTCGGCGAGCGGCGTGACAA
>Ga0335078_10012865_pt1 | contig 12396 bp, 14 predicted proteins | sample Lox_Sample_32_FD_206711 | JGI IMG/M metagenome (GOLD analysis project Ga0335078, IMG submission 206711) | Soil microbial communities from Loxahatchee National Wildlife Refuge, Florida, United States - Lox_Sample_3.2 | ecosystem: Environmental > Terrestrial > Soil > Wetlands | place: USA... | reverse complement strand
GTGCCACGAGCCCCGATCCGCCCCTGTTCCGGTGGGGTGCGTGTCCCCCCGGCCCCGATAGGCGGGGTTCGTGCGTCACGAGCCCCGAACGCGCGGCTGGCAGCACGGTACGGGGGAGGCTGGACGGGCGGCTGCGCCGGGTGGGACAGGTGGTTACAGGCTCACCACGGCCCCGATGGTTAGCTGGCGGGCCGATTGGCCGTGTCACAGGGGGCGCCGCCCGTTCTGGCCGAGTCAGTCAGGCTCGACGGCGGTGCCGGGGGATGTCGGCCCGCGACATCCTTGACGTCGAAGTCGTCCTGGCCAAGGTCGAGGACGAGGCGGCGTTTTCGGCACCGCTCGAACGACTCGGCTTTCGCCGGTTCAATCCACCCGACCTGGCCGCGGGTCTTCGCCTGTTCGTCCCGGATGACGGGAGCGGCCGGGTCCATGTCCATGTCTGCGAGCTCGGCTTATCTCCGGGCGCATCCCGATGAGGCGCGCCGGTATCCAGATGTGAAGCGGGAAGCTGCCCGCGTGACCGCTGGCAGCCGAGCTGGATCGCGGGCAAAGGACCGGTACCTTCGGGCACTTGAACCCACGGCGCTGAGCTGGCACGAATCCACGCACGACCGGTAGATGCGGTTCGCAGCCGGGGCGATGCCCAAAACTGGTTGCCGGCCGGCTATTGCGGGCGCAGGGCCATCCAGACGGCGTGTGCCTCGGTGGTGCCTGGGTTGCGCCAGGTGTGCGGCTGGTCGCCGCGGAAGTGCAGCGTGCTGCCGGCCGCGACCTGGTAGGACTGCCCGGTCACGGTGAACTCGAGCAGGCCGTCGGTGACGTAGACAAGTTCCTCGCCCGGGTGCTGCATCGGCTTGCGCCCGCTGTTCGCGCCCGGCGCCACAGTGGCCCGCGCCCCGGCGAGCAGGAAACGGCCGTAGGGACCCGAGATGCTGTTCAGCGCGATGCCCTTGTGCGAGGTGTACACCGGCCGGTCCTCCTCCGGCGGGGTGAGCACGGCCACGTCGTCGTGGCCGACGTCCTCCTCGACGAAGTAGGAGACCGGGCGGCCGAGCGCGCCGGCGATCTTGAGCAGGGTGGTGATGGTCGGCACCATGCCGCCCTGCTCGATCTTGTGGATGGCTGCCGCCGACACGTCCGAGCGTTCGCCCAGCTGCTGCAGCGACAGGCCCATCCGCTTGCGCAGGCTGAAGACCTTGAGCCCGATCGATCCGACGATCCGCTCAAGGTCGCCGGCGGCCCCGTCGGCACGGCTGTTCTGCTGCACGTCCAGGCACGGAGGCCCCTGGGTGCGTGGCGCTTGGCTCATGGCGTACCCGCATGGTCGAACGGTTGTCCTGGCTTGACGTTCACGACGCCTCTCGCCAGTATAGTGTACGAGTCATAGCGGATACTAAACGTCCATTCCCGGCATGTGGGAAGAGGGTGCTGATGGCGCAGCGGATCGTGGTGATCGGCGGCGGCGCCGCGGGCATCGGCGCGGCCGGGGCCGCCAAGGCGGCAGACGCCGCGGCTGACGTGCGCGTCTACACCGAATTCGAGGACGTCGGGTACAGCCCGTGCGGTATTCCGTATGTTCACGGCAAGGAGATTCCCGACTTCGAGCGGCTCTTTCTGGCGACGAAGGAAGCTTACGCTGGTCAGGGCATCGACATCCATTACCAGACCCGGGTCACCGGCTTCGACACCGGACGCAAGGTCGTCGCGGTGGCCGGCGAGGACGAGGTCGGCTACGACAAGCTGGTCGTGGCCACCGGGTTCGACTACGCCGACCCAGGGGTGCCGGGCACCGATCTCGGCGGCCTGTACTACGTGAAGAACATCAGGCGCGCCATCGAGTGGGACAAGGTGCTGGACGACGTCCGCACCGCGGTCGTGGTCGAGGCCTCGCCGCTGGGCCTTGAGATGGTCACCGCGCTGTGCCACCGCGGCATCAAGACGCACCTGATCGACCCCGGCGCGTGGGCGCTTTCCGCTGCCACCGATCCGGACATCGTCGCGCCGGTGCAGGATTCCTGGCTGGAGAAGGGCGCCGAACTCCACTTCGGCACCACCCTGAAGGGCTTCCTCGGCGAGGGCTCGGTCCGCGCTGTCGCCACTTCCGGCGGCGAGATCGCGTGCGACCTCGCGGTCGTCTGCACCAAGAAGGAGGCGAACACCGGCGTCGCCAGGGCAGCGGGGGTGCGGACCGGCTCGGCGGACGGGATCATCGTCGACGAGCGGATGCAGACCTCGGCGCCGGACGTCTGGGCGGCGGGCGACTGCATCGAGGTGCCGCACAGCGTGAGCAACATCCCGGTGCAGGGCCTTTCCGGCAGCCACGCCTACGCCCAGGGCAAGGTCGCCGGCACCAACGCGGCGGGCGGCCAGCGCAAGTACCAGCCGGTGAGCGTGCCGTGGGGGATGGTGGCAGGGGACTGGATGATCGGCGGCGTCTCGTTCAGCGAGACGCTCGCGACTGCGCTCGGCATCCCGCACGTGGTCGGCGTCGCCGAGGGGATATCCCGGGCCCGCTATTACCCCGGGGTGGAGAAGGTCAGGGTCAAGCTGCTTGCCGATCCCGGCTCGCTCGCCCTCATCGGCGCGCAGATGGTGGGCCGCGAGGGAATCAAGGAACGCGCGGACTTCCTCGCCATGGCGGTCAGGATCGGGATCACGATCAACGAGCTCGCTACGATGGAGAACGTCTACTCGCCCCCGATCGGGGCGCTGAACGAGCCGATCGCGGTCGCCGCGCAGAAGCTGCTGTCCGGGCTGGGGTCCTGAGGTGTCCTTCTCGCGGTGGCTGCGAGCCCGCTCCGAGCACTACCTGATGATCGACGCGCAGCAGAAGATCGCCGCGAAATACCAGGTGACGCCGCCGCCGCGACCCCGCGGCCGGGATATCTTCTGGCTGCGGGTCTACGTTCCCGCGTACCGGGCGGTGCCCTGGTCCGTCCGGTCCTTCGTAATGCGCCGCATGCCGGGCAGCCATCGCATGACGTGGACGAGAACGCAGCGTCCACTCCGGTCGGCCCGCTTACCCATAGGTAATCAACCCTGTCAGGAGGTCCCATGCCGATCACCGTCGAGTCGCCGCGAGGCGAGGCTGGCGTCGACTCGCTCTACGACACCCAGGAGAAGATTTTCGACGACATCCGGGCCAACCCGGGCGAGAAGGCGTTCGTCTTCATCCACTCCGTTCCCTTCGAGGGCTCGGTGTCCCTGGTCAACCTGCTCACCTCCACCCGGCTGGTGCGCAAGGGGTTCGACGTGTCGATCATCCTGTACGGCCCGGGCGTGCTGCTTGCCTCCAGGCACCGCGGCTACCCGACCATAGGCACCGAGGGCTTCCCGGGCAACCTGGCCGGGAACCGGCAGATCGAGACCCTGCTCAAGGAGGGCGCGAAGGTCTACGCCTGCCGTTTCGCGATGGGCGCCCTGTACGGCTTCCGCGAGGAGGACCTGATCGACGGGGTGAAGGCGTTCAACCCGCTGGATGTTCTTGACTCCGCCCTCACCGCGTGGCGGGCCGGCGCATTCCAGCTCAACACCTGGACCGTATGACGTCTGCCGGGGTGCCGGCCGCGGCGGCCTGATCGCCCGGCCGGCACCTCTTCGGCACGTTGCCGGAGGGAAGTGAGACACGTGGACGGGATCCACGACGTCGGCGGCATGCACGGATTCGGCCATGTGCAGGAGCTGACCGACGCCCCGCCGTTCGCCGAGCCCTGGGAGGGGAAGGCCTTCGTCATCGGGGCGCTCGCCGCCCGGATCTCGGGGACCAACCTGCACGCGTTCCGGCACGCCATCGAACGGGTGCCGCCGCAGGAGTACCTGGTGGGGTACTGGAACCGGTGGACGATCGGTGCCCAGACGCTGATGGAGGACAGCGGCATCATCACCGACGCGGAGGTGCGCGCCAGGGCCGCCCGGCTGAGCGGCCAGGATGTGCCCGAGCCGCCCAGGCCCGAGCCGCACAAGCCGCAGATGGCCTCGGGCGGCGCGGGTAACCTGCGCACGCTCGACACGCAGCCCGCCTTCGCGGTGGGCGACCGGGTCCGGGTCGCCGACCACGGCGCCGTGGGTCATACCAGGCTGCCCGGCTACGTCAGGGGCCGGACGGGCACGGTGGCCGCGCTGCAGCCCTGCCAGGTCTTCCCCGACACCGCCGCTCATTTCGCCGGCGAGAACCCGCAGCACTGCTACACCGTTGACTTCGACTCCCGCGAGCTGTGGGGTTCCGACGCCGAGCCGTTCCGCCTGTCCCTTGAACTCTTCGAGCCCTACCTGGAGCCTGCGCGATGACGTCCGCACCCGAACATCTTGACCCCGCGCTGCGGGTCGAGGCGCTGGCCTCGCTGCTGGCCGAACGCGGGCTGGTCGATGAGGCGACGGTCGAGACCTTCATCAAGACCTACGAGCAGTCCGTCGGCCCGATGAACGGCGCCAAGGTGGTCGCCAAGGCCTGGACCGACCCGGACTACCGCGCCAGGCTGCTCGCCGACGGGACCGCGGCGATCGCCGAACTCGGCTTCAAGGGCCCGCAGGGCGAACACATCGTCGTGCTCGAGAACACCCCCGCCGTGCACCACGTGGTGGTGTGCACGCTGTGCTCCTGTTACCCATGGCCGGTGCTCGGCCTGCCGCCGTCCTGGTACAAGGACCCGGCCTACCGGGCCCGCGTCGTGCGCGAACCGCGGCGGGTGCTCAGCGAGTTCGGGCTCGACTTGGGAGACGAGGTGGAAATCCGGGTGCACGACTCGAGTTCCGAGGTCCGGTACATGGTGCTGCCTGAGCGGCCCGCAGGCACCGAGGGCGCCACGCAGGAGGAACTCGCCGCGCTCGTGACCAGAGACGCCATGGTCGGCGTGGCGAAGGTGGCCAGCCCGTGACCGGTCCCGGCGGTCACTCGGACACGGCTTACCTGCTCGATTCGGCCGGCCCCGCCGCGCCGCCGAGGGACAACGGCGAGCTCGTCTTCGCCGCGCCGTGGGAGAGCCGGGCGTTCGGCCTCGCGCTCGCGCTGCACGACGCGGGCCGGATCGACTGGGAGGACTTCCGCCGGTCGCTGGTCGCGGTGATCGACACGTGGCAGGCCGCCCACCCGGACGGCGAGGGCTGGAGCTACTACGAGTGCTGGCTGCGCTCGCTGGAACTCGTGGTGGACTCCAAGGGCCTGGTCGGAGCCGCCGACCTGCGGGCACGCCTGGACGCCCTGGCCTCCCGCCCGGCAGGCCACGACCACGGCAACGACCACGGGCACGACCACGAGTGACCGCCGGCGGCTCCGGACGGCACAGCCAGACGAACAGCGTGCTGGCCCGGTGGGACGGCGGCTGGCGGTGCCGGGTCGAGGCCAGCGGTTTCGAGCTGATCGTCGACGAACCGCCGAGCGCGGGCGGCACTGGCACCGGCCCGATGCCGACCGAGTACCTGCTGGCCGCGATGGCCTCCTGCTACACGCTCGCCCTAGCCTGGGCTGCCGCCAAGCGGGGCGTCGCCCTGCCCGGCCTTGCCGTCACCGCCACCGGCACGTATGACGGCCCCAAGTTCTGCAGGCTGGAGCTGACCGTCCAGTCCGACGCGCCGCCCGAGGTGATCGAGCCCCTCCTCGAGCCGGCCCTGCGGGTCTGCTACGTGTCCAACACGCTCGCCCTCTCCCCGCCGGTCGAGGTCACCCTCGCCCAGCCGCCGCAACCGGCCAAGTAGCCCGGTCACTAAGTGCCGTCGGCGGCACGGCTTCACCCCGCCTCGGTCTGGAGCATCTCGGCGACCGGTCGCCGCAGGCCGATCCGTGCCGGGACGCTGGTCAGCGCCGCCACCACGAGCACGGTTCCGAGCACCGCGGCGGCCAGCCACCCGGCCGGCGGCAGGCCATACAGGTGACGTCCGGCGACCTCGTACAGGCCGATGCCGAGCGGCAGGCCGAGAATCGCGCCGGGCAGCGCCGGGATGACCTGGGCCATGACCAGCCCGGTCCGGACCTGCTCGGGCGTCGCTCCCAGCGCGAGCGTCACCGCGGACGCGCGTCTCGCGTCCAGGACGGTCGCCATGGCGGCGAAGGTCGCGGTGAGCGCGGCCAGGGTGATCAGCGAGATCGTGATCGCGGTCAGCACCTGCTCCGCCCGGGGGATGTCCGGGTTGACAAGGCCGCCAGAACTCCCGAGGTGAGCGAGCTTGTGCTCGACCCCGGCGTGGATGGCGAGCGCGGCGACAACGCCCATGACCGTGACGGCGATGCTCGCCGCGCTGAGGATGGCCCGCCGTGGCCGACGGGCGACGAGGCGCAGCCCGATCAGCGCCGGCACGGGCAGCTTCCTCGACAGCCGTATCAGCGAGTCCCGCCGCTTCGGCAGGCGCGGCGCGTCGGCGAGCGCGCTGACGGTGTTCATCCGCGCCGCGCGGATCGCCGGAACGAGGGTCGATGCGAGCGCCACGACGAGCGCCACGCCGACAGCGACTCCGGCCATGGCGAGCGTGAGCGGCGGCGCTCCCGGAGCACCGACGAGGTCGGCCTCGGGCTTGGAGATGAGCGGGGCCGCGCCCCAACCGGCCAGCAGGCCGGCCAGGGCCGCGACGAGCGCCAGGAAGAGGTTCTCGGTGAGGAACGCCGCCGCGACAACGCCCGGCGCGCCGCCGACGGCCTTCAGCAGCCCGACCCGCCTGGTGGATTCCGCCAGGCGGCCCCCGACGAGGACCGCCACGCTCGCGAGCGCGAGCACGCCGAGCAGCACGGTGCCGGTAAAAAGGAAGGCCTGGTCGGTGCGCAGGAAGCTGGCGTCCCCGTAGGCGACCTGCGTCCATGAGGTGAAGAACGGGGAGGATTCGCTGCCGCTGCTATGAGCGTTGATGAACGCGTCGACCGCGCGCGGCGACGCGTCGGACAGCCTGAGGTTCGAGATGTACGTCAGCGGGTCCGCCTTGGTGGCGAGGCTCCGCGTCGCCGGCTCGGTGGCCCAGATCAGGCTCGTGCCGGGGAAGCCGCCGAACGCCGCCGTGACCGCGAAGCCGACCACTTTGAAGGGGTGACCGTTCAGCGTGATCGCCTGGCGCAGACGCAGGTTCGCCGCCTCGGCAAAGGACCGCTCGACCACCACGCCCCCCGGCCGGATCCACGTCCCGTCCGTCACCTCGGGCTGGTCGACCGCGGCCACGCCGGGCTCACGCCCTTCGACCTGCACCGAGGTGACGAGATCCGTGCTGCGCATGACGGGGCCAACCGGCCCGGTGTCGCCCACGATCGGATAGGGGCCGCTGTGGGCCGCCACCCCGCCCGCGTGGTCCAGCGCCTCGAGCGCGGCGAGGTCCGCCGGCGACGTCACGCCGTTGTAGGGGTCGAATCCGTTCTGGGCCACGACGTCAGGCCCCTTCGTCGCCGCCATGGTCTGCTGGTACGGGTTGGTGTTCACGCCGTTCAGCGCGAAGGCGAGCGTGAGCACGGCGGTGGCCGAGGCAATGGCGACCACGAGGAGGACCGCCTGGGCGGCATGGTGGCGCAGGTCGCTCGCCGCGAGGCGGCCGAGCAGTAGCGCGCGTCCCCGCACTCCGCGACGCCGAGCGCGACGCCGAGCGCGGCACCGAGCGCGGCGCCGTGGAGCCATGACGCGGCCGGTCACGACAGCCGCTCCCAGTCCGCGAAGGTGCCGAGGTTTCCTCGCGAGCCGCCGGTCAGCCGCGTCTCGTCGACGAACGCCCCGTCGCGCATCGAGATCAGGCGGTCCGCGGTCGCGGCGATGCGCTCGTCGTGGGTGACGATCACCAAGGTGAGCCCGTTGGCGTGCAGGCCCTCAAGCAGCCCGAGCACCTCGAACGCCGCGGCGCTGTCCAGGTTGCCCGTCGGCTCGTCGGCCAGCACGATTGCCGGGTCGTTCGCGAGCGCTCGCGCGATCGCGACGCGTTGACGCTGGCCCCCGGACAGCATCGAGGGGAGATGCCGGGCGCGGTCGGCGAGGTCGACCTGTTCGAGGAGCGCGGTGGCCCGAGCGCGAGCCTCGCCCGGCGTGCAGCCGGCGAGGAGGGCGGGCAGCTCGACGTTCTCCTCCGCGGTGAGCTCGTCTATCAGGTGGAACGCCTGGAAGACAAAGCCGATCTCGTCGCGGCGGAGATGCGCGAGGGCGCGCTCGGACAGCTCGCCGACGCGTCGTCCCGCGACCGACAGCTCGCCGGCGCTCGGGCGGTCGAGCCCGCCGATCATGTGGAGCAGCGTCGATTTGCCGCAGCCGCTCGGACCCATCACCGCCACCGCCTCGCCGCGGTTGACGTCGAGGTCGACCATGTCGAGCGCGCGCACCAGGCCCTCGCCGCTGCCGTAGTCCTTCCGCAGGCCCTTGGCGTGCACGAGCACAGCGGGCGAGTCGTTCATTTCTGGGTACTCCGTTTCGTCCAGGCGATCTCGCAGGCGTGCAGCCAGCGCAGGTCGGCTTGCAGGCGTAGCACGATGCCCTCGAGGAGCAGCGCCGCGTCGGAATCCTTTTCCTCTTTCATCACCGTGCGCCCCACTTCTCGCAGGCGGCGCAGCAGATCGCGACGTTGCGCGTCGATGAGGCCGATCGGGTCGGCGAGCCCGCCTTGCGCGGCGGCGACGAGCTTCATGTGGAACTCGGCGAGGTCGGGCCGCGGCCAGCTCACGTCCGACATCCATTCCGTCACCCGTTCCTGGCCGGCCGCGGTCAGGCAGTACACCTTGCGATCGGATCGCTGGGCCGGCGCGTCGAGCCGCGCCACCAGGCCCCCTTTTTCCAATCGCGCGAGCGTGACGTACATCTGCGCTTCGCTGATCCCCTCCGCCACCGGCCCGAGGGCCTTGGCCAGGCGAGTTCGCAGCTCGTACCCGTGGGACGGCTCCTTCGCCAGCATCGCAAGCACGACTTCCTGCTGCATGCCCCAACCTCCCTTAACTGTTAAGTATACTAAACCGTTAAGGGGCAATGGTCAAGGCCGACGGCGGCGCGTGCCCGTCGCACGCACCACTGCCCGTTCTGGATAAAGAAAGGTTTCTGCCTGGGCCACCCGGCGGATGGGGACGGGCGGGACCCTGACCACCTCCGGGCAGTAAGGGCGCCGGGGGCTGGATCTATAACAGATGGTCAATGTATGATTACTTAAAGTTATTAAGGGGGCCTGGCCTTGCCGGGGTGGCGTGCCGCCGCTTCGCCTTACCGAAGGAACGGAAGGAGCTGCACCGCATGCGGGGGGTTCCTGAACCCGTCGATCGTGTCAATGCCTGGACGCTGACCGAGCTGCCGCGCCTCAACCAGGACATCCTGGCGCGGCGGCGCCCGGCTGGTGACCTGGGTGCCGAACTCGCGCGGTCCGTCCTCGCGGATCTGCCGCGCCCGGAATCGCTGACCGTCCGGCAGGCGCAGCAGCTGGTGGTGCTGCTCGGCCTGGCAGGTGCGTCGCTTGGCCGGCATTATCAGGAGCTGAGCCGGGATCACCGGGCTACGCCCGAACGTGCCTTCGACCCGTACCCGGTCGGGAAAGAAGCGGTACCGTTCCGCGCCTACTTCGGGAGGCTCGCTGAACGGACGGGTACGGGTCACTGCCACAGGGACAGCTACGCCGCGCTGACCCGGTGGAATGTTCCGACCATCGAGGTCTGGTGGGCAGGCGAGCGCCTCGCGGTGCTGGCGGGGCTGTTCGACGACGGGCGGGTGCGCACCTACACGGGGACCGCGGACGAGCGGCGGTTCTTCGAGCTCATCAAGGTGTCGGAATCCATCGAGCAGGCGGCCAACACGGCCTTGATGCCGCTATCGGATAACGCACTGGACGTGCGCGGCGAGGAGGCGCTTGATCGAATCCGGCTGGCCGTCCTGCTGCTGGCGGAACTGCGCCGCGTCAACGCCCGTTTCGCCGCGCTGCCGCCGGGCGAGGGGCTGCGGGCCGAGTACTTCATGGACGTCTTCAGGCAGTACGCCGTGCACTGGACGCTGGGGGACATCCCGCCGAGCGGCGCCCTGGATCCAGAGGCGATCGCCAGGGACTGCCTGCTCGGCGTCCAGACCCCGGAGTACCAGGCGCATACCGAGCGGATCTTCCCGGCCCTGCTCGCCGCGGAACGGGAGCAGCTGTCGCGGCTGATGCGGCGCCCGTCGCTGCCCCGCATCGCGCTGCGCTCACTCGGAATAGACGCCGCCGCGCTCGCGGCGGCCTCACCGGCCCAGCTGCGGGAGACCGTCGTCCGGCATCCGGTGCTCGCCGCCCTCTACCTGCTGCTTGTCGCGCACGCGCGGATGTCCGGTGTCCACCTCAAGATCGCTCAGAAGTACCTGTTCGCCCCGCAGCGCCAGCGTGAGGTTGCCGGGCTCGGCGATCCGCACGTGGTGTCGAACCGCTACGGCACCACCGGCATGGACGAAAGGTATCTCCAGGAGCTGACCCGGACGCGCCAGCACCATGTGCTGGCCTGCCTGCGGATCCTCGGCGGCAGCGAGCTGGACGCCCTGGCCGGGCTTGACCCGGCCCGGGCCGCGCCGGCCGACCTGGGCAGCCTCGTCCGGTTCAGCGGGCCTGGCGCCGGCCAGGTGACCTGGCTGGCAAGCGCGGGTGAACCGGCTGAGGCCCGGAACGCGCGGGCAGGCGCCGTCGCTGGTGCGCGGGGGCGGTGATGGCCGAACCCGTTCGCGGGAACCTGGCCGGGCCTCCCCGGTACCCGAGCGTCCCGGTCGGGCCGGACCAGCTGCAAGCACTGGTCGACCACACCAGCGCGGTGATCTACATGCGCGACCTGGACGGGCGCTACATGGTGGTGAACCGCGAATACGAGCGCCTGTTCCACCTGCGCAGGGAGGAGATAGTCGGGCTGACCGACCACGACCTGTTCCCCGCCGAGATCGCCGACGAATTCCGCGCCAACGACCTGCTGGCGGCCTCGGCTGGCGCACCCTTGCACGTGGAGGAGGTCGCCCCGGGCAACGACGGCCCGCACACCTACATCACGGTGAAGTTCCCGTTGCTCGACGCCGCGGGCAAGCCATACGCGGTGTGCGGCATCTCAACCGACATCACCGCCCGCAAGCGGGCCGAGGAGCAGGTCCGCCAGCTCAACGCGGAACTTGAGCAGCGAGTGCGGGACCGCACCGCCGAGCTCGAGGCGTCAGCACGCGAACTGGACGCGTTCGCCTATTCCGTGTCGCACGACCTGCGTGCCCCGCTGCGCTCCATGCACGGGTTCAGCGAGGTCCTGCTTGCGGACTACGCCGGCACGCTGGACGATCAGGGCCGGGAGTACCTGCAGCGGATCCAGGCCAACGTGACGAGGATGGGCCGGCTGATCGACGATCTGCTGCGGCTATCCCGGGTCACCCGCACCGGGCTGAACCGCGAGCGGGTCGATATCGGCGCGCAGGCAGCCGAGATCATCGACGAGCTCCGCGGCGCGGAACCCGGCCGCTGCCTCCAGGCGGTGATCGCCGATGATCTCGTGACGACGGGCGACCCGCACCTGATCCGGCTCGCGCTTGAGAACCTGCTGGCCAACGCGTGGAAGTTCACCGGCAAGCGGGAGCAGGGAACCATCGGCGTGGGAGCGGTCAGGCAGTCAGGCAACCAGGTCTTCTTCGTGCGCGACAACGGCGCCGGGTTCGACATGGCCTACGCGGGAAAGCTGTTCAGCCCGTTCCAGCGGCTGCACCCGACGTCCGAATTCGAGGGCACCGGCATCGGATTGGCCATCGTACAGCGCATCCTGAGCCGCCACGGCGGCCGGATCTGGGCCGAAAGCGAACCAGGGAAAGGCGCCACGTTCTTCTTCACCCTCACGTCCGACGACCCGGAATGGACCGACGGGCCGTGAATAACAAGCCGATTCTGCTTGTCGAGGACAATCCAGACGACGTGACGTTCACGTTGCGGGCCTTCAGGCAGAACAACATCGGCAACGAGGTCGTCGTCGCCTCCGACGGCGAGCAGGCCCTCCAGGTCCTCTTGCCCTCCAGCGCGGCGCGAGCATTTCAGCCAGCGCTCGTGCTGCTGGATATCAAGCTCCCCAAGATCGACGGGCTGGATGTGCTGCGGCGCATCCGCGCCGACCCGAGAACCGAGTCGCTGCCCGTGGTGGTGCTGACCACCTCGAACGAGGAAACCGATATCGTCGGCGCCTACCGGCTCGGTGCCAACAGCTTCGTCCGCAAGCCCGTGGCGTTCAGCGATTTCCTCAACGTGGCCAAGATGCTGGGAATGTACTGGCTGGTCCTCAACCAGCCGGCACCCGAATGGGCATCAGGGGGCTGAACACGATGCCGGTCCGCGTGCTGATCATCGATGACAACGACGACGACGCCCTGCTGATCGTCACCCACCTGCGCCGCGGCGGCATCGAGCTGACGTACGAGCGCGCGGAAACCACCCAGGCCATAGCCGGGGCGCTGGCGGCCCGGCCGCCGGACATCGTCATCTGCGACTACAACCTGC
>Ga0335078_10012864_pt1 | contig 12396 bp, 9 predicted proteins | sample Lox_Sample_32_FD_206711 | JGI IMG/M metagenome (GOLD analysis project Ga0335078, IMG submission 206711) | Soil microbial communities from Loxahatchee National Wildlife Refuge, Florida, United States - Lox_Sample_3.2 | ecosystem: Environmental > Terrestrial > Soil > Wetlands | place: USA: Florida... | reverse complement strand
AAGCCTGACGATAACAACGGCCATGCGGTCTGGTGGAATGGCGTGGACAACCAGGGGCGCTACAAGTTTCAGTCCTGGGGATCTCATGGATGGCTGACTCCGGCCGGGGTGAAGGTGTGTGACCCGAGTTGCTTCGTTGTGTTCTCGCCGCGCTGGTTTAATTCTCAGGGTGTTGCCCCGAATGGTTATACCTATGATCAACTCGCCGCCCTCTGGGTGCAGTTTGGCGGTCAGGCCTTGCCCTACCAAAACCGCGTCCTGGAGGTCGCAACGACCTTCGCAGGCGAGACCGATGGCACCTGGCTCATGGCGGATTATGATCGTGACGGAACTCCGGACCTGGTTTTTATAAAAACCGGGACGACGCCGAGTGGGAATGTCGAGGTACATATCGCGTCGGGCGCCACAAAATATCAGAAGCGTATTTTGGAAGTTCCTACCACCTTCGCTAGCGAGAGCGATGGCACCTGGCTGATGGCGGACTATGATCGTGACGGGATTCCTGACCTGGTTTTTATAAAAACCGGGATGACGCCGAGTGGGAATGTCGAGGTGCATATCGCGTCCGGTGCCACAAAGTATCAGAAGCGCATTTTGGAAGTTCCTACGACCTTCGCAAGCGAGACCGATGGCACCTGGCTCATGGCCGATTATGATCGTGACGGGATTCCTGACTTGGTTTTTATAAAAACCGGGAAGACGCCGAGCGGAAATGTCGAGGTACATATCGCATCGGGTGCCACAAAATATCAGAAGCGCATTTTGGAAATTCCCACGACCTTCGCAAGCGAGACCGATGGCACCTGGCTCATGGCCGATTACGACGGCACAAGTCTTCCTGACTTGGTCTTCATTCGCACAGGCAACTCGACAATCGGCCAAGTCGAGGTGCACGTGGCCTCCGGCTCATCAAAATACCAGACACGCACGTTTGAGAGCCCGACGACCTTTAACGATGAGAACGACGGTGTCTGGCTGATATCGGATTACAGTAAGTCCAAGATGACAGATCTGGTCTTCATCAAGACGCCCACCGCACCGAACCAATTTGTCGAGGTGCACATTGCTACCCGTTAGGCCAAAACTGGACTGAAATAGGCTCCAGCTCGCTTGACGGATGGCGGCAGTGGATTGCTCCCGCCCGGCCACGGTGCGCGCGTTCACCCCCCAAACGCCTCTTTATTCACCACGTACGGCATCTTGGTGATATCGCCGCCGTAGTTGCCTTCGAGCACATCCATCAACCCCTGCACGCAGCGCCCCGCCATGCCTTTGTCCGGGTCGGTGGACAAGCGAGTAATTCGCGCGGCACTGGCGAAGTGCGGATACAGCCGGCAGCGATCTTCAATCGCGGGATCGCGCAACGGCGAATCCGCCGGCAACGGTTCCTTCTCATATACATCCAGCGCCGCCCCGCCGATCCACTTTTCCCGCAACGCTTTGGCCAGCGCGGCTTCGTCAACGACAGGTCCGCGCGAGGTGTTCACCAGAAAAGCCGTAGGCTTCATCAGCCGGAAAGTGCGTTCATTGAACAGGTGATACGTTGGGGTCGCACTTTCCCCTTCGCGGAGTAACGGAACGTGCACGCTCACGAAATCCGCTTGTCCCAGGGCTTCTTCGAGCCCGACGTACTTGATCCAGTTTTTCTCTTTCGAAATTCCGCGCGCATGCCGCAAATCCAGCGTTTCCTGGATCGCCTTGATGTAATCATTGTTCTGATACGCCGGATCGTAGCAGAGCATATTCATATCAAACCCGGCGCACTTCTTAATCATGGCGAGGCCGATCCGGCCGGTGCCGATAATCGCAATCGTCTTGCCGGTAACTTCGTCCCCCAAGAACGGCAAGAATGGATGCCAGTATCCCCATTTGTTCTGCCGCGTAAGATGTTCCGCGGTCCACAGTTTTCGCGCCAGTGCTCCCAGCGCGAAGAAGGCGAATTCGGCGGTGGCTTCGGTGAGAACGTCGGCGGTATTGGTGAATGGAATTTTGTGGCGGTTCGCATCCGCGCGATTGATGTTGTCGAAGCCCACAGCAAACTGCGCCACCACTTTCAGCGTGCCTTTGCCAGCCTCGAAGATTTCGGCGTCAATCTGGTCGCGCAGCGTGGTAATGAGCCCGTCAATTCCCGACTTCGCCCTTTCGATAATCAGGCTCTTGGGCGGCGCTTCCGGCTGGGGATAGATCTCAACGTCGTATCCCTTTCGGCGCAGCAGGTTGATGGCTTCTCCAATATCGCAGGTGGCAAATACGCGGAAGGTCTTGGGCATTGGCGTCCTAAGATATGCAGGAAAACACGAATGATACTACCGCAGCAGCAACTGAGGCCTTTCTTCGTGTTGACCTTCGTGCGCCTTCGTGTCCTTCGTGGTTGCTTTCGACGGCCGTCAAATGGAACCCAAAAGCAACCACGAAGGCCACGAAGTAACACAAAGAAAATCGGGGGAATACCGAGCTGCCGACCCGCGCAGGCGAGGACGCCCGCGCCTACATATTGAAGTAGCGGCGGGCCTTACAGATTCTTTTTCGTCCACTCATCAATTCGCTCCAGCGCCGATTCCAAATTCTCCATGGAATTTGCCGTGCTGAAGCGCAGGTGGCCTTCGCCAAACGCTCCGAACGCCGTGCCCGAAAGGCACGCGACGCCCGCCTGTTCGAGCAACGCATCGGCCAGGGGCTTCGACTTCCATCCCGTCTGTGTAATGCTGGGGAACACGTAAAACGCGCCACCCGGCAAGAGGCAGGAAAACCCCTTGATCTTGTTGAGCCCATCCACAAACTCATCGCGCCGCCGCTGAAACTCCTGCCGCATGTGTTCCACCGGAGACTGATCTCCGCGCAGCGCCTCAATACCCGCCATCTGTGTAAAACTCGCGGTGCAGGAATTCGAGTTGGTCATCAGGCGCGTGAAGTGCGCCGCCAGGTCGGCGCGCATCACACCGTATCCCATGCGCCAACCGGTCATGGCATAGGTCTTGGAAAATCCATCCAGCAGGATGGTGCGCTCCTTGAAGCCGGGGATGGACATAATCGAATCATGCTGCCCCTCAAAAATCAGCCGGCTGTAAATTTCGTCGGACAGCACCATGATGTTGCGGTCGCCGATAATTTCCGCAATCTCCAGATTGTCGCGCTTGCTCAAAACCCCGCCCGTGGGATTGTGCGGCGAATTCAGAATAATCAGCTTGGTGCGGTCGCTGATGAGCGAAGCTAATTCGTCGAGATCAATCCCGAACTCCCGCTCCTCGCGCAAAGCGATAGGCACTGCCCGCGCCCCCACATAGCGGATCATGGACTCATAAATTGGAAATCCAGGATTGGGGTAAATCACTTCATCGCCGACATCGGCCAGCGCCAGGATGGAAAAGAAAATGATCGGCTTGCCGCCGGGTACCACCACTACTTCATTGCTCGCGACTTCAACTCCGCGCGAGCGGCTTACGTGCTCCGCAATTGCCTGCCGCAGATCGGGCAGACCGGCCGACGGCCCATAGTGCGTCCATCCCTTGTGCAGCGCGTCCACAGCCGCGGCAATGATGTTTTTCGGCGTATCAAAATTCGGCTCGCCGATTTCCAGGTGGATGACGCTCCGCCCCTGCCGCTCCAGTGCGCGCGCCTTATCGAGCACTTCAAACGCAGTCTCCGTCCCCAGCCGCGACATGCGTTCGGCCAACCGCAGTTGGTATTGTGTGGCTTTTTCCATAGATGCCCACCGACCAAATCGCGGGGGCGAATGAAGACGTCTCAGGATGCCCCACCGCGCATTCTAAGCTTATTCCCACGGTGGATGCCCCGCAATATCACCGACTGCGCCGCTTCAACGCCCGACAGTACCCAGAAGACTAAGCGGAGCCAAAATGAAAGGAACGAAGGCACTGTTTCCGTTTCAGCCAGTTTGCGGCTTTACGGATGAACCACCGCCAGCCCCAGCACCTGCTCGAAAGGCCCGAAATCCCGATCGCGATGTAGAAGGGAATGCCCGTGCCGGATGCAAAAGGTGGCGATCCAGCAGTCAATCGTCTTCCTCACGTTGTGACCGCGCCTGCGGAGCGAACGGAAATTCCGCGCAGCATCAACCGCCAGTTCCGCGCCGCCCGTCTCGAGGACCTCTAGCTGACTCAGTTCCCGCAGCACGCGCGTAAACGCAGCGTCTTCCTGGATGCCCTGAAGCACCTCACACAGGATGATGTCTGGGACTCCCAACCGCTGGCGGTTCAACTCGCGGCTCAACCAGCCGGTTTCCGCGTTCTCAACGCCCCGCAAGTAGTCCACCCAGACAGTGGTGTCTACAATCACCATGATTCACTCCAAGTTGCGCCCCAAACGCGAAGCCTCCAGATCGCCCACCCAACGCACCTTGCCGCGCAAGCGCTGGATGCTGGCCTGGGTGCGGGTCTTCACCAGCAACCGCAGCGCGGTATCAACCGCCTCCCGTTTGGTGCGGGCCGGGGCACAGCGCATGGCCTGCCGAATTAACTTGTCGTCAATCTCAATGTTAGTACGCATGGCCTCTCCTCCATGTGTAAGGATCATCTAATTATGTGTATCAGTCAAGGCCCAATGCAGGGTTCTGGCCGTCGAATTTCGCTATGATCTTCCTTTCCCATGTTCTCCCATCGTACCGACTGGAAACTGACGCCCAACCGTTTCACCGCCGCCCAGCAGGAGTTGCGGGCCAAGGGCAGGGAACTGCTCGATCTTACGATCTCCAACCCCACTCACGCCGACCTCCACTACGAAGCCGAAACCATCCTCACCGCGCTCGCCCATCCAGCCGCCATGGCTTACGATCCCCAGCCAAAGGGTCTGCTCACAGCCCGCCAGGCCGTGGCCGATTACTATCGTGAGCAGCACGAATGCTTCGACCTCAGCCCCGAGTCACTCGTTCTCACCGCCAGCACCAGCGAAGCCTATTCCTACATTTTTCGCCTGTTGTGCGACCCGGAAGACGAAATTCTCGTGCCCAAGCCCAGCTATCCGCTGTTCGAATTTCTCGCGGGTCTCGAAGATGTCAAGCTCGTCCCCTATCCGCTTCTCTACGACCACGGCTGGCAAATTGATTTCCCTTCGCTCTACCAGGCGGTGAACCATCGCACGCGTGCAGTGGTTGTGGTGCACCCCAACAATCCTACGGGAAATTACGTGAACCAGCGCGAAGAGCTGAATGCATTTTGCCGGGAGTACAATCTGGCGCTCCTGGTGGATGAAGTCTTCCTCGATTACTCTCGCGACGGCGCGCCCCGCGGCACTTTTGCCTGCAACCCAGCCACGCTCACCTTCACCTTAAGCGGCCTCTCAAAAATTTCCGCTCTCCCCCAGCTGAAGCTGGCCTGGATGGCTATCAGCGGTCCAGAGGAAAGAGCTGCAACCGCCGTGGCCCGCCTCGAAGTAATCGCCGATACATATCTTTCTGTCAATACACCGGTGCAGTTGGCCGCGCCGGAGTTGCTGGCACAACGCCGCCGCATCCAGGCGTTATTGCTGGATCGAGTGCGCACCAATCTCGATGAGCTGGATTTTCTTCTGGCAAAACAAAAGGCCTGCCAGCGCCTGGAGGTGGAAGGCGGCTGGTACGCGGTCCTGCGCGTACCCGCGACGCAGTCCGATGACGATTTGGCGATCGAGCTGATCGAGAAGACGTCAGTGCTGGTGCATCCCGGCCACTTCTACGACTTCCCCAGCGATGGCTATATGGTGCTGAGCCTGATTACCCCAACCGGCCATTTTCGTGAGGGTGTGCAGCGCGTGCTGGCGCAACTGAGAACCGGAGACTGAGAATCGGAGGCTGGTTTTCATGCGGGATTCGCTTCCAGCTACTGGCTGCTAGTTGAGAGGGCGCACAAATTCTGTCATCCGACCGAAAACCGCAACGCGCACGGAGCTGCTTTCCGACTGCCAGAGACCACCGCGCTGGGGGAAGAACCTGTGAGCAGCGGCTATACTCCCACCGACTCCGCCTTCTCGCTCGGCTCATACTCCACAATATGCCCGGCCACCGCGCTGGCGGCCACGGTCAGCGGACTGGCGAGGTACATCTGTCCCGGCCCGCTGCGGCCGGGAAAGTTACGGTTCTGCGCGCTGATCACCACCTGGTCCGGCCGCGTGGAAACTCCCGGCCCGGCGTTGATGCACGCGCCGCAGCTTGGCTCGATCACCTGCGCTCCGGCGCGGTGAAAAATATCGAGATATCCTTTGCGCACACAGTAATCGCGCGTCTCCTGCGAGCCGAACTGAATGTAGAACTTCACCGAATCGGCCACCCGCTTGCCGTGGCGCAGCGCGTCGGCCAGCACCAGCGCGTACATATCCATGTCTTCGTTCTTGCCGGCGGTGCAAGTGCCACCATAGGCGATCTCCAGCGGCACGGGCGTGTTCAGCTCGCGAATATTTTTGCCGTTCCCAGGATCGCCAGGCGTGGCCACCATCGGCGTGATTTCAGCGGCGTCGAGTTCGATCACGTGCGCATATTGCGCCCCAGGATCGCTGTATAAGCCTTCGATCAAAGCTTCGGCCTCGGCCCGCCCCATGCCGCGCCGCTCCATCAGGAACTCAACCACTTTCCGATCGGGAGCGACGATCCCGGTGAATCCGCCAATTTCCGCCGCCATGTTGGTCATGGTGGCGCGTTCGTCCACGCTCAAATCTTCGATCGCCTGGCCCGCATATTCCATCACCTTGGCCAGTGCTTTGCCGCTGCGCACGTAGTCGAGGCTGAGAATTTTCAGAATAAAATCCTTCGCCGTGACATTTGCATGCCGCTTGCCGCGCACGATAACCTTCACCGACTCGGGCACCCGCACTCGCACGTCTTTAGTGATCCAGGAATTGAAAACATCGGTAGTTCCAATGCCAAACGCCACGCATCCCACCGCGCCGACGTGCGGCGTGTGCGAATCCGAGCCGATATTGAGCTGGCCCGGCAACGCATAGCTTTCCAGCACAATGGAATGGCAAATGCCCTCCGAGCCTTTGCGATCCTTGAGCTCGCCGTGCAGCTTGATGCCTTGCTTTTGCGCGAAGTCCTGCTGCTTCAGCTTGAGTTGCGTCGCGAGGTCAAGCAGGCCGAGCTTTTTCTTCTCTTCGGAAATCACTTCATCGAGAAACGTAAGGTGATCGCGGAAGAAGAGAATAGTCGAAGGATTGTTCACCTTCGCATCTTTGCCGACGTAGCGCTCGAAGAAGATCGCGGCCATGGGCGTTACGTATTCGTGGCTGAAGCGCAGATCGGCGCGGGCGAAGCCGGTGTCCCCCGGCTTTACATATCCAAATGTAGGCGCGGGCGTCCCTTCGGCAGTCATATGCCGGGCGAAAATCTTTTCGGCCACTGTCATCGCGCGCTTTTCTGTCTTGATCGGGGGCAAGTACACCTTTCCCTGCAAACGGGCAACGTTAAACGGAAACAGCCCGCCATACTCGATCACTTGCCGGGTGATTTCGTCTTCTCCGGCAGTGAACTCGCTCAAGGCGATCTCTTCGCCAGCGCGAATCTTCTCAATCAACCCAAAGTTAGTGGAAGTGAGCAAGCCCAGGTTTTGGCAGTTCTGCTTGTAAATGCGCTCGATGTTTTCGGCGATCACCAGGCCGATGCCGGCGCACATCTCGGCGTATGGTGACTGCTCGCGGCTCGATCCTTTGCCCCGCCGCTTGCCGCTGACCGCGCAAACAAAGCCGCCGCGCTTGACGTCGCCGCGGCCAATGGGCGTGACGCCGCAGCACTTCAGGCCGAGATAGGGAATCTCGCCGAGGGTTTCGTCAAAATAAAAGCAATAGTGGGCCGGCGTGATCTCGTCGGTGGAAATATCATCGCGAAGCCTGGGATTGTTCGCGGGGTTCTTCGTGTCCCAGGGCAAATCTGCGCCCGCGAGTTGCCGCTTGATGAGTTCGGGATCTTCGGTGAGAAAAAGAATGCGGCCCTGCAGCCGGACTTTATCCGGGCGCTTTTCGATTTTGCGTTCGAGTAGTGATTGAATCACGATGCCACCCATAGATTGCTTGTTCGCTCGGGATGAAAGCTTTGACTTACGGTTCCCCTCGTTTACCCGTGATACGGAAAAGAATCTTTCCAGATCATCACCGGCGAATCGCACGGCTGACTGAATTCTCCGCCAACCTCGATTCTCATTGTAGCGCTGCCAGGGGTTCCATTTTGGGAAGCGAGGACGAAGCCGGCTACCGAAGCAACGCGCAGGATCAAGCTGCCTGTGAGCCTGTTTACCGGCGGGCCTTAATTTTCAGCAGCATGCAAACGCAGTCTCGTCGCGTGGCGAGAAAAGCCTAACTACGGTTCCAGGCCCGATTCGTATAAGTCATTTTTTATCTTATAGATATTGTGCTTGCGGCAGCAGGAAACGCAGCGTCGGCATTTTAGCATTCCAGACCTTCGTCAGAATGCCTCTTGCGGAGCTTCTAAAGTCCTTAGGAGCGACGACCTCGATGCGGGGCAGGCCGAGGCATCCACGGACTATTCGAGTCTTAAATTGGCGTTAAATTGAAAGTACGCTTTAAGCTATAGTTGGCCTCGGAGTCCCGGCTTTGATTCCTCCCAGAATTGATAAGCCGGACAACGTAGCGAAGGGATTTGACTGGCGCGAATTTTACTTATTGGGCGCTAAGAGACCCAGGCAAGGTACTTCGGGTGAAAACCAGTTCCCAGCTCTCAGATGGCCGTTTCTCGGATGTCAATTCTCCGATTGCCGCATGAACCCGCCTTATTCCACGCGGATTCTGTTCTGCCAGTGTGACCATGCGAACCACACAATCCCCGCCGCCAGGGTCAGGCCGATCAGGAGATCGAACTGGTGGAAGTATTTCCCCAGCGTTCGCCAATTTTGCCCCAGCTTCATGCCGAGCCAGGCCAGCGCGAAGCACCACGGCCACGACCCCAGGAATGTGTAGACATGAAAGCGCCCGCGTGGCATACGCGCAATTCCGGCAGGCAGCGCGATGAAAGTGCGAATTACCGGCAGCAGGCGGGCGATAAACACTGCCAGATATCCCCAGCGGAAAAAGAAGCGGTCGGCCCAGTCCAGCTCGCGGCGGGTGAGCAGAATCCAGCGGCCATAGCGTTCCACCAGCGGCCGGCCGCCATAGCAGCCGATCTCGTAAGCCACCAGCGACCCCAGGTTGCACCCAATCGCCCCCGCCGTGGCCACCAGCAGCAGCCGCAGGCTGCCTTCATACACCAGGTAGCCGGCAAACGGCATGATGAGCTCCGAGGGCAGGGGAATGCAGGCCGACTCAATGGCCATAAGAAAGGCGATTCCCCCGTAGCCGGTAGCGGCGATCACCGACTTGATAAACACAAAAAGAATTGCGAGGATCTTTTCTGTCATCAGGGAATCAGGCCTGGCACGGGTTACAAAGCGCGCGGTCCCGCGAAATTCCGGACTCTACGCCTACTCGAAGTTGGTGTCCTGTGTGAAGGTGTAGCCGGGCAGCGAAACCCCATCCGCGCTTTTGGCCACCTTCACCCGCGTCGTCGGGGCGTCGGGAGCGTTCAGCCGCGCCGGGCGCAGCACCGCAATCTGGCTGAACACTTCGCTGTATACGCGGGTCACGAGGAAGTCCTGCCCGTTTTCGTCCTTGCGCCATACTTGCCCGAGTTGGATGGACTTCACGGCCATCGTGCCCTACCAAAGACTACCCAGCGCGGTGTTCGGCGTCAATTGAAGCGGCCGCCAGTTTGGCGCCGCGAACCACAAAGAGTACCGTGGCTGCGTCGCACGATTCAAATCTACTGCGGATTCACGCCGATCAACGCTGATGAAAAGCTAATGTTTTTTCAAGGCCTGTGAATCGGCGTTCCTCTGCGTAAATCCGCGGTAGCTTTGAAGTCCGGCGCCATTGACGCCTGACCTCTCTGGTTGCTAAGGTCTAGAGTTTTCGCTTTCTGCCGTAGTTCAAGCGAACAACAGAATCGAGACCACCGTGCCTGCCATCAAATTTCGCGGTGTAGATTTCCTGCAGTATGACGGCCTGCTCAGCGACGAAGAGCGCCTGGTCCGCGATACCACCCGCCAATTCATTGAAGATAACTTGGTTCCCATCATTGAGGAATGCAACCGCGCCGGACGCTTTCCCCGAGAATTGGTAAAGCCCATGGCCGAGTTGGGATTCTTCGGCGCCTCGCTCAAGGGCTATGGTTGCGCCGGCATGTCCAACGTGGAATACGGCCTGGTGATGCAGGAGATGGAGCGTGGCGACTCCGGCGTGCGCAGTTTCGTCAGCGTGCAATCGGCGTTGGTAATGTACCCCATTTACACCTTCGGCAGCGAAGAGCAAAAGCAGAAATGGCTGCCCGCCCTGCAAAGCGGCGAAAAACTCGGCTGCTTTGGGCTTACCGAGCCCGATTTCGGCTCGAATCCCGGCGGCATGAGAACGCGGGCAAAGAAAGTCGGCAACGAATATGTGCTGAACGGCGAGAAGATGTGGATCACTTCCGGCACAATCGCCGACATCGCCATCATCTGGGCAAAGGTTGAGGACGAAAATGATCGCGTACGCGGCTTTGTCGTCGAAACCGACCGCCCGGGTTTCAAAGCTGAAGATATTCACGGCAAGTGGTCGCTGCGGGCATCGGTAACTTCGGGGCTTTCCTTGCAGGATGTGCGCATTCCTGAATGCAATCTGCTGCCTGGCTCTGGCGGGCTGAAATCGCCGCTCATGTGCCTGAACCAGGCCCGTTACGGCATCGCCTGGGGCGGCGTGGGCGCGGCTATGGCGTGTTACGACTGCGCCCTGCAATATTCCTTGCTGCGCAAGCAGTTCCGCGACCAGCCCATCGCCTCCCATCAGTTGGTGCAGGAAAAGCTCGCCTGGATGATCACTGAGATCACCAAAGCCCAGCTTCTGGTTTTGCAAGTCGGCCGCCTCAAAGACCAGGGCAAAGCCGAGCACTACCATATTTCGATGGCCAAGCGAAACAACATCTGGATGGCCCTGGAATGCGCCCGCCTCTCCCGCGACATCTTGGGCGCCAACGGCGTGGCTGACGACTACCCCATCATGCGCCATATGATGAATCTGGAATCGGTCAAGACCTACGAGGGCACCCACGACATCCACACGCTGATCATCGGGGCGAGCGTAACTGGCATAGACGCCTTCTGATCGCTCTTGCTTTTTTGGCGCAGGCAGGGTACAAACAATGCCCCTATGTTGAAGTACCCGCTCTGCCTCGCCTGTTTCCTGGCCCCAGCGGTGTTGTTGAACCTCGGCAGCGCCCAAACCCCTAAACCCGGCCTTGATAGCCACGACCAATCGCAGGAATCCGCGGTCATCGAACAGTTCAAGACGCTGATTACCTACGCAAACGACGGCACCGGCAGCCGTGAAGTCGAAACCAAGGTTCACGTTCAGTCCGATGCCGGCGTCAAGACCTACGGTTTGCTGCTCTTTTCGTACCAGAGTCAGTTCGAAAATCTCGACCTGGACTACATCCGAGTGCGCAAGCCCGACGGCACAGTGGTAGTCACGACCCCGGACGGCGTGCAGGACATGCCGTCTCCGATTACGCGCGAGGCGCCTTTTTACAGCGATCTGCGCGATAAGCACGTCGCGGTGAAAGGTCTTGGCCCAGGGGACACTCTGGAATACCGGGCACACTGGAAGATCACACAGGCCCTGGCGCCAGGCCAGTTCTGGCTCGACTACAACTTCACGACCGACCAGATCACCAAGGATGAAGAACTGCAGGTGCGAGTGCCGCATGGGCGAGCGCTAAAGATGAAGTCCGTTAAGGTGAAACCCACAATCACCCAGGAAGGCGGCTACGACGTTTACGCCTGGACCCATTCGAATCCAGAAGTCAAGCCTGAAGACAACGAGGCCAGGCAGGCAAGGTTGGTTCTAACGGCCCGCGGCCGCTTGGCCGGGCCCGACATTCGCCTCAGCAGCTTCCAGAGCTGGGACGAAATCGGCAAATGGTACGGCGGCCTGGAGCAGGAGCGGGTCAAGCCCACAGCCGACATCCAGGCCAAGGCGGCGGAATTGACTAAAGGTGCGGCTGACGATTCCGCCAAGCTGCACGCGATTTACGACTTCGTCAGCCTGCAGTTTCGGTACATTGGGGTAGCTTTTGGCATCGGGCGCTACCAGCCGCACGCGGCCGCCGACGTGCTGGCTAATCAGTATGGCGACTGCAAGGATAAACATACTCTTACGGCATCGCTGCTACAGGCCGCCGGCATCAAGGCCTACGCTGCACTCATCAGCAGCTCGCGCGAGCTGGATCCCGATGTACCTTCTCCGTCACAGTTCGACCACGTCATCACCGCTGTGCCCCAGGCGAAAGGCTTCCTTTGGTTGGATACAACTCCCGAGGTAGCTCCGTTTGGATACCTCATGCTGGCGCTGCATGAAAAACCCGCCCTGGTGATTGCCGACAACCAGCCGGCA
>Ga0335078_10012863_pt1 | contig 12397 bp, 11 predicted proteins | sample Lox_Sample_32_FD_206711 | JGI IMG/M metagenome (GOLD analysis project Ga0335078, IMG submission 206711) | Soil microbial communities from Loxahatchee National Wildlife Refuge, Florida, United States - Lox_Sample_3.2 | ecosystem: Environmental > Terrestrial > Soil > Wetlands | place: USA... | reverse complement strand
GCAAACGCGATCAAGACGTCTCCCCAGGTCAGAACCCAGTCCGTGCCCGACATCATGTGCACGGTGGTGACGGGCGAGGTCCAAGCCACGTCCGGCATCAGAAACGCGATCATGTTGTAGATGGCGAAGGGGACGAGGAGCAGCGGGAAGCCAAGCACGAACATGACGCCGATCTTTCGTCACATAGCTGTTGCTTCTAACGCGGCCGTCCCGGATTCTGCCTGTGGCGAAGAGCGTTAGCTCTCCGATTTCTTGGTGATAACCTGCCGGCCGCGATACATGCCGGTCTTGAGATCGATGTGATGCGGACGGCGCAATTCGCCGGAATCCTTGTCCTCGATATAGGTCGGAGCCTTCAGCGCATCAGCCGAACGGCGCATGCCGCGCTTCGACGGCGACGTTTTTCTCTTTGGCACGGCCATAGGGGTCGTTCTCCTGTACTTGGCTCGCCCTCTTTGGAATGGCGCGCTTATAGAAGAATGAAGCGTCTTTAGCTAGGCCCTCGCACGCAGGAATCGTGTCCGCTGAAAGCCGCCGCACGGCGTTCATAAAGGGCGGCAAGCCGGTGTACCAGCGGGCCCGGCGTGCGTGCGCTGCGCAGGATCGGATTGGGCAGGATGGCGGTCAATTCCGCGGCCTCGTAGGAATTGAGTTCGCGCGCCGTCCGACCGAAAGCCCAGTGAGCGCCGGCCTCGGCGCCGAATTCGCCGTTCGGGCCCCATTCGGCGACATTGAGATAAAGCTCCAGAATCCGGCGTTTCGGCAGTACGAGGTTGAGCCAGATCGCCAGCGGAATTTCGAGCGCCTTGCGCACGAAGCTTCGTCCTCCCCACAGGAACAGATTTTTGGCGGTCTGCTGGGTGATGGTGGAAGCGCCGCGCGATTCTTCGAGATTGTCTTCGGATTGTTCGATCGCCTGGCGCATCGCGCCGAGGTCGATGCCGTGATTGGTGCAGAAGCTACCGTCCTCGGCGACGATCACGGTAATCGGTAGCGCCGGCGAAATTTGTGACAGTGGCACGAAGGCCCGCTCGACGCGCTGCCCGGTCATGTAACGCCACAGCATCGGGGTCGAGATCGGATTGCCGAAGCGGTAAAGCGGCGCAATGGCGTAAGGGATGAGCGCCAGCACGACAGCGACGATTGCGAACGGCATGATGAAGCGTCGCAACGGCCGGCTCTCCCTTTCCGCTCAATGGTGCGGCGACAGCGCTAATCCCGTCCGTAACCGATCAGGGGCTTTTTCTTGCGGCCGACGACGATGAAGATCGCCGCGATAATGCCGATGACCGCCCACGCAGGCAGGTCGAATGCCTTTTGCAGATATGGATCCCAGGCCCAGGTGGCCTTTTGCTTCAGCCAGGCCTGCACACCGTTGAGGCTGTTCTGGTCGACGATGGCCCAGGCATCGACGACCTTGGTGTAGACGAGGTCGTGGTTGGCGATGCACTTGGTCCCGTCATAGACGAAGAACACAAACGCGGTGGCCAACAGGCAAAGGCCGATAAAGCGAAGCAGGAATCTGATCATCGAGAACGCGGCTGGCGGCGATGGGCGAGCGGCGGGTGCCGCCGTGGCTGTCGGGAGCAATTACCCTTCCCAGCCTTTTTGTTCAATGCGCCAAAGCTGCGGCGCATGCCGGCCGACACTCCCTTGAGCACAGGCTACCCATTTCGCTAAAGTTCCAACCCCTCGTGGGGGCCGCCTCGACAACAACAATAAGGAAATCGCAAATGGCTTCTCGAAATGGCGGCAAAAACGGCGGCCTGTCGAATAGACCGACTTTCACCGATCAGGAAGCCTTGCTGTTCCATAGCCAGGGCCGGCCGGGGAAGCTGGAAGTCGTCGCCACCAAGCCGATGGCGACGCAGCGCGACCTCTCGCTCGCCTATTCGCCCGGCGTCGCCGTGCCGGTACTGGCCATCGCGGAGGATGAATCCAAAGCCTTCGACTACACGACCAAAGGCAATTTCGTCGCCGTGGTCACCAACGGCACCGCCATTCTCGGTCTTGGCAATCGCGGCGCGCTCGCGGCAAAGCCGGTGATGGAGGGCAAAGCGGTTTTGTTCAAACGCTTTGCCGACATCGACTCCATCGACCTTGAAGTGTCCACCGAAGATGCCGACGAGTTCATCGATTGCGTGAAACTCCTCGGCAAGGGTTGGGGCGGCATCAATCTCGAAGACATCAAGGCGCCGGAATGCTTCATCATCGAGCAGAAGCTGCGCGAACTGCTCGACATTCCGGTTTTCCACGACGATCAGCACGGCACCGCCATTATCGCCGCCGCCGGACTGATCAACGCGCTTGAGCTGACCGGCCGCGAAGTCGGAACAACCAAGCTCGTGTGCAACGGCGCCGGCGCCGCTGGCATTGCCTGCCTCGAACTTCTGCGCGCCATCGGCTTTCGCCCCGAGAACCTCATTCTCTGTGACACCAAAGGTGTCATCTATGAAGGCCGCAAGGACGGCATGAACCAATGGAAGTCGGGCTTTGCGGTGAAAACCAAGGCGCGCACGCTCGCCGAGGCCCTGGCCGGCGCCGATGTGTTCTTCGGCCTTTCGGTGAAAGGCGCAGTGACGCCGGACATGGTGAAGTCGATGGCCGACCGGCCAATCATTTTCGCCATGGCCAATCCCGATCCTGAGATCACGGTGGAAGAAGTCGCCGCGGTGCGTACTGATGCCATCATGGCGACCGGCCGCTCCGACTATCCGAACCAGATCAATAACGTGCTCGGCTTTCCTTACATCTTCCGCGGCGCGCTCGACGTGCGCGCCCGCGCTATCAACATGGACATGAAGATCGCTGCCGCGCACGCGCTCGCCGCGCTCGCCCGCGAGGATGTCCCCGACGAGGTCGCCGTCGCTTATGGCGCGCGGCCGAAATACGGACCCGATTACATCATTCCGGTGCCGTTCGATCCGCGGCTGATTTCCGACATTCCGCCGGCGGTGGCGAAAGCCGCGATGGAATCGAAAGTCGCGCGCCGCCCGATCGCCGACATGGAGGGCTATCGGCAGCAATTGCGGAGCCGCCGCGATCCGATCGCCGGCGTCTTGCAAGGTGTCTATGAACGGCTGCGGCGCCGGCCGCGGCGCGTCGTCTTCGCCGAGGGTGAAGAGGAGCAGGTGATCCGCGCGGCAGCGACGTTCGTCCACCAGGGTCTCGGCAAGGCACTCCTTTGCGGCCGCGAGCGGCGTGTGCGCGAGACCGCGCAAGCATTGGGAGTCGAGCTCGGCGGCGATATCGAGATCATCAATGCGGCAATATCGTCACGCAACGCGGCCTACGCCGCCTACCTTTACGAACGATTGCAGCGCAAAGGATTTCTGCAACGCGACTGTCAGCGGCTGGTGAACCAGGATCGCAATCACTTCGCGTCCTGCATGGTGGCGCTTGGCGACGCCGACGCGATGGTGACCGGCGTCACCCGCAATTTCTCGGTCGCGCTCGAAGATGTGCGCCGCTGCATCGATGCGAAGCCCGGCCATCGTGTCATGGGAATTTCATTGGTGCTGGCGCGCGGCCGCACTGTACTGGTGGCCGACACCGCGGTGACTGAAATGCCGACGTCCGGCGATCTTGCCGAAATCGCGGTCGAAGCGGCGCGGGTGGCTCGCTCGCTCGGTTATCTGCCACGCGTCGCACTGCTCGCGTTTTCGACCTTTGGCCATCCGGAAGGCGAGCGTTCCGAACGTGTGCAGGAGGCGGTGCGGGTTCTCGATCGCCAGCACGTCGATTTCGAATATGACGGCGACATGGCTGCCGACGTGGCGCTGAACATGGAGCTGCGCGAAGCCTATCCGTTCTGCCGCCTGTCAGGTCCGGCCAATGTACTGATCATGCCGGCGTACCACTCCGCGTCGATCTCGACCAAGATGCTGATGGAGCTCGGCGGCGCCAATGTCATCGGTCCAATGCTGGTTGGGCTCGATCGCTCGGTGCAGATCGTACCGCTGTCCGCGAACGACGCGCAGCTTGTCAACATGGCGGCGCTCGCCGCCTACAATGTCAGCGGCTGATTTAACGCAGCGCGCGGTCATCGATGCAAAAGCGCAAGCTCGGTGCGGTTGGCCCGGAGGTTTCCCTCGTCGGGCTCGGCGCCAATAACTTCGGCCGACGGATCGATTTCGCGTCGGCGCGCCCGGTAATCGATGCGGCGCTCGATCGCGGCATCACGCTGATCGACACTGCCGATGCCTACGGCAATGGCGGCGCCTCGGAGGATTTTCTCGGACGGGCGCTCGGGCCACGGCGTAAGGATGTCGTGCTGGCGACCAAATTCGGACTGCCATTGGACGGCGGTGGTGCGTCCGGCGGCGCGTCGCGGCGGTATATTGTGCAGGCAGTCGAAGCGAGTCTGCGGCGGCTGCGCACTGACTGGATCGACCTTTATCAGTTGCATCGGCCCGATCCGGCAACGCCGATCGAGGAAACGCTGCGTGCGCTCGACGATCTGGTGCGAACCGGCAAAGTGCGGTTCGTCGGCTGCTCCAATCTTTCGGCCGCGCAGCTCACCGAAGCCTTGGCCGTTTCACGGCAGCACAAACTCGCATCCTTCACAACCTGTCAGGACGAGTACAATCTGCTTTCGCGTTCGCTCGAAAAAGATCGTGTGCCGGTGATGCACGAGCACGGCCTGACGCTCTTGCCCTATGTTCCGCTCGCCAGCGGATTGCTCACCGGCAAATACAGGCACGATGCGCCGATGCCGCCGGACTCGCGGTTGGCCAAAAGCGCCCGCCATATCGGCAGGGTAATCAGCGAGCGTAACTGGCGTCTGGTCGAGGGTCTTCGCGCATTCGCTACAGCGCGCGGCCACACGCTCCTTGAACTGGCGATGAGCTGGCTCGCTAGCCGGCCGTTTGTCTCGAGCATCATCGCCGGCGCGACCAAGCCGGAACAGGTCGAAGCCAACGTCGCCGCCGTGGGCTGGGAACTGTCGCAAGCCGATCTGGCCGAGATCGGCCGCATAACTCTTTGATCCGACGCCGCGAAATCGCAGCTTGCGATTCACGGTGCCGAAACCTCTGTCGTTTAGCGTTGCCGGCCATGCAGCATTTCACATCGCCGCTCGCTCTCGAAATTTCCGACTTGGTGAAACGCTTCGATCGCCCCGCGGTGGACGGTCTCGAACTTCGCGTGCGCGCGGGCGAATTTTACGCGCTGCTCGGTCCGAACGGCGCTGGCAAGACCACGACGCTCCGGATGATCGCCGGCTTGCTGCGGCCCGATGCCGGCAGCATCCACGTTTGCGGGATTGACGCGCTCGCAGATCCGGTTGCGGCAAAGCAGGTCATGGCGTGGATTTCCGACGAGCCGATGATCTACGACAAGCTTACGCCGCGCGAATATCTCGAATTCGTCGCCGGCCTATGGGGCGTCGATCCCGCGCTGGCCGAGACGCGCACACAAGATCTTCTCGCCTGGCTCGAACTTGCACCGCACGCCAACGAGCGCTGCGAGGGTTTTTCCAAGGGTATGCGGCAGAAGGTGGCGCTCGCCGGCGCGCTGATCCACGAGCCGCGGCTGATCATCCTCGACGAGCCGCTCACCGGGCTCGACGCCGGCTCGGCGCGGCAGGTCAAAAGCGTGCTGCGCGAGCGCGTGCGCGCCGGCGGCACCGTGATTATGACGACGCACATTCTCGAAGTTGCCGAGCGCATGGCCGACCGCATCGGCGTCATCGCGCACGGCAAACTCATCGCCGAAGGCACGCTGGATGAACTCCGGCATAAAGTCGGGAGCGGCGGCGACGCCGGCGCGAGCCTCGAAGATACTTTCCTTGCGCTCGTTGCCGCGCCCTCAGCGCCTGCCGAAGCGGCATGATCGCGGAGCCGGGAACCGCTGTCTGGTTTGCGCGCCACGAATCGCGCCTAGCCTGGCGCGACTGGATCGGCATGATGACCGGCTGCCGGCGCGAACGGCTGCCGCGCGCGGCCATCGCCATCGCAGGCTTTACCGTTTTTCTACACTACATCGCGTATTGGACGGTCGGCCCATACGCCGACGCCGCGCCCGACAAGTCGACTTTCATCGCCATCACCGCCAGTGCGTTGCTGTCGTGGCTCTTGATGATTTCGCAGGCGATGGAATCGGTCACGCGCGCGTTCTATTCGCGTTCCGATCTCGATCTTATTCTGGCTTCGCCGGCGGCTGCGGAAAAAGTCTTCGCCGTGCGCATCGCCACAGTCGCGTTCGCGATGGCGATGATGGCCCTGCCGCTCGCCGCGCCGTTCATCAACGTGCTGATCGCGCTCGGCGGCTGGCATTGGGCCGGCGCCTATGGATTGATTATCGCCATGGGCGCGGCCTCGACCGCGCTCGCCGTCGGACTCACGGTAACGCTGTTCCGTTTGATCGGCGCCAAACGCACACGGCTTGTGGCGCAAGTCGTTGCCGCAGTGATTGGCGCGGCCTTCGTCATCGGGCTGCAAATCGCGGCGATCGTGTCCTACGGGACGATTTCACGGGTTTCGGTGTTGCAGTCAAAAGCCTTGTTTGCGCAGCTGCCCGACGCCGGCAGCTTGGTGTGGTTGCCCGCGCGCGCCGCGCTCGGCGACGTCACCGCCTTGATAGTGGTTCTTGCTCTGAGCCTCGCGCTGCTTGTGTTAGCCATCGTGCTCGTCGCGCCGCGTTTTGGCGAATATTCGGTCACTGCCGCCGGTGTCGGTGCCGCGTCCGTCACCCAGACGCGGCGATCGGCGGCGCTCCGCCCGGCCTCGCCGCGCGGTTCCTTGCGGCGCAAGGAATGGACGCTGCTGCGCCGCGATCCGTGGCTCGTCTCGCAGACGCTGATGCAGATGCTCTATCTCATCCCGCCGGCGGTCATGCTCTGGCGCAGTTTCGATAACGGCAATGGCGCGTACCAGCTTCTGGTGCCGGTACTGGTGATGGCGGCGGGGCAGCTTTCCGGCGGTCTCGCCTGGCTCGCAATCTCCGGCGAGGATGCGCCCGATCTCGTTGCCTCCGCGCCGGTGCCGCCGCGCTATATCGTGCGCGCCAAGATCGAGGCCGTACTTGGCGTCATTATCGTGATCTTCACGCCGCTGGTTGGCGTGCTTGCCATCGTCTCGCCGTGGCATGCGCTGGTCACCGGCATCGGCATTGTCGTTTCCGCCATCGCAGCGACCTCGATCCAGCTCTGGTTCCGTAGCCAGGCCAAACGCAGCCAGTTCCGCCGCCGCCAGGTGTCGTCGCGCATCGCTACTTTTGCGGAGGCGTTTTCGTCGATCGGCTGGGCCGCGACCGCGGCTGTCGCTGCCGCGAGTGTCGTGCTCGCCGTTGCGCCCGCAGTGCTCGCGCTGCTTGTGGTGACCGGCGCCTGGTTCATGAGCCCACGGCACGCCTGACCGTCGCCCGCACACCTCGACGCGGCGAACCCTCCTGTGATTAGCTCCGCCTTCTGCGGAGCCAAGAATGAAGAACAAGCCGGGTTGGGAGTGGCCGAACGGAAAGCGCATCGCCGTCGTATTCAATGTCTGTCTCGAAGCGTGGTCGGACGGCAAGGCGCCGGGCATCAGTCCGATGGGCAATCCGCTACCGGCGGGCGTGCTCGATACGATGGCGATTTCCTGGGCGGCCTATGGCGTCGAGGTCGGTATTCACCGGCTGATGGATGGCCTCGAGCGTCACGGCGCCAAATCGAGCATCATGGTCAATGCTGTCGTTGCCGAACGTGCGCCGGATACGGTGAAAGCGATCGCCGACCGCGGCCATGAAGTGCTGTCGCACTCCTACGCCATGGATGTGATCCCGGCGCTTTTGTCAGACGAGGACGAGCGTAAGAATATCGAGCGCTGTACGGCGCTTCTGGAAAAGACATCCGGGAAAAAAGTTGTCGGCTGGCTGTCGCCGCGCGGCACATCGAAACCGACAACGCCGAAAATGTTGGCTGAAGCTGGCTATCGTTGGTACGGCGATGTCTTCAACGTCGATCTTCCCTATGTCGTCAATCATGGCAACAAGAGAATTGTTGCCATTCCGCTGTCCTACGACGTCAACGACATGCCGTCGATGAAATACGGCCATCCGCCGCGGATGATGCTGGAGTCATTCAATGAGGTTATCGGCATCGCTCGCGCCCGCGATGACGAACTTCGCATCATCGACGTGACCAGCCATGCGCATATTTTCGGCCACCATCGCGGCGCGCATTTTTACGAGCGGATTGTCGAGGCTGCGACATCGTCGCCGGACATCTGGGTCGGCACGCGGGCGGAAATCGCCGATCATGTGCTAAACATGACGGCTGCATAAGAATGAAAAAAATCGCCGAGGAAAACGTCCTGTGATTCCGTTCGACATGGTGGAACCGTCATCGCTGAAGGAAGCGGTGGCGCTGCTCGACCCCGACGATCCGACCATTCGTCCGGTCGCCGGCGGCACCGCGCTGATGCTGATGATGAAGGCCGGCGTGTTCCAGCCGAGCAAGCTCGTCTCCTTGCAGCGCATCGAGCCGGATTATGCGCGCATCGCCGTCACGAGCGGCGGCGAGTTGCGTATCGGCGCCATGACGACGTTAAGCGAACTGGAGCAGGACACCAATGTCGCCACGCGGCTGCCCATGCTCAAGCGGGCGCTGCGCACGCTGTCCAACCCGCGCGTGCGTAACGTCGCGCGTGTCGGCGGCGCGCTGGCGCACGGCGATCCGCATATGGATCTGCCGCCGGTTCTGACCGCGCTTGGCGCCCGCGTCGCGATCGGCGGGCCGAAGGGCAATCGCGAACTGCCGCTCGAAAAACTTTATGCCGGCTACTACGAGACCGTGCTGGACAAGAACGAACTGATTACCTCGGTGACTGTACCGGCACTCAATGCGCGCAAGGCCGCTTACATGAAAGTCACCTTGCGCTCGGCCGATGACTGGCCTGCGCTCGGCGTTGCGGTCACGTTCGACCTCAAAGATGGTGTCGTGCGCGATCCAGTCGTCGTCGTAAGCGCCGCGACGGAGAAAGTCACGCGTATGGCCGGCGCCGAGAAAGTGTTGCACGGCGCGGCGCCGGAGGATGCGGTGCTCGCGCGCGCCGGCGAAGCCGCCGCGGCGGAAGCATCGATCCTCAGCGACGCGCACGGCTCCGCGCCCTATAAACGCGAATTGCTGCGGGTCTATCTGCGCCGCGCGGTGCGGCAGGCGGTGGCGGCATGAACCAGGTCGGCCGCGAGATTCCTCGCCTCGAAGTCCGCGCCAAGGTCACGGGACGCGCCGACTATACACATAATCTGCGCGTTCCCGGCATGCTCTACGGCAAGGTGTTCCGCTCGACGGTGCCGCATGGCCGCATAAAGAGCATCGATACGCAGGCGGCGAAGGAATTGCCCGGCGTCTATCGTGTCGTTACCGGCGAAGATATCCGCAAGCTTATTCCCGAACCCTATTACGGCCCGGCATTTCACGATCAGCCGATCCTCGCGCTCGACAAGGTGCGTTATGTCGGCGAGCCGGTCGCCGCGGTTCTCGCCAGCGATCCGCATGTTGCCGAACAGGCGGTGCAGCTGATCTCAGCGGAATACGAGGAAATGCCGGCGGTGTACGACGAGATCGAGGCGATGGAGCCCGAGGTTCTTGTCCACGAAGTTCTAAAGCCCGCCGGAACGTTCGCCGACCTCAAACATATTCAGGGCCGCAAGGGCACCAATGTCGCGCTCGATTATCATTTGCGCCGTGGCGATGCCGACAAGGCGATGGCCGGCGCAGACCACGTGTTCGAGCACACGTTCAAGACCCAGCAATGCCTGCACCTGCCGTTTGAAACTTTTGTCGCTATCGCCGAGCCGGACGACGACCGGCTGACCATCCACACCTCGAACCAGACGCCGTCTTTCGTGCGTATCGAGATCGCGCGGCTGTTCGGCTGGCCGGAAAACCGCGTGCGGGTGAGGATTCCGTATCTCGGCGGCGGCTTCGGCGCCAAGGTTTACGTCAAGCTCGAAGCTTTGGTCGCCGCGCTGGCGATGCTGGTGCGGCGTCCGGTCAAGATCGTGCTGACGATGGAAGAACAGTTCTACATGATCACCAAGCACCCGACGACGTTCCGCATCAAAAGCGGCGTCGATAAAAACGGGCGCGTGGTGGCGCGGACCTGCCAGGTCTATTGGAACGGTGGCGCTTATGCCGATATCGGCCCGCGCGTGACGCAGAAATCCGGCTTCACCGCGGCGGGGCCCTACGACATCGACAATATCACCATCGGTTCCTACGCGCTTTACACCAACCGCACGCCAGCCGGCGCGTTGCGCGGCTTTGGCGTGCCGCAGCTCGTCTGGGCCTACGAGAGCCACACCGATCTGATCGCGCGCGAACTCGGCATCGATCCGGTCGAATTCCGCCGCAAGAATTTGCTGCGCGATGGTCGTCCGCAGGCGAGTGGCACGGTGTTGCAGGACGCCGCGATTGCCGAAGTGCTCGACGCGCTTGCCGCGCGCATGGAATGGAACAAGCCGTTCGACCGCGGCTCCGGCACGGTGCGCCGAGGCCGCGGTATCGCCATCGGCTTCAAGGCGTCGATCTCACCGACCACGTCGGTTGCGATCGTCAATGTCTCCGCCGACGGAAGCGTTTATCTGTACAAGAGCACGGTCGATATGGGGCAGGGCTCGGATACGGCCTTCGCCCAGATCGTCGCCGAAGTGCTCGACGTGAAAGCCGAGAGCGTGCGCGTGGTCGCACCGGATACCGACGTGACGCCTTACGACATGGGCACCCTCGGCTCGCGCTCGCTCTATCACATGGGCAATGCGGTGCGGCTCGCTGCCGAGGACGCGCGCGCCAAATTGCGCGCGCTCGCCACCGAAGCCGGATTGCCCGAAGGCACAAATTATCCACCGCTGGAAATCTTCAAGAAGCGCTTCGGCATGCAGGCCGGCAACGTCGTCGGCACTGCGAGCTTCGTGCCGAGTTACAAATCGCCGGATCCGCAAACCGGACTGTCCGACAATGTTACGCCGTTCTGGATGGTCGGCGGCGCCGGCGCCGAGGTCGAGGTCGATACCGAAACCGGGCATGTGCGCATCCTGCGGCTGATCAACGCTGCCGATTGCGGCAAACCGATCAATCCGGCGGTCGCGCGCACGCAGTTGTCCGGTGCCTCCATTATGCAACTCGGTTTCACGCTCTCCGAAGCCATGCATCTCGACGGTGGGCAGGTCACCAATGCCTCGCTCGCCGACTACAAAATTCCCGGCATCGGCGACATTCCACCGATGGAGAACGAACTGGTCGCCGCCGAGCAGCATTCCGGCCCGTTCGGCGCCAAGGGGCTTGGCGAGTCCGGCACGTTCGGTGTGTCACCGGCGATTGCGAACGCGATCCACGACGCCGTCGGTGTGCGCATCACCGAATTGCCGATCACCGCGGAAGCCGTGTTGCGCGCGCTGCGCGCCAAAGTCGGCCGACCGCTTGAGGACGAATGATGAGCGCGCGCACGATCAACTTCACGCTCAACGGCGAGGCGGTCTCGGCGACAATCGAGCCGCACCGCAATCTCGTCGAACTGTTGCAGCGGTTCGATCTGTTCGGCGCGCGTGAAAGCTGCGGCCAGGGTCTGTGCGGCTGTTGCACCGTCCTCGTTGACGGCAAGGCAGTCTCCGGCTGCCTTTATTTTGCGGTCTGGGCGGATGGCAAGAGCATCACAACGGTCGAGCATCTCGATGCCGACGGCTCTCTGTCCAATGTGCAACAGGCTTTCATCGCCGCCGGCGCTTTTCAATGCGGCTTCTGCACGCCGGGCTTCGTGATGATGACGCATCAATTGCTCAAGGCGCATCCCGATCCGAGCGATGACGACATTCGCCATTATCTCAACGGCAATCTCTGCCGTTGCGCTGCCTATCCGGAAATCATCGATGCCGTAAAACGTGCTGCGAAAGCCGCGACGTAAATAGACCAAGCCGGGGGAAACGATGACTGTAAAGCTTCGCCGTCGACGGTTTTTGCAACTTGCAGCGGGAGGTGCGGCGCTCTTGCCGTGGATACGGACCGCATCCGCACTCGATTACCCGACGCGGCCGGTGCGCCTGATCCTGGGCTTTCCGCCCGGTTCCGCGACTGACATCGTCGCGCGTGTCATCGCGCAACCGTTGTCGGTGCAACTGGGACAGCAGGTCGTCGTCGACAACCGGCCCGGCGCGGGCAGCAATATCGGCACCGAAGCGGTGGTTCGGTCGGCGCCCGACGGTTACACGATTCTCGCGGCGACCGTGACTAACGCCGTCAACGCCACACTCTACAAGGACCTGACGTTCGATTTCGTCCGCGATATCGCGCCGGTCGCCGGTACGTTCCGGTCGCCCGAAGTCCTGGTGGTGACGCAGTCGCTTCCACCCAAAACGCTTGCCGAGTTCATTGCCTACGCCAAGGCCAATCCAGGCAAGATCAATTACGCCTCGTTCGGTT
>Ga0335078_10012862_pt1 | contig 12397 bp, 7 predicted proteins | sample Lox_Sample_32_FD_206711 | JGI IMG/M metagenome (GOLD analysis project Ga0335078, IMG submission 206711) | Soil microbial communities from Loxahatchee National Wildlife Refuge, Florida, United States - Lox_Sample_3.2 | ecosystem: Environmental > Terrestrial > Soil > Wetlands | place: USA: Florida... | reverse complement strand
CCGCGTCGCCGAGCTCGTTAAACGGGCCGTAGACTACGAAGTCTTCGCCATCCTGCTCCTGAATGAAAAGGCGCAAGATCTCAGCGTCCATTTCAACATTGGACACCCCGCCGAGACCGTGCGGACACTGCGCATCAAGGTGGGCGAAGGAATCGTGGGCCGGGCTGCCGCCACTCGCCGTTCGGTGATGGTGAACGACGTGCGACACGACCCGGCGTACATCCCATCGCTGCCGGCCATTCGATCGGAGCTGGCCGTGCCGCTTATCGTCAAAGGGAAAGTGGCGGGTGTGATGGACCTGGAAGCGCCCTGGGTGGACTTTTTCACCGAGCGTCACAAAAGCTTGCTGGAGTTGCTGGCCGGGCGCATCGCAACGGCCCTTGACAACGCGAGGCTCTACCGGCGCTCTGTCCGCCAGGCGCGCACCCTGCACTTACTCAATGAAATCAGCCGCGACTTGAGTTCGGTGCTGGTGCTGAACGAGCTGCTGCGCAAGATCGGGCAGCTTACGAAACGCCTGATCAATTATCAGCGCTTCGGCATCCTGCTGGCCGACGACCGCACGCGGACTTACCACACCGTGATCTCGGTAAAGGAAGATGAGCGAATCCCGGAAAAGTCCTCGGTGCCATTTGGCCAGGGCATCGTAGGCGCCGCGGGAGGCAGCCGCCAGACCGTGGTGGTGCCCGACGTTCACAAGGACGCCCGTTACATCGCGAGCAACCCCGAGACGCGGTCGGAAATGGCCGTGCCGCTCATCTACCGCAATCGGGTAATCGGCGTGGTAGACATCGAGAGTCCGCGTCTCGGCTACTTCAGCGAGGAACATGCGCGCATCTTTTCCACGCTAGCCCCGCAGATTGCGGTGGCCATCGAGAACGCGCGGCTTTACGAGCGCGTGGTGCGCAGTGAAGCTTTGCTGGAGCGCGATCTGGAGCGCGCCCGTGAGATTCAGCTCCACCTGATGCCGGGGCCGTCGCCCAGCATTCCGGGACTGGAAGTCCTCGCTCGTTTTCAGCCCGCGCGCGAGCTGGGGGGCGATCTCTATGATTTTCTCAATTACGGCAAGGACCGCCATGTGCTGGTGATCGGCGACGTCAGCGGCAAGGGCTCGCCGGCTGCGCTTTATGGGGCCATGGTGAGCGGCATCCTGCGCAGCCTCGCTTCCCGCCACCTGGATCCACCGGAGATGCTGCGGCGGTTGAACCAGATGCTGCTGGAGCGCAAGATCGATGGGCACTTCATCACCTTGACTTTCGCCGTCTGGGACGTCAAGACCCGGCGGCTGACCCTCGCCAACTCCGGAATGCCTTTGCCCGTCCTGGTGCGGCGGGGACGGAGCCACTCCATCCGGGCGGAGGGCGTGCCCCTGGGACTGCTCGAGAACACCGATTATCAGGAAACATCCCTCCAGTTGGAAAAGGGAGACTTTCTGGCCATGTTCTCCGACGGCTTGGTGGAGGCCGCAAGCTCAGAAGTTGAGTTTGGGATGCGGCGGCTGGAGCACCTCTTCAGCCGGAACGCCCGGCGGCCGCTTGCTCAGGTAATGGATCGCATCTTTACGGAAATCGAGCAGTTTGAGCGCGGCCAGCCGCCGCGCGACGATCAAACCCTGATGCTGATCCGGGCGCTGTAGGGATCCCTAGAGCGCCCGAGGGCTTCGAGCATTCTCATCCGCAGGGTTTGCCCCAAGGTTCACCACCTCTGTGGAAAACTCGCCTGACACGGGATGTGTACCAGTGTGCGGCCACCAAATTCTTGGGTGGAATTCCCGGCGGTCAAGGTGTCTACGATGGCCGAATTGAAGATTGTTCTCAGACTCGGCGCTCATAAGCGCTTACCGCCGATCTGCTCACGCCTTAGGCGCTGCCACAGGTCCCACCGTCGAAGGCGCGACGGGAACTACAGGAGGAGGAAGGACGCGAGCCTTGACCTCCGACTGGAAGGCGCACTCCTTGTGATGCCCGTCGCAAAACGGCTTATCGGCGGACTGTCCGCAACGGCAGAGGCTGATCGCTGTGCGGCCGGCCAGGTCAAAGATGTTGCCCTCGGCGTCGCAGATGATGAATTCGCCTGGCGCGCCCTCGATACGTACCGGGCCGTGATTTCGAATGATAATCTTGGTCAATTCAACCTCCTCGCAGAAAATTGCAGCTTGAAGCTTGTCAGCTTCGTCCCCGTCATCTCGGAGTCGCACAGCCACGCCTGGCGGTGCTCTTTCTTGCCTTGAATTCTCTTCCGCACAGCCAAGAGCGGCTGTGCTACCTGCTAGGGCTTGAGGGCCGCCAAAAAGACGATGGCCAGAAACAGTAAGGCGACCACTGCGTGTGTCAGCTTGACTCGGCTTGCCGGAATCTCGCTCCCACGCCTCACGAGCCTGGCCACACTCGCCGTCAGGAACAGATCCACCGCGATCAGGATTACCACGAATCCAAGCTTGACGTGAAGCCAGCCCCGCTGCAAGTCCCCCGGGTTGGCCCCTAGCAACGTGATGCCGGCAAGCACGGTAACGGCTGCGCCCGGGTGGGCCATCGCCTTAAGGAGTTTGCGCGCCAAGCGCGCCAAGGCCGCATGGGCCTCGGGCGAGGGCTCGCGCCGGATGCCGGCCAGCATCTGGCCGGCCGCGAGCAATCCGCCTACCCAGAACACGATGCCGATGATGTGGGCGAAGAGCGCCCAATTCGAGACAGAACTCATGCTGATGAACCGTCCGAGCTATAGTCAATCCGCCGTCGGACAATCCCACTATATCGCGGACGCCAGAGGCGGCGTCAAACCGGCCGACGGCTCCGGCTACGTAGGGCCGGGGCTCGCCCCGGCCGGAGGCCGACCCCAAAGGGTCGGCTAACATTGGCACCCGCACCTTAACACCTGAGATGAAACCTGGCACCTGGCACCTGAGAAAAATGAGAATTTTGCAGCGAGGGGCAAGGGAAATATGAAGGATGCATTCGGAATGATGAAAAGTCGTCAGCGGTCCTCAGTCGGAGCTTCTGACTTCTGGCTTCTGACTCCAGATGTTGACAAGCCGCGAGGCATCCTCAACAATGGCAGTTGACCCCTGGTGCCCTGGGCGCCCGGCCAGACTTGTCCCGCCCGGAGCACGCGATCCCATTCGGGCGACCCCATGAGGAACAGAAATGCGTTGGAGCCAAGCCTTTATCCCTACTCTGCGCGAAGTGCCGGCCGAAGCCGAAGCGCCCAGCCATCGCTTGCTGCTGCGCGCGGGCTATATCCGCCAGGTGTCGGCCGGAATCTACGCCCACCTGATGCTGGCGCGCCGGTCGTTGCTGAAGATCATGCAGATCATTCGCGAGGAAATGGACGCCATCGGAGCGCAGGAATTTCATCTGCCGGCAATTAATCCCGCCGAGTTGTGGCGCGAAAGCGGACGCTGGGACGCGGTTGACGTTATCTTCAAGTTCAAGGATCGCGCCCAGCACGACCTGTGCCTGGGCATCACCCACGAAGAGGAGATGACCAACATCGCCCGCGGCGAGTTACGATCCTACAAGCAACTGCCGCAGATTTGGTATCAAATCCAGGAGAAGTTTCGCGACGAGCCTCGCCCCAAGTCAGGTCTGCTTCGCTTGAGGGAATTTTTCATGAAGGACTCGTATTCCTTCGATCTGGACGAGGCCGGCCTCGACGTCAGCTACGAGAAGCACGTGCAGGCGTATCGCCGCATCTGCGACCGCTGCGGCGTGCGCACGATTTACGCAGAAGCCTATTCAGGAATGATGGGCGGATCGGTGTCCGGCGAGTTCACCGCGCCCACCGACTCCGGAGAGGATTTTATTGCCGTCTCCACTTGCGGTTACGCCGCCAATCTGGAGAAGGCGATCTCAGGCGTGACATCCGCCGAGGACCCGGCAGACAACCGGGAACCCGAAGCTTTTCCGACGCCCGGTTTGAAAACCATCGACGATTTAGTGCGATTCACCGGTGAAAGCGCGGCGCGGATGATCAAGACGCTGGTGTACGCGGCCGAGAGTCAGCCGGTGGTCGTGCTCCTGCGAGGCGATCACACGCTTAGCGAAATCAAGCTTTCCACGGCGCTCGGGACCAGGGTATTTCGCCCCGCCACGCCCGAAGAAGCGTTGAAGCTGCACGGCGCCAACTTGGGCTCGCTCGGGCCCGTGGGTCTTACCGGCGTTCGCATCCTGGCGGACAAGGCGCTCGAAGGCCGGCGCGATCTGACGGCCGGCGCCAATCGCGACGACACTCACCTTCGCCACGTGACCCCCGGCCGCGATTTCAAAGCTGAGTATCACGATTTGCGCCTGGCCGAGGCGGGCGACCCCTGCGTGCGCTGCGGACAGCCGCTGGAAGTGATCAAGGCGGTGGAACTCGGCCATGTATTCAAGCTGGGCCGGCGCTACTCCGAAGCCATGCACGCTACGGTCCTCGATGCCAACGGTAAGGAAGTTTTACTGGTGATGGGCTCTTACGGCCTCGGGGTGGAGCGCGTGCTGACGGCGGCCGCGGAACAAAACCACGATAAGGATGGCATGTTCTTGCCCAAGTCCATCGCGCCCTTCCAGGTCATCCTGACCGCCGCCAATATGGATGACGCCAGGTTGCGCGCCGCCGCGGAAGAACTGTATGCAGAAATGAAAAAACAATCGATCGACGTTCTGTTTGACGACCGCGACGAGCGCCCGGGCGTCAAATTTAAGGACGCTGATTTGATCGGGGTCCCTTTCCGGCTGACACTGGGACGGCGCACCTTCGAGCAGGGCCGGGCCGAAATTCTGGTGCGGCCGACGAGGCAGATGCAGGATGTCAAGCTGACGGAGGCGGTGGGGGTGCTGAAGGAGAAGCTCGGATCACCTGATATCGGATGCGGTAGGGGCAATTCATGAATTGCCGCTGCGGATCACGACTGAGATCTGGTGCGGAGGTGAACACGGTGGTTCATGTTGAATCGAGAGGGACGGATAGCATCGCTCAAGCCTCTTCTCTTCCTGCTATTTTGGGGAGGGTTGGTGTTCGCCGGGACCAGGGCTTTCCCCGCATACTCCGGCAGTTCCAAGCTCGCTGACTACCTCCGCGAGCTTGCCCTGCGCGCAAGCATGCAGAAGACCCCGGCCGCGGAGGTCAAGGCGGAGATTGTGAATTACGCCCGAAGTCTCGGCCTTCCGGTTGCGGATGACGAAGTCCACGTCACCCGGGCTGAAGATACCATCCAGATCGACCTCGATTACACCGTGCCCGTGAATCTTGGAATCTTCACCTGGAAGCTTCACTTCACGCCTTCGGTCGAGAGCCGGGCGTATAATTAGAGGGTGTTGCGAGTCGAGATGCCCATATGGTTCTTTCTTCCGGTCTGCGTTCGTAGGTCCGGCCCTTGGCCGGGGCAAGCCCCGGCCCTACATTCGAAAGGCCAAGGACGAAACCCTTGGTTTCCCGGGTTGATCAGCAAAGACCATGCTTACAAACGCGCCAATTCGTGAACGGCTGGGGCACGCGGTGAAGGTGATTTCCCGCTTCATCGTGCGCCGGCAGAACCTCCTCATCGCCGCCGGAATTTTCTGCTTCATCCTTGCTTCGTCGTTGTTCATTTGTTTCTACATTCGCTTCTCCAACGAGATCGACGCGCGTCTCAGCGGTCAGGTGTTTAATAGGGCCTCGGTGGTGTTTTCCGCTCCCATTCCCATTAACGTGGGCGAGGAATTGACCCGCGACGAGACAGCGCAACGCCTGCGGCGCGCGCTCTACGCCGAGGGCGATAGCGGGTCGAAGGTGGGCACCTATGCGCTGGAGGGCGATGAGATCAAGATTCGGCCGGGCGTGCGGTCTTTCTTCGCGGGCCCTCCGGTGACGGAGGGATCGGCAACCGTCGGATTCAAGGACGGCCGCATCGCTTACATCAACACTGGCGCAGATCAAGGTGCGGTCGACCACTACTTTCTGGAACCGGAGCCGATCACGACGCTATTCGACCAGAGCCGCACGAAGCGGCGCCTGGTCCGCTACCAGGACTTGCCTCCCGTGCTGGTGAACGCCGTGTTGGCTGCCGAAGACCGGCGCTTCACATCGCATCACGGTGTGAACTTTTACCGCATGGTTGACGCGGCCATCAAAGACATCCGGTCCGACGAGCGTTTGCAAGGCGGAAGCACGCTCACCATGCAACTCGCGCGTAATTTCTTTCTGACGCCGCAGCGTACGGTGCGGCGCAAGCTGGAAGAGATGTTTCTGGCCATGGTGCTGGAGCAGCGGCTCAGTAAAGAGCAGATCTTCGAGCTATACGCGAACGAAGTCTACTTGGGCCAACGCGGCAGCTTTTCCATCGATGGTTTCGCCGCCGCTTCGGTCGCCTATTTCAACAAGGAGGTTAAGAATCTCACGCTGTCCGAGGCGGCCCTGCTGGCCGGGCTGATTCGCGGGCCGAATCTCTATTCACCCTACCGGCACCCGCACCAGGCGCTGCGCGTCCGCAACTACGTCCTGCAGGAAATGGCCTCCGACGGATTCGCCAGTTCGGCCCAGGTGGCCGCCGCCGTGGAGCAGCCGCTCGGCATCGCGCCTCAAAACATCGAGGGCACTCAGGCTCCCTTTTTCGTGGACATGGTGAAGGACCAGCTGCTCGCTCAATTCTCCGAGCACGACTTGATCTCCCAAAGCTATCGCGTCTATACCACCCTCGACCCCGATTTGCAGGGTGCGGCGTCGGGCGCGGTGCGGTCCGGCATGCTGGAAGTGGACCGCGTCCTGGACGGCCGCCGAAGCAAAAATACACATCCACGCGATCCTAATCAGCCGCAGGTTGCGCTGGTTGTGCTCGATCCCCACACGGGTGAAGTTCGAGCGCTGGTGGGCGGACGCGATTACGCCGTCAGCCAGCTCAACCACGCCATGGCCAGCCGGCAGCCGGGGTCCTCCTTCAAGCCGTTCGTTTACGCCGCCGCTCTGAGCACGGCCGTGGACGGGAGCCGGCCACAGGTGACGCCGGCCACGATTCTGACCGACGAGCCCACCAGTTTCGAGTATGACGACAAGGTTTACGAGCCGAGAAACTACAAAGAGGAATACCACGGCCCGGTCACCTTGCGCGAGGCGCTGGCCTACTCGCTCAACTGCGCCACGGTGAGCCTGGCGCAGATGGTCGGGTATGACAAAGTGCGGAAGGTGGCGACCGATGCGGGAATCAACGACGGCCTGGAGGCAACTCCTGCCCTGGCCCTCGGATCGTACGACGCCTCGCCCATGGAGATTGCGGGCGCTTACACGATCTTCTCCAACGGGGGTGAATACGTCGGCCCCAGGCTGATTACGGTGGTGCGGGATGATTCGGGAAGCCGCAATCTCTTCCAACCTCAGGAAACCCGGCGGCAGGTGCTCGATCCGCGCGTAGCCTACCAGATGATCAGCTTGATGGGCAGCGTCCTCGACCATGGCACGGGCGCCGGCGTTCGCAGCCGGGGCTTCACCAAGCCCGCTGCCGGCAAGACCGGTACCTCGCACGACGGCTGGTTCGCGGGCTTTACCACAAACCTGCTGGCGGTCGTCTGGGTGGGATACGATGACAACCGCGATATCGGTCTCTCCGGGGCCGCTTCGGCGCTGCCGGTGTGGACCGATTTCATGAAGGCGGCCACGTCTCTGCCCGATTACAGGGACGCTGGCGATTTCACAGAGCCTCCGGGCCTGGTCACGGCGTCCATCCAGTTGCCCACACTCCCCGGCGACCCGGTTCCCCTCGCGGCCTCCTCGGAAGAGCTTTTTATCCAAGGAACCGAGCCTCACCCCGCCGTTGCCGTTTTGAGCGGCGCCAAGGGTTTCTTCAGTCGCCTTCTTCATTTGTCCGAACCGGTCGCTGCTGGCGCCAAGCCGTCCCCCCCGTCGCAGCCTGCGGCCCCGTTGGTTGCAAGCCCTCTGAGACCCGCTGAAAATGCGGGCTCGGAGCCCGCCGCTGCGCCTGCCCAGCCCGGCCGGGAGAAAAAGAAACCCAACGCTGTAAAGAGATTTTTCTCACTTTTCAAGCACCACGAACAGCCGCCGGAAACGCCCCAGCCGCCGGAGAAAAATCAGGACGGTTCCAACAATCAGGAGTAGGATATAAAAGGAGCAGGGTGCGCGCCGGACGCTCCGCTCCAAGGACGGTAAGAGTTAAGGTCCTCAGGGGGTGCACGATGGAATTGACCCACGAACTGGCGTCGGTTCTGTGTTTCTTCTCTTTGCTGGGCTCGGCTGGTATCGGAGGCGCAGGAGCCAGGCCTCAGACCGAATCCCTACCTCAGCCGGCAGCATCTCAGGCGCAGGAACCCGCGAAAATCACCTTGCAGCAACGCGCCGACATTTTCATGGCTCGCAAGGACTATAGCGACGCCGTGGACTTCTACTCGCGCGCCCTGCGGCAGGAGGCGTCCCAGCGCACCGACGCCGCCGTGTTGTGGAATAAGCTGGGCATTGCGTATCAGCAGCAGAATTACTACGCGGCGGCACGCAAGGCTTATGAGAAGGCTCTTCACTTCAATCAGAGTTCGGCCGAGGCCTGGAACAACCTGGGCACCACCTATTTCTTTGCGGGCAAGTACAAGAAGTCGGTCAAGTACTATCAGCACGCCATCGCGCTCGATCCCAACTCGCCCAGTTTCCACGTTAACCTCGGAACCTCGTACACGCACGTCAAGAAATACCCCCAAGCGGTAGAGGAGTATCGAGTGGCACTCACGCTCGATCCCACGATCCTGACGGAGCACGGCGCCAACGGCACCGTCATGGAGCCACGCTTGGTGGATGCCGAATACTTCTTTTACTTGGCCAAGGTCTTTGCATCCCTCGGAAGGGCGCCGGAAGCTGTGCGATACCTTCGCCGCGCCTTCGAGGAAGGGTTTGACAACCTTAAACGGTTGGATCAGGACCCCGACTTTCTGAAGATCAGCAAGAACCCTGAGTACGCTGCGCTCCGCAAGAACCCGCCTGCCGCACTCAAGGAGTAGCGAAATTCGAAACTCGAAACTCGGTACTCGATCCTCGTGACCCGACTTCGAAACGTCCGGTTGAGGCCGCGGTCTTTGTCTGCGCTCCACACAGCGCGGCGCAGCGAGGCCACGAAAGCTGCCGGTTCCGCACGCGTGCGAACCAGAATGTCCAGAGCAGCATCCGGGCGCTGCAGAAAAGGCTCGAAGATCTGGGGCCGTGGCGTCTGCTGTCCCATATATTCGTCGACGTTGCCGACGACTCCGACGATCTCGCTCCATTTCGCGCCCCGACCGGCGTCGCTCGTTGTCGCGCCGGGGAGAGTGATACTGTTTGCATCTACTGGTGCACCCAACCAACACGAATTGAGTCATTGATTCAATGACTCAATCCCTGGAATCGCCCAATCACCCGATTCCTCACTCGTACCTCAGCGCCACCATCGGATCGACACGCGACGCCCGACGAGCAGGAACGTAGCACGCAACAAGAGCAACCACGGTGAGGAGCAGCGAAACGGCAAAGAAAGTGGCGGGGTCCGTGGGCTTGACGTCGTAAAGCCAGCCCGACATCAGGCGCGTGAGCGCAAATGACGCCATCAGTCCGATAGCAACTCCCGCGAGGGAAAGTCGCAGGCCTCGCTTGACAACCATCTTGAGCATATCGTCCCGCCCCGCCCCGAGAGCCATGCGGACGCCGATTTCGTGCGTTCGCTGGGAAACCGAATAGGAGACAAGCCCGTAAATGCCGACGACAGCCAGACCGAAGGCCAGCAGACTGAAGAAGCCAATCAGAAAAGCCGCCATTCGCGGCTGGGAAAGAGAGCCGCGGAAATGGCCGTCCAAGGTTCCAACATCGTACAGGGGCACTTGAGGATCGAGCGCGGAAACCGCGCGCCGCACGGCAGGCATCACGCTGGTCAGCTCGCCAGACGTGCGCACGACTAAGTAAACCTCGGCCGCTGCGGTTTGAAAGAGTGGCAGATACATGTAAGGCTGCGGACTTTCCCACAAGGTGTGATACTTGATGTCTGCGGCTACGCCGATAACCTCGCGAAACGATTTCTCCCCAGCGATCATCAGCTGTTTTCCAACCGGCTCCTGGCCGGGCCAAAATGCCTCCGCTAAAGTTCGGTTGACGATCACCACCCTTGGGCTCGTTTCATTGTCATTGGGGCTGAATGCCCGGCCTCGAAGAAGCGGGATGCGCAGTGTCTCGAAGAAGTCCGGCGAAACTGTGCTCGCCTGCACCTGGAATCCTTCCTTCAAGTTCCCACCTTCTTCTCCCTTGGGAACCACTCTCTTCACTTCTCGCAACACGCTCAGCGGCAAGCCTGAGGTAAGGCCGGCCGAGCTCACCCCGGGCAGTTGCCTCACTTCGTCGAGCAGGCGCCGGTAGAACCGAAGTTGCTCGGCCTCGGAATAATGGCGCGTGAAGCATTCGACCGCCGCCACCAGCACGTTGTGGGAATTGAAGCCCGGATCGGTGGTTTCAACCCGGTAAAGGTTTCGCAGCAAGAGCGCCGCGCCCATGGTGCAGATCAGCGTGAGCGCCACTTGCGACACAACCAAGACGTCCCGCAGCCGGCTGGCGTGTACCCCGATGGAGGCTTCGCGCCCGCCTTCCTTGAGCGCCTGGTTAGGACTTGTATTGGAGCACTCCATTGCCGGGACGAGACCAAAGAGCAGAACGGTGAGAACCGAGAGCGCCAGAGTGAAGCCGAGCACGCGGCCATCCAGTTGCGGATGAAACGCTATGTTGATCGTGAAGGGCAGACGGAAGCTGGGAAACCCCTGCATGATGAGCAGGGCAAGTCCAGCGCCGGCGACTGCCCCTCCGGCCGCCAAGAGGGCGTTCTCAGTGAGCAGTTGTTGCACCACTCGCACCCGGCTGGCTCCCAGAGCCAGCCGTATGGCGATTTCCTTGCGCCGCACTCCCGCCCGCGAGAGAAGCAGGTTCGCAACGTTGGAGCAGGCAATCAGCAAGACCAGCCCCACCGCGCCCATCAGCAGCCCCAGGAAGTTCACAATCTGTTTGCGCCAAGTCGGCCAAATGCGGGCCTGGGTGGCCGGAAGCAGGATCGCGGTACGATCCTCGTCGGTTGCCGGATAGGATGTTGCGAGCTCGCGTGCCGCGAGAGTCACGTCAGCCCGCGCCTCAGCAGGAGTAACACCCGGCGTGAGCCGTGCCATCACCAGGAGCCACCGAGCTTGGCGCGCCTGGAGGAGATCGATGCTCGACGGTAACACTTGAGGCTGCATCGAAAGCGGAAGCCAAATTCCGGCCTTCGTACCCCAATCCAAATTCACACCGCTGAAGCCTTTTGAGGCCACGCCAACCACAACGAAATCGCGGCCATTCAGCACCAGGGGCTTTCCGAGGGCGTGCGCGTCAGATCCCAACTGCCGCTGCCAAAACTCGTAACTCACCACCGCCGCAGGACCGGCGCCGCCGCCGGCATCAGCCGGCGAGAGAAATAGCCGGCCCATGAAGGGCTTCACGCCCAGCACCGTGAAGTAGTTCTCGGAAACGATCTCAATCCAGGGAAAATCCGCTTGGCCGGCGTGAGTCCAACTTACGCGAATGCGTGCGTACGCCATCACTCCTGAAAATGCATTCGTGTGGTCGCGGTAATACTCGTAATCGGGGTATGAGGTGGAGCTGTAGCCAGCGCGGTGCGGACCGCTGGTATACAAGGCCACCAGTTGCGTGGGGTCTTGGGCGGGAATCGGTTGAAGCAGGACGGATTCCACCAGACTGAAAATCGCCGTATTGGCGCCGATCCCGAGCCCAAGCGTCATGATCGCCACTGCGGCGAAGCCTGCGTTCTTGCGCAGCGTTCGCAGACCGTAACGCAGATCGTGCAGGAGCGTTTCGATCACTCAGTCACCCCCTAGCAAATCATCAATCACGGCCTAAGCCGCACGACCCCTCACCCGGCCCGCTGCGGCTCCCTCCGATGCCGAGCGCCAGCGTAATGATGGCCAGTGCCGCAGCCTTCAAAGCCATCCGCCGTCAGCTTTCAGCATTCGGCTATCAGCAATCAGCCCCCGACCGTTTATGCCTGCTGACCGCTGACACCTGATAGCCGACCGCCGTCTAATAGGCGTTTGTTCTGTAAAATAGCGAGTCAACTGTGACCTCGTCCATTTTGTATTTCCATCGGAACAAGACGGGGTCAGCATTGACCTGATCAAAGTATTGATGGATGCGCTGAACCAATTCTTCTTTGGTGGCGACCCGGATGCCGCGCAGCATGCTCCGCGCCATCTTACTGAACAAGGTCTCGACCAACTCGAGCCAAGAACCATGCGTGGGGGTAAACACAAACCGGAAACGCCCCGGTATCGTCTGCAGGTAGGCTTGCGTTTCCCGCGAGATATGCGCCGAATGGTTGTCCAACAACAAGCGAATCGGAATCCCCGTCGGGTAGCTGGCATCGAGCTTTTGCAGGAAGGCAATGAAGTCA
>Ga0335078_10012861_pt1 | contig 12397 bp, 8 predicted proteins | sample Lox_Sample_32_FD_206711 | JGI IMG/M metagenome (GOLD analysis project Ga0335078, IMG submission 206711) | Soil microbial communities from Loxahatchee National Wildlife Refuge, Florida, United States - Lox_Sample_3.2 | ecosystem: Environmental > Terrestrial > Soil > Wetlands | place: USA: Florida... | reverse complement strand
CGCACGGACAGGCGCGCACGGACAGGCGCGCACGGACAGGCGCGCACGGACAGGCGCGCACGGACAGGCGCGCACGGACAGGCGCGCACGGACAGGCGCGCACGGACAGAGAGGACTACGTCATGGCGGAATACCTGATCCTTCTTTATGAGGACGAGGCCGGCTATGCCCGCGCGGGCCAGCAGGGACTCGATCAGGCGATGAAGGAGCACAACGCGTTCGGCGAGAACAACGCCGCGGCGCTGCGGGGCGGCAATGCGCTTGAGCCGACCGGGGCCGCCACCTCCATCCGCAAGGACGCCTCGGGCGGGTTCGCCGTCACCGACGGGCCTTTCGCGGAAACGAAGGAGGCGCTCGGCGGTTACTACCTCATCGAAGCAGCGAGCCTGGACGAGGCCATCGCCGTGGCCAAGCAGGTCCCTGCGCCGTTCGGTGGCGTCGAGGTGCGCCCGATACGGACGTTCGATTGACGCCATCCGCGTGACCGCGGATTCATCCGTTGTCGCCGCGGTCGCGGACGCGCACCGTCGCGAGTGGGCATTCGTGCTCGCCGCGACGGTGCGCGTCACGCGCGACCTCGATCTCGCCGAAGAGTGTGTGCAGGACGCCTACGCCCGGGCCCTCGCCACGTGGCGATCGCGCGGCGTGCCGTCGAATCCCGGTGCCTGGCTCACCACGGTCGCGCGCCGTCGGGCGGTGGATCTGCTCCGCCGCGACGCGACGCTGCGCCGTTCGCTGCCACTGCTGCTTGACGACCAGGTCGACCAGGGACCTGCTGAGCTGAGCTCGCACGAGGTCGAGGACGACAGGCTGCGCCTGATCTTCACCTGCTGCCACCCGGCCCTCGCTCCCGAGGCGCAGGTGGCGCTGACGCTGCGGCTGCTATGTGGCCTCACCACCGCGGAAGTGGCACGCGCCTTCCTGGTGAGCGAGCCGACGATGGCGGCGCGGATCACTCGGGCGAAGAAGAAGATCGCGGCGGCCCGCATCCCCTACCGCGTGCCGCCCGCCGCTGAGCTACCCGAGCGTATCCACGCGGTCCTCACCGTCGTACACCTGCTGTTCACCACCGGGCACACCGCGCCCGCTGGCGCTGACCTTGTCCGCCGCGACCTGGTGGAGCGCTCGCTCGACCTGGCCAGAATCCTGCGGCTGCTGCTGCCCGACGACGCGGATGTGGCCGGCCTGCTCGCCCTAATCCTGCTCACCGACGCGAGGAGCGCCACCCGGGTCGCCGCGGAAGGGCGCCTACTCCTGCTCGAAGAGCAGGACCGCTCGCAGTGGGACCGCTCCGCGATCAGCGAAGGTGTCGCGCTCGTCCGCGAGGCGCTGCGGCGGCGGCCGCCGGGCCGCTTCGCTCTGATGGCGGCCATCGCCGCGGTCCACGCGGAGGCACCGACGTGGCAGGACACCGACTGGCGCGAGGTCGTGGCGCTCTACGATGTGCTGGTCCAGATCTGGCCATCGCCGGTTGTCGCACTCAACCGGGCTGTTGCTGTCGGGCTCGCGAGCGGCCCTGCCGCCGGGCTGGCGGCGCTCGATGCCCTCGCCGCAGAACCCCAACTCGCCGGCTACGGCTACCTGGCCTCCGCCCGCGCCGACTTCCTGCGCAGGCTCGGCCGGACGCGAGAGGCGCGGCAAGCCTACGAGGAGGCGCTGCTCCTGACGGAGAACGCGGTCGAGCGCGACTTCCTCACCGCCCGCCTGAAGGACCTAACACCGTGATCGCCGTCGTGGCTGGCCCATACTGGCGCCGCTGACCATGGATGTGCCATCGCGGGTCAGATGCGACCAGTGCTGGGAGGTTCACAATCAGATGATCCTAAAGCCGGGCTCGATGGCGCACGTGGCCGGTGTGCCAAGGCGCCAGCTACGGGAAACGATCAAGCGCGCCGCCTCGTTGGCACCACGATCAAGGAAACGCCTTGCGCAGCAGGGCCTTACCGCGCAGCCGTTACGCCAACTCTTCCGCCGCTGTGACGGCTGCGTGCGGGTCGGCCGCTCCTATCGCTTATAGGCTGGGTCACATCCGAGCAACGCCGCGAGGCTGGGCGGCCAGCCGAGGGGAGCACCGCAGGTGGAGTCGGTTTACGCGCGGCTGGAGCCGCTGCTCCCTCGTGTGGGAAAGCCTGTCCAGTACGTCGGCGGCGAGCTGAACTCGACCGTCAAGGACTGGGATTCCGCGCAGGTGCGATGGGCGCTGATGTACCCAGACGCGTACGAGGTGGGCGTGCCCAACCAGGGTGTGCAGATCCTCTACGAGGTGCTCAACGAGCGTGACGGCGTGCTCGCCGAGCGCACCTATAGCGTCTGGCCGGATCTGGAAGCGCTGATGCGCGAGCACCAGATCCCGCAGTTCACCGTCGACGCGCACCGGCCCGTCGGGGCATTCGACGTGTTCGGCGTCAGCCTCGCGACCGAGCTTGGCTACACGAACCTGCTGACCGCGCTCGACCTGGCGGGGATCCCGCTCACCGCGGCCGACCGGAGGGACGGCCATCCGCTCGTGCTCGCGGGCGGTCATGCGGCATTTAACCCGGAGCCGATCGCTGAATTCCTCGACGGGGCGGTGCTCGGTGACGGCGAGCAGGCCGCGCTGGCCGTCACCGAGCTGATCAGGGAGTGGAAACGCGCGGGCCTGCCGGGCGGTCGCGATGGGCTGCTCATGAGTCTTGCCGCCGGCGCTCAGGTGTACGTGCCGAAGTTCTACGACGTGGACTACCTGCCTGACGGCCGGATCAGGCGGGTCGCACCCAACCGTGCAGGCGTGCCGCACACCGTCGCCAAGCACACCGTCATGGACCTGGACGAGTGGCCGTATCCGCGCAAGCCGCTCGTCCCGGTCGCCGAATCAGTGCACGAACGCAGCAGCGTCGAGATCTTCCGCGGCTGTACTCGCGGCTGCAGGTTCTGCCAGGCCGGAATGATCACCCGCCCGGTGCGCGAACGGAGCATCACCGCGATCGGTGACATGGTGGATGCCGGGATCCGCGCGACCGGTTTCGAGGAAGTCGGCTTGCTGTCCCTGTCCAGTGCTGACCACAGCGAAATCGCCGAGATCACCAAGGGCCTCGCGGACAGGTACGAGGGCACGAACACGGGTTTGTCGCTCCCGTCGACCCGGGTCGACGCGTTCAACGTGACTCTCGCCAACGAGCTGAGCAGGAATGGCCGCCGATCCGGGCTGACGTTCGCTCCCGAGGGCGGTTCTGAGCGGATCCGCAAGGTGATCAACAAGATGGTCACGGAGGATGACCTGGTCGCCGCGGTGAGCGCGGCCTACTCCAGCGGGTGGCGCCAGGTGAAGCTGTATTTCATGTGCGGCCTGCCCACCGAGACCGACGAGGACGTGCTCGCCATCGCCGGCCTCGCGCGCGCAGTGATCGAGGCGGGGCGGCAGGCCAGCGGGCGGCGGGACATCCGCTGCACCGTCTCGATCGGGGCGTTCGTGCCCAAGCCTCACACGCCGTTCCAGTGGGCGGCACAGTGCGACGCGGCGACGGTCGATCGCCGCCTCGCCGCGCTCGGCGCCGCGCTACGCGGCGATGCCGCTTACGGCCGCAGCATCGGTTATCGCTATCACGACGGCAGCCCCTCGATCATCGAGGGCCTGCTCGCTCGTGGCGACAGGCGGATCGCCAAGATAATCAGGGCAGTGTGGGAGGACGGCGGCCGTTTCGACGGATGGAGCGAGTACTTCAGCTACGAGCGGTGGCAGCGGTGCGCGGCCGACGCGCTCGCCGATGAGGTTGTCGACCTTGCCTGGTACACGACGAGGGAGCGGGCATACGCGGAGGTGCTGCCCTGGGATCACCTCGACGCCGGACTCGACCGCGACTGGCTGTGGCAGGACTGGATGGAAGCGGTCGACCCCGCCGGCGCGGCAGAGGTCGATGACTGCAGGTGGACGCCCTGCTACGACTGTGGCGTCTGCCCGACCATGGGTACCGAGATACAGACCGGGCCGACAGGTGTCACGCTGCTTCCGCTTTCTGTTGTCGGCGGAGCGCAAGGGTCCGCTCATTCGGATCTGCCCGACTGCGCTGCCCACGGAAATGGGAGCCCGGTCTAGATGGCACGGTCCAAGCCCGTCCCGCTTGGCCCGCCGCCGCAGCCGGCGGTGCAGCGGCTGAGGGTGCGGTTCGCCAAGCGGGGCCGGCTGCGGTTCGCAAGCCATCGGGACGTGGCGCGTGCCATCGAACGGGCCGTTCGCCGCAGCGGGCTGCCCGTGGCCTACTCCGGTGGATTCAATCCCCACCCGAAGCTCTCCTACGCGGGCGCGGCGCCGACCGGCGTCGCCAGTGAGGCGGAATATTTCGAGATCGCCCTGACCGCCTTGTGTGTGCCCGGCGATGCAAGCGACCGGCTCGGTGCCGCGCTGCCCGCCGGTCTCGACGTGATCGACGTCACCGAGCCCCGGGGGGGCACGATGGCCGATCAACTTCAGGTGTCCGAGTGGCGGGCGATGCTACCCGAGACGCAGAGCGAGGCGGCGGCTGCCGCGTGCCGGATGTTCATGGACGAAGGGCGGGTGGAGGTGGAAAGGTCTACGGCAACGGGCATCAGGCGCGTCGATGCCCGTGCGGCGGTTCTCGAACTGGAGCTTGACCCGCGTGCCGTAGACTCGTGTACAGGTGGATGTGCCATACTTCGAATGGTTGTTCGGCACGTGACACCTGCCGTTCGACCTGACGACGTTCTGGCCGCGCTGCGTCAAGTAGCTGGCCTCGCGCCGCCGTCACCACCCCTGGTGACCCGGCTGGCGCAGGGGCTGCTCGGCGCGGCGGCTGGTGGGCTCTTCGAGCCTGGGGCTGCCGACAGCGCAGCCGCTGACTGTGACACCGCCGACGGCGGTGCCGCGACTGGTGGTGCCAGCCTCGGCTCGTTGGGCCCGTGACGATTGACGAGGCCAACGCCGACGGTGCCGCCACCAGGGCGGCGCCCACGGTGAGCGCAGACGATTTGCTCCTGCGCGGCGCAGTGGCTTCCTTAGCGGAAGCCGCTCGCGCCCGGGAGCCTGACGGGAGATTGCCCGCATGCTCGAAACCGAGCTTGACAACAGTGAACGTGACGAAAATGAGCCAGTCGGCTCAGGCGCTGCGGCGGGGAGCCAGCAGCGTGGCGAGGTGCCTGGGGTTCCGCCCGGCGGCCGAGAGCCGCTGGCCATACCTGGCGGTGCCGCGGGGAGCCCCGGGCCGCTAGCGATAGCCGGCGGTGCGGAGGGGGGCCAAGAACCGCGTACGGTGCCTGCCGTTGCGGCGGGGAGCGAGGAGGCGCCCGCTGGTCCCGCGACCGGGCCGGCCACTCAACCGCTGGTGCCAGCCGCGACCTTCCAGCCGCCACAGGTCATATTTCAGCCTCCGGCGGTGCCACCAGTGGTGAGCGGCGGCGAAGAAAAAGAAGAGGGCACGGCCGTGCCCGAGTCCGATGCTGAGGCTGATGGTAATGGCCGCAGGCGCAGACGCCGCGGCGGCCGTGGCCGCGGCAAGGGTGGCGAAGGCGCGGACGGCGGCGGGGCCGGCGGTACGGCCGATGACTCGGCGGAGGCCGGCGACGATCCAACGGGTGCGGCAGGCTCCACCACGGTCGGCGCGCAGTCCGAGGCGTCGCGATCCACGCGCACAAGAAGGCGGGGCGGCGCGGGCAAGGACCGCGAGGCTCCCGCGCCGGACGGCGCTGGGGACGAGACAGCCAAGGAGAGTGCCAGCTCGGCTGCGGCCGGGTCCGGTGCGGCCAGCGAGGGTAAGGGTGGAACTGGCCGGACGCGCAGGTCCAGAACGGCCAGAACGCAGGACGGCCCGGAGCCGTCGGCCCAGTCGGGGCAGGCCCAGTCCGGGCAGGCCCAGTCCGGGCAGGCCCAGTCCGGGCAGGCCCAGTCCAGGTCAGCCCAGTCCAGGCAGGCCCAGTCCGGGTCAGCCCAGTCCGGGTTGGCGCAGCTGGACACCTCGGGCGGCGAGTACGACGACGGGACCGACGACGGCGGTGACGGCGAGAGCGCGGCCACCCGCCGCAGGCGCCGCAGAAGGCGCCGCGGCGGCGGCGGTGACGGCGAGCCGACCGGCCCCGATGATCCGCCCAACACCGTCGTGCACGTGCGCGAACCGCGCGCAGCGACCGCGACCGACTGGGACGAGGTGCAATCCGTCAAGGGCTCGACCAGGCTCGAGGCGAAGAAGCAGCGCCGGCGTGAGGGCAGGGACTCCGGCCGCCGGCGCCCGCCCGTGCTCAGCGAGTCCGAGTTCCTCGCCCGCCGCGAGGCAGTGCAACGCGTGATGCTGGTCCGGCAGAAGGGTGAGCGCACGCAGATAGCGGTACTCGAGGACGGCGTGCTCGTCGAGCACTATGTGGACCGGGCGACCCACCAGTCGATGGCGGGAAATATCTACCTCGGCAAGGTGCAGAACGTGCTGCCTTCGATGGAGGCCGCGTTCGTCGACATCGGCAAGGGCCGCAACGCCGTCCTCTACGCCGGGGAGATCAACTTCGACGCCAGCGGGCTGGAGGGTCAGCCCAAGCGGATCGAGATGGTGCTCAAGTCGGGGCAGTCGGTGCTCGTCCAGGTGACCAAGGATCCGGTCGGGCATAAGGGCGCGCGGCTGACCAACCAGGTCAGTCTTCCAGGCCGGTACCTGGTCTATGTGCCGGGCGCGTCGATGACGGGGATCAGCCGCAAGCTCCCTGTGACCGAGCGCACCCGGCTGAAGCAGATACTCAAGAAGGTCACCCCGGAGAACGCTGGCGTCATCGTCAGGACCGCGGCCGAGGGCACCGGCGAGGAAGAGCTTGCCCGTGATGTCGCCCGGCTGGCCGCGCAGTGGGAGAACATCGAGCGTAAGGCGACATCGGCGAACCCGCCCGAGCTGCTCTACAGCGAACCCGACCTTACCATCCGGGTCGTCCGCGACATTTTCAACGAGGACTTCGGCGAGCTTGTCGTGGCGGGTGATGACGGCTGGGACACGGTCAACGAGTATGTCCGCTACGTCGCCCCGCATCTGGCCGACCGGCTCCGGCGGTGGGAGGACGACACGGACGTCTTCGCCAGCTACCGGATTGACGAACAGCTCGCGAAGGCGCTGGAGCGGAAGGTGTGGCTGCCAAGCGGTGGCTCACTTGTCATCGACCGCACCGAGGCCATGACTGTGATCGACGTCAACACAGGAAAGTTCACCGGGCAGGGCGGGAACCTGGAAGAGACGGTCACCAGAAACAACCTCGAGGCCGCCGAGGAGATCGTCCGCCAGCTCCGGCTGCGCGACATCGGCGGCATCATTGTTATCGACTTCATCGACATGGTGCTGGAGAGTAATCGGGAGCTCGTGCTGCGGCGGGTCCTCGAGTGCCTGGCGCGTGACCGGACCAAGCACCAGGTCGCCGAGGTCACATCGCTCGGGCTGGTGCAGATGACCCGCAAGCGGGTTGGCTCGGGGCTGCTTGAGGCTTTCTCCGAGCCGTGCGAGTGCTGCAATGGCCGGGGCCTGCACGTGTCAGCCGACGTTCTCGACGGTCCCTCGGTTAAGCGCCCACAGCCCGGCCGGGGTGGCGGCACGGGAGAAACGAAGGGCCAAGGCGACGGCCAGGGCCAGGGCGATGGCAAGGGCCAGGGCGACAGCAGGTCGAGGGGCGACTCAAGGGGACAAGGCGACGCAAGGGGACAGCTGTCGGGCGGCGGCGACAACGGTCGTCGGCATGGCGCCGCGGGCGCGGGCACGGGTGCCACATTGGGTAGCGATGACGGCGACGGCGCCCGCGGTGGTGACGGTAACCGGCGTGGTGACGGTGGCCGCGGTGGTGAGAGTGGCCGCGGTGGCGGCGCGATAGCGGAAGGCCCGCGTGGACCCGGCGCTCATGCGGAAGACAAACCGACGGGTCGGCGTCGGCGGCGCAGGCAGGCCGCGTCGCCTGGCGGGCGCACCGATGCCTTCACCAAAGCGGCTGGCACCGACACTGGTCCTGATGCCGTCGGTGGGGCGAACGTGGTAGTCACGCCCGCCAGCGAAGCCGCCGCTGCTGCCCAATCAGAACCGCACCGTGACAGCGCGAGCGCGGCCGCCGGCCACGCGGGCGTCGGCGAGCCTGCAAGCGGCTGGCAGTACCCGGATACCTGGTCTGCAGGCACCGGGCCTGGGGGCACCGGGCCTGGGGCCGCCGGGTCTGGGGCCGCCGGGTCTGGGGCCGCCGGGTCTGGGGCCGCCGGGCAGACAGGTGCCGCGCAGCCGGGCGGCGGGTACAGCGACGCCGTGCATGCAGGCGCCGGGCAGGCGGACACCGGGCACGCTGATGCCGCCAATGCCGCCACGGGCAGCCCAGACGTCGGCACTGACGCAACCGCCATATGGCAGACGGTTGCGGAGCCTACGGCCGCGGCGCAGACGGCGGCGGGACGCTTGGACATTGGTGACATTGGTGACATTGGTGACAGTGGCGCCACGGTGACAGCGGCCAGTGGCGCCTCGGTGACAGCGGCCAGTGGCGCTGAAGGGTCGACGCATGGCACGGCCGCCCCCGGCGAGCCAGGGTCCCCTTGGACCACACCCGGCGCGCCGGTCGCACTGACGGCAGCGGGCGCACTGACGGCGCCCGGGGCACCGGCCACACCGGACGTGCTGACCGCGTCGGCCGCACCGGCTACACCGGACGTGCTGACCGCACCGGCTACACCGGACGTGCTGACCGCACCGGCCACACCGGACGTGCTGACCGCACCGGCCACACCGGACGTGCTGACCGCGCCGGCCGCACCGGCCACACCGGCCGGAACCGCACCAACCGCACCGGACGGAACCACACCGGCCGCGCCAACGGCAGCTGGCGAAGCCGGTCCAGCGGCGGTTCCGCCGGATGCATCTCCGGCGGAAGGGGCATGAAGCTGGCGCGGCGGCTGGCGCCGGTTCGGGCCGCCCCGGGGTGCGTGATTGCGTGTGGGGGTCTGGTACTCTTGCACGGGCGCCCGGGACAATTTCCGGAGCATGACAGGTGTCCCCTGTGAGCGCCCTGTACGTCTACGGAGAGACCGTACCCCTACGGAGAGAAGAGTTCTCGCGTGTACGCGATCGTGCGCTGCGGCGGCAGGCAGGAGAAGGCGTCGGTGGATGGTGTCCTCACCGTGGACAAGCTCACCGGCGAGGTGGGCTCGACGGTGATGCTTCCGGCCGTCCTGATCGTCGATGACGGCAAGGTCGTCAGCGATCCCGCCGAGGTGCGCGAGTATCAGGTGACTGCGGAGATCATTGGCGCCGCTTCGGGCCCGAAGATCAATATGATCCACTACAGGAGCAAGTCCGGCTATAAGCGGCGGCTCGGCCACCGGCAGCAGTACACCCAGCTCAAGGTCACGCACATCGCGGCCGGAAAGCGAGCCCGGGGAACTAGCGCCAAGGATTCACCGGAAGGCGAGGGCTGAGATGGCACACAAGAAGGGCGCGTCGTCCAGCCGTAACGGACGCGACTCGGCAGCCAAGCGGCTCGGCGTGAAGCGTTTCGGCGGCCAGCTCGTGCACCCCGGCGAGATCCTGATACGCCAGCGTGGTACTCACTTCCACCCTGGGCCCGGCGTCGGCCGCGGTAATGATGACACGCTGTTCGCCCTGGTGGGCGGTGTGGTGGAGTTCGGCAACAGGCGCGGGCGCCGCGCCGTGAGCGTAGTGCCGGATGCGCGCTCAGAAAGCGCCGCACCCGAGGCCGTTCGCTCGGCGCAATAAAGCGGCGCAGCTAGGCGGAATGCCGGTCCCCTGGGCAAGATCCTGGGGCGTTGAGCGGGCACTCCCGCGGTGTCGGCCCAGTGTGGCCGGTGAGGATCGGGACATGCCTGATTTCGTTGACGAGGTATACCTACACGTGAAAGCGGGGGACGGCGGCCACGGCTGCACTTCTGTCCACCGCGAGAAGTACCGTCCGCTTGGTGGGCCGGATGGTGGTGACGGTGGTCGCGGCGGTTCTGTGATCGTCGAGGTGTCCGGGGGAGCGGCGACCTTGCTTGACTACCACAGGCGGCCGCACAGAAAGGCGGCGAGTGGCCGGCCGGGTCAGGGATCGAACCGCACCGGCGCTGCTGGCGTGGATCTCACCCTGCCAGTGCCCGACGGCACGGTGGTCAAGACCGCGGACGGTCATGTCCTGGCCGACCTGGTGGGGGTCGGCACCCGGTACATCGCGGCGCAGGGCGGCCGCGGTGGCCTTGGCAACGCCGCCCTTGCCTCGGCCCGCCGTAAGGCGCCCGGGTTCGCGCTCAAAGGCGAGCCGGGCCAGGAGCACGACATTGTGCTCGAGCTCAAGACGGTCGCCGACGCCGGTCTCGTCGGCTTCCCCAACGCTGGGAAGTCATCTCTGATCGCGTCGATGTCGGCGGCACGCCCCAAGATCGCTGACTACCCGTTCACTACCCTCGTGCCGAACCTTGGCGTCGCAGCGGCCGGCGACACGCAGTTCGTTCTCGCCGACGTGCCGGGCCTGATCCCTGGAGCAAGCTCGGGCAGAGGACTCGGCCTTGAGTTTCTCCGGCACATCGAACGCTGCTCGGTGCTGGTCCACGTGCTTGACTGCGCAACCGGGGAACCTGGCAGGGACCCTGTTTCTGATCTTGACGCGCTGGAGGCGGAGCTTGCCGCCTACGCGGACGCTACGGCGGTGGCGCTGGCGGTTCGGCCGCGGCTTGCCGTCCTCAACAAGATCGACGTTCCGCAGGCGCGAGAGCTTGCTGATCTGGTGCGCCCTGTGCTGGAAAAGCGCGGAATTCAGGTCTTCGCCGTGTCCGCCGCTACTCATGAAGGTCTGCGCGATCTAGCGTTTGCCATCGCCCGCGTGATCGAAGCGGCGCGCGCGAGCGCGCCAGCGGCGGAGCCGGCCCGGCAGGTCATCCGGCCCGTGCCGCTCGGCGAGCCCGGCTTCGAGGTGGTGCGGACGGGGGATAACAGTTTCTTCGTTCGCGGCGCGAAGCCGCGCCGTTGGATCCAGCAGACCGATTTCGGCAACGACGAGGCTGTCGGCTACCTAGCCGACAGGCTCGCCCGCCTGGGGGTTGAGGAAGCGCTGGTCGAGGCGGGGGCTCAGCGCGGCGCTGAGGTGATGATCGGGGACGAGGACGATGCGGTCGTCTTCGACTGGGAGCCCGGGTGGGGCGCTGGCGCTGCCGCGGAAGAGGGCGCGGGTCCGGCCCGGCTCGGACCGCGCGGCAGCGATCGCAGGCTGCGGCCGTGACAGCCACGCGGCAGGCGATCGCGGCCGCCCGGAGGGTGGTGGTCAAGGTCGGTTCGTCCTCGCTGACTACCTCCGAGGGCGGAATAGACGACGAGAGCATCGACGCGCTCGCGGACGTTCTCTCCCGGCGTGCGGCGGCGGGCGCCGAACTCGTCCTGGTTTCCTCGGGTGCCATCGCCTCTGGCCTCGCGCCGCTCGGCCTCGGCCGCCGTCCCCGTGATCTGGCCACGCAGCAGGCCGCTGCGAGCGTGGGACAGGTATTGCTTGCCGCCAGGTACACGGCCGCCTTCGCGAAGAATGGGGTGCGGGCCGGGCAGGTGCTGTTGACGGCCGACGACCTGATGCGCCGCTCCCATTACCGCAACGCCCAGCGCACACTCGGCCGCTTGCTCGAACTCGGTGTCCTGCCCGTCGTCAACGAGAACGACACGGTCGCGACCGAGGAGATCAGGTTCGGCGACAACGACCGCCTGGCCGCTCTCGTGGCGCATGTCATCAGGGCTGATGCGCTCGTGCTGCTCTCCGACGTGGACGCACTCTATGACGGCGAGCCGCACCGCCCGGGCTCCAGGCGTATCAGTGAGGTCCGCAGCAGGCACGACCTCGACGGGATCCGTCTGGGCCGGATGGGCAGCGGGGGCGTCGGGACAGGCGGGATGGTGACCAAGGTTGAATCGGCGTTGATCGCGACGAGCGCCGGTATCCCTGCCGTGCTCGCCAACGCCGCAGCGGCGGACGCGGCGCTGGCCGGGGATCTGGTGGGCACGTATTTCGTCTCCGGTGCGCGGCGCCCCGCTACGCGGCTGCTCTGGCTGGCGCACGCCACGACGGGCCGTGGGCGGTTGACGCTTGATCCCGGGGCCGTGGAGGCCATCGTCGTCCGCCGGACGTCGCTACTGCCTGCCGGGGTAACCGCCGTCGACGGGCAGTTCGACGCCGGTGATCCGGTGGATCTGTGTGACGAACGAGGCGGCGTCGTCGCGCGCGGCGTGGTCAACTTCGACGCGGCCGAGATCCCTGGCCTGATGGGCCGCTCCACCAGGTGGCTCGCACGCGAACTCGGCCCTGGCTATGAGCGCGAGATCGTGCACCGCGACGATCTCGTCATCCTGGCGCCGCGCCAGCCCGGTCAGTCCCGCAGGCCCCGCCAAACCAGTGAGGCCAGCCGCGCCAGTGAGGCCAGCCAAGCTAGTGAGCCCGG
>Ga0335078_10012859_pt1 | contig 12398 bp, 8 predicted proteins | sample Lox_Sample_32_FD_206711 | JGI IMG/M metagenome (GOLD analysis project Ga0335078, IMG submission 206711) | Soil microbial communities from Loxahatchee National Wildlife Refuge, Florida, United States - Lox_Sample_3.2 | ecosystem: Environmental > Terrestrial > Soil > Wetlands | place: USA: Florida... | reverse complement strand
GTCGAGCTGCGCAACCGGGTGATCAAGGCCGCGACCTTCGAGGGTTTGACCCCGCACGGGCTGGTCACCGACGAGCTGATCGAGTTCCACCTGCGGCCCGTCCGGGGTGGTGTCGGCATGACCACGGTGGCTTATTGTGCGGTATCGCCCGAAGGCCGCACCGACCGCCGCCAGATCTGGATGCGGCCCGAGACGGTGTCCGGTCTGCGCAGGCTCGCCGACGCCGTGCACGCTGAAGGCGCTGCCGTCAGCGCCCAGATCGGGCATGCCGGGCCGGTGGCCAACCCGGTCTCCAATCAGCTGCGCGCACTCGGTCCCTCACGCCGGCCGAGCCCGCTGGGGTTCCGGATGATCAAGGCAGCCCCCGCCGCTGACCTGCACCGCATCACCCGCGCCCATGCCGAGGCCGCCGTGGTGGCCCGCGAAGCGGGCTTCGATGCCGTGGAACTCCACTTCGGGCACAACTACCTCGTCAGCTCGTTCCTCAGTCCAAGGCTCAACCGCCGCACGGACGAGTTCGGCGGGAACCTGGCCAACCGGGCTCGCCTGGCCCGCGGCATCGCCCGGGCCGTGCGCGATGCGGTCGGCGGCCAGCTCGCGATCATCGCCAAGCTGAACATGGACGACGGCGTGCCCGGCGGGTTCTGGCTCGATGAAAGCATCCAGGTCGCCCAGTGGCTGGAAGCCGACGGGAGTGTCGACGCCCTCGAGCTCACCGCGGGCAGCTCGCTGCTGAACCCGATGTACCTGTTTACCGGGGACGCGCCGGTCCGCGAGTTCGCGGCGCAGTTCCCGCCTCCGGTGCGCCTGGCCATCCAGCTCACCGGGAACCGGTTCCTGCGCAGCTACCCCTACCAGGAGGCCTACCTGCTCGACCGGGCCCGGCAGTTCCGCGCCGCGCTGAACCTGCCGCTGATCCTGCTCGGCGGGATCACCCGCAAGCAGACCATGGACCTGGCCATGGCCGAGGGCTTCGCTTTTGTCGCGATGGCCCGCGCCCTGCTGCGCGAACCCGGTCTCCTCCACCGGATCCGGTCCGATCCCGAAGCCCGGTCACTGTGCATCCACTGCAACAAGTGCATGCCCACCATCTACAGCGGCACTCACTGCGTCCTGACCTCCCCGCGCACCATCTGATACCGCCATCAGCATGTCCGGCGCCGAGCGCCCGCCACTGGCCGCGGCCGTGCTCGCCTTGCCGGTCATCGAGCGGATGGAGCCGAACCGCAGCTCGGACCCCTTTTGTTCGTCGCATGCGGGCTAACGTTCGCGCTTCAGTTTGCGCCAGCCGCCGGCGCGGTTGTTGGCAATGATGTGCTTGAACATGGCGCTGAGGGCAGGCGCATTGATGACCTCGCCCTGGCGGATGGCAACGGTCCGGGCCGTCTTGTTGTCGTGCCCAGCGGTGATGATGCCGTCGGGATCAGGGACGATGCCGCCGTCGTAGACGAATACGTTCACGTGGTCCCTGGCCGCTAGCAGCGCGCAGATGTTGCCCTGGAGCACGAAGTACGGCTGCCGGCTCCGCTTGATGGTTTCGGATACCTCTGGGTCGGCGGCATGCACCAGATCGCGGACCTGCCGGCAGATGGCCTGCTGCCAGGCCGGCAGGGCGTCGATGTAGGCATCGACGCGCTCGTCAACGGCGTATGTCATGGTGAATCCTCCCCGGCCTGGCCTGCGGCCAGTGACTTCACCGATTATCCGGTAGCAGCCGGAGGCTCGCATTCTTACCGGTCGTACGGGCCCGCCGGCCCGGGGTGGAAAATGAGCTGCGTGGCGAGTGTGCTGATCGATGACCGTACGGTTACCGTGTGCCTGTCCTCAACGGAGAAGGTTGAAGCACTGCGCGGGAATCTCATGGTGCCGCGGACGGCCGTGGTCCACCGTCCGGGACTTTGCCCCGGACTTTGATAGCGTCACCTTCGCGGTCTGCCATGGGCCTCGGCCCGCCGTGGTCCTCGACCTAGCCGGCCAACCGTATGACCGGATCGTCGTTACAGTCGACAATCCTGGCCAGATAGTCAGCCGCCTCACCTGAACAGGTGTCAGTCCCTGCTCACCTACCCGGCCGCAGCGGCTCGCGCAATCGTACCCAGGCGGCGAAGTCCTCCACCGCGTCGACGATCCGCTCGAAGCGGATGGAGTGAAACCGGTCGAAGCCGTGCTGCGCCCCGGGCAGTTCGGCGTAGACGACTCGGCCGGCGGAGCCGCCGCGCATCCGCTCGGCGAACAGCCGGGCCGTTTCGACGGGAATCAGTGAGTCCCGGTCTCCGTGCGCGATGAACAACGGCGGAGCGCCCGCGCCCGGGTAGGCCAGCGGCGAGAACGGCTCCGTGTCCTGGCTGCCGGGCTGACCGTAGTATCCGTGCAGGCAGATCGCGGCGCTGACCGAGGTGTCGGCCTGCTCGAAACCGGGCTGATAGCGAGGATCGTTGCTGGTGAGCGCGGCGAGGGCGGCGAGCTGGCCGCCGGATGAGCTGCCGGCCACGAGCACCACCGACGGGTCGGCGCCGTAGTCGCAGGCATGCTCCCGCGCCCAGGCGATCACCTTCTTGACATCAATCAGGTGATCAGGGAATGCCACGGCAGGGCGCAGCCGGTAGTTCGCGCTGATGCACACCCAGCCATGACTGGCGAGCCGGTACAGAAGCGGAAGCGACTCGCGGTTCTTCTTTCCCATGACAAGCGCTCCGCCGTGCAGGTGGATCAGGACGGGTTTCTTCGCCGTTCCAGGAGGCCCGTAGTAGACATCGAGCAGGTTCTTGCGGCCCGCGTTGCCGTAGCTGACGTTCGCTATCCGCGTGACGTCCGGGCGCCGCATCAGGAACGGGGCGAGCAGGATCCGGCCAGACATGATCCTGCGCCGGGTCCTGGCGTCACCGATGCTCCCGCGCCAGCCGGTACCGAGTCCGAGAGCCAGGGCCCGTTCCAGCGCTGGGCCGGCCCGCAGCGCACGCCGGACGACGAGCAGCAGCCCGGCCATGGCGAGGATCGCTACCGCGACGGCGGCGACTCCGACCGGCGAGCCGAGGCCGGTCTGGTCCAGGGCCAGCAACGTGGAGACGACGAGCCAGGCGGCTGCTACGAACGGCAGTTCGTTGAGCGCGAAGCCAGCGACGAAGCTCAGCACCCCCAGGATGAATGGCCGGCGCGGCGGCGCCAGAGCGCCGAGCACACCGCAGGCGACCAGCAACGTGGTTACCAGGTATCCGGTCGGCATGCAGCAATCCTCGCGGCCGGCCCCGGCTGCCGGCATCGGCCATCCAGTTAGACCAGCGTCAGCCTTCTGGTGGCCCAGCATCGGTCGCAAGGTGCCGGGATTCGACAGATGCCGCATCGGCTACTGGGTTCCCGGCACGGGTAACCGGGTGTCGGCAAGCTGACAGCGAATGGGTCAGCCAGGTGACTGACGGCTGCCTTCTGGTCAGCGACGCTGACGGTAGCTGGTCATTCCCGGGACCAGGAACCGCAGGGAGGCGTACATGACCGGACAGCTAGCCGACTCGCTGTCGTTCCGGCGAATCGAGGGTATCCCGTTCGGCGCTTATATGGCCGTGCTAGAGAGCTGGCAGCTCACCGGCGATGACGGCGAACTGCGCCTTGGTGACAGCCTGGTGCGGGGGCCGGTTGAGCACGATGACTTCTTCGGTACCTGGCGGATCGAGGTCCGTCTGGCCCGCGGGCGGCTGCGCCCGCCGGTTCGGATGCGGCTGGAAATTGCGCCCTGGTATGCCGGCGCCACAGTCCTCGACCTCATCCCTTGCCAGCGGGTAAGGCCCAGCGCCGCCTACTTCGCGGCCGGCGACCGGCTGCTCGACTCCCTGACCCGCATGCGCCCGGTGCCCACGCCGGTGCGGCAGCGCCCAGATCAAGAGCATCTGCGCGCGGGCGTCCCCGCTCTCAGCCGCGCATAGCCGACGCGCACGCGATCGAGCTGATAAGGCCGAACTGGCGATTGCCGCAATTGAGGCGACATATTCCTCTACGGCGTGTCAAGTGGGGAGACGTTGCAGACGGACGCCCGCAGGGGCGAGCTGCCGCTGATCGGGTCACTCGGTGTCTGACGCAGCACAAGGTTGAGGTTGGCGCTGTCTGGCCCGTATGGCGGGTAGCCGGGCAGTCCGAGTTCGTCGCAGGCCTCCCACCAGCCGTGCTGGCCGACCACGACCTGCGGGTCGAGGCTGGGGTTGAGCCTGGCCCGGGTCCGGATGCGGCCGTGCGGAGTGTCCAGCCAGACCCAGTCGCCCGCGGTGATGCCGCGGGCCGCGGCGGTGGACGGGTGCATCTCGACCTGGGGGTCAGGCGCGCTCTTGCGCAGGGCGGCGACCTGCCGGTGCTGGGTCTCGCAGAAGAACAGCGACTTGGCGCAGCTGAGCACCAGCGGGTACCGGTCGGCGAGATCCGGGCGGGAGCGGGGGCTGGTGAGCGGTTCCTCGAAGGCCGGCAGCGGTGAATAGCCGTGCGCGGCCAGCGTGGCGGAATACAGCTCCACCTTGCGCGACGGAGTTGCGAATCCGGTGCCGGCGTACTTGCGGTACCGGGTGGCCAGGGGCACCCGCACTCCCTCTGGATGAGCCCGCAGCTCCTCCAGGGTGATCCCGCTCGGCGCGAGCTGATGGCGGAACGCCGCTTCGATATCGCCGTCCCAGAAGGCCGCGCCCAGGCCCAGCCGCGTCGCGAGGTCGAATACGATCTGCAGGTCCGAGCGGGCCTCGCCGCGCGGCGCGACCAGCGGCTGCCGGAGCTGGACGAGCGACTGCGCCTCCTGGCTGGTTTCGAAGCCGATCTTCAGTGCCTCGGATTCGAACGGGGTGGTCACCGGCAGCACGATGTCGGCAAGTTCGGCCGTCGGGGTCATGAACAGGTCGGCCTGGACGAAGAAATCCAGGCTGCGCAGCGCCTCGCGGCCGCGGACGCTGTCCGCGTGGGCCATCACCATGTTCCCGCCGAAGCTCACCAGCGCCTTGATCCGTCCGTCCAGGGCAGCGGTGTAGAGGTCTTCCCCGGTGACGAACCCGTACCGGGCCGGGCCCAGCGGGCGCTGGCCGACGCCCACCGCTTGCGGGCGCGCCTCGGACAAGAACTCCCTCCCGTCGACCGGGTTGGACGGCACCGCTTCGAACAGCACGTTCCCGCCCGGGACGTCCAGGCTGCCAGTCAGGGCGTACAGGACGTTGATCGCGCGGATGGACTGCGTCGCGCCGCTGTGCTGCTCCAGGCCGCTCCACGCGTAGAACGCAACCGGCCGGGCCTCCCAGACAGTCTTCGCCGCGGCGACAATGCCGGCAGCCGGCACGCCCGTGATCCCCTCGGCCACCTCCGGCGGGAACTCCGCGCACCGCGCCGCCAGCATGTCCCAGACCCTCTCGCCGCCGACCTCGTCAGCCGCGTTGGTCCAGTCGCGCACGAAGTCTGAGTCGTACCAGCCGTTCTCGATCATCACGTGGGTCAGGGACAGGGCGAGCGCCGCGTCGGTACCGGGGCGTACCCGCAGCCAGTGGTCGGCCCTGGCGGCCAGGCCCGCCTTACGCGGATCGACCACGATCAGCTTCGCGCCGCGCGCGACCGCAGCGACGGTGCTCGTCGCGTGCGCGAGCCGGGCCACCGACGGGTTGTAACCCCAGAACAAGATGCAGCCGGCGTTCTCCAGGTCCGGCACATACACGCCGGGCACCGAGGCGCCGAAGGTGTACAGCGGAGCGAGGTAGCGGCCCCACCCGCACAGCTCCATGTAGTTGCAGTAGTTCGGGCTCCCGAACGCACGGATCAGCCGCTGAACCCAGTCGACAGCATCGCTGATCGCCGATGTAGAGGGCGAGCTCGAACTGAACCCGACCGACTCAGGCCCGCCCGCAGCCGCTGCCGTCTTGAGCCGCGCCGCAACCGTGCCCAGCGCCTCATCCCAGGTGATTCGCTCCCACCCCGGGTCCGGGACATCCTTGGGCCTCGTTCGCCGGAGCGGGTGAACAAGCCTCGACGGGTGGTAGACGATCTCGGGCGCCGCCTTGCCCTTCACACAGATAGCCCGGCCCGTCGGGTGTGACGGATCCGGGAGCAACGCCAGCAAAGCCCCGTCCGTGACCTCGGCGCGCGCCCCGCAGCGCGACACGCACAACGGGCAAAACGTCGGAACCAGATCTCCGCCCACCACCCGATTCTCACGCGCGCCCGCACCCGTGCAACGGACTCCAGCACCACGAGCAAGACTCCCCGCCCATGCTGCTAGCGGACCAGCCATAGCCTCCCAGTGACGCCCGCGGCGGCCTTGACCACGGCCAAAGCACTTCGCCCAGCACGACCGGGACGCGGCGGCTGCCGGCAAGCCGCGCGAGGCCGTAGCGCCCGGCGACGATAACAGCCATGGCGCACAACTGGGCTGCTGCCTGCACACTTTCCAGACCGGCGGGGACGGCACAGGCTGCTGGTCGCCGCGCGCCGATTGCCAGGCGCTTGACCTTCCGCTTCTAGCGCGGACGCTCAAGCACCCGTCAAGCAAGGACGACTGCTGGCGATCAAGGCCTACTGCCGGTGCCGCCCATCATTTCGATCGACGTTCGAAATAAATACTGCATCAACTCGCAGCAGACGGCCATGACATAAGACCCTCCATCACCTGCCAGCTGTGGGACGTTGTGGGGATCTTGGACTGTCAAGCGCCGTCGATGCCATGCCGCATTCCCGCTCTGCTGGCCATTTCCGCAGGTAAAAGGGCCAACGAAGTCCTCGCGCGTGGTGGTCAGGGGCAGGGTCGAACTGCCGACCTTCCGCTTTTCAGGAGCTCTGTCATCCCGAGAGCACTCACCTGGAAAAAGCTCCAACAGCCCAGCTCACGCGCATCAGCGCTGCTGTCCGGCTGTTCTCCGTGCCTTTAACACGCATAACAAGTGTACCGGAGTGTGCCGTATCGTCTGTGGGATTCCTGTGGGGATCAGCCGCCGTGTCGCCGACTTGTGGGGGTTCTGTGGGGCTCCCGGAAGCCCCTGACTTCCCTGACCGACCAGACACAGGGCACCGGGACCCCAACTTTCGGAGGCTGATGATCGCTTTCCGAGTAACCCAGCGTCACCGCTGCGTCCCGCCTGCTCAAGGTAATTCCGCGCCTGCCGAATCGGATCGTCTTCATTGCCATGCCGGTTCCCGGGCGGTGTCATGCAGATTGTCTCTTCCGGGCGGCGGCGGGTCATCCTTGGCTGCGGTAGGGCGCGGGCCTTGTGGCGAGTGGTGTTACTCGCCAGATCATCTGGCGGTCAAGTCATGTGAGGCTGCCTGTACGGCGAGTTCGGTCCGGGTAGTGATGCCGAGTTTGGTGAAGATGTGCGTCAGGTGCACCTTGACGGTGCCGGGGGCGATGAACAGCCGCTGGGCGATGGCGTCGTTCCGTAGGCCTTCGCCCACGAGGCGGATGACCTCCAGTTCGGCGGGGGTGAGGCTGGCCCAGCCGGTGGCGGGCCGCTTGCGTCCGCCGCCCTTGCGTACTGCGAAGGCGACCGCATCATCGAGGGCAAGTGCCTGGCCCTGTTCCCATGCCTGGGCAAAGCCGTCGTCTCCAAGGGCGTTCCTGGCATGTGCGGCGGCACGGGCGGCGGCGCCGCGGGCGGCGGTGAAGCCAGGTGCCAGGTACCGCAGCGGGCGCCGGGCCGCGTCGGCGGCGGCCAGCAGGCGGGCCGCGTCGGCGTGGCGTTCACGGGCTGCGGCGAGCACGCCGAGCAGCTCGATGCCATCGCAGGCATCCATCCGGTCGCCACAGCGGTGCCACTGTACGGTGGCCTCGCGGACCAGGTGCTCGGCGGCGGCGAGCTCACCCTGGTGCCAGGCCACGGCCCCCTCGGCGTAGCGCAGCGCGGCGGCGGTGATCGCCTGGCGGCGGCCGCCGAGTTCCGCCCGCGTCTCGGCGATGGCGGCGGCTGCGGCAGCCTGGTCACCGGCGATGGCGGCCATGCACGCCAGGGCGGCCAGGGCGGCCGGAACGAACATGACGCTGCCGAATCGGCGTCCGCCGTCGGCCGCCCGGCGCAGCGCGCCGACGGCGGTCGCGGTGTCGCCCCGGGCGGCGGCCAGGCGTGCCTCGGCTTGCGGGGCGGCGTGTTCTACCACGTAAACGGCGCCGCCTCCGCCCGCGGCCCAGCACAATCCGACCTCCGTTTCGGCCGCGTCGAACTGGCCCAGGATAGCGAATAGCTGCGCCCGCAACTGGCGAACGATCACCTCGGCGAAGCGGTCCGGATGTGCTGCTAGCACGGTCGCGGCCTCGTCAAGCGCGACCACGGTGGCGGGCTCGATGCCCGCTCCGGCGATCGCGGCCGCCGCCGGGCCGGTCAGCGCGAGGGCGAGCCCTTCCTGGCCCGCCGCCGTCCGGGCCAGCTCGACCGCGAGCAGACCCCGCCGGTCCTGGAGGGCCAGGTCGCCGGACAGGAAGGCCGCCATAGCCAGCAGGCCCTGGGCCCGCGCCGCCAGCGCCGGATCGGCCTGGCCGGATAGAACCCGGCTGGCTTCGATCTCGGCGACGATCCGGTCCGCATCGCCGGCATGCCACGCCAGGACGGCCAGCAGGTTGCGGCCCCAGACCTCCAGCTGCGGTTCACCAGCGTGCTGGGCACAGGCGATGCCGTCGGCGACGAGCGGGGCGGCTTGCCGGAAGTCACCCAGGTGGAACGCCGACCAGGCGGCGCCGATCAGCACCCGGGCCTGGATGCCGGGAGCCGCCTGAGAGGCGATGCCGGCCGCCGCGGTCAGGAACTGACCTGCTTCGCTGTACCGGCCGGTAGCGATCCACCACCGGGCGAGCCGGGCGCCCAGCTCCCGTCCCGCCTCGGGTTCCTGCCCGCTGAGCGCCCACGACATGGCGGCGCGAATGCTGTCTTGCCCGGCCGACAGGCGGCTGGCCCACGCCGCCCACCCGCCGCTGCCCAACGTCGCCTCCGCCGACCGGGCCTCGTCCAGCGCCCAGTCCAGCAGCCGCAGGTGCACGGCCGTCTCCGCGCCGGAGGCAGCCAGCCGGGCGGCAGCGAACTGGCGGATGGTCTCCAGCAGCGAATAACGGACCGGGACGCCGTCATGGATGCGCACGACGGATTTGCCGACCAGGCTGGCCAGCAGCCCAGCGATCGCCTCCGCTGCCAGAGGGGCGCCGGCCACCACCCGTTCGGCCGTACCCAGCCCGAACGCGCCGCGCAGCACCGACAGGCGGGCGAGCAGGTGGCGTTCGGCCTCATCGAGCAGCTCATAGCTCCACGCCACCAGCGCCTCCAGCGACCGGTGCCGCCCCGGTCGGGCCGGGCCGCCGGACAGCAGCCCGGGATGGCCGTCCAGCCGCGCGGCCAGCTCAGCCGGGCCCAGAGCCGGGCACCTGGCCGCGGCCAGCTCGATGGCCAGCGGGATGCCGTCCAGCCGGGCGCACACCTGCGCGACCGCGACCGCGTTGCCCGCGGTCAGCATGAACGCGGGGCTGGCCGCACCGGCCCGGGCCGCGAACAGCATGCCGGCCTCGGACGCGGCGACCGCCGCCGCCGAGCGATCGGCCGGCAGTCCCAGCGGCGGCACCGGGAAGACCAGCTCTCCGGGAACATCCAGGCGTTCCCTGCTGGTGGCCAGGAACCGCACCCGCGGGCAGTGCGCGAGCAGCGTGGCCACCAGGCCCGCCGCCTCCTCCAGGACGTGCTCGCAGTTGTCCAGGACCACCAGCAGCTCACGGCCGGCCAGCGCGTGCAGCAGTCCCGCGGCCGGGGTCGGCACATCCCGTTCGGACACACCCAGGGCCTGCGCGACGGTGGCCGGGACCAGGGCCGGATCGGTGAGCGGGGCCAGCTCGACCAGCCGGGCCCCGTCGCCGAAGTCGGCCTCGGCAAGCGCCGCCACCCGCAGCGCCAGCCGGGTCTTGCCGCACCCGCCCGGGCCGGTCAGCGTGACCGCTCTGGCGGCGCGGAGGCGTTCGAGCACGGCAGCTATCTCGGGGCCGCGGCCCACCAGTGAGCTCACTTCGGCCGGCAGCCCTGACTGCCGTCTCGGGAGACGTGACATCCGCGTCCCTCCCCTCCAAGCCTGCTGGCAGGCATCACATGTCATATGACCCGGCTAGCCGTCTCGTATGACCTGGCCGGGAAAGATATACCTCCTTCGGCAGATGCTGCCAGGAACGGGAACCGCGAGTCTTTCCTCACCGGTACACCACCGATCCGGGAGGACCCGATGGATCGCGCCCTCGCTCCTGCCGCCAGTGCTCACTATGACCCGCGGCTGACGGAGCTGTCCACGCTGCTGGCATGGCATACCTGCAGCAGCCGTCCAGGTACCCGGACCCTGTAATTAACGGGAGGCCACGATGATGTTCCTTGACTGCCCGGCCTGGCTGGGCCAGCAGGGCACCCTACGATGCGGGCTGCCCGCCGAGGTCAGGTGCCGGTTCACCATGCGCTCCACCGACGGACCCGTCGAAAGCGCCATGATCAGGTGCCCGGCCGGCCACTACTTCTGCGCAGCCATCGAATCCCTCACCTGGGACGGTAAGGACAAGCACGACCCGGACGACCCTGCCGGACTCGGTTCCCGCGCCGGGCGTGACAGCCTCCAGCGCGGTCACGATGGCCGTCACGGTGGCGGCGAGCCTGTCCTGTGGGATGTCCCCGCCGAGCCGGAGCGGACAGATCGCCGCCCGAACACCGCTCCCGCCTACTACCTGGGCCACCCCGCCCGCCTGTGGACCACCGTCATGCGCCCGCGCAGCAGGCACGCCACATCCCATCACGCGATGCAAACCATCACCGGCGGCGGGAAGCAGAGCCCGTCCCGGCCGGGCGGCCTCCTCGCCGGCGCCAGAGCCGAAACGGTCAGCGCGACCCCTGCCACCACGTCGTGGCCGGGCACGCGGGTGCAGTGATGCCCGGCTCACCCCCCGATCCAGGCCGGCCAGCCGGCCCCGTGCTGGTCATCGGCGCCACGTCTGCCGCGGAAAGCGCAGGTCAACCACGTAATCGAGTATTCGAGCGGTACAGGATCAGCTCCGGCCCGGCGGGAACCGTCCGGCCGCCGGACTTGGCCCTGGCCCCATTCGCGTTCTCCCTCGCCACAATGGTGATCTCCCGCTCGGCGGCGGCGATGTCCTCATGACGGAGCCCGAGCGCCTCCCCGGCCCGGCAGCCGCACTCATGAAGCAAGGCAAAGAAGAAGCGGTCCCGCAGCCGGGTGCAGGCATCCAGGATCGCCTGCATCTCAGCGACGCTCAGGACCCGCGGCAGCTTCTCCGGCGCCTTCAGCGCGATCGCCCGCCCGCGAAACGGCTTCCCCTTGCTGACGTGATGAAGGAACGGCTTCCACCCGCCCCGCCCGCCCGTCCGCCACCCGGCCAGCAGGTCCCCCGGGCCGGCGCCATTACGGGCCTGGTGCGCATAGAACACGCTCACCGCGGCGAGCTTGCGGTTCACCGTCGAGACACTGACCTCAGCGACCACCGACGGCAGCACCGCGACCTCGCCCGCCCGTCCCGCCGGGGAAAGCGCCAGCCAGGCGACGAACTCGCCGATATCCTCCAGCCGGGCCTCGCGCCAGTCCAGGCCCCGGAACCCGAGAAACTGCCACAGATCTTTCAAGTCATGGGCATAGGCCTTCACCGTGTTCGGCGACCGGCCGATATCGGTGAGATAGGCCAGGAACCGGTCGACCGGGACGACCGGCACGTCGTCGTCCCCCAGAACCGTCCACGACAGCGACCCCGAACCAGGGACCACCACCGGATGCACAAGCATCGTCTCCTCCTTGAACTGCGTCATGGACAAGGCAGGAGATAACCACAGATCACCCCCCCATCCGGGCAGGTCAGGACGCTCGTGCTAGACGTCAAAGACACACCAGTTGAGGCTCGAGATAATGATCCGCCACGCCGCAGGGCTGTAGTCCCCGTCATCGCCGTAGCCCTGCCCGGCGGCGAACGCGCCCAGGAACAAGGTCCGCGCGGCCACGCCTATCGAGTTGACCTGTTCCAGGGTCAGCAGGCACTCGGCCTGCGTCGCCGTAGCCAGCTGGGTGGCATCAGCGGCGGCTAGGTAGCCCATCGCGGACCTCAGCATCCCCAGCGCCTCCTGCGCGCTGTGTGGCGACACGACCGTCTTCATCGTGGTGTGTCACCTCCCTCCGTGCTGCTCGCGGTCCGGCGGTCGGGCTCCTTTCCCCGGTTCCCCGGCGATTCGGGCCGGGATCACCAATTCATTTTCTAGTTCGACTCTATCAGCTCACACTGACAATTCTTTGGAACGCCACACCGAATCAGGTCCGAATAACTGGAAATTTAGCCGAACCGAGAAGCAAGAAGGTAACAGTGAGCGATGAGTTATTGGTGAGGTCAGGGTGCTCGCAGTTCGGCTACGGAGCAGGGCGGGCGGGCTCGGCGGGGCGGGCGGGCTCGG
>Ga0335078_10012858_pt1 | contig 12399 bp, 12 predicted proteins | sample Lox_Sample_32_FD_206711 | JGI IMG/M metagenome (GOLD analysis project Ga0335078, IMG submission 206711) | Soil microbial communities from Loxahatchee National Wildlife Refuge, Florida, United States - Lox_Sample_3.2 | ecosystem: Environmental > Terrestrial > Soil > Wetlands | place: USA... | reverse complement strand
ACCCTTCTTCTGACCGCTCGTTGAGAATATGAATGCTTTCTTGTTGGTCGCCTGGGGCAGCTTGTCGACAAACTCGAGGAGAGCGTTGCCGTGTCGTCCATAGTAAATCCCCGAGCCAAAACCAACCAGGTCGTAGCTAGAAAGGCTGTTTGGGTCTGCCTCCGATGGCGTTTTGACTTCGGCGTCTATAGCATTTGCTAAAACCGAGGCTATTTTTAAGGTATTTTTATGGTGATAAGAAAAGCATACGATCAATGCCTTCATGAATCCCACAGCGCCAAAGTTGATACCAAGCAAATATATTTTTGCCGCTATAATCAGCAAAAATCTTCGTTTTTTATGGACGGTGAAGACCAATGCCAGAACTCGTAATAGCCAATCTGCGGGCATTAATTCAGGGGATAAGGCACAGTTCTTAAGACTAGGGGGATGAGCCCAGTTGAAACCAACGAATTTGTCTCCATTGCAACTCACCTTCCCTAAAAAGCGGTTCCGGACGTACTCGGTCTGGAAAAGACGTGAGGTGATGCAGTCGTTCGTGACTGCTGAGCCACACTCCACAGCCATCAGGAAGTTCGCTGAACGGGCAGGCGAGGGCGCGGCCTTCGTTGATTGGGATAATACCGACGGGAAAAAAACGGGGGGGAGGCCGATCGCCGGCTAAAGGAACCCACCTTTTACTATGAGCATCGAGACGTGCATAGCACGGCACAAGCGAGGGGGCATAAAGGCGTCCAGAAGCAATTACCCCGTTAATTTCCTCAACGACTCTACCTCCCCTGGGAAGTTTTTGGTCAGCCTGCTTTTCTTCAGGTTTTCCTTCACAATCCAGAGGATATCCCCATCACAGGTTTCAGCAAGCTGTCGCATAAAACCGAAACCATCCACAGGGGCCGCATGCACTATGACACTTAAGGAATAGCCCAGCCCTTGCCGTAATGTCTTGAAGCTCGCTTCCCGATCCTTGGCAGTCAGTATTTTTTCAAAGATCACCTTGTGCAGCTCGAGGGCGGATTTTGCCGTTTCCCGATCCTTCAGCAGAGGAGGCTCGGCCACTCCGGCCGCCACAGCCCTCATCACGAGCCAATCATCAGATCCGATCCATTTACCCAACATCTCCAAGGTTTTTCTTGGATCATTTCTGATCATGTTTTGGATTGCCATAGCTACGCCTTCCCTTGTCCTCCACCTGGAATCACCTGCCAGTGCCATCAGGGCGGACTGCGCCTCGCTGGAGTGTGCTGACGATGTGCCAAAAACGCCCATGCCGCGTGCACCACAAAAAACAAAAAACTCCGCGGGGCTGTCCGTGGGCGCCTCCTCAGCGGAGTATCGCGTCAGTTCCAAGCACAGATCCCACAACTTCTCAGAGTCGGTTCGGGAGTAAGCCTCAATAGCATCAGCGAACGCGTCCGCTAACTCAAGATTGCCTCGAGGACCAGGAAGATTGCTGTTTGAAGCCAAGTAGTTCAAAAGATACTTAGAGTTACTCGTTTTGAGAACCTCGAGCACGAGCTTGGTCAGATGTTCTTTGTATGCCTCTTTTTTGCTCATTTGGCTGCACGACTTAGTATGAACTTGCAGCTGCCGGGCTTTCAGTTTTACTGATTCGCAATTCATTCTTGCCAAACATCGTCCTCGGCTTAAGATACGCAAGAATTATCTGCTGAAAATGCACTCTTAGTTTCATGAATCAGAGGCTGCAAACCTTCGCGGAGTATTACGATCGGATATACCTGAACATGAACGACTACGAAAAGGAGGCGGAGATCATCAGATCGATAGTACGCCGCTTCGAAAGAGTTCCCTCCCAGACGCTTCTGGATATCGGCTGTGGGACCGGGGAGCACCTGAAGCATCTTTCAGGCCACTTCCGCTCCACCGGATTGGACCTGAGCAGAGAGATGATCGATACAGCCAGAAGCAAAGCGCCTGGTGCGAGATTCGAGGTCGCAGACATGATGAACTTCAGGATGGCAGAGAGGTTCGACGTAATAACCTGCCTGTTCAGCGCGATAGGCTACGTCAGGAACCGCAGAAACCTTGCGAAGACGCTAAGCAACTTCCATGATCATCTCTCGGAAACAGGGCTCGCAATAGTTGAGCCATGGGTTTTCAGGAAAGATTATCTCCCTAGACACGTCGGCCTCGAGACTTACGAGGACGAAAAGGTCAAGCTTGTCAGAATGAGCGCGAGCAAATTAACCAAATCCAACTGGCGGGTATATTTCCACTATCTCATCGGTAGCGACGGCACTGTTGAATATACAAGGGAAACGCACGTAATGATATCAGCCGAGTATGAAGACTACATCGATGCCTTCAGAAAGGCGGGATTCAGCGATGTAAGTTACCTTAAGGAGGAATGGCCACGCGCCAGGGGACTCTTCATAGCAACAAAGTGAAGGCTCCCCGGCAATTGATAGAATGATCTTTCAGGCCTTTAGTTTTTTCAGAAGCCAGGCCATGTTTCGGCCGAGGGTTTTCATGGTATCCAGCCCCTCCTCGTCCTCTTCCACCTCGCCCCTCTTTTGACCAAAGCCATTGTTCCAGTATGATGACCCCGGTACGATCATCTCGTTGATGAGGAAGAAGTTGTTTATTGTGTCAAACGTAAGCACCGAGCCAGCCCTCCTCACAGCTATGACGGCAGCCCCCACCTTTCTCCTGTACATATTTGAATTTGCTATTGCCACCATACCAGACCTGTCGATGAGGGCTTTCAGCTCGGGAGTGATGTTTGAAAAATAGACAGGTGAACCCAGAATTATGCCGTCCGCCGCCTTCATCTTGTCGATGTACTCATTTACGGCGTCATCCTTGTTGCAGCAGTAGCCGTCCTTTGCCTTGAAACATCCGCTGCACGCACTACAACCGCTGATTTTTCTTCCGGCAAGCTGTATGAGCTCCGTCTCTATCCCCTCGCTCTCCAGCTCTTTAAAGACCTCGTTGATCAACCTCGCAGTGTTACCATCCTTCCTAGAGCTTCCGTTAAAGGCAACAACCTTCATGTGTCATCGCCTTTTCAATTGTGGAGACGCCGGTAAATATGCTTACAGTCGCCTCTGTGCCGCGCGAATGACCTTGAGACGTAAAGCAAGGAACTCTTCAAAAGCATCAATCGATCCAAGAGAAGGCAAATATTGACACTCCCATGAATGACGTCATAGGATTCTTGAGCGAGGCTTCAACACCATTTATCGTAGCTCCACCCCAGCATCAAAGCTGTGCCAACAGCCCGCTACCGCTGGTCACCCTCTCGGCAATCTGTGCAGGATGAAGGAACCTATCCACGGCTACGTTTCCGATGTTTACCGGGCCATTAACATCGGCGTTTATGTACTGATGGAATGAAGGGCAAACCATCAGGCCGCGGTGCTTTCTGCCGCTATGCTGCTTGCCACACAGGCAGCAGGTTGCAGATGTGTTGTACTCTCGGACTAGCTTAACGGTTATGCCCGTTGTCTAGCCGAGTTCCTTTAGCCGCTTTATGATCGATCTGAATGCCCAGAAGTTGTGGAGTTTCTGGTTTGTTTCTGTTCCTTTGTTGTTATTGTATCGGATGCCTGTCAGATCACCTACGACAAGGGCATAGACGTTTAGCTTTTGAAGCCTGCTGAATGTCGATCTGCACATCGCGTTGACTGCGTGGCGGAGCCTACTTTGCCTGCGGCGGTACGTCAAAGATATGCACCTGGAGCTGTGCCTATCCTTGAGCTTTGCCTCTAGCTTGGATATTTTCTTGGTGCGGTAAACCCAATCAATGAGAACAGCCTTTCCACCGTGGGTTACGGGGCGATCATCTTCATTCCCATTTCCATTCGGTATGGTTAACGCTGCCAAGTTGCATATGCCCAAGTCCAGTGAAGCCATTTTATTGGCCAATGTGGATATACAATACGTCCATTCCTTTTCCGAAGGAAGGGAGATTGGAAGATGGGCGTACCACCTTTTCAACAGCGATTTGAAGGACTTCCAACCGACCCTGCTCTCCAACCCAGAGCTTGCCATGCTGAAATGGTATTGAGAGCCTGCCAATGATTAGTTTTTCATTCAGGGTATGCCACCCGTCGTTGCGGACACAGAATGCCTTTGCGACGCGTTTGCCGTTCCTTCCAGTATTGCGGTGGGTTGACTTTGGTAATGGTTAGTGGCAGCTTTACTTGTTTCTTAAGTCGCAGCAGTACAAAGTAGCTATGCCAAGCATCATTCATCTTGGAAAACAATGCCTGCGACTTGCATGTATCCAAGCGCTTGAAGGGATCAGTTATCTCCAGTGATTTACATTGAGAGGCGTAGGACGGTGATTTATCGTGATTGAACCAGGCTTTCCTCCGCGCATAGTTAGCGATGTTCCACAGGATAGCAGGTCTTAGCAGTATTGGTTAAGTACGACCGGATCGACAGGCTCGGGGAGCACGGCGGAGGTCCGTATCACTTTCGTCCATCGACAACAGTATTTCTATTTAACCTTGCTGACCCATGAAAAAATTTATGGGTTTGCGCTCTGTAAGATCTATCAAGCGTGATAATAAAGGTACAGGGGCATCGAATTGTCTGATTGCATACAAATAGACAAGGGGATTGCCAACGTGCTCAGCAGTCGCCCATTTTCTGAGGTAGAAGAACGTCTTGAGTCCATTGTCCAGTCGCGCAAACTGACGATATTTGCCAAGATCGACTTCAGCGGTGACGCCGAAAAAAATGGGCTCAAAATGCGCCCAACCAAAATGCTGATCTTCGGAAACCCGAAAGCGGGCACGCCGCTTATGATAGCGTCGCCCAGCATTGCCATCGATCTTCCGCTGAAGGTGTTGATCTGGACGGATGCCGATGGAAAGGTGTGGCTGTCGTATAACACACCTGCGTACCTTAAGGTACGCCACCAGCTTAGGGATGATCTTGTCCAGAGCTTGGAAGTGGTAGCCGCGCTGGTGAAGCAGGCAGCCGGCTAATCGAGGCGTAGACCCAAAAAAAGATACACCGATTGGGCAGTCTTTTTGAGAGTTCCCTGATGATGCATCGCATACAATCCGGCGCAGGGATATTTACGGAAGGATACGCACTGCATTCCGGCCTAGTATGCAGTCATTTAATTTATATACAGGTTTCATGAGGGTTCAGGTTATTAAATGATTGAAACAGCATTATAGGTCCGATTGCGTTGATGATCGATACCGAAAATCTAACGAGGAAGTTTGGCAGTTTAACTGCTGTCGAGAATTTGTCTTTGCACGTCGACGAGGGTGAGGTTTTCGGATTTCTGGGCCCCAATGGCGCCGGGAAGACCACCACGGTGAGGATGCTCTGCTGCCTGATCCCAAAGACAAGCGGGGAGGCGAAAATAGGAGGCTACGATATCGGTAATGAGACTGATCAAAAGAATATCCGAAAGATCATTGGCCTGTTGCCCGAGAATGTCGGCCTTTATGATGATTTGAGCGCCTACAGGAATCTGGACGTCTACGGGCGGCTTTACAAACAGGCAGAAGGGCTGAGGCGGGAAAGGATAGAGTACTTCCTAAAGCTGCTGGGACTTTGGGAAAAGAAGGACGTGGCCGTTGGCACATTTTCCAAAGGCATGAAGCAGAAACTGGCCATCGCCCGGGCACTTTTGCACGATCCAAAGGTTCTCTTCCTCGACGAGCCTACGGCGAACCTGGATCCAGAGACCTCAAAAACGGTGAGGGATTTCATTCTGGAGCTGAAAAAGGAAAAAAGGACCATTTTTCTTAACACCCACAACTTGGACGAGGCTGAAAGGGTCTGTGACAGGGTCGGCATAATGAAAACCAAATTGATAGCCGTTGGCACCATCGAGAAACTGAGGGAGTCGCTCACGGGAAGGAAGACTGTTGTGCAGGTCAACCATCTTGATGAGCAAATCATAGCCTCGGTAGAGAAACTCGGGCTGAAAAGCATCGAAACGGTTGACGATAACAAGCTGGTCATTGAGGTAAATGATCCCGACAAGGAGAATCCAGATATTGTAGAGGCGATAGTTTCGGTGGGTGGCCGTGTCCAGTTCGTGACAGGGGCTAGCCCGACTTTGGAGGACATATACCTGAAACTCGTGAGGGGCTGACAAATGTGGACTTAGCGAACGCGTGGACCATCGCATCGAAAGACTTCAGTATTTTCAGAAAAAAGAAGTCGGTTCTCTACTCATTGATCGCGCTCCCGCTGTTCGTGTCGATAGGCCTCCCGGCATTTATCCAGATTTTAATTACCAGGCCCAGGATCCCCGTAGGGACCATCGAACTCTTTCTGAACTCATTTTCCTTCCTCTTTATTGTTATAGGGGTTTTTCTTCCGGTCACTCTTGCCTCGTACAGCATTGTTGGTGAGAAGATCGAGAAGAACTTGGAGCCTCTGCTCTCGACACCCATGACGGACGGCGAGTTCTTACTGGGAAAGACTCTCGCAGCATTCCTTCCCGCCCTCGCTTCAACGTATGGGGGGGCCGCGATATTCATGACCCTCATGGATGTTGTGACGCATAGCAGGCTTGGATACTTCTTCCCGAATTGGAACATGGCTGTAATCCTGCTACTGACAGTCCCGCTCGTGTGTTTATTCAGCGTTGAGGCAAACATCATAATATCATCAAGGATAAACGATATTCGTGCCGCAACACAGCTAGGATCACTTCTAGCCATCCCATTTGGGGTGATATACGTGATGTTTGAGATAAACTTCCTTCACCTCAATATCGGGAGCCTGCTGTTAATCTGCGCCGTAGTAACGGTTGCTGACCTGGTTTTCATTTATTTGACAAAGGTCATTTTCCGCAGGGAGGAGATACTGACGAAGTGGAGGTAGTATGTAGATTAGCCTGCGGTGCAGGTTAGAATCAAAAATTTTTTAAAGGGTCTTCTACAGATTAGGCAAGGTCTTGATCTACATGGCTATGACCATCTCAGAGAAGATACTCGCCCGCGCTTCGGGAAAGGAAAGGGCCGAGGCGGGGGAATATGTCGTTGGGAAGATAGACCTTGCGATGATTCATGATTTGACCGGGCCGTTGACGCTCAACGTACTGAAGGAGGTGGGCTATGACAAGCCATGGGATCCGGAGAAGATCGCGATTATTATAGACCATCAGGTACCGGCCAATACCGAGGTCACGGCAGCCCTGCACAGACAACTCAGGAGTTACGCAAGGAAGTATGGCTTGAAAAACTACCATGATGTGGGGAGGCAGGGGGTCTGCCACCAGATTCTTGCTGAGAGTTACGTGAAACCGGGCATGCTTGTGGTCGGTGCCGACTCCCATACCTGCTCTCTCGGAGCGCTCGGTGCCTTTTCCACGGGAATAGGTTCAACGGAGATGGCTGCGGTCTTCCTGAATGGCGAACTGTGGTTCAGGATCCCGGAGACCATAAACTTCGTGTTGAAGGGCAGCCTGAAGAAAGGGATGTCGGCAAAGGACATCATTCTGAGCATCATAGGGAGGGTAGGCGTGGACGGAGCGCTCTACTGCGCGGCGGAGTTTACTGGCGAGGGCGTGGAACGAGTGAGCATCGATGGCAGGCTGACCATGTGCAACATGGCGATAGAGATGGGCGGAAAAACGGGAATAGTGAACCCGGACAGGAAGACAGAGGAGTACACGGGCACAAAGAATGCGCATTTGCCTAGGAGCGACCCAGGCGCGAATTACTTTAAGACGGTCGAGGTGGATCTTGGTGAGATCGAGCCCGTTGTCGCGCTCCCGCACTCAGTGGACAATGTAAAGCCGGTTTCGGAGGCTGGCAACATCGAGGCCGATCAGGTCTTCATCGGCGCATGCACAAACGGGAGACTCGAGGATCTGGCGGCAGCCGCGGGTATACTGAAAGGCAGTAAAGTCCACCCCGGCACCAGGCTGATCGTCATACCCGCTTCGCCTAAAATCTATCTGGAGGCGGAGGAACGTGGTTACATAAGGACGTTCATCGAGGCGGGCGGGGTCGTATGCAACCCCAACTGTGGCCCGTGCCTGGGCGGACATATGGGCATACTCACCGCAGGGGAGACATGCGTGAGCACATCGAATAGGAACTTCATAGGGAGGATGGGAAGCGGATCCTCCAAGGTGTACCTTGTTTCACCCGAAACCGCTGCTGCAACGGCCATTGAGGGGAAGCTTGCGGATCCAAGAAAATACGTGAAGGAGGCTGGAAACTGATGATAAAAGGAAAGGTATGGCTTTTCGGTGACAACGTGGACACCGACGTCATCCTGCCAGGCAAATACCTCGTGCTGACAGACCCCAACGAGCTGGCAAAGCATGCGTTGGAGGGGCTGATGCCGGACTTCTCCAAGCGCGTAGCGGAAGGAGACATCATAGTTGCAGGGAAGAACTTCGGCTGCGGCTCGAGCAGGGAGCATGCGCCACTCGCGCTGAAGTATGCTGGGGTCGGGGCCGTCGTGGCAAAGTCATTCTCGAGGATCTTCTTTAGGAATGCTATAAACGTAGGACTGCCCGCCGTGATATCCGGCGCCAGGGACGTGCTGCAGGAGGGGGAGGTCATATCCATCGACCTGGAAGGCGGGAAAATAACCAGGGGCGGCAGCGGTTCTACGATTGCCATCGAGGGTTACCCGCCGTTCCTTCTAGACATACTGAAGGACGGCGGACTTTTGCAGAACTTGAAGAGAAGGGTTTCAGAATCTGGTTTAAAGTGATTGAAGATGAAGACATACAAAATTGCTTTGATGCGGGGGGACGGGATCGGACCCGAGCAGACTGAGGCTACTTTGAAGGTGCTTTCTGCCCTAGAGTCGGAATCAGGATTCAAGCTGGAGTTCATAGAGGCGGAGGGTGGAGACGAGACGCTGAAGCGCAGGGGAGAGGCACTTCCCCAGGACACAATAGAGGCTATCAGGGGCGCCGATGCCTGCCTTAAGGGGCCCGTCGGCGAGAGCGCAGCTGATGTCATTGTGAAGCTGAGGATACTCTTTGATCTTTATGCAAACCTCAGGCCGATCAAGTCCTATCCAAACATACAGTCACTCCGACCGGACATCGACATGCTGTTCGTGAGGGAAAACACGGAGGATCTTTACAAGGGATACGAATTCAGAGTCGGGGAGGATACGGTCGCTATGAGGGTCATAACAAAGAAGGGGTGCACACGGATCGCCGAGATGGCCATGAAGCACGCCCTCAGGAGGAGGAAAAAGGTCACGGCGGTCCATAAGGCCAACGTACTGAGGGTCACCGATGGTCTGTTCAGGGACACATGCCGGACCATAGCCTCCAAATACCCGGAGATCACTCTCGAGGAGCTCTATGTCGATGCGGCTTCCATGCATCTCATCAAGAGACCACATGAGTTCGACGTCATTGTAATCACGAACATGTTCGGTGACATACTTTCCGACGAGGCGGCACAGACCTGCGGCGGGCTCGGCATTGCGGCTGGCGCAAATATCGGGGACAGATACGGTCTTTTCGAGCCTATACACGGATCCGTGCCTTCGAAAGCTGGAATGAACGTGGCAAACCCCACATCCATGATATTGGCAGCGAGGCTCATGTTGGACTGGCTTGGCGAGGCGGACTCCGCAAGAAGGATTGAGCATGCGGTGGTAAAGACGCTTTCAGAGCGGAAGGTCCTAACGTACGATCTTGGAGGATCTGCCAAAACCTCCGAAATGGCCAATGAAATAGCCAAGAATCTCGGCGAGCAGGATCGCTAAGCAGCCAATTTTTTAAAAATTTTTTCTACCATTCTAAGGTCCTCTGCAAAACGCGGAAGACGGGAGTTTTAGACTATGGAATATAAAAAGCAAATTCACGCGAAAAGCACTTTGAAGGAGTATTGCTGGAAGGACTCAGGGTCTGAAGAGGAGGCAACGAAGAAGGAAACGGGAAAAAGAACAAAAAAAGGAGAGTAGTGGAAGAGGCTTACGCCTTTTCTTCTACATCCGTTATGCCGTTTGTTGTCACGGTGAACAGGCACTCAGTCTCGGCATGCAGCGGCGAGTCTATGATACGAGCGATCCTTCTCATTTCCTTCGATTTCCTGAGCCATAACCTGTAGGTTGATCCGTGTGCAAGAATGTTTCCGCCCGCAGGCTTGTTTGGATTTCCGAAGAATGTGTCGGGTGTGGATTGGATCTGGTTCGTAACTATGACCGCCATGTTGTAAATGTCCGACATGCGTAGCAGCTGGTGCAGGTGCTTGTTTAGTTTCTGCTGCCTCGGCGCAAGAGACTCGCGTCCAATATACTCTGACCTGAAGTGAGTTATCACAGAATCCACTATCATCAGGCGCACGTTATTCTCAGGGATTATGTGGTCTGCCTCCTCGGCAAGCAGCATCTGATGATCAGAGTTGTACGCCTTTGCGTATATTATATTGTTAAGCACCGTATCTGGATCCAGCCCGAAATTGTTGGCTATACTGACTATTCTCTCCGGTCTGAACGTGCTTTCTGTATCAATATAGAGGGCTTTGGCGCCAAGACCGCCCTTCTCCATCGGAAGCTGGACCGTCACCGACACTTGGTGGCATATCTGGGTCTTGCCCGAACCGAATTCGCCTATCAGTTCAGTAATTGCCTGCGTTTCAAAACCTCTTCCTAGGAGGTTGTCAAACGCCTTTGAGCCAGTAGTGATTGCGCCTATGCTGTTCCTTTTTGTAAGAACATCCTTGGCAGTGGTGAACTTGATGTTAAGCATAGCCCTCGCGTTCTGCGTTATTGTTGACGCCTTTTCTTCCGTAATGTCCGCTATCTCAACAAGCGCCCTTATCGGCGTTACAGCCAGGGACTCCACTGACGTGATGCCTGCCGCCTTCAGTTTCTCGACGGTTGCTGGCCCTACGCCGTCGATATCCTCGAGTTCTTGTTTTTCTGACAAAGATATTTCCCCTTTTATTTGCAAACTCCATCATAAGCAAGGATTTAAACTTTTTCAATGATAAATTTACTTAAAAAACCATTGATCATAATACACAGTAATCTTAAAAGAATAGTAAATAAGGTGGGTAGCAGACCGAAAGTATTCAGGAGGCACCTTGCAATGCAAACCTGCAATGCGCCATAAAAGTTGTCGTTATCTACAACAATGCAGAAGGCAATACGCCTGTGAGAGGCAGGGATTCAGCATCAGGTAAGTCGTAGTGGCCGGCATCTTAAGGATGCACTTGAGGGCATTTTGCACTTCGACAGTGGAACCAGTCATTTGCAAAAGTTTAAATTAATCCCCATACGATTGGAGAATGTGGCAGCTCAGTGAGGGATACTCCGGTGACCGCCTTCCAAACAGATTAAGCTTTTCTCCGTTATACAGCCAGAGCTGCAGAGCGAATACGGGTGTTTTCTATGGATAAAGTCAGAGTGGGGATTTTAGGATCTACAGGCTCGGTTGGGCAAAGATACGTCGCTATGCTTTCCGATCACCCATGGTTTGATATCTCAGCACTATCAGCCTCGGGCGCCTCCGCGGGAAAAAGCTACAGGGAGGCGGCAAAATGGGTTCTTGACAGGGATATGCCTGAGAGGGAGTCGGAAATGAGGATAGTGGCCGCCCAATCTAATGCGATGAAGGCCGAGGGCGTCGAGCTAGTGTTTTCTGCCCTGCCTTCGGACGTCGCAAAGATCGCGGAGTCAGAGATGGTAAAGGCCGGCTTGACGGTCGTGGCGGATACAAGCGCCCACCGGATGGATCCGGAGGTGCCCATCTTGATTCCGGAAGTAAACAGCGAACATCTTGCATCGCTGGATGACCAAAAGAGGAAGGGTAAAGGCATTCTCGTCACCGGACCAAACTGCACGACCATAGGCCTCGCTCTTTCCCTGAAGCCGATCCAGCTTGAGTTCGGCCTGAAAAGGGTTTTAGTATCAACAATGCAGGCGCTGTCGGGCGCGGGCTATGCAGGGGTTCCCTCGATGGCAATCCTGGACAACGTCATACCATACATAAAGAATGAGGAGGAGAAGGTCAACCAGGAGCTGACGAAGATATTGGGGGATTACGTTACGGGAGGTGGCTTTGTGCCGGCCGGGATAAAGGTCGGCGCAAGCTGCCACAGGGTCGGCGTCCTTGACGGCCATACGGAGGCGGTGTTTCTGGAGACCGTGAGCGGCGCCACGCCAGACCAGATCAAGCAAAGCATGGCAAGATTCAGAGGCGAGCCCCAGCGGTTGAAGCTCCCCTCAGCACCCGAGAGCCCAATAATAGTCAGGGAGGAGCCAGACAGGCCCCAGCCTAGGCTGGACAGGCTTGCCGGGACCCCCGCCAGGGCCAAGGGGATGCCCACGATTGTAGGAAGGGTCAGGGAAGAACCGGCTCTGGACAATGGTATCAAGTATGTGCTGCTCAGCCACAACACGATAAGGGGGGCCGCAGGGAATGCTATATTAATAGCAGAGCTTCTTAAAGCAAAAGGAATGATTTGAAAGCAC
>Ga0335078_10012856_pt1 | contig 12399 bp, 8 predicted proteins | sample Lox_Sample_32_FD_206711 | JGI IMG/M metagenome (GOLD analysis project Ga0335078, IMG submission 206711) | Soil microbial communities from Loxahatchee National Wildlife Refuge, Florida, United States - Lox_Sample_3.2 | ecosystem: Environmental > Terrestrial > Soil > Wetlands | place: USA: Florida... | reverse complement strand
CACGTCCCGCCCGAACAGCCACCCGCCAGCAAGCGGCGTGCCGCCCGCGAGCGGCACCAGGCGTCCGATCGCGAGGCCCGCGGCGATCGCCAGTCCCTCGCGGGTCCGGGCGGCCAGCCGGTGGGCCGCCGCCGCGGCGGCCGCCGCGTTCGCGGCCTTGTACGTTACGACCACGCCGTCGCAGCGTCCAAGGGCGCCCAGCCCCTCGCGCCACGGTCCGGCCGGCAGCGGCCAGATCCGGTCGCCGTCCGTCTCGGCCGCCAGCACCGCGAGCAGCGCGTCCGGGCGGACGTCCCGGCGCTGCAGGCAGTCGTCGAGCACCAGGACCGTGGCGCCGGCCGCGACCGCCTGCGCCGCGCCCCGCCGCCGGTCCGCGTCGGCCACGACCACCGCGGCCGGGACGCGCGCCCGGTGCTCCTCGGCCTCGTCGCCGCCCCGGTAACCCCGCAACAGGATGCCGGGCCTCGCGCCCCGGCGCGCCAGCTCCGCGGCCAGGTACGCGGCGACGGGCGTCTTGCCGACTCCGCCCACCGCGATGTTCCCGATCCCCAGCGCCGGCGCCGGCAGCCGGTGCGCGCGCAGCAGGCCCAGGCCGTAGGCGGCGTTCCGCAGGCCGGAACCCGCGCGGTACCCCAGGGCCGGCAGCAACAGCGCGCCGCGCGCCGCGCGCGCCCAGAGCGCCGGGCTCCGCCACACCGCCTGCGCCAGCGCCGCGCCGTCCACCGCGCCCCTCAGGCCGCCAGCAGCTCGCGAGCCAGGCCCGCCGCGCGCGCCGCCGCGCCCGGCGAGCCGAGGCGCCGCCGTACCTCGGCCAGTCCCTCGAGCTGCGCGCGCCGCTCCGGGCTCCCGGCGTCGAGGAGCGGCAGCACCGCGCGCCCGAGCGCCGCGGGCGTGGCGGCGCCCTGGATGAGCTCGGGCGCCACCTGGCGGCCCGCCACCAGGTTCACCATCCCGATCCACGGCACCCGCACCAGGCGCCGGGCGAGGAGGTACGACAGCGGGTGCATCCGGTACGCGACGACCATCGGCGTGTCGCCCATGGCCGCCTCGAGCGTCGAGGTGCCGGACTTGCACAGCGCCGCGTCGGCGGCCGCGAAGCACTCGCGGGGCCGGCCGCGCACGAGCCGGATGTCGCCCGCGTCCGGATAGGCCCCGCCCTCCGTGGCGGCGACCAGCACCTGCACGTCGGGCCGCTCGCGCTGCACGAGGGCCGCCGCCGCGCGGAAGGGCGGCCACAGGCGCACGATCTCCTGGCCGCGGCTCCCGGGAAACAACCCGAGGACCGGCCGCGCGGGATCGAGGCCCAGGCCGGCCTTCAGCGCCGCGGGCGCCGGCAGCGCCGGGCGGTCCATCAGCGGGTGCCCGACGAACGAGGCGCGCACGCCGCGCTCGGTGAAGAACGACTCCTCGAACGGCAGGATCACGGCGAGCCGCGACACGTCGCGCGCCATCCGGCGCACGCGCCGCTCGCCCCACGCCCACAGCTGGGGCGCGATGTAGTAGAGGACCGGCACGCCCGCCCGGTGCGCCTCCGCCGCCACGCGGAGGTGGAAGCCGGGGTAGTCCACGAGCACGACGAGGCGCACGTCGCCGTCCCGCAGCCGCCGCCGGATCCGGCCCAGCAGCCGCCAGTGCGCGGGGAGCTTCCTCGCCACCTCGACGAATCCCATCACCGTGAGGTCTTCGATCCGCGCGATGAGCCGGGCGCCCGCGGCCTCGAGGTGCGGCCCGCCCACGCCCTCCACCGCCAGCCCGGGCTCGGCGCGGCGCAGCGCGGCCACGAGCGCCGCGGCGTGCTGGTCGCCCGAGGGCTCGCCCGCCGAGACGAAGACGGTGCCGGCGCTCACGCGCGCTGGAGCGCCGCCGGCGTGCCGACGGCCTCCATCACGCGGAAGGCCAGCGCGAGCGCCGAGAGCCCGTCCCGGCCCGTCACCGCCGGCGCGCCCTCGCCGCGCGCCGCCTGCACGAAGTTGGCGAGCTCCAGGCCGAGGGGCTCCGCGTCCGGCGCGCTCAGGGACACGCGCTCGACGAGCTTCACGAGGTCCGTGACCCCCGCCGCCAGCTGGCGCTGCGCGTCGGGCTTCAGGCGCAGGAACTCGCCTTTGCCGGCCGCGAGGTCGAGCGAGAAGTAGCCCGACGGCTGGAAGATCCTGAGCTTGCGCACGCGGTCGCGCGCCAGGCGGCTCGCCGTCAGGTTCGCCACGGCCCCCGACGCGAACTCGATGCGCGCGGTGGCGATGTCCACGCTCGGCGTGACGACGCCGATGCCCGACGCCCGCACGTCCACCACCGGCTCCTTGACCAGGGCGAGCACGAGGTCGAGGTCGTGGATCATGAGGTCCAGGATCACGGCCACGTCGGAGCCGCGGGCCGCGAACGGCGCCACCCGGTCCGACTCGATGAACTTCGGCGACGCGAGGTAGGGGCCGGCGGCCCGGATCGCGCGATTGAACCGCTCGACGTGGCCGGTCTGGAGCACCACGCCCGCCCGCTCCGCCGCGTCCACCAGCTCCCGCGCGGCCTGCTGCGTCGCGGCGATGGGCTTCTCCATCAGCACGTGCCGGCCGCGCGCCAGCACCGCCAGGCCCACCTCGTGGTGCGCCGGCGTCGGCACCACCACCGACACCGCCTCGGCGTCCGCCAGGAGCGCGTCGAGCGAGCCGTAGGCGCGGGTCCTGACCTGCGCGGCGACCTCCGCCGCGCGCTCGGCGCGCGTGTCGAAGACGCCCACCAGCTTCACGCCGGGGAGCGTGCCGTACAACCGGGCATGGTGGAAACCGAGGCTCCCCACGCCGATCACGCCGACGGGGAGCGGCGCGCCGCTCACACCAGCACTCCGCGCGCGCTCGCCTCGATGAACTGGACGAAGGTCTCGACCTCGGGGAGCATGTTCAGCTCGGAGCGGGCGCGCTCCAGGGCCTGGCTGATGTTGAGCCCCGCGCGGAAGAACAGGCGGTAGGCCTTCTTCAGCTCGGCCACCGTCTCGGGCGCGAACCCGTGGCGCTGCAGGCCGACCGCGTTCAGGCCGTACAGCTTCATCGGGTTCCCGACCGCCTTGCAGTAGGGCGGCACGTCCTTGGTGACCCGCGACATGCCGCCGACGAACGCGTACGCGCCGATCTTCACGAACTGGTGCACCGGCGTGAGGCCGCTGATGATGGCGCACGCGTCGACGGTCACGTGGCCCGCGAGCTGCACGCCGTTGGTGAGGATCACGTGGTCGCCGACGTGGCAGTCGTGCGCCATGTGCACGTACGTCATCACCAGGCACTGCTTGCCGAGCCGCGTGACGCGCGACTGCGTCGTCCCGCGGTTGATCGTGCAGTACTCCCGGATGACCGTGCCCTCCCCGACCTCGACCCAGGTTTCCTCGCCCGCGTACTTGAGGTCCTGCGGCTGCCCGCCGACGATGCTGCCGCTGCCCACCCGGCACCCCGCCGCGAGCCGCACGTTCTGCTCGAGGGTGGCGCGCGCCGCGACCCGGCAGCCCGCGCCGAGCGAGACCTGCGGGCCCACGATCGCGAACGGGCCGATCTCCACGTCCGGGCCGAGCTCGGCGTCGGGCGAGACGATCGCGGTGGGATGAATCCGTGCGTCGCTCATGGGCGCCTCACCGGTCCACGATCCGGGCCATCATCTCGGCCTCCACCACGACGTGGCCGTCCACGTAGCCCACGCCGCGCATCCGGCTCGCCCGCTCCTTGTGCTGGAGCAGCTCGAGCTCGAAGCGGATCTGGTCGCCCGGCACGACCGGGCGCCGGAACTTCACGTTGTCGAGGGACATGAAGTACACGACTTTGTCTTCGCCTTCGTGGGCCTTCTTGATGTAGCCCATCAGCATCACGCCGCCGACCTGCGCCATCGCCTCGATCATCAGGACGCCGGGCATGATGGGGTGGTCGGGGAAGTGGCCCTGGAAGAAGGGCTCGTTGATGGTCACGTTCTTGATCCCGACGATCCGCTTCCCCTCCTCGATCTCGATCACCCGGTCCACCAGCAGCATGGGGTAGCGGTGGGGGAGGATCTGCAGGATGTCGCGGATGTCGAGGGGCGGGTGGCCGCTGCTCGCGGCGCGGCGGCGGATCGCGTTGCCGAGCGCCACGTTGCCGCGGTGGCTCGGCTTGTCGGCCACGACGTAGGCGTGGATGCGCCCGCCCACCAGCGCCAGGTCGCCGACGAGGTCGGCCGCCTTGTGCCGCAGGAACTCGTCGGGCCAGCGCAGCGTGCCCTCCACCAGGCCCTTCTCGTCGAGCACCACCGCGTTGGCCGTCGAGGCGCCCGCGATCAGGCCCTTCGCCCGCAGCTGCTCCACCTCCTGCACGAAGCCGAAGGTGCGCGCCGGCGCGAGGTCCTCCGCGAACGACTCGGCGCCGATGTCCCACGTGCCCACCTGCCGGCCGATCAGCGGGTGCGGGAAGTCGATCGTGGCCGTGATCCGGAGCGTCGGGGCGGGGCCCACCAGGTAGCTGGCGTCGCCCTCGCGCACCGCGAAGGGCTCGTTGACGGTGTACTGGATCGCCTCGCCGCCGTGCTCGGCCGGCTCGGCGCGCCGCACCGCGTCCACGAAGGGGGTGAACGAGCCGTCGAGGATGGGGGGCTCGGGGCCGGTGATCTCGACCACGGCGTCGTCCACGCCGAAGGCGTGCAGCGCCGCGAGCAGGTGCTCGACGGTGTGCACCTCCGCGCCGTTCTCGGCGAGGGTCGTGCGGCGCTCGACGCCCGTGACGCTCGTCAGCCGGGCCGGGATGGTCGGGGCGCCGGGCAGGTCGGCGCGGCGGAACAGGATGCCGGCGCCCGGCTCGCCCCCGCCGAACGTGACGCGGGTGCGCGCGCCGGTGTGAATCCCCACCCCTTCGAGCGTGACGGCGCGCCGCAGCGTGCGGCGCGGCAGACTAGCCCTTTGCGGGTTTCCCACGCTTGACCATCTCCTCCAGGTCCCCCACGATCGCCGCCAGCCGGTAGCTGGCCGCGATGGCGCGCAGGGTCTCGCGGCGGTCGCGGCCCGGGTAGCCGAAGATCACGGCGCCGGGAGCCACGTCGCCCATCACACCCGTCTGCGCGGCGACCCTCGCCCCGCGCCCGATCGTGAGATGTCCCGCCACCCCCACCTGCCCCGCCAGGATCGCGTCGTCCTCGACGTGCGTCGAACCGGCGAGACCCACCTGCGCCATCAGCAGGCAGCGGGCCCCGATGCGGCAGTTGTGCCCCACCTGCACCAGGTTGTCGATCTTGGTGCCGGGGCCGACGACCGTGTCGTCCACGCTCCCGCGGTCGATCGTGGTGTTGGCGCCGATCTCCACGTCGTCGCCGATGATGCACCGCCCCACGTGCGGGATCTTCTGGTGTCCCGCGCCCGAGGGCACGTAGCCGAAGCCGTCCGAGCCCAGGACCACGCCGGCGTGCAGGATCACGCGCTCGCCCACCCGGGTGCCGGCGTAGCAGACCACGTGCGGGTAGAGGAGCGCGTCGTTCCCGATCACGACGCCGTCCCCGAGCACCACGCCCGCCATCAGCTCGACCCGGTCGCCGAGCCGCGCTCCCGGGCCGACGACGACGCCGGGCCCGATCGCGACGTCCCGCCCGAGCACCGCTCCCCGCCCCACGACCGCGCTGGGGTGGACCGCCGGAATCCGTTCCCGGGCCGGGTAGAGCTGCTGCACCACCGCCAGGACCGCGCGGTGGGGATCGTCCACCAGGATGCGCGTCGCGGGGCCGGGCCGGGCGTCGCGGTGCTCCGCGGTGAGGAGCACGGCGCCGGCGCGCGAGGCGTGAAAGTACGGGAGGTACCGGCCCGCGGCAAGAAACGCGAGGTCGTCCGGGCCCGCGCGGTCGAGCGGCGCCACCGCCACCAGGCGTGCGGCGCCGTCGCCCACCAGGGTCCCGCCCACGAGGGCGGCGATCTCCGCCGCCGTGAGGCCGTCACTCACGTCCCGGCCCCCGGAGCGCCCGGCCTACTGCCGGGGCGGATGCGTGCCGCGCGGCGGGCGCGCGGGTGCCGGATGCGTCGTGTCGGCCGGGGCGGCCTGCGCCGGCATCGGCGGCGTGGCCGACGGCTGGACGGCCGGCGGCGGTGCCTGCCCGCCCGCCGCCTGCAACCGCTGGATCACCAGCGGCGAGATGTCGAGCGAGCGGTCGGCCGTCACCAGGGCGCCCGACTGCGCCGCGGCGTCGAAGATCATCGCGTAGTTGAACTCGGCGCGGATCCCCTCGATCACCGCGTTCACCCGCTGCGTGATGGGGGCCATCAACTCGCTCTCGCGCTGGTTCGCGCGGTCGCGCAGGTCCTGCACCTGCTGCTGCATCCGCTGCTGCATCTGCTGCAGGTCGTTCTGGCGCTGCTGCTTCGCCGCGGGACTCAGCACGAGCGACGTGCGGTTGAAATCGTTGACGGCCGAGTCGAACTGCGCCTGCAGCACGTTCACCTGCTGCTGCATTCCCGCCAGCTCGTGCTGGAAGGTGGACTCCGCCTGCGCGTGACCCGGCGTGTTCTGCAGGATCACCTGCGAGTTGATGTAGGCCAGCTTCAGGGGCTGGTCCTGCGCGGCGGCCGACGGCGCGAGCACCCCCGTCAGCAGCACGGCGGCGATCGCCGCCCCGGTCAGACGAACCATGTCACGACTCCTTGGCACGTTCATGAGATTGCGTTCGATCACTGGAAGAAGTTGCCGATCTTGAAGTGCAGTTTCCACCCGGGCGCCGGCTGGCCCAGCGTGTTGACCTTGTCGAACCCGTAGCCGAGGTCGAGGCCCAGCGGGCCCAACGGCGTGATGACGGCCACGCCGAAGCCGGCCCCGCGGAACAGCCGCGTGGGGTTGAACGCCTGGGGCGTCGCCCACACGTTGCCGACGTCGTAGAAGAACGAGCCGTAGATCGCCTGGCTGAAGCGCATGCCGAACTCCGCCGTCGCGGCGAAGTACGAGCGGCCGAACGCGGAGCGCGGCACCCCGCCGGTGGACGCGTTCGGGTTGAACCCGGACGGCGTGATGGAGAACTCGTCGTAGCCCCGGAGCGGAATGCCGTACTGCGTGCCGCCCATCGTGTACAGCTGGTCGAAGAACGGCCCGGCGTCGCCGAAGACGAACCCCGCCTTCGAGGAGAGGCCGAGCACCAGGTGCACGCCGCCGCCCGCCGGCCCGCCGGTCCCGCCGATGGTGCCCGCCGGCGCGTACCAGTGGCCCTCGAGGTCCAGCTTCTGGAACGTCGCCGAGCCGCCCAGGATGCCGCCGTTGGTCGAGAGGGCGACCGAGTGCATCGACCCTCCCGTCGCGAACGGCAGGTCCACCCGCGTGTCGCGCACGAACGTGAGGCCCAGCGTGGATCGCATGCAGCTCAGGCAGCGGAGGGTCCCCGCCAGCAGGGCCGAGTTGCCCGTGTACGACTCGAAGTCGAGGGCGTACGAGGGGAACAGCCGGCTGTACCGGTCGTGGAAGACCGGCAAGCCGAGCTGGAGCTGGATGCCGCGCGAGGTGATCTGCCCCAGGTCGGCGATGGTGTAGCGGGTGCGCGTGTCGTGCAGGCCCACGGTGCCCGACACCAGGCTGCCGCCCAGGGACGGATCGCTGTAGCTCAGGTCCAGCTCGTTGATGTTGGCGCCGAACTGCCACTGGACGTGGCCCTTCTTCCCCTCGCCGAACAGGTTCGGCTCGTCCAGGCCGAGGAAGCCGCCCAGCCCCGTGCCCTGCCCCATCGAGGCGCCGAAGTTCACGTTCCCGGTCCGCTTCTCCGTGACCTTGAAGATCAGGTCGATGTCGCTGTACGGATCGCTGGGGTTGACGGGACGCGTGTCGGGGAACGGCAGCGGCTGCTGGAAGAAGCCGAGGTTGGAGATGTTCTGGTACGACTTGATCACGCGGTCCTGCGCGAACACGTCGCCGGGCAGGATGACGAGCGCCTCGCGGATCACGCGCTCGTGCGTGACGTCGTTGCCCTCGATCTCGATCTTGTTGACCAGGGCCGGCCGGCCCTCGGTGATGTTCCAGGTCAGGTTGACCACCGGGGTGCCGGTCGAGTCGGCGGGCTCGATGCGCTGGATCTGCGGCTCGATGTCCGCGTAGATGTAGCCCTGGTTGGAGTACTGGGTCTTGAGCTTGCCGGTGGCGTCGTCCCAGCGCGCCTGGTCGAAGTACACCGGCCCGCCGCAGCTCTTCAGCAGGCAGCGCAGCCCGCCCGAGCGCTGCAGCGCGAACGGGTTCAGGGCCAGCACCTCCTCGGTGGAGAAGCGGTGGTTGCCCGTCACGTTCACCGAGCCGACCAGGTAGGGACGGCCCTCGTCCACCGTGACGACGAGCGTGGCCTTGCCGTTGCCGTGCTCCACCAGCAGGGTGTCGTGCGTCACCCGGAAGTCCACGTAGCCGTGGCTCCCGTAGAAGGTGGGCAGCCGCTCCTCGACGTCGCGCCGGACCTGGTCCTTGTCGTACTCGCCCTTGCGGAACCACCAGAAGCCCTCGGGGCGCGTCTTCATCTGCGCGACGACTTCGCTGACCGGGAAGGCGTGCACGCCCTCCACCCGGACGGCCGAGATGGCGATGCGTCGCCCCTCGTCGATGTCCAGCACCACCCGCACGTGCTGGCTGTCGACCGGGATGATCTGCGGCTTCACGGTCGCGAGGTAGTAGCCCTCGGCCTCGTACATCGAGTCGATGCGCTGCCGCGCGCGCTCCACCCAGCCCGGGTTCAGCGGCCGGCCGGCCGGCATCTCGACCAGGTCGCGCACCGAGTGCTGGGAGAGCTGGTCGGGGCCGCGCACGGTCACGCGCGAGAGGATCGGCCGTTCGGCGACGTGGATGAGCAGGATCTCGGCGCTGTCCGGGCCCACTTCGCGCGAGATGCTCAGCGAGTCGAACTCGCCGGTGTCGAAGAGGTTGTGCAGGGCCCGCTGGACGTCGCGGAAGCCGATGGGGGTCTTGAGGGGGATCGCGGCCGCGGCGACGATGGTGGCGCGCGTGACGCGATGGTTGCCCTCGATCGCGATCGAGTCCACGCGGCCGCCCGGCACCGGCACCGGCATGCCGGCCGTGGGCGCCGCGGCGCCGGGCTGCTGGGCGGCTGCCGCGCCGGGCCGGACCGCCAGGGCCACGGCGGCCGTCACCAGGGCGACGGCAAGCGCGCCTCGCATCGGACGGGCGGCGCTACGCCTTGGAGCTGGACAGCGCGCGGAACTGCAGGCGGTCGCCATCGGGCGCCGTGTCGACCTCGATCTCGTCGCCCCGCGCGAATTCGGCCAGCAGGATCTTCTCCGACAGCGGGTCCTCGATGTAGCGCTGGATCGCCCGCTTCAGCGGCCGCGCCCCGAAGTGCTCGTCGTACCCCTGCTTCACCAGGAAGTCCGTGGCGGGCTCGGTCAGCCGGATCGTGAGCTCCTCGTCGGCGAGCCGCACCATCAGCTCCTTCAGCACGATGCCCACGATCTGGGTGATGTGTTCCCGCGTGAGCGGGTGGAACACGATCACGTCGTCCAGCCGGTTCAGGAACTCCGGGTTGAACGTCTTGTTGATCTCGTCCTTCACCTTCTCGGCGATCTTCTCGAACGCCGTGCCCGGCGTGGACTGCACGAAGCCCAGCGTGCCGCCCTTGGTGATGTCGCGGGCCCCCACGTTGGACGTCATGATGACCACGGTGTTCTTGAAGTCGATCACCCGGCCGTAGTTGTCCGTCAGCCGCCCCTCGTCGAGCACCTGGAGCAGGATGTTGAACACGTCGGGGTGCGCCTTCTCGATCTCGTCGAGCAGCACGACCGAGTAGGGCTTGCGCCGCACGGCCTTGGTGAGCGTCCCCGAGTCCTCGTAGCCCACGTACCCGGGCGGCGCGCCGATCAGGCGCGAGACGCTGAACTTCTCCATGTACTCCGACATGTCCACGCGGATCAGCGCCTGCGCGTCGGCGAACAGGAACCGCGCGAGCGAGCGCGCCAGCTCGGTCTTCCCGACGCCCGTGGGGCCGGAGAAGATGAACGAGCCGATGGGCCGCCGCGGGTCCTTGAGGCCCGCGCGCGAGCGGCGGATGGCGCGGGAGATGGCGGCGATGGCCTCGTCCTGGCCCACCACCGACTTGTGCATCTCCTCTTCCATCCGGATGAGCCGCGACGTCTCGGCCTCCTGCAGCCGCGTGACCGGGATGCCGGTCCAGCGCGAGACGATGAAGGCGATCTCCTCCTCGCCCACCACCGGCCGCCGCGTCTGCCGCTCCCGCTCCCACGCCTCCTGCCGCGCCAGGATCGCGCCCTGCAGCTCGCGCTCCTGGTCCCGCAGCGACGCCGCGCGCTCGAAGTTCTGGTCGCGCACCGCCGCTTCCTTCTCCTTGTTGATCGCCTCGAGCTTCGCCTTCAGCTCCGCCACCTCGGGCGGCGGCACCTGCGCGCCGATCCGCGCCCGCGCCCCCGCCTCGTCGATCACGTCGATCGCCTTGTCGGGCAGGAACCGGTCGGTGATGTAGCGCTCGGAGAGGCGCGCCGCGGCGTCGAGCGAGACGTCCGGGATCTGGATGCGGTGGTGGTCCTCGTACCGCTTCCGGAGCCCCTTGAGGATCTCGATCGTCTCCTCGAGGGTGGGCGGCTCCACGATCACCGTCTGGAAGCGGCGCTCGAGCGCGCCGTCCTTCTCGATGTACTTGCGGTACTCGTTCAGGGTCGAGGCGCCGACGCACTGCAGTTCGCCGCGGGCCAGGGCCGGCTTGAGCATGTTGGACGCGTCGATCGCGCCCTCGGCCGCCCCCGCGCCCACCAGCGTGTGCAGCTCGTCGATGAACAGCACGATGTTGCGGTTCTGGGCGATCTCGTTCATCACCGCCTTGAGCCGCTCCTCGAACTGCCCGCGGTACTTGGTGCCCGCGATCACGGCGGCCATGTCGAGCGCCAGGACGCGATGGTCCTTGAGCGCGTCCGGACACGTGCCCGACGCGATCAGCTGCGCGAGGCCCTCCACGATCGCCGTCTTGCCCACGCCCGGCTCGCCGATCAGCACCGGGTTGTTCTTCTTGCGCCGGGAGAGCACCTCCATCACCCGCTCGATCTCCTTCTGGCGGCCGATGGTCGGGTCCAGCTGCCCCTCCGCCGCGAGCTGCGTGAGGTCGCGGCAGAAGTGGTCCAGCGCCGGCGTCTTCGACTTCTTCTCGCTCTTCTGCGGCGCCGGCGCCGCGGCCGCGCCCGCCCCGCCCTGCGGCGGCATCTCGCTGCCCAGCAGCCGCAGCACCTCCGCGCGCGCCTGCTCGAGGTTCACCCCCGCGTCGGTCAGCACCTGCGCCGCGATGCCCTTCTCCTCGCGCAGCAGGCCGAGCAGCAGGTGCTCGGTGCCCACGTAGGAGTGGTTCAGCTCGCGCGCCTCGCTCATCGCCAGCTCGAGCACCTTCTTCGCCCGCGACGTGTACGGCAGGTCGCTGCCGGCGGCCGCCGCCGCCTTCCCCTTCTTCACGGTGTCCTCGATCTTCTGCTGCACTTCCTCGAGGTCCACCTGCAGGTTGGCCAGCACCGCCGCGGCCACCCCTTCACCTTCCCGGATCAGTCCGAGCAGGATGTGCTCCGTGCCCACGTACTCGTGGTGCAGACGGGCCGCCTCTTCGCGGGCCATCTGGAGCACTTTGCGCACACGATCGGTGAAGTTGTAGCCGTTCATCGCTCGAAACCTCGCCTCCGTACCGGTCCGGCCGTTCAGCCCGCTCGCGCCGCCTCTTCCTCGAGGACCGCGCGCACATACGACGCCCTCGCGGCGCGCTGCTCCGTGTCCCGCTGGGCGCGCACGTCGAGGGCGGCGAGGTGGGCGGGTTGCGTGAAAATCAGCAACTTGTTCAGCGTGTATACACTGAGCTTCGGGATCAGTTGCAGCCCGACGCCCAGCCGCACGCCCGACAACAGATTCATCGTCTCTTCGAACGACAGGCTGCGCGCGTACCGGAGCAGCGCGTAGGCCCGCCACACCTTGTCCTCGATGATCGTCGGCGCGTCCCGCAGCAGCACCTTCCGCGCCTGCTCCTCGTACGTCACCACCTGGCGGACGATCTTCCCCAGGTGGTCGAGCAACTCCTCCTCCGCCTTCCCCAGGGTCGTCTGGTTCGACAACTGGAAGAAGTTGCCGACGACCTCGCTCCCCTCGCCGTACAGGCCCCGGAACGTCAGGCCCACCTGCGTCAGGCCCTGGAGGACCTTCGCGATCTCCTTCGTCAGCACCAGCCCCGGGAGATGAATCAGGACCGAGGCCCGGAGCCCCGTGCCCGCATTCGTCGGGCACGCCGTAAGATAGCCAAACTCCTGGTGGAAGGCGACGGGAAGCGCGGCCCCGAGATCCCTGTCCAGGCGCTCCAGATCGGCGTACGCCTGGCTCAGGGCGAATCCCGAGTGGAACACTTGCAGGCGCAGGTGATCTTCCTCGTTCACCATCAGGCCGAGCTGGCCCGCCAGGTAGACGGCCG
>Ga0335078_10012855_pt1 | contig 12399 bp, 13 predicted proteins | sample Lox_Sample_32_FD_206711 | JGI IMG/M metagenome (GOLD analysis project Ga0335078, IMG submission 206711) | Soil microbial communities from Loxahatchee National Wildlife Refuge, Florida, United States - Lox_Sample_3.2 | ecosystem: Environmental > Terrestrial > Soil > Wetlands | place: USA... | reverse complement strand
GGTGGCAGGTCCAGGATTCGAACCTGGGAAGGCGAAGCCGACGGTTTTACAGACCGCTTCGCCCTACCCACCGGAATGACCGCTGACCTGGTCAAACTCCTCTAATGGTCAAATGAATATCTGGTCCTGTCCGCTATATGTCCGTGCCGACGGCGACCGGAACGCCTGACATCACGGACAGGCACGGACAGCGTCCGTACGGCCAGCCTGACCTGCAGCTTCACATCCGTAGCCCGCCGGCCCACAGCCTGAACCTCCGGACGCATCGGCGGTGACCACCTCGGCCGGCGAGCAGATTGTCGACGGTGAGTCCTGTTTGCGCATGAAAAAGGCGATGCCGCCGCCGAGCGCGACCCCGGCGACGCCGACGTGGCTTGCGACGCCGCTGGTGGTGGCCAGACCGATGACCTCGCCGCAGTCATTCTTCTCTCGTCGCCTCGGCGAGTTCGAAGAGGACGTTCGGCTCGTCACCCACGACCCAGCCGTCATGACCCGGGTCGATGATCGCAACGTCGCCCGGACCAAACTCCATCTCGGTCCCGTCGTCCATATGGATGCGCTGGCGGCCGGAGACGAAGATCTTGACGTGACGTCGCTGGCAGCTCTCTCCGCCGACGGTCGGCTTGACGTGCGATGACCATCGCCAACCCGGCTCGAGAATCTCCCGTGCGAAGGTCAAGGCGCCAATCGTCACGGAATCAATCTTTGCCTTCTCCGGTGTTCTTGTCTCATCGGGCGAGCCGAAGCTCTTTCCTTCGAGCCGTGGCATCTCGATCTCCTTTCTTGGTAGGAGGGCATCGGAGCGCCCTCCCACCGCGGGCTTTGGTTTGCGATCAGCTGTGCTTCGCGTAGTTACTGGCGCCGTACCAGTCGATGACCACAACGGGCTCGTCTCCGACTACCCAGGCATCGTGGCCGCTCGGCAGCGAGGTGATCTCGCCGGGACCGGCGACGAACTCGGTGCCGTCGTCCATGCGGATCGCCAGCTGGCCGCTGACGTGGTACTGGAAGTGCGGTGCCTCGCAGCTATGGGTGTTGGCGATCGGCTTGACGTCGTTGGACCAGCGCCAGCCGGGCTCGAAGGTGTACCGGCCGACCTCGCCGTCGCCGATCTTGAGGATCTCGGCGCGGCCGTTCGGGAACTCGCGTGTGTCGTCGGGCTGCAGAAATGCCTTGTGCTCGGTTTCCTGGCGTGTGCCTGTGGCTGCCATCTCGGCCTCCTTTCTGGACCGCCGGGGCGGCCCCGCTCACTTGTCTGGTCGATCCTCGCCGGCGTCCGTCGAGCCATCGTCAAGCCTTCCGTCAATCACCCGTCAAACAGTGAGCACCGGACGCGAGCCGGGTACTCTCTCAGCCGTGTTGGTCCGCCTACTTGGAGCGCTAGAGGTCGAGGTCGAGGGCGAGCTGGTCGCTCTGCCGCCGGGAAAGCCGCGCAGCCTTTTCGCTTGGCTCGCGCTTCATCGCGGCCTTTACCCTCGCCGAGAGCTTGCGGGGCGCTTGTGGCCCGAGGTGCTCGACTCGAGCGCGCGCGCCAGCCTTCGCAGCGCGCTCTGGGCTTTGCGGTCGGCGCTTGGCCCGGCGGCCTCCCAGCTCGAGGCGACGCGTGAGCAAGTCGGGCTGGCGGCTGAGGTGCGAACCGATCTTGAGGAGTTCCGGCGGCGGCTCGCCGTCGGCGATCGGATCGGCGCTGTGGATCTCTGTCGTGGTCGGCTCCTCAGCGACCTTGACGACGAGTGGGTGTTGCAAGCGCGCGAGGAGCAGGAGCACGAGCTGAGCGGCGTGTTTGCCGAGCTGACGGCGGAGGCTGACTCCGGTGAGGATCGCGTCGCGGCGATCCGCTGGGCTCGGCGTCGGCTGGCAGTCGATCCGCTCTCCGAGGAGGCGGCGCGAGACCTGATGCGGTTGCTCGCCGCCGCCGGTCACCGGGCCGGTGCGCTGACCACCTACGACCAGCTTCGAGCGCGTTTTCGTACCGAGCTGGGGATCGGCCCGTCCGAGGAGACCCGGGCTCTGGCGCGTGACATCGCCAGATCGGATGCGCCCGCAGCGCAGCGGGCGGTGGCCGGGCTCGAGGCAACCGATGATGCGGTGCCAGTCGGTGACGGTCACCCGTTCACGGGCCGGATCGCTGAGCTCGAGGCCCTGGTTGAGGTCTGGCGTCAGGCCAGGGGCGGGCATGGCGGCGTCGCCGCCCTCGCCGGAGAGGCAGGGATCGGCAAGACTCGCCTCGCCGCGAAGCTGATCGAGACGGCGAGGGCTGAGGGGGCCGCGGTCGCGTGGTGCGCCGGCCTGGATCTTGGCGGAGGGGCGCCGTTTGGCCTCTGGGCCGAACTCCTGCGTGGACTGGTCCGTATCTGCGGCGCGCCGCCGGAGGAGTTGCCCTGGGTTGCCGATCTCGCGCGGCTCTCACCCGAGCTCGAGGCTGCAGTGGGCCCGGCACCCTCGTTCCACCGATCCTCATCGCCCCAGCTTGAGCGGGTGCGGCTGTTCGAGGCGATGGTGGCGATGCTCGAGTGGGCGGCCCGCCGCCGACCCTGCCTGCTGCTGTTCGAGGACATACACGCCGCCGAACCCGCCAGCCTCGAGCTGATCGGTTACGTGGCGCGACGGCTCCCGCGGCTTCGGATGCTGATCGTGCTGACTCGGCGCGATCTGCCCGCTCGCCCCGAGGTGGATGCGCTGCTTCACCGGCTGCCGCGGCGGGGAATACCGGTCTGCGAGATCGACCTTGCGCCGTTGGCTCCCGACGACATGCGCAACCTGGTCCGCGCCGCCGCGAGACTCGGACGCGAGCAGCTCGAGCGGGTCGTGACGCTGGCCGACGGCAACCCGCTGCTCGCGCTGGAGGTGGCGCGTGCGATCGCCGCCGGGCGAGGGGATCCGGCCGAGAGCCTGCGCGGGGTGGTCCGGGCGGCCGCGGCGGACCTCGCCGGCGAGCCACGGCTCCTCGCCGAGCTCGTCTCGGTCGCAGCGCGCGACATCGAGCCCGCCGAGCTCGAAAGTCTGCCGATCGCGAATCCGGCTGGGGCCGCCAGCGCCGCGATCGAGACCGGCCTGCTCGTCTCGCGCTCCCGCCGCCTTGCCTACCGGCACGCGCTGTTGCGGGAGGCCTTCTATGCCGAGATCCCCGAGCCGCGGCGCGCCGAGCTGCATGAGCGCTTTGCCGCCGTCCTGGCCGAGCAAGGCTCCTCGCGCCGGGCGGCGGAGACGGCCCGGCATCTCCAGCTCGCCGGGCGCGGGGAGGCCGCGGTCGGCCACCTCGAGCGCGCGGCCGAGGACGCGCGCTCGGTGGCTGCATACGCCGAGGCAGCCGAGTTCCTTGAACAGGCGGCGCGGATCGCGCCGCAAAGCGCGTCGCTGCTGGAGGAGCTGGCCGAGGTCGAGGCGTGGCGCGGCCGACGCAACGCAGCCCTGGCCGCGTTCGAGCGGGCGGAAGCGGCGCTCGCGAACGCCGACGCGGGTACCCAGGCGCTCGCCTGGATCAGGCGGGGCCGCTGGCTTCGGGGCGCGCTCTGCTACCCGGGCGAGTCGCGGGCAGCCTATCTCCGGGGACTCGAGCACCTCGATGCCGCGGCAGATCCCGTGCCCGGGGCGCGCGCCGAGGCGCTCGCCGGCCTGGCGTGGGCCGAGGCTGTGGCGGGCGATGCTAGGCGCTCGCAGGAGCTGCTCGACCGCCTCGACGAAGACCCGGACCCTGACCGGGCGGCCGCGCTCGATCGCGAGGTCGCTCGCGGTCACCTGCTGATCCGCACCGGGCGCTTCGCCGACAGCTATCACCCCTTCACGGACGCCGCGGAGCTCGCCCGGGAGATCGGCCGCCCGGACATGGCGTACGCGTGCCTGATCAACGCCTCGGTCAGCGCAGCCTGCAACGGCGAGTTCGAACGCTCGCTTGCCTTCGCGCATCGGTGCCGAGCGATCATGCGCGAAGCCGGCCTCGCACCGCTTGAGGCGAACGCGCTCGCCGCTCGCTGTCACATCCTCGTGCGGCTCGGCCGTTTGGAGGAGGCCAACGCCAGCGCAGCCGCCGAAGCGGAGATCGCCGAGCGGCTCGACGATCCCGCACTGACCGCGGTGGCTGACCACGACCGGGGGATGGCCTGCCACGCCGCCGGCGACCACGAGCGCGCCGTGGAGCTGCTTGGCGCGGCGCTCGAGCGCGATCCCCCCGTGAGCCGGCCGCTGACGCGGCTCGCACGAGCCGAATCGCTCGTTGCGCTGGATCGCCTCAACGAGGCGGAGGACGAGCTCCGCGCGACGGCACTCGAGCCGCTCGGCTCGGGTGACTTCCCCGACACCCTGGTTGCGCGCCTCGCGCGTGTGCAGGGCCTGATCGCGCTCGCGCGAGGCGACCATGCGCTGGCAACCAAGCGCCTTGAGGAGGCGGCGCGCACCTGGCGACGGCGAGCCGGGGCGGAGCGGCCCGGCGACCGCTACATGGCGGTGCTGGCCGATTTCGGCCGCCCGCCGGTCGTCGGTCTGATTGAGCCGCGCCGCGAGCTCGAGCGGGTCGAGGCCGAGCTTGCGGCGCTCCGAGAGACACAACCGACCACGACCCCGTAGGAGAAGGAGATGCTCGAGTTCGAAGACAGCGCCCGCAGCGAAGCCCCCCCAGAGGAGGTCTGGAAGATCCTCTACGACCCCGCGCGGTTCACCGAGTGGTGGGAGGGGATGGAGACCACATCAGTCGGCGACGGCGAGTTCACGCTCCAGCAGGCTGGCGTCCCCGAACTGCAGATCCCCAACCGCCTCGAGGTGCGGGACGCGGGATCCGCAGTCGTGATCTCGTGCCTCCTGCACGACTTCGTCTACGACTGGCGACTCGAGCCACTCGACGGAGGCCGGGCGACCCGAATCTCGGTCCACGTCGCGATTCCCGACGAGAAGGTGGAGCGCTTCGAGGAATTCCAGCGGGCGATGATGGGCGCTTCGGTGCGGCGGCTTGCCGAGGTCGCCGCTGAGGCCCATCAGGCCGCCTAGGGCACCTGCCGCTTGCCGGGATAGCCACCAGAGCCGCGGCAACTTTGCCTCCCGGCCAGCACCGTGTCTGGGGCGTCCCGTGTTCCGGCCTGCTCCGACATGCCTGGGGATCGGTATGCTGCCGTCATGGCTCAGTCACCCGATCTGGAAGCCCGGGTCGCGGCGCTGGAGGCACGGGTAAGCGAACTGGGCGAGCGGGTGCGCCGCAGCGAGCAGGACGCGGCGGCCGCCCGAGTCCTGGCTGGTGGCGCGGATCGCGACGTGACCGAGATGAGCGCGGAGATCCGGGGATTCCGGGAACAGAACACGCGTGTGCTCAACGCGATGCGCGAGGATCTGACGGACCTGCGGTCGCGGGTCGATGATGGGCTTGCCGAGATGCGCAACGGGTTCACTGAGATGCGCGGCAAGCTTGACGCAGCCTCCGCAGGGCAACAGCAGATCGCCGGCCTGCTGAACACGCTGATAAACCGGGGCGAGGAGTCGTAACCACGGCCGCCGGATGGCAGTGGCGCACCGGCTGGTCACGCCAGGTACCGTGCTGGGGTGGCACCGTCGGCTGGTGGCCCGGAAATGGACCTACCCGCACCGGATGGGCCGACCGCCGGTCGGCGCCGAGATCGCCGCGCTCATCGAGCGGCTCGCCACCGAGAACCACGGCTGGGGATACCACAGGATCCGGGGCGAACTGCTCAAGCTCGGTCACCGGGCGAGCACGTCCACGATCCGCCGGGTCCTCAAAACGCTGCGGATCCCGCCGGCGCCGAAGCGGCGCACTGATATTTCCTGGCGGCAGTTCCTGCACGCGCAAGCCGCTACAGTGCTCGCCACCGGCTTCTTTCATGTGGAGTGCGCGCTGACCCTCCAGCGCTTGTACTGCTTGTTCGTTCTGGAGGTCGGCAGCCGCTACGTGCATATTCTCGGGGTGACCGCGAACCCGGACGGGCCGTGGACCACGCAGCAGATCCGCAATCTCCTGATGGACCCCGGTGACCGCGCCGCGGATTTCCGGTTCCTGGTCCGTGACCAGGCCGGGCAGTTCACCGCCTCGTCTGACGCGGTCCTGGCTGGCGCCGGCATCAAAGCCTTGAAGATCCCGCCCAGAAGTCCTCGCGCGAACGCATACGCGGAGCGGTTTCGTGCTCAGCGCCCGGACCGAGGTCACCGGGCCGGATGCTGATCTTCGGCGAGCGGCACTTGCGGCTCGTCCTGGCCGAGTACGAGGCCCACTACAACGGACGACGCCCCCACCGCGGCCGCCAGCTCCGCCCGCCCCGGCCCGACCACCCCGCCGCCGATCTCTCCCGGCAGCGAACCAAACGCCGCCCAGTCCTGGGTGGCCTCATCAACGAATACGAGCGGGCAGCGTAGAAGCCCAGGTGAAGACGCATGGCCGAGTTCTGGAACCCCACAGGCTGATACACGGCGGCCTCGGCAGGCCGCACCCACTCGTCGCCGGTGCAGTGCTTGCGGCTGCCACCGGCGTCTGCATGGCGCTGAGTGATGAAGGTCAGGGAGAACGTGCGCCGACCCGCCGATCTGGCGGCAGTCTGATTGCTGGCTTGGCCATTGCTGTGGTACCCGAACGGCCTATTCGGCGCGGAGGGCGGTGGTGGTCCGGGCTGCGGCGGCCCAGGTGGCGGGCCCGAGCGCGCCCGTGATCGCGATGGCCAGCCCGGCCAGGGCGAGGAGGACGAGCCCGCCGGGGGTGTAAACGTGGACGAGGCTGCCGATGGAGGTGGCTGATCTGACGGAACCGGGCTGGCCCCGGCGATGGCGTGGATAACCGCGTTTTGCAGGGCCATCCCGGCGGGCAGGGCGATGATCGCGGCAGCGATGGCGGGGACGATGACCCAGCAGGTGACCATGATGATGGCCTGCGGGGGGTCATGCCGACCGCTTTGAAGATGCCGAGGTCGTGGACGCGTTCGCGGGTGAGCATGAGCACCGAGTTCAGCACGCCCAGCCCGGCCAGCACCGCCACCAGTATGGTCAGTAGCCGGATGAGGGAGGTGTCGACCAGCCCGTAAAGCCCCACGCCGTGGATCCCGACGCCCTGCACGATCACGGTGAAGCCTGGCCCGAGTGCCCGGCTCAGCGCCGCCTGGTATTTCTGCTGGCCGGTCCCGGGCCTGATCAAGGCCTGGTACAGCCGGACGGGCAGGCTGGCGTGGGCGCTGGTGAAGGTCTGTTCGCTGGTCAGCAGGGCTCCGAGCAAAGGGCCGGGGGCGTAGACCTGGCCGGTGATCTTGGCGGTGACCGTCGCGCCGCCCACGGTCATGTGGATGGCCTGGCCGGTGGCCAGGTGGGCGGTGCCGGTGCGGGCGGCGCTCGTGCCTTCAGTGTCCAGCCAGGACACCGAGTTGGTGACCGCACCGGCGGGCAGCGCCGCCTTGAGCTCGGCGAGGTCGGCGCTGACCTGGCCGGTGGTGGCGGCGTGGGTGAAGGTGTAGAGCATCTGCTCCTGCACGGGCGCGCCCTTGGCGCGCAGGGCGGCGAGCTGGCTAGGTACGACCCAGGCTTCCTGGTCTTCGGTGACCGACAGGGCAAGTCCGACCACCGTCAGCTTCGGCTGGCCCGGCGCGCTGGTCACGGTGACCGTGCCGCCGATCGTGGCATCTCCGTACTGGTTCGGATCGATGACGATCTCGCCCGGCCGGGTGGCCCACCGGCCTTTGCGCACGATGATGTTATCCAGCGGCCCGGACGGCGACGCCCGGCCCACCACCGCCAGCCCGGTCGACCGCGCTCACGGTCGTGGCGCGGCTGGCGACCGTCATCCGCAGGCCGACCGCGTCGACGCCGGCCACCCGGGCCGACGGCAGCCGGGAGAAGTGATCGGCTGCCGTCGCCAGGCCCAGCAGCCGGCGTGCCAGCGCCGGGGGGAGCAGGTCGGGAGCCTGCGGCAGCCGGACCGGCTGGGGACCCGACGTGCGGGTGAACAGGCTGTAGGCGTAGATCCATTGATAGGTCGCGGGCCCGACCTGGTAGACGTCGTCTTCGCCGGCCGCGGTGAGCTGCTCCGAACGCCAGTGGCCAGGGGAGCGGTACCAGGCGTACTGGTCAGTGGTCCCGTCCAGCAGCCGTACCACTGACTGCAGGGCCAGCAGATCCGGCAGCGCCAGCCTGGCGGTGCTCTCGGCGTAGCCCCGGTAGGGCAGCCGCGCTGAGGCCATGATGCGGGCGCGCAGCGCCTGCGCGCTGATCGCGGAGCCGCCCGCGGGCAGGGCGGCGATGGCTCGCGGCAGTGCGACCAGCACCACGACGGCAGCGGCCACTACGGCCCAGCGCCAGCACGCCTGAGGGGTCACGACGCTCATCTGGTGTGGTCAATCACGCGGGCGGTCATGTCTTTCACAGTACGGTGGGTTTCCCTGGGCCGGCTGTGGCTGGCGCTCGCCGGGCCCGCGCTGACGCGCGGCGCAGCGCGAGCGCGTAGCTGGCCGCGGAAAGGGCGAACAACACCCCCGTGACGGCCACCCAGCGCCACAGGTAGGGATCTGTGGCCAGCCCGCTGGCCCGTCGATAGGAAGCCGCGGACAGTCCGAGGATCAGCGGAAACCAGACCAGCAAGAGCAGCAGCGCGAACCCGGCGGGCACACGGATGTAGTTGATGACCGGCACCAGCGGCTGGCCGGAGGCCGCCGCGCCGGGACGGGCCGCGCCGCCCCTGGCGGCCCAGCCGGGCAGCAGCCGGCGAGCCGACAGGTCGGCCAGCGAGTAGAGCGGGAACAGCAGCAGGTCGTGACCGATGATGGCGACGATGAACCAGACGGCGAAGCCGCGCCACTGGTGGGCGAGGACCACCGCCCGCAGCGCGTACCCAGCGAGTGCGAAGGCGGCCAGCAGCGTGAGCAGATGCAGCGGCCGGGCGCCGTACCAGACCCGGATCGCGCGGCTCAGGGACCTCATCGCCGTAATCAGGGACTTCGCCGCCGTTCCTGGCGAGCGCCGTGAGCGGCCCGGGGAACTCACTGCGCCGCCATGAAAGTGATCTTGTTAACCCACTTGGTGTTGTGCACGCCGGGTGCGGCCGGGATGATCGTCCGGGCCGGGTACCCGTGGTCGGGCGGCAGGTCCACGCCATTGAGGCACAACGCGAGCATGGACCGGGGGTCGCTCACCTGGCCGGCCGACAGGGTGACGCTGCGGAACGGGCCCCCCGGCTGCAACGACTCCACGAGGGCGGCGGCCGGCTGCGTGATCCCGACCATCCGGGCCAGCTCCGTCAGGGGCACGCCGGTCCAGGCGGCCGAGTAGGACCACCCCTCGACGCAAGCGAGCGGCAGCACCGCGGTGCGCTGCGGCAGCGCCATGAGCTGGTGCCTGGTCAGCGACATCGTCATCGTCCGCCGTCCCTTCACCACCAGCCGGTAGGCGGGTCCGGTGTCCGCCGCCGTGATCCGGGCCGCCGCGGCCGTGTGGTTGACAGGCAAGGCGCCGGGCGCGACAGCGGACAGGCCGCGCGGGGCGAACAGCGCCGTCCGGCGAGTCCACCCGCCGATCGACTGGCCGACCGTGAGCGCGGTCAGGGCCAGCGACGCTCCGCCGACAGCGACCAGCATGCCCCGGCGCGATACGGTCGGCGGCGCTGGGTCGGCGGTCCGCAGCCCGTCCGGATCGGGCGCCTCGGGCTGGGTCGCGGCCAGCGGCGTGCGCAGCTCGCGCCGCAGGCTGCGCGAGCGGAGACCGGCCATCATCTTCGGGAACTTCAGGGCCACGTGGACGACCAGGCCGGCGATGAACACCCAGGCGCCGTACAGGTGAGCGGTGTAGAAGGAGAAGGGGAAGACATAAAAGTCCTGGATGTTAAGAATCCCGGTGCCGAACTCGAACAGCACCCCCCCGACGACCATGACGAGGCTGAGGCGCTCCAGCGCGTGCGCCGGTGACCGCACCGGCGGCCAGGAGAACAAATTCGGCAGCACCGACCACAGTTTGGCCAGCACGACAGGCAGCAGCGCCAGGCCGAGAGTCACGTGCACCCCCTGGTCCACCCGGTACAGCCAGGCCGGGTGGGTGGGCCAGGAGAACAGGAAGAACTTCAGCAACGTCGCGCCGGGAGTCTGGTCGTTGCCGTGCAGCCGCGGGTTGTAGGCCGCGTAGGACAGCAGGCCCGTGATCGCGATGACCGGCAGGCCTACCAGCAGCACCAGGCCGAGCAGCGACGTCAGCCACCGGCCGCGCAGCGGGCTGCGCCAGAACCGGGGCTGGAATGGCCCCGGCGGCTGCCGGAGCGCGGCGCCGCGTGCCGCGACGGCGGACCGGCGGATGGCGGCGCCGACCCGCTGCGCCGACCTGGCGGCGGCACGCGGCGCGGCGCGGATCACGCTGACGGCTTTATGTGCTGCTGTTTCCCTGGCCATATTCAGCCAACCATCTGCCGCAGCTTCACCGGTAGCATCTCACCGTCCCGGTAGCACTGTCGTAAGACCCGAGCTCGGGCTGGCGGCAGCGGGCCCGGGGCCGTCGGCTGCGGCCGGGCGTTCCAGGCCGGCCAGCATGGGCCGCAGGGCCGCGGCGAAGCGGCTGCGCGGTATCTGGGCGGCCACGGCGCGCGCGGTCGCGGCGTCATCCACGTCGGTGAGCAGCGGGAGCTGGCGCACCCGCAGCCCGGCCCCGTTGAGCCGGGCCAGCTGCGCTTCGCCGGTATCAGCCGCCGACATGGGCACTCCCAGCAGCAGCGCCGGGTCGGGCCGCCGCAGGCCGAGCAGCCAGAAGCCGCCGTCAGCGGCTGGCCCGAACACGGCATCCGCGGCACCGGTCGCCAGCGGGCGGATCGCAGCCTCCAGCGCCCTGCGGGTCACTTGGGGGGTGTCCATGCCGATCAAGACCATAGGGAATGGCAGCTGGGCGTACGCCTGCCCGAACGCGGCGGCCAGCCGCTCATCCAGGCCGCGGCCGTGCTGGGCGATGACGTCGAAACCCGGCGGAAGCCAATCTCCGGCCGTCCCCTCCAGCGCGAGCACGTGCCGGACGGCAGGGACCTGCGCGGCTGTGGCCAGGGTGTCCGCTAGGGCCGCCGCTGCGAGCCGGGCCGCCTGCCGCGCGCTGAACGGCGGGGTCAGCCTGGTCTTGACCCGGCCGGGCACCGGTTGCTTGGCGATGACCATGACCTGCGCGCGGGGGGTGGCCGCTGCGCGCGCCGCCTGCTGGGCCGCTGTCATCAAGCCGCGAGCACCCGCCGCATGTCGCGGACGGTCTGCAGGGTCCCCCGCACCGTCCCCGTGACCTTAGATTTGCCTGCTGCCCGCGGGTGGTAGGGAACGTCCCGCTCCTCGATATGCCAGCCAGCCTCCGCCGCCCGGATGACCATCTCCAGCGGATAGCCGAACCTGCGGTCCGCCAGGGCGAGCGCCAGCAGCCCGTCACGGCGGGCGGCCCGCATCGGCCCGAGATCGCGCAGCTGCACATCGGCCCGGCGGCGGATCGCCGCCGCGACGGCGCGGTTGCCGAGTCGTGCGTGCAGCGGCCACGCCCCGCGCCCGGCGGGTCTTCTGCGGCCCAGCACCAGATCTGCAACCCCGTCCAGGACGGGCCCGGCCACCAGGGGCAGATCGGCCGGGTCGAGAGAAGAGTCCGCGTCCATGATGCAGACGACCTGGCTGGTGGCGGCCAGCAGCCCGGCGTGGCAGGCTGCCCCGAATCCTCGCTGCGGTGCGTCCACCACCCGGGCCCCGTGCCGCCGCGCGACCTGCACGGAACCGTCGCCGGATCCGTTGTCGGCCACGATCGGCCGGAATCCGGGCGGCATCTGGCCGAGCACCCACGGCAGGGCCGCGGCCTCGTCGAGGCAGGGCAGCACCACGTCGATCAGCATGGGCCTGACGCTAGCGGCGGCCGGCCATGATCGACTCTTACGATGCGGTTACGGGCAGCCGCAGGCCTCCCTGGGCGTGCTTGGCTGCGGCCATGCGGATACTGATCACCGGCGCGGCCGGGTTCATCGGCTCTCACATCGCCGAGGCGGCGCTCGCGGCCGGGCACGTAGTCCGCGGCCTCGATTCGCTGGCACCCGCGGTGCACGACGGCGTGCCGGGCTACTGGCCCCGTGGCGCCGAGCTGATCACCGCGGACATCCGGGACCCCTCGGCGGTCAGCCGCGCCCTGCAGGGCGTGCAGGCGGTCTGTCATCAGGCCGCCCTGGTCGGTCTCGGGGTCAACCTCGGCGACCTGCCCGGATACAGCGATGTCAACATCACAGGCACCGCCGTGCTGCTTGACCATATGGGCCGCCAGCAGATATCCCGCCTAGTACTGGCCTCTTCGATGGTGGTGTACGGCGAGGGCGGATACCGGTGCGCGGAGCACGGCCAGGTCCGGCCGCCCGCCCGCGACCGAGCCGACCTGGAACAGGGCAGGTTCGAGGCCCGCTGCCCGTGGTGCAGTGCTGACCTCAGCACGGCGGCGGTGCCGGAA
>Ga0335078_10012854_pt1 | contig 12399 bp, 12 predicted proteins | sample Lox_Sample_32_FD_206711 | JGI IMG/M metagenome (GOLD analysis project Ga0335078, IMG submission 206711) | Soil microbial communities from Loxahatchee National Wildlife Refuge, Florida, United States - Lox_Sample_3.2 | ecosystem: Environmental > Terrestrial > Soil > Wetlands | place: USA... | reverse complement strand
CCAAAAATCGCCTACCTTCAAGTAGGAATGGTGGATCTGGACGCTCTTAATCCAGAACGACGGATTCTTGGCCGGCTCCGCCTCGATGCGGCACACGGCGAAATCCTTGCCGTCGACCCAGATGCGGCCGCGGTAGAGAAGCTTGCTGGCAACTTTGGGTTGCACAGTGAGCGCGTAAGAACAATTGTCGGAGGCGTACGTTTGCTCGAACCCGCTGAAATTGTAATTGCTGGAATTCAGCGCGACGCGCTCCCGGTTCTCCTCGCTCATCGATTCCAGTTCGGCGTCCAAAAGCTTTTTGAGGATTCGATCGATGATCCATTGGGAGCCGCTCTGGGAAACAATCTTGAATTGTTTCGTGGAGGGGGCGTCGTAGGTCATGTCCACAACCATTTCGGCATGAAAGGAAGCGAGAAAGCCCTTGTAGTCCAGGCTATAGAAGCGCCTGCCCTGATATTTCAGCAGGGCGTCGGCGCGCTCGGCATTTTTTTCGACCAGCCTTTGCAGCACCTGCGCTTGATCGAGCCGCCCTTCCATAATCGAGGGTGGAAGGGAAGATTGCGCTCGCCCGCGCGCGGGCCACACGAGGAGCAACAGAAGCCAGGGGACCGCCGCTAATCGGAAATTGTGCTTGCCCAGGGGCATAGGTTTCACAAGTTTCTCCAGCCGATTCGCGCGGCCGGGTATAAGGCTAAACGTCAGGTGTTCGCAATCTTTCCGGCATCCTCGAGCAGGATGCTTTCAGCAGGGACGGCGGGATGCGCGTAGCGTTCGTAGCAATTGTACATGCCGGAGAAGATTCTGTCCCAGGAGGCGAGGGAGAGAGCGCGGCGGCGTGCTTCGAGCCGCATCGCTTCGTGCAACTCCGGCTGGGTCATCCAGGCCGTCAGGAAGGGGGCAAACTCTTCAAAGGTTTTAGCGACATAACCGGACTTGCCGTGCTCGACCGTGTATTTCGGGCCTCCGCTCGCCGCCACCACCGCCGGAACGCCGCAGGAAAGCGCCTCGAGGACCGCCAGGCCAAAAGTGTCCGTTTCCGACGGAAACACGAATGCGTCCATATTCGCGAATTCGCGGGAAAGATGCTTGCCGGTAAGCCAGCCGATGAATTCCGCGCGCCGCATATTTTCCCGCAGCCATTTTTCCTCAGCCCCTTGCCCGATCAGCACGATCTGAAAATCCCGATGGCCCGCCGCCAGCAGATCGCGCTCGAGCCGCGCGAGAAAGCGCACGTTTTTTTCCGGCGTGAGCCGCCCGACGTAGCCGATGCGAAACGGCCCGGCGGAGCGTTCCCGAAAGGCTGGGCTGAACGCCTCGGTATCGACGCTATGGGACATCAGGAAACAGGGTTTTCCCGCGGCTTTTCCGAGCAGCTCGACCATTTCGCGGTTCGGGGTAAAAAGCAGCCGAGGCGCCTTGTAGAAACGAACCGCGGCATGGAAGCTCGCCAATTCGGCGGTCGCGGCCAAGGGCGCGGAAAGATTCGCCGGCCAGGACGAGAGCAGCCTGGAAACGCGGCAGCGCGCAAACTGATGAAGATTCGTTTGCCAGGAGGCCGCCAAGGGCACGCCCAGGTGGTAAGCCACGAGGGCGCCCAGGATTCCTACGTCGCTCGGCCCGGTGATATGAATTACATCCGGGCCGAAATCCCGGACGAGCCGCAAGACCTTTGGAAAGTGCCGCGCGAACAGCAGATCGAACTCGTGGTGTCCGTCGAGCGGGAATTTCACGCGGCCGCGCCGTAATTGTATTCTAGTAATTGACCTATCCGTTACTATTTCGCCGCTCGGCCCCGCGTGAACCAGCAAGAACGGGAATCCGTGTTCCTTCGCGAAATCGGCAAACTGCCTGCTGGTATTCGCCACGCCGTCGATTTCGCGGTATGTGCATGGAAACAGCGCCACCCTGAGGTTGCCGGCCGTCACGCGACGACCTCATGCGGAGCGTCCGCAGCTTGCGGCAATTCCGGCGCGCCTCGAAAGGTGAAACTCAGGGCGTGCCGCACCGCGGCATTTTCCACCATGCGAAACACGGAAAAAATGCGGCTCAGAAAAGGCGGAGGGGCCTTCCACAGCGCGGACAAAGGGCGGTAATCGCCGGCCTGAAAATCCATGTGGAACACGCGCTCGTCCCAGCGCCGCGAGCCCACGGGATGTTCCGGATAGTCGCGAATCACATCGATCAAGGTTTGCAGGCAGCGGATGCCGAGCGGCTCCACATATTGCGGCATAAAGACGATGTGGCTCTGCTGTTCGAAGCGGATTTCATCGACGAAATCGGAAAAGCTCGTGGCGCGGGTGAGGTTCAGGGCGCCGCTCGGCTCGCACCCATGCCGGTCGCCGCCGGAGATCAGCGGGCGCTGCCAGAGGGCGGCCAGTTGGATCACGTCCTTATTCTCGCTCCAAACGCGCATGGCGTTCAGTTCGAATGCATGAAGGTATTGGGCGTGGCCCTGCAAAAACCGCTCGACGATCGGCAGAAACGTGGTCTTCCCCAAGCCGTGCTGATCCCAAAGGGGATGATTGAAGACGATCAGCACCTCCGGGAGCTCGTGCAGCGCGGCCAATAATTCCATTAGGCGCGGCGCGGAGGGATGGCTGGTGTAGGCGGCTAAGTCATCCATCATCGAGATTGCCCGGTTCTCCGGCATGTTGTGAATTCCCAGATGAAATATAGCCCCTTCGAAGGGAACACTCCACTCCACGGCAAACGGAATCCGAATCGCGTCCGGCAGTTCCCGCAATGCCCCGGGCGCTCCGATGCTGTCATGATCGGTAAGCGATACGAGGCTCATCAGTTCCAGATCGATTTCAATCTGATTGCTTTCCAGTTCGAAGGCCAGCTTGGGGGGCAATGGCGGCGTCCAGTAGGCCTGCGCAAAATCGACGGGTCTGCCCGATTTCTTGCACTGCTATTTCAATGCCCAGCGCAACAGCGGCCTTTTTTCAGCAAAGGCCGGGATGAAAAGCAGGCTCTCCTTGGAGTAATTCGTGTGGCTGTGGAGAGAAACAGCCGTTCGATACTTGGCGGCAACGTCGGGCTGTTTCCAAAGGCAAGAAATTTGTGACTGGGGCAATGGGTTTTGTCCAAGGAGATTTGCGTGCAGGATAAGAATGTCAAAGTCCGGCGCCGCACTCCAGCGGTCTAAGAATTGAAATTTCCAGGCTGGCAATAACCGCGGAACAGAAGAACCTCTATGCACCGGAATGAATCATGGTTGATGACACGAATCATCCCCGCCTATCTAAAAACTTTCGCCAGCCGGGCGTTGGCGATGGACCGTTGACAGGGGGCAATTGCACCTGCTACAGACCTCGGAAGCATTTTGGCGCGTTCAACGCATGCGCCTGATGCCAACCATCCTAATTTCCAAAAGGCGGTGTCTCCCGTGACCCTTCCCTGCGAACGAGCCAAATACTCGGCGATCGTCGATCGCCCCAAGTTGTATTTGCCCAATGGCGAGCGCGTGGTGATCTGGACGATCGTAAACGTCGAGGTGTGGGACATCGCGCGCCCGATCCCCCGGCAAGTGCTCGTCCCGCCCACCGGAGTCACCACGCTGCCCGACGTGCCCAACTGGACCTGGCACGAATACGGCATGCGCGTCGGCTTCTGGCGATTTCATGCCCTCTACGAGCGCCTCAAGATTCGCCCGTCGCTTTCCCTCAACGCGCGCGTCTGCATCGATTATCCGCGCGTGGCGCAAGCCGCCAAGGATGCGGGCTGGGAATTCATGGGCCACAGTTTCGATCAGCGTCCGCTGCACTCAGAACCCGATCCCGCGGCCATGATCGAGCGATCGGTGAAAACCATTCAGGCATTCACAGGGAAAGCGCCCATCGGCTGGATGGGGCCCGGCCTCACCGAGACGTACGACACGCCCGACCAGCTCAAAGCCGCAGGAATCAAATACATCTCCGATTGGGTGTGGGACGACGAGCCGGCGGAAATCGAGACCAAGCACGGCCCATTGTTCACTCTGCCCTATTCGGTCGAGACCAATGACATCCCGGTCATGGCCGTGCAATACCACGAAGCGCCCTACTGGGCGCAAAAATGCAAAGACGCGTTTGACCGGCTGTACGAAGAAGGCGCGGACCGGCCGAAGATCATGGCCATCGCCATTCATCCCTACCTGAGCGGCCAGCCTTCCCGCATCAAGTATCTCGAGGCCATCTACGAATATATTTCAAAATTCAACGGCGTGCTGTACTGGACCGGAGAAGAAATTCTCGACTGGTACCTGAGGGCGCGGAAGTAGTTGTGGAACGGGCTTCAGCCTGTGGGATTTTGCTTTTCGAGGCCCACACCAAAACCGGCAGGCTGAAGCCCGCCCGACACAAATTACTTCGCCGGGGCTGCGGCGTTGAAATCGGCGGTGTGGGAGATGATCACGATCCAGCGTCCATCGCGCTTGGACATCAGGAAATTGGAATAGCCGGCGCGGTAGGGCCAATCGGATCCGTCGCGCTTGCGGGCGCCCGTCATGGTCCAGTAATCGTCCACCATGGCAAGTCCGGGGTTGAGGTAGCTGATGGACTTCACGGTATCGATGCGATGAGAATTTTTGTAGAGGTCGGCGAAGAGACGAGCGTGTTCGTCTTCGACCCCCTGGCGGGTGCCTAACGCTTCGCCGCGCCAGTTGACCCAATGCACGTCATCCGCCAGCGAGGCGCACATGGCGTGCGCGTCATGCGTGTTCCAGCCATTGTTGAATCCGGCGACCACTTCCTTGATGGCCGCGTCATCGCTGCTGTTCGCGGAGCCGTCCGCGGAGGCGGCCCGTGCCAGCACAATGGCCAGCGGCGCAAACGCCAGGGTCAAAGCCGCCAAAAGCATTCCTAGTTTCTTTCTCGTCGTTTTCGTTGCGATCATTCTCATATATTTGCTTCTCCGTAGTTTTGAGGTGCGCGTCGACGAATGGAACGATTCCCCGGGCATAGGAGGACGCAAACACCGGTCTCCTTGTCGTGCCCCCAAGTCTACTCCTTTCTTGGATCGTTCGTGAAAACTTACTCCTTGGCGATCCTGCCGTGAGCCGTGAGTCCTATGTTAAGCGGCAACGAGATTTGAACGCCGGGCGCCGCGTCGCGTTGCAGCCAAGGACGGCGTTTGGCTTGACGGTTCACCCCTCCGAGAACACAATACCGCCAGATTTGCCTAGCTTGTCCAGGTGGCGGCTGTGTTTGAGATAACGGATTTCGCTCCGTTTCTGATTCCGGCGATCATCGGCATCTATCTTGTGTGGCTGCTTTGGAAGAGCCCTGTCGACCCGAGACGAGGCTCGTCCGCTGTTCAATACGAACCTCCGGAAAATCTCACCCCCGGCGAATGCGGCGCGTTACTCGAAAACGCGGTGGTGGTGCGCTTGATCACCGCGACGATCGTGGACCTCTCCGTAAAGGGATATCTAGCGATTGACCGCTCCAGCGGTGAGCAATCGTCCGATGGCCAAAAAGATGACAAGGATTATTACTTTCATCTTATGAAGCCACTCAGCGAATGGAAGAACCTCAAGAAGCACGAATGGCAAGTCGCCAGCGCGATATTCATTCCCACCAACCCGTTGCAATTGGTGACGGAGTCCATGGCCGATGTGCAAGAGGCCGGCGGAAGCAACCCGCTGCTGAGCGAAATGTTTGCGCAAGTACAATCGGCAATGGCGTCGCCAACCCTTCGCGAGTTCTCGGAACGGGCCAACACGCCTCAAGCCAGCGCCGGGCTTTCAGAATTGCGGAATTATTTCCCTTTGCATCTTGCTAGGATCCGTAAGTCTGTGTTCGATGTCCTTCAATCCGCCGGATATTACGTCCGCCGCCCGGATCAGGTCCGCCTGCTGTATACCGCCGCGGCGTTCGCGGTTGGTCTGCTGATCGCCGTGGGAGGAATTTTCCTGGGGAAGGCGGGCGCGGAGCCGCTGCCCTGGATTCTGAGCGGAATTATTTCCGCGGTCATGATTTGGGGCGCAGGCTTGGTCATGCCGGCAAGGTCCGCGGCTGGGGTGCAGGCCCTCGGTAAAGTTTTGGGGTTTAGGGAATACCTCTCGCGTGTGGAAAAAGGGCCTCTGGAGAAACTGGATGACATTCCAGACCTTTTTGAGAAATACCTGCCCTACGCAATGGCGCTCGGCGTGGACACACGGTGGGCGGAGGCGTTTTCCAGCATTGCAGTGCCCCCTCCACAATGGTATCGCGGCACGAAAATTTTTTTTCCAGTAGAGTTCGTAAACAGCTTAAATACGCCCGAGAGCAGACAAACGGAGTGAATGTGATGGGATCGGCAGATGACGTCACTGACCATGGCCCTTCAAGGAACACAAATTCGCTTGGTCGTCACCGCGTGTTGCGATGGGTCTAATTTCTCCTACTCTGGAACCGCTTTGGCAGGCATCGAGATCTTCCGCAACCTATCTTTTCAACATCGCGTCAAAAGCGGAGAATAGGCAGGGAGGAGGTGTCCTGATGAAAAGCAAACTACGGTGGATCGGGGCGATATTTGTGTGCTTTCTGGCGGTTTCCGGCCCCGCGTTCGCGCATCACGCCTGGCACGGCTATGACATGGTGAATCTCACTACCGTGAAGGGCACGGTGACGCAATTCGATTGGGGCAATCCGCACGTCTGGATGAATCTGGAAGTGAAAGACGACAAAGGGAACATCGAAAAATGGGCCGCCGGCGGCCCCAGCCCGAGTCGTATGTCGAACACCGGCTGGACCAAAGACACTCTCAAGCCCGGCGATCAGATTACCGCTATTGGTCACCGCATCAGCGACGGCACCAATAGCCTGCGGCTGGAGAAGGTGGTGCTTTCCGATGGGCGAGAATTGATTTGTTATGGAGCGCGCTAAGGGCCGGCGTGGTTTCGCTAGCGCAAGGACGCAACGATTCGGTAGGACCTGGAGATCGGGGCAGAGCAATGCATAGGGCCCGCGCGCGCGCCGGGATTTCATCAGAAATCAGCTCGTGCAGCGGATTGCCGGGCGTGGCGGCGAGCGATTCGGAGCCACGCCCGTCATTAACCGCCGCGTTCGCGGCGGTGAGTCCTTACGCACCTCTTTTTTGGGCCATTTTCTGGGCAATCGAGAGCAACAAGGCCTGGTCGTCCTCATTCGTTTTGCCCAGCCATTGGCGGAATTTCAGCAGCATTCGGGCATCTTTCCCGGAGCTGCCCCAGCCCATCTGGGCGGCGGATTTTTTCTTGGCCAAACTGGGCAGTTGGGGCGGGTGATCGCCGTCGTACAACAACTGGTATATGGGGAGTTCAAGAGCCCGCGCGAATTTTTCGAGCGTTTCCACGGCCGGGACGGTGTGACCGTTTTCCACGCGGGAAATATAACAGCGAAGCAGCCCCGTCCGTTTTTCGATTTCTCCCTGAGAAAAGTTCCTTTCTTCACGCAAAGCACGCAGCCGTTCTCCTACCATCATGGGCATATTCTCCTTTAGGTTTTGTTAATGTCAAATCCAATATCGATACAAGATGCGGGTGCATTTCTCGCACGGCACAAAACGGGTAGGTGTTGGAGTTCAGAAAAAAATGGGAGGCGAAGGATCCGCCGCGTGATGAACCAGGGGCAAGGGGCGAAGACCTACAGGCTCGTCGTCAAAATCCGACCCGAACGAGAACCAAATCTGCCGAACATGCCCGGGCGAGCCGGAGGCGGCCAACCATACTTTTTCGAATAAAGTAAGAGAGCCGCAAATATGAAAGGTGGAAATCCTGCAGCTCGCTCTGCTCGGCGGGCTGATGGCAGGCGGGTCCGGAATGGTGTCGACGGCAGCGACAAAGAGAAGCAAGCAAATTAGATAGACGGCGGTTCTGTGTTTCAAAGACCCCTCGAAGGGAATGGCCCTGCCCGCCAGCGATCAGCCCTTTTCAGATGGGGAATACTATTACACTCCGGGGAAAATGCGGAGAACTTTATTGCCGCCAAGCCCGGTTGCGGTTGTGTCGCGGAATTCCATTCGGCGAACCGGGCCTGCGACCCATGGAAGCGAATGCGGGAGGCCCCTTTGACAGGCCAGGGAGCACAATGATATAGGCTTTAATTACTGAAAGGCCTCGCGCCTTCCAAAGTTTCCAAAGGGGCCGATGCGGTCAACACTCGGCGGGCGGCAGCGTGGCCGCGTCTCGATCCCCGATAGGGGTTTTTCTATGAAAAATCGGTCATGGATCGCTTTCGCGGGAATGGCCGTTCTTCTCACGTGTGCGGCGCCCGTTTTCGCGCACCACGGAACGTCCGCATTCGACACCACAAAATTGACGACCGTAAAGGGCACGGTGACCGATTTCCAGTTCAATAATCCCCACGTGATGATTTCTGTCTCGGCGACAGATGACAAAGGCAAAACGGACATTTGGACCGGCGAAGCGAACAGCCCCAACGTCCTGACCCGGCATGGATGGGATCGGGACATCATCAAAAAAGGGGACCAAATCACGATCATCGGGAATCGGCCGAAAAATGGCGCGAAAGCCATGCGTCTACAGAAGGTTATCCTTTCCAACGGGCAGGAGCTGGACCCCAATTCGTTGCAGGATTAAAGAGAGCTCATTCCGAATAATTCCAGGTGATGGCAAAACGAGTCAGGAGAAGCTCCGAAATGCGTGACCGCTCGATCGGCCTATGGATTGCCCTTTCGGCAGCCCTGATTTTCTCCCCCATCCTATTCGCTCAAAACGCGGACCAGCAAGGAAGGGTTGAAACAGCGGCGCCCACGGCGGACTTATCCGGAATTTGGATTCGTCTGCGGGATCCCGCGAATTCGCCCATCAATCTTGATTTCGGAAAGGCGATCTCCCCGATGACTACGTGGGGAGCGGCGAGATTCAAGGCAGACAATGCCGCCTATCGCGGTTCCAGCCCCAGCACGGTCCTGAACGATCCATTTTTTAGCTGCTTTCCCCCAGGCGTGCCGCGAATTTACATGCTCAATTTTCCCATGCAAATCGTTCAGATCCCCGGCCAGGTCCTCATGCTCTTCGAGTTCGATCACTTTGTCCGCCGGATTTACACGGATGGGCGTCCGCATGACAAGGATGCCGGCCCGCTCTGGATGGGGGACTCCATCGGCAAATGGGAAGGCGACACGCTTGTGGCCGACACGGTTAGTTTCAATGACAAGACCACGCTCGACCGGGAAGGCTATCCGCACAGCGACGCGATGCACCTCGTCGAGCATATCCGGCGCGTCAATCATGACTCCATGGAAATCAAGCTCACGGTCGACGACCCGAAAACCTATACCAAGCCATGGGACGCCACGCTCGTCTTCCGCCTGAGGCCAGACTGGAAAATCATGGAGCACGTCTGCGAAGACAACGGCAATTTCATCAATTTCAACAAAAAAGTAACGCGGATGCCGAAAAAGTAGGACGGGCTTCAGCCTGTCTGGTTTTCCCGTGCAGTATACTGTCCCACATACCCCTGGGAGGGATGAACTCATGCTCGATAACGCCCGTCGCGATTTACTCAAGAAGGCGGCCGCGATAAGCATCGGCGCGCTGGCCTCCGCCGGCAACGCGCTTCCTCGCCCCGCTCGCGCCTTGAACCAAGCCGAGCAGACACTTCCCCCATCCGAATTTTTCCCGGGATTCAAACATCTCTCGGTGAAAACCCCGGGCGCGACCATCAATTTTGTCACCGCCGGAAGCGGCCCTCCGCTGCTGCTTCTGCACGGCTATCCGCAAACGCACATCGAGTGGCGCAAGGTCGCGCCGCAATTGGCCCAGAAATTCACCGTGGTCGCGGCCGACTTGCGCGGATACGGAGACAGCAGCGCGCCCGCCGACGGGGAAAATCATTTTGGATACTCGAAGCGCGCCATGGGCCAGGACCAGGTGGACCTCATGGCCAGCCTGGGTTTCGAGAAGTTTTTACTGGTGGGACACGACCGCGGAGGACGCGTGGCCCAGCGCATGGCTTTGGACCACGCGGACCGCATTACCAAGCTGGCCGTTCTCGACATCATTCCCACCTACAAATTTTTTCACAGCGTCACGCCGGAACTCGCGACCGTGAATTTCCACTGGTTTTTCCTGATTCAGCCCGCGCCGCTGCCGGAAACCCTCATCGGCAATAGCGCCGAAACCTGGCTGACGTCGCGGTTCGGCCGGCTTCCAGCCCCGGCGCTCAGCAAGGAAGCCTACGCGGATTATTTGCGCTGTTTCCGCCGCCCGGAATCGATTCACGCCACGTGCGAGGATTATCGCGCTGGGGCGACCATCGATCTGGTGCATGACGCCGCTGATTTGGATCACAAAATTTCCTGCCCCGTTTTAGTCTTGTGGGGGCAGCGCGGCGCTTGGCCGAAACTGTACAATGTGCTCGACACTTGGAAAGAGCGCGCTTCCAACGTCAGCGGCAAGGAGCTTCCCAGCGGGCACTTCATCCCCGAAGAAGTGCCGGATCTTTTGCTGGCAGAGTTAAACGGTTTTCTGAGCTGACTTAGAAAAGCTTGCTAATTGCCAAATAGGCCGAAGCGAGTGAGAGAAGAACAAAAACGTATTGGTTCAAGAATGGCCACGGCCTGCGGCGCCATCGCCTTTGCGGTCGCTATTTTGATTCCGGCTCCGCTGCGGTCGCAGGTCGTCGCCCCTAAATTCGAGGTGGACCCTTCTTGGCCCAAACCCTTGCCGGGCCGCTGGGTGACCGGCGAAATCGGCGGCTTGTGCGTCGATGCCAAGGACCACGTGTTCCTCGTGCAGCGAGTGAACGATGTGGGAGGCATGGATGGCCATTTGGAGGGATTGACTGTTGACGAATTAAATGCCGGCCAAGCCGCGCCTCCTGTCATCGAATTCGATTCGCAAGGAAGCGTGGTCCATTCCTGGGGAGATCCCAATCTGCTGCCCAAGGATCTGCACGGCTGCGCGATCGACCGCGACGGCCATGTCTGGCTGAACGGCTCCGAGGACGGCATCGTGCAGGAATATTCTCACGATGGAAAGGACCTCTTGCTGCAAATCGGCAAGCGCGGCGTTTTCGATTCCTCGGACGGCACGGTGAACGGCACGCCCTTGAACTCGAGCCATTCGCAATTCTTCCGCGTGGCCGAAATCGGGTTCGATCCGCATAACGGCGATGTGTACGTCGCCGATGGACACGCCAAAGGAAAGGGCGGAAATAATTTTCGCATCGTCGTCTTCAACGCCGCCGGCCAGTACTTGCGCCAATGGAAGCTCTACCGCTCGCCCGAGGAAGCCAACGCGCCTGCCCCAACGCCGCATTGCGTCCGCGTAAGCAATGACGGCTTGGTGTACGTTTGCGACCGCTGGATGAATCGCCTCCAGCTTTTCGACACCACCGGCCATTTCCAGGAAAACATGCCGTTCTCCTACAAAATCTGGACGCCCATCCCCGCCAAGGGGGCGGGCGCCAGGCGCGAAGCGACGCTGGTGGGCTCGGCTTCGTCCGTCGAATTTTCGCCGGATGAAGGCCAGAAATTCATGTACGTCATCAATGAGATTGACGAGCAAATCGACATCGTGGACCGGTCCAACGGGCGCGTCATCGGCAGCTTCGGGCGCCCCGGCCATCAGGCAGGCGAATTCATGCACGCGCACACCATGGCGGTGGATTCCAAGGGCAACATTTACGTGGGTGAATCCGTGGACGGCCGCCGAGTGCAAAAATTCAAGTTGGCCGGCAACAATTAGAAAAATAAGCGAAGCGAAAATCTATCTGGAAGCAGGGCGGGCCACTTCGGATGCTCGATGGATCGCGTTTTGCATCGCCGCTTTTGAATCCCTTGCAAAACGCCGCTGAAGCGCGCGGGCAATCGGATAGGCGAGCCGCGATATAAAACGCGGCCGGGAAAAAGCGTAGAGGTCATACCACACACTTTGGTCGCTAGGATGATACTCGACGGTGAATCGCTCCTCTCCGAGTTCCGCGTGTTCAGGCAACGTGCCATAAGCAAAGCCGTATTTCTCGGATCTCCCGTGTTGTTCGATTACGTAAACGATGCGGCTGGCATTCAGGGACCAAAATCCGAAATGCGAGACTAGAACCGCGACCGTACGATCGGCCTCAATGGGCGTATCCGGCCAGCACAACTCGATCCAGGGCATATCGAACATTTTCCACTGTTGAATCGCCCTTTTTGCAAATTCGAAAACGTCCGCGCCCCGCCCCAACTGAACGCGATTGCGATCGACGCGGTAACCACCCGGCGCCGAGAGTTCCCGCGAGGCCCCCACTTCCGCATAGGAAAATTGCTGAGTTTTTTGCGAGGAGAGGAAGGAACGAACGAAATCCTCGCCGGGTTTCGATAGTTTCCCGTTAAGAACTCATTTTTGAAAAATGAGTTTAGGCGGGTTTCCCCTAAATGTTCGTTTTGAAATTGAAGTTATGCTGCGATGGTTGCTGGTTGGTGAAGCGAGAATAGGGCGCAGAAAAA
>Ga0335078_10012853_pt1 | contig 12400 bp, 11 predicted proteins | sample Lox_Sample_32_FD_206711 | JGI IMG/M metagenome (GOLD analysis project Ga0335078, IMG submission 206711) | Soil microbial communities from Loxahatchee National Wildlife Refuge, Florida, United States - Lox_Sample_3.2 | ecosystem: Environmental > Terrestrial > Soil > Wetlands | place: USA... | reverse complement strand
GTGGAGTGGGCGCGGACCGCGTCGTCGAAGGGCGCGGGGGAGCTGCTGGTGACCTCGATAGACCGGGACGGGACCAAGAAGGGATACGACCTCGAGCTCCTGGGAGCAATAACCAAGAGCGTCAGGATCCCCGTGGTCGCGAGCGGAGGCGCGGGCAAGGTCGCCCACTTCTACGAGGCGCTCACGAAGGGCGGCTGCGACGCGGCCCTGGCCGCCTCCCTCTTCCACTACCGCGAGGTCACCATAGGCGAGGTCAAAGATTATCTGCAAGCGAAAGGGGTCGTGGTGAGACCTTGAAGGCCTCCAAGATAGACGAGATCGATTTCAAGAAGGGAAGCGGCCTTGTGCCCGTAGTGACACAGGAGGCGAAGACGGGCAAGGTCCTGATGCTCGCCTACGCCAACAAGGAGGCGGTCGAGAACACGATGAAGACCAAGAAGGCCACCTATTGGAGCAGGAGCAGGAACGAGCTCTGGGTCAAGGGCGACACCTCGGGGCACGTCCAGAAAATCAAGAAGGTGCTCGTGGACTGCGACAATGACACGCTGCTCTATGTGGTCGACCAGGTCGGACCGGCGTGCCACACGGGCAAGCACAGCTGCTTCTTCAGCAGGCTAGAGTAGAACGAGTCCGCGCGCTCAAGAGCGGCGAGCCCTCTGGATGAATGGGCTGGCGCGGGGAGTGGGATTCGAACCCACGGGTCCTTGCGGACAAAGGATTAGCAATCCTTCGCCCTACCAGGCTAGGCGACCCCCGCTCTTGCGTTGCCGCCAGATTCGAGCTATAAAAAATGAAATGGTGAAGACTCGTGAAAGCTCTTCGCAGGGAGCTTTCAAACAATACCCTTGGGGAGAATCTCCTGCTCGAACGTTTTTATAACTGACAGGAATGCAAACGATTCAGACGCACTGGTTCCCGCTTGGAAACGAACGAAAAGAGACATGCGGCTTCAAGGACAGTTTCAATCATCGTCATATTGATTATTCTGCTAGCAGCGGCGGTCGCAGGAATTGCGGCGCTAAGCTGAGCACTAAGAGGGCTGCCAGCAAGACCGCGGTCAGACACGGGAAGTCAAGCACCGGTATTGCTCGCACGAGGAAGGAAGAGCAAGGGCGCAGACCATACCGATGGAGCCGCAGTCGGCAAGCTGACCAAGCAAAGGGTGCGGGAGGAAGGCCGCGGCCAGCCATAGTAAGGGTTGAAGTGGCGGACCCGCCGGAGTTCACCAGCCCGGCCTCTCCCAGCTCGCGACCTGGACGGTCCTTCACGTAGACGGAGCAACGTGGCCGTGTCACCTTAGGGCTGCTCCCTCCCGGACCTCACCCGGTTCGGCAATCAAGAGTCGGAACCCCTCCTTCGAGGGGCCCGCACCTCACGACCGCCTGCTCCGGCGTGGGATCATCCCGCCCAGGCGCGCAGGAAAGAGGAGAGCTGGCTTTACCCGACGGTTACTGGCACTCATGTAGCCCGTTTGAGCTCCGGAAGAGGGCTAGCCTCCCTACCCTACCCGCCAGCGAGAATAGGTAATCAGCCGGTATATTTGGAGTGCTGCCGGACCAGCTCTGTCATCCTGCACACGCCGCAGAGGCCGCTAGAGGAAGGCTTGCCGCACCTCTCGCACGGCATGCTGGTCTTCGCCGACTCGTTGTCGGAGAGGCGCGAGGCGACCTCGAGGGCAGACCCCAGCAGGACGTTCTTGATCCCGGCGTGCTTCGCTTCCATCTCGTTGAGGTCGTCGCGGACCTCGCTCCGGAGCCCCTCGTGCATGTAGGGGCAGCTCACGCTCTGGAAGGGTATCTTGGAGAGGTAGGCGTAGAGCGCTATCTCCTCCTCGTAGATCTCGGTGAAGGGCTTGACCCTCCTGATGGGGAAGCCCTCGCCCTTGGTGGCGAGGTCGAGCCAGCCCAGGCGGTCGACGTCGCCGTGGAGGAGGTTGAGCATGAACGTCTGGACGTAGTCGTCGAGGTTGTGGGCGGTCGCCACCACGTCGACCTTGGCCTTCGCGGCCGCCTCGTCGATGGCCCTCCTCCGGAACACTCCGCATATGCTGCAGGAGGACTGCTCGCGCTCGTCCTTCCAGTCGAGGGCCTGGTCGAGGGAGAACCCGAAGAGCCCGCTGTAGGAGACCAGGACGAGCTCGACCCCCAGCTGGGAGCAGAGGCCCTTGACGTTGGCGACGGCCTCGTCGCGGTAGCCCGCGACCCCCTCGTCGACGGTGAGGGCGACGAGCTCGTACCTGCCCGCCGAGAGCTGGTGGAGGATCTTGAGAAGGGAGAGGCTGTCCTTTCCGCCGGAGACCGCGACCCCGACCCGGTCGCCCCTCTCGATCATCTTGTGCTTGGCTATCGTCCGCCTTACCTTGTCAACCGTCGTCTCGACGAAGCACTCCTGGCAGAGGCTCTCGCCAGAGTACCTCCTGGTGTAGAAGGACGGCCTCGCGCCGCACCTGGAGCATTCCAATGGGAGACGGGCCGCTCGGCCCGGGTCAAACCTTAAAGGGTTCTCCCTGAGCGCGAGTTTCGAGGTTTTCACGTGCCAGATGGAGTAGACGAGCCACCCTTATCGAGCGAGTCTGCACCGAGCGAGACCCCCGCCGAGGAGCACAAGCCCATCTCCCGCTGGTTCCTCTTCTTCATGCTGAGGACCAAGAGGGGCATCGGCCTGATGGAGGTGCTCGGAAGGTGGAGGGTCACAAAGCCGCTCGCCTGGGTGATGGTCTTCCTCACCCCGCTCGCGGCCGTGACGGCGCTCTACGTCATAGCCATCGAGGTCTCGGCGCTCTACTTCTCCCCGCAGAGCCACCAGATAATCAGCAACGTCAGGACCATCTCCCCGCTGGCAAACTTCCTGCTCCCGGGGATCAACCCCTATCTTCCGGTGAGCGTGTGGCTCGCCATAGTCGTGGCCGTCGTGATCCACGAGTCGGCCCACGGGATAGTCGCCCGCAGCCTCGGGATGAAGGTAAAGTCGGCGGGCGTGCTTCTCCTTCTCTTCCTCCCCATAGGGGCCTTCGTCGAGGTGGACGACAAGCAGCTCAAGCAGGTGAAGAGCAGGGACTCGCTGAGGGTCCTCGGCGCCGGTTCGGGCATCAACATGATCTTCGGTGTGGCGTGCATTCTCCTCCTCATCCTCGTCTGCTCGACTATGGTCCCCGCGACGAGGGGCGCCGCCATAGTGGGGGTGGTCCAGCCGACCGCGGACCAGGACTCCCCCGCGTACACCGCGGGGATCCAGCCTGGAGACTTTGTCGTCGCGCTCGACAACTCCCCCGTGACCGACCTCTCGGTCCTCCACAACGGGTCGTTCTACGTGGGCGAGAAGGTCAACGTCACGATATGGCGCGACGGGGCGACCAAGGTGCTCCCGAACGTGGTGCTGACGAACTACACCACCACGACCATCAACGAGACCAGCGGCCAGACCACCAAGACCACGGTCCCGTTCCTCGGCGTGGACGAGACGAGCTACTCCGGGCTCCAGTCGGTGGCGAGCTCTTACGCGAACAACTACAAGGCGTCCCCGATAGGCTACCTGATCGAGATTCCCACGTTCGGGGAGTCGCAGTACCTGGTGCCGTTCTCGACCGTCCTCTCTCCGTTCTTCACCTCGCCGTTGGGGAGCTACACCGGCGCGGTTGCAGCCTCCCTGTTCTGGCTGTTCTTCGTCAACTTCAACCTGGCGATCTTCAACAGCCTTCCCATCTACCCGATGGACGGCGGGCAGGAGTTCGAGAGCTTCCTGAGGGGGGCGGGCAAGGGCAAGATTAGCGACGAGCTCGCGAGGAGGCTCACGACCGGGGTCACCCTGGCGATATTCTTCGCGCTCTTCATAGTGATAGCAGGCCCCTACATCACCGGGGCCTTGTCTCCCGCGTGAGACGTGGCCGATTAAATAGCCAGCCCGACTAGAAGGGGGTTGGACCCCTCGCTCCTCCACGCGCCCGCTGTGGCGACCGGGATCGCCCTGCCCGTGCTCGACGCCCAAGCCTCCGGCGTCGCCTCGGGGATTCAGCAGTTTGCGAGCCAGTTCTCCACGCAGACTGCGGCCGTGCTCACGTCGATCGACGGCGCGGTCAACGACATCATCAGGGTGGCGTACCTCACCTGCCTCCTCGTGGGGGTGCTGCTCTACTTCACCCACATCGGGCGGAGGCTGGGCAAGGACCTCATAATCGGCGGGGTGATGCTGATAGTGATAGCCGAGTTCGTGATACCCGTGGTTGCTGCCCTGAATCCCTAGCGCTGGATGTCGTAGCGAAGGAGCGCCACTATGCCGCCCAGCGCGGAGACCTGCTTGCCCGTCTCGAGCGACGAGTCTGTGAGGAAGACCTTGCCCCCGCGCTCCTCGACGACGTTGAGGGTGTCCACGAGGAGGCCCTCGTCCAGGTTGCTGCTGAAGACGTCGTCCGACATCACGCAGACCTCGACCGCCCCCGCCCTCGCGGCCTCGGAGACCCTTGGGAGGGTGTACGCGATCCTCTTCTCGCCCCGGGAGATCCTTCGGATGGCCTCCTCCACGACCCCCTGGACCTCGACCAGGACGCTGTCCTTGGCCACCTTCCTGAACCCTTCGAACTTGACGAGGGCCCTCACCCCGTCGGCGCCCGAGTCGTCGAACCCCTCCACTAGCACGGAGCCCTTCCTGAGGTCTGGGTCCTTCTTGACGAGGTTGTCGAGGACGAGCTTCGTGTTGCCCGCGCCGGCGATCACTATGGTGTCGGTTTCCCGCCACGTCGACTTTAGCAGCTCGAGGACCTTCGCCAGGTAGGGCTTGAGGTCGACCTCCTTCGACCCCGACGGCCCCTTTCCGGCGGCCCCTGACTCGATGGTCGAGACAATCGTCAGGTGCGAGCCCGCGAGGATTCCCACGCCCGTCTCCCTCCTGTCCACCGCGACGAGGATGAAGCGCTTCTCGGACGCCGCGGAGGAGTTGAGGATGCGGGTGTCGGACTCGGTCCACCGGACCTTCTTGACGGTGAGCTGCTGGCCGGGGGAGATGAGGAGCGAGTGGGAGCCCGCCCTGGTGACGCTGTCGTCGCTGGCCTCGACGATCTTCCCGCGGATCCTCACCCTCCCGACGCTGCTGTCGAGGGAGACCCCCTCGACCTGGAGCGATATGGTGACCTGGATCCGCTCGCCCTTGTCGGGCCGGGCGTAGTCTCCCTCGCGCTTTGAGACGCGCGAGCTTCGAGAGACTATCGTGTCGCCGACCGCTATGAGCCGCCTAAGGGTCCAGAGGTCGTCGGGGGACTCCGGGGTGAGCCTGCAGGTTCCTTGCTTGGGGATGAACTCGCTTACTATCGTCTGGACTCACTCGAGCTGTAGGTCTCTGAAGGTGCCTACGCTCAAGCCCTCGGGCATGTTCTTGACCTCGCCTATGCGGTGGCCGATGATCCCCTTTACCTTGGCCTTGCCCGCGGCGTCGATGAGCCTCTGGGTCACTATCCCGTCGAACACAATGTAGCTCGCGCCCGAGCCCTCCATCTTCGCGACGAGCTCGCTGATCGGGAGCCTTCCCCTGTCGCCCATCGCGTCGTCGAGGAGCATCGCCTCGAGGGTCCCGTTGATGGTCGGGAAGACCTCCTTGACCTTGTCCACGACCGGGGACGGGACGGGCGGGGTCGCTGGGGCCGCCTGCTCCTGGCTCCTTGGCGCGCGCTCGTAGCGCTCGTACCTCGGCGACCTCTCGGCCCTCTCCGCTCTCTCGTATCTCTCTGACCTTTCTGGCCTCTCGCGCCTCTCCCTCCTCTCGTAGCGCTCGGACCTCTCCTGCCTCCCCGTGCTCGATGCGCGCCCTGGCAGCTCGCCCCTCAGCATCTGGTGGACCTCCATCGGGGTGAGGTCCTCGACCTCCTTCCCGTCGGGCGCCCTGAAGACGCGCTCGACCTTCATGACCTGGGCGAGCTCCTTCTCGATGAGGTCTCCACCCCTGTCTCCGTCTAGTACCGCTATGACCCGCTTCTTCCTCGCGAGGTCGATCACAGCCTGGGGGATGTTCGTCCCCTCGATGGCCACGACGTTCTCGATGCCGGCCCTCAGGAAAAGTATCACGTCCGCCCTCCCCTCGACGATGTAGACGCCGTCCGCCGTGTAGACTCCGGGTCCCGCCGGGAGGTTCTCGACGCCGAAGTTGACGACGCGCGCCCGCTTTGTGGACTCCTGGACGTCCTTGAGGAGGTTCTCGCCCTCGCTCGAGGTGCGGGAGCTCCACTCCTTCATGATGTCCTTGGCGCGGTCCGCTATCTGGGCGCGCTTGGAGGCCCTGACGTCCTCGATGCCCTCGAGGATTACCCTCGCGGAGCAAGGCCCGACCTTGTCGACGGTCTCGACCGCGGCCGCGATTAGGGCCGCGGTGCTCACGTCGGTGGCCATGGGGATGAATATCGTCCCGTAGGTCTTGTCGTTCTTCGACTCTAGGTTGATCTCTATGCGTCCGACCTTCCAGGTCTTTTGGAGCTCGTTGAGGTTCATCTCAGGCCCGAAGAGGCCCTCGGTCTGCCCGAATATCGCCCCGATGAGGTCGGCCTTCTCGACGACTCCGTCTACGTCGAACCTCAGTTTTACGAGGTACTTTACTATCGCCGAGTCTGGCAACTGCTTTAGTTCAATTCCTGGTTAGCTAGTTAACGTAACCGCGCTTAACTGAGTCCGGTCGTTCGTTGACCTTTATTTAAACCCATATGGTTTTTCGTGGTTTCATCGCGGCAGGATTGGGCCCTCGGGGACGAAGCGGCGCAGGTTCTCGACGTGCAGGAAGGCCCCCTTCGACGCGGCTCCCAGCCTCCGGCGCTGCGCAAGGGACGGCCTGATCCCCTCCTTGGTGAGGAACCTGACGTACCTCGAGGCGAGCCTGGCCCCCTCGGAGTCGAGGTCGGTCAGGATGACCATCACCTTGACCTCGTCCCTCAGCTTCTTCCTTGCGGCCCCGCTGGCCGTGAGGATGGAGACAGTGAACAACGTGCCTGAGTAGCCAAGGCCCCTCAGGGCGAGGACGTCGCGCTTGCCCTCCACAAGGACCGCGCCGCCTTCGCTGGAGATGTCGTTGAGCTCCTTGACGAAGCCCTGTAGGAACTCCTCGAACCGCTGGTATCGCCGCTCGCTCGACCGGGGACTGGGCATTTTGTTTAGAGGTTGTGGCCCGCCTCTGAACGGACCGACTCATCCTGCGGCTCTCGCCGCCGTCGGCGGACCTCTTAATGCGGGCCGAGCCCGTCTGCGCCCGGCCTCCTTAAAGTGGCTTCCGTCTGTCGCACGACTGGGTAAACCATCCGTTCATCAAAGCAACTTTTGGTCGCCTTCACGGGTGGCCGTTTATTGCGTGCAGTGTGACGGAAGCCGTGGGTTGGCGCGCCCAGGCCTCTTATATCCTATGCAGGCTTTTCGGGTTTCTTCTTCTTCGGGACCCTGAGCTCGAACCCGCAGACGGGGACGTCGACCCCGAACCCGGCGAGCGCCTGGGGGGTGATCTCTCCGAGGTGGCCGAGCTCGATCTCTCCGACGGTGGCGAGCGCGCACCTCCCCTCGGAGAAGGCCCAGTGCGAGGCGGCCCGCGTCTCGAGCTCCGCGCCAAAGTGCCTCTTGACCAGGGCCGCGAGGTGGCTCTTGGCCTCGGTGAAGGACGCGGCGGTGTGGGCTGAGAGGGCCGCGAGCATGAAGAACTCCTTCGGCCCGTCGCTCTCCTTCTGGAACACCCTCCCCGCCTCGAAGACCATCTGGGGATAGGTGTTCTTGGTGTTCCGGCTCAGGACCGCCATGAGCGACGGGAGCAGCGAGTCCCTGAGCAGGGAGTGCTCCATGCTCCGGGGGTTCTCGACCTCGAGCTTGGACCACGTCGTCCTGACGAACTTGCCGTAGAGCGTGGGCTCGTCGAGGAGGTCGTAGCCCATCGTCTCGTTGAAGCCGGCCTCCGCCATCGTCTCGCACATCCTCTCGAGGGACGAGGTGGCCGGGTCGAGCTGTCCTGGCTCTGGGCTGGCCGGGTACATGGGGGTGAACTTGTCAAGGCCGTACCCGATGGCTATCTCCTCCGCGAGGTCGACAGGGTGGATGAGGTCGACCCTGTAGCAGGGGATGGTCACGAAGCCCTTGGAGTCGAGGTCGAGCCTGCTCCGCTGCAGGTAGGCCTTGGCGTCCTTCTTGGTGAGGGTCAGGCCGGTCAAGGACTCGGCGACCTTCTGGTCGAAGAGGACCTTCGCGGGGGCGAGCTGCGGGGTGGTCTCCTTCCCCTTGCGCGCGTTTATCGTCACGTTCTCGAGCTTGCCCCCAGCGTCCGCCAGGGCCGCGCAGACTATGGCGAGTGCCTCCTTCCCGAGCCTGGCGTCGGTCGATGTGACGTCCACGAAGACGTTCTTCGTCTTGGCGTCGACCTTCGTGGCCTGGCCGTTGATTATCGGAGGGAACGAAAGGACGACCCCCTTGGAGTCCGTGAGCATGGGGTAGTCCTCGAAGCCCGCGAGGATCTTCGCGTACGCGACCCCGGTCTCCGTCTTCTCGAGTATGTCCTTCAGGCTCATGTGCTCGTCCGAGCCGAGGGGGACGAAGGCGAACCCCGGGTCCTTGGTCCCGTAGTAGACCGGAGGCGTGATGCTGTCGAGGTTGTGGAGCCCGATGGCGACCTTCCTCCTTCTCCTGCCGAGCCCGTTGTGGAGGTCCTCCTGCATCGAGATGAGCTGCCTGACGGTCTCCTCGTCAAGCTTCAGGCCCCTCGCGACGGCGCAAGCGATGAAAGGCCTGACCTTCGCGACGCTCTTGTCGACGTGGACCTGGAGGCGCCCCGCGTACGCCTTGTACTCCTTGAGCCCTCTCTCCTTCCCGACGAGCCCCCGGAGGGCCCTGGCGATGCCATAGTCGGTGGAAAAGTCCGGCCTGTTGGGGTTGTACTCTATCCTGACCGACTCGTCGTCGGTCCCCTCGATGTCCAGCCCGAGGTAGGGCAGCCTCTCGAGTATCAGCTTCCTCGGGAGGCCCGTCATCTTCTCGAAGCGGGCGAAGTATATCTTAAGGACCGGCAATCTCTTGTCTCTCCCTCAGCCAGCTAAGGTCGTTGTTGTAGAGCTCCCTGATGTCTTCGAGGCCCATCCTGAGCATGAGGAGCCTGTCGAGCCCGCAGCCCCAGGCGAGGACCGGCTTCTTGACCCCCAGGGGCCAGGTCACCTCGGGCCTGAATATCCCCGACCCGCCCATCTCCAGCCACTTGCCGACCTTGTCGTAGTAGACCATCACCTGCATGGAGGGCTCGGTGTAGGGGAAGTACGACGGCCACAGCTTGACCCCGCTCATCCCCAGCTTCGCGTAGAACTTTGTGAGGATGCCCATGAGGTGGCGGAGGTTGAGGCCCTCGCCGATGACGATGCCCTCCATCTGGTGGAGCTCCGCGAGGTGCTTGTAGTCCAGGCTCTCGTTGCGGTAGACCCTCGCCACGCTGAAGACCCTCGTCTCCTTGTCCTTGGAGTCGCGGGTCGCCTGGATCGTGACCGCTGTGTTGTGGGTCCGGAGAACGAGCCTGCGGGCCTCCTCGACGTTCCAGTTGTAGCGCCAGCCCTTGCTCCCCGTGTCGCCCCCGAACTCGTGGGCGGCGGCGATCTTCGCGACGACGGCGGTCCGCGTGATCGACTTGTCCGCCTGGTCCTTCAGGTAGAAGGTGTCCTGGAGCTCCCTCGCCGGGTGGTCCTGGGGCGTGAAGAGGGCGTCGAAGTTCCAGAGCGCAGGCTGGATGGCGTCGCCGGTCACCTCGGCGAACCCCATCGAGAGGTAGACCTCCCTCACCTCCGCGATGAGCTCCTTGACCGGGTGGCGCCTGCCGGGGTAGAAGGCGGGCGCCTTGGCGGTGACGTCGATGGCCCTGAGCTTGACGTCGCTCCCCGTCGAGCGGACCGAGGCGAGCACCTCCGCCGTCAGCCGGTCCGGGGCTACGTCCACCGCGCTGGTGAGGGCGAGCTTGCCGTCGCCCGTTATCGACACGTTGACCGTCTTGGTCTCGGTCCGCGTGACCATGCCGCGCTTCACGAGGTCTGCTATCGTGGACCTTTGGGACTCGGGTATCTTTGACTCGTCGACGCCCCTCTTGACCGAGGCCATGAGGTCCTGCAGGAACTTGCCCGCCTCCTTGTCCTTCAGGATGACTATCTGGCCCATCATCCCCTCCTTGATCTCCACCCACCCCGCCGAGATCGCGCGCCCCATGGCCGCCGAGAACCCCCTGTCCTCGCCCACGGCGTTCCGGAGGAAGGCGACGGAGGCCTCGCCCCCCATGTCCTGGAGCTTTTCGATGAACACAAGTTCGGCCGGCTGGCCCGATGCCACCAGCTTCGCGGAGGTGGTCTCGGTCACGGCGATGAGCCCCTTCGACGACAGCCAGGAGATGGAGCGCCTCACCTGGTCGGGCTCGAGGCCCGAGTTGGAGACGAGGACGTCGAAGTTCTCGGGGCCGTCCGCGAGGGTCGCGAGCACCTTCCGCTCGATCGGGTGTAGAGGTGTCTTCTCCAATCTCTCTAGCTCGCTAGGGCGGCAAGCCTCTTCTTGCTGCTCTTCAAAAGCTCCTCGGCGTCCTTCATCATCGAATCCCGCTTCTTGCGGTGCTCCTCGAGGTACTTCTTGACCAGGGTGGCGAGCTCCTTCTTGCAGTCCCCGCACATCCGGGTCCCGTCGTAGCACTCGTCGTAGACCCGCTTCGCGTACTCGTCCTCGAGGGCGAAGTGGAAGAGGTAGAGGTCGTAGACGGGGCACTTTTCGGCCTCCCCGCCCAGCTTCTTCTGCTCCTCGACGCTCGCCCGCCCCCCCGTGAAGGCGGACATCACCACCTTGCCCGCGGCCGCCGGGGCGTCCTCGAGGCTGAAGGAGGAGCCGGGGTTCCGCTTGGACATCTTCGGGCTCCCGTCCAGCCCCCGGTTGAGCCTGTGGTAGATGGAGGAGGGGGGGACGAACTTGTAGTCCTCCTTGTAGTGGGCCGCGATGTCCCTGGCGAGCCTGATGTGGGGGTCCTGGTCGGCCCCCACGGGGACGACGACCGGCTTGGGGCCTCCGAACTCGGGGAGCTGGGGCATGAGTATGTCCCCCACCTGGATGAGGGCGGAGAGGTAGAGGCCGATCTGCCTCTCGCCGTAGATGGCCCTGAGCATGTTGTTCGTGACGCTGCTCGAGAAGATGGTCGAGAGGCGCATGACCCGGATCTCCTCGCTCTGCTTGTAGACCACGGCCCTCTCAGGGTCGAGGCCCAGGGCGAGGATGTCCGCGACGTTCCTCACGGCGGTCTTCGAGCTCTCCGCGAATGTGAGGCCGTTGTCGTTGTAGGCCTCGACGTCAGCGATGCAATAGTAGACGGTCGCCCGCTTCGAGAGCGACTGGAAGTAGATCATGTCGTCGGCGGTCATCTTGGTCCCCAGGTGGAAGTCACCCGAAGGCTTGATGCCGCTCATCACGGCGAAGGGCTTGTCGCTGTCGACGGCGTCGACGACCCTTCCCAGGTCCCTGTGGCCAAAGTCGATCTTCCGCCTCATGTGGGCGGAGGGCTCCTTTATCCTCGGGAGGACGGAGTCGAGGCGCTCGATCCCGAACTCCTGGTGGAGGCGCTCGTAGTTGCTGATGTGCCCTTCGCCCCACGGGTCGAGACGGTCTTTCTCCACGTTCGCACGACCAGCCTAGTCGGATTATAAGCTCCTCTCTCGATTTGGCGCGTCTACTTCTGGCGGGCCTTGTTTTGGGACCTTCCCTCGGCATCGATTTCACCCTTCCTTATCCTGGTCGAAGACACCGGCCTGCCGTCCTTTGCTAGCACCCAGTCGACCACGACCAGGTCCAGCGGGGGGAACCCCTCCTTCGCCCTGAGCTGGTTCGCGAACGACACCCTCTTGCCGGTCTCGGGGCTGGCCACCAGCGCCTCCACCCGGGCGTCGGCGATCCCAGGCCCGAAGTAGTCGTCGAGCTTGGCTATCGTGTACTTCCGTCCGGGGAAGCTCTCGTCCAGGAAGGCGGCGAGTTCCTTCTTGCGCTTGGAGTAGCTGAGGTCGGGGGCCTTGCCCTCCCTCCTGACGAACTCGTCCGAGGTGAGCCCGATGACGACGTGCTCCCCGACCTCGAAGCTCTTCTCCAAGAGCCGCTTGTGCCCGGCGTGGAGGTGGTCGAAGGTCCCTCCCGTGGCCACGGTCGAGTAAGCCCGCTTTGGCATCTGACCTCGGCCTCGGGCCGGGTCGGAGATAATAATCACTGCGTCCGAGGCGGTTTCGTGCGCGTCCCGGAGCAGTACGTGAGGGCGGGGAAGCTCGCGAGGGAGATGCGCCAGTGGATCCTCGAGAACGTGTCGGTCCCCCAGACGTGCCTCGAGATAGCCGAGAAGATAGAGGCCGAGATAAGGCGGAGGGGAGGCCAGCCGGCGTTCCCCACGGGGATAGGCATCAACGGGGTGA
>Ga0335078_10012852_pt1 | contig 12401 bp, 11 predicted proteins | sample Lox_Sample_32_FD_206711 | JGI IMG/M metagenome (GOLD analysis project Ga0335078, IMG submission 206711) | Soil microbial communities from Loxahatchee National Wildlife Refuge, Florida, United States - Lox_Sample_3.2 | ecosystem: Environmental > Terrestrial > Soil > Wetlands | place: USA... | reverse complement strand
CCAGCGAGTGGTACTGCAGCAACAGCACGCCGCCCGCGGCCACCCGGGCCACCCGCCCGGCGAGTGCCGCGGACTGGTCCGCAGCGTGCATCAAGCCGAAACAGTCGAGCACCACATCGGCCGGATCGCCGTCGGGCACCGGCGTGAGCCCGCGACCGGCCAGCAACCCCAGCCAGGAGCCGCCGTGGGGGCTGCCGTACTCGGCTACCAGGCCGCCGGCCGGCAGCAACCCTGCCGCGGCGACCCGCTCCACGGCGTCGGCCGCCTGTGCGACGAGCGCGGCCGGCTCGGTGCCCCGCGGCTCATCGGGCACTGTGGGGTCGGCGACCAGCTGCGCCAGACCGCAGGACGAGCACAGCCACATCTGCAGCGGATACACCGGGTCGGGGCCCGGGTCATCGTATCGCGGGAAGTAGTCGCAGGCCGGCTGCTCACCCAGGTCAAGCACCAGATCGCCGGTGCGCCCCCGGCATGCCCTGCAAGCAGGCTCGCCCATTCACACCCTCCTTCGGACCGGACCCGCGAAAGCAGCAGCCCTGCAGGCTCAACCGCCTTCCTTCCCCGACGGTCCGTACCCGACGTCCATGATCGTCTCTGCGGCGTACCCGGGCGCCCGCGGCCTGTGCCCACAGCCCGCTCCGTGCGCCGCTCGCGTCGTCGGCCTTGACCGTACCGCACCTCCGAGGCGTCCCAGCACCGCGCAGGATTCTTGACGTATCCGCGGTGACAAAGATCGGTACTTCCGATGCGTCCCAGTGTCAACCGGTTCGATGAGTTCCGCGTCTACGTTCTAGTTAAGTTGCGGTTCGCACATATCGCACCCGATGTCTGTTCTATCAGGGTGTGGGTCTCGAGAGGGCCGAGACGAAGGCCAGTCGGCAGTTGGGGGGAGCATGTCGTCGTTTCCACTGTGCCGCTTGTGCGGCGCGGATCTGACACGCACGTTCGTTGACCTGGGGATGTCGCCGCTCTGTGAGAGCGACGTCCCCGTCGGCGAGGGCCCTGCGCTGATCTGCGGCGTGCATCAAGCCGAATCAGTCAACGATCACGTCCGCCTGCCCGCCGGATCCAGACGGCACGAGCCCGCGAGCGGTCAGCAAGCCCAGCCAGGACCCGCCATGAGGGCTGCCGTACTCGGTGACCACGCCGTGGTCCGGCAGGAATCCCGCCGCAGTGACCCTTTCGACGGCATCGGCAGCCTGCGAGACGAGCGCAGCGGGCTCGGTGCCCCTCGGCTCCTCGGGCACGGTGGGGTCGGCGAGCAACTGGGCCAGGCCGCACGATGAGCACAGCCACATCTGCAGCGCGTACACGGGGTCGGGACCCGGTTAGCCCGGTCCTTGGCCAGGTGGAAAGTCGGAGGTGTTGGCTCTATGTCAATGTTGCATAACTGCCGTCTATGCGGTGCACCGCTTACTCGCACGTTCGTTGATCTAGGGATGTCTCCGCTATGCGAGAGCTACGTTCCTGAGGAAAGACTCGACGACGCCGAGGTCTTCTATCCCCTTCACGTTCGCCTGTGCGACACATGCCTGCTCGTGCAGCTTCCCGCTTATGTCTCCAGCGAGCATATCTTTTCCGACTATGCCTACTTTTCTTCGTACTCCGACTCATGGGTCGCCCACGCGAAGCGGTACGCGGAGTTGATGATCGGACGTCTGGATCTGACTCCGGACAGCCTGGTCACCGAGGTGGCCAGCAACGACGGCTACCTGCTTCAGCACTTCAAGGCGGTCGGCATCCCGGTGCTCGGCGTCGAGCCGGCCGCGAACGTGGCCGAGGCGGCCCGCGCCCGCGGCATCCCGACGGAGGTTCAGTTCCTTGGTGCCGAGACCGGGCGCGATATCGCGCGCCGGCGCGGCCGTGCCGACCTCGTGGCCGCGAACAACGTCTTCGCTCATGTGCCGGATATCCAGGGCTTCGCGGCCGGGCTGCGCGCCCTCGTCAAGGACGAGGGCATGGTCACGCTGGAGTTCCCGCACCTGCTCCGCCTGATCGAGCGCCGACAGTACGACACCATCTATCACGAGCACTTCTCCTACCTGTCCCTGCTCACCTCCTCCTACGCGCTCGCGACCGCCGGGCTGCGCGTGCTCGACGTGGACGAGCTCGGCACGCACGGCGGATCGCTGCGCGTTTACGCCCGCCCAGAGGAGAACGGCGGCGAGTCGACCGAGCGGGTCAAGGCGGTGCTGGCCGCGGAGGAGGCTGTCGGCCTGCACACTGCCGCCGGCCATGAGGGTTTCGCGGCCGCCGTGCTGAAGATCAAGAGCGACCTGCTCGGCTTCCTGCTCGCCGCGGCGCGCGAAGGGCGTTCCGTGGCCGCTTACGGTGCCCCCGGCAAGGGCAACACGCTGCTGAACCACTGCGGCATCCGGCCGGACCTGCTCTCATACACGGTCGACCGCAGTTCCTTCAAGCAAGGGAAGTTCCTGCCGGGCACACATATTCCGATCCGCGCGCCGGAGCGGCTGGCCGAGACCCGGCCGGACTACATACTCGTCCTGCCGTGGAACCTGCGGGAGGAAATCAGCCGCCAGCTCAGCTATGCCGGATCGTGGGGGGGAAAGCTAGTTTTCCCTATCCCCGAACTCCAAATCGTTTCTGTGGGGTGAATCATGAAAGTCGTGCTTTTCTGCGGTGGCCTAGGGATGCGGATGCGCGACGGCGTCCACACTGGCCCGAAGCCGATGGCGATGATCGGGGAGCGCCCGATGCTATGGCATGTCATGCGGTATTACGCGCATTTCGGTCACACCGATTTCGTGCTCTGCCTCGGTTATGGCGCCTCGTACGTGAAGGATTTTTTCCTGAACTACGATGAAACCAGGTCCAACGATTTCGTCCTAGAGCGCGGAGATAGGAAAGCAAAGCTTTTCAGGACCGACATCTCCGACTGGCGGATCACCCTCGTGGACACCGGCCTGAATTCGGCCATCGGGGAACGGCTGCGGCGGGTCCGCCGGTTCGTCGAGGACGAGCCGATGTTCCTGGCCAACTACGCGGACGTCTTCACGAACGCGCCGCTGCACGACATGATCGCGCGGTTCGAAGCCAGCAGCGCGGCGGCCAGCTTGCTCGCAGTGCCACCTCAGTCGTCACACCATATGGTGGATATCGGCGAAGATGCGTTCATCACGAGTGTGACTCCCATGCAGGATCTGCGCCAGTGGGAAAACGGCGGCTACTTCGTGTTCCGTCCCGAGATCTTTGATCACCTCAACGAGGGCGAAGACCTCGTAGAGGACGCGCTCGTGCGGTTGGTCCCCCGCGGACGAGTCCTTGCCTTCCCGTACAAAGGGTACTGGTCACCCGCCGACACGGTGAAGGAGCGAGCGCAACTGGAGGAGATGTACCAACGAGGCCACTGTCCGTGGATGGTCTGGGACCCCGAACGCTCGGGCGTGGCCCAGGGTGGTGTGCCTGCAGTGGGCGTAGCGGCGGCTCCAGCCGCAGCTGTATGGTAGCAAGCCGTCACGCTGCCCCTTTGCACCTGAGGGCGCGTCCGGGCGGGCCATTGTCCGTGCTCACGGTCGGCACGCATCCCGACGATATCGAGATTGGCGGAAATTCTCGAACGAGTAGCGCAATCATGCTCGCCCAATGTCATCATCGCTCCGTCATCGGACGATGCGCATCAGGAGGGGTTTTAAATGAATATCCTCGTCGACCCAGCTGTGTCCGGTGATGCTCTGCGGCAGCAGCTCTATACCGGGAACCTGGTGATTCTGACACGCCTACGGGCGCTCAGTGATTTCGTCGACTACACCCGCGAAGAGCTCACCGAGCTGTTCAGGCCGTATGATGCTGAACACGTGCACGAGCACATCGAACCGCCGGAGATGGCCAAGATCCTCGGTACCTGGAAGCCCCGCTTCATCCATGCGGAACGATCGGGGAAGCTCGTCCGCGCGATCATCCAGGAAGCGGGATTCTCAGCCGACGATACGCACTACGACCTGCCCAAGCCGCGGACATCCTTCCCAGTCGGTCATCTGACGAGCGGCGTTGCCTTTGCTTTCCCATGGCACCGCGACGTCTGGTACAGCGCCCCCGCCCAGCAGATCAACTGGTGGCTTCCGATCTTCCCCGTGCGCGACGACAATGCCATGCGTTTCGACTTGGCCAGCTTCGACGGGGCGGTCGCGAACAGCTCTGAGACCTTCGACTACTATCAGAACAACGCCGGCCGCTTGACCACGGCGGCCCAGGTGTCCCGCGAGCGCCAGGCCCGGCCGGCGGCGTTGACTCACAAGCCCGATCAAGAGCTGGTCATACTGCCCGCGCCCGGCGAGGTCCTACTCTTCTCCGGCGCCCAGCTCCATGCCTCCATCCCGAACACATCGGGGCGAGCCCGGTTCAGCGTGGACTTCCGGACCGTCAACGTGCCTGACCTGGTGGTCGGCCGCGGCGCTCCCCTGGTGGACGTCCACTGCAGCGGGACAGCGATAAGGGACTTCATCAACGTCGCCGACGGGAGCAGCTTCGACGAGCAGACGGTCATCGAACTGTTCGGCGCCCCGCCGCCCGATGCGATGCTAGTGTTCGACGCCCCTGCAGAGCAGGCCTAACGACCAGCCCGGGCGTATGACGCTCCGTGCTTTATCAAGATCGCGTCGTAGCGTGGTCTTGCACCTGGTGGTGACGCAGCCGTTCGTGAGCGTCCAGCGAATGTGATGCGCACACCTCAGTTCCGGAGGCGGCGAGCTTCTCCACCGCTAGATCGAGACCCAGCAGGTACGACGTCGCAGCGACTGAGGCCAGCGCCTGATCGCAGGCTGACCGTACCGGGTGACAGATGCATGTATCACGGTCAGTCAGCCGGAACTCATGTGGACGGGAGTCCCGAGGCAATCGGCCGAGGCAGGGAATGAGGTAGCGGTGGGCCCATGTTGCCATTGCACTTGACAACGTCTGCGGCCAGGCCTCTCTCCGTGCTGATCATTGGCGCACACCCCGATGACATCGAGATCGGTGCCGGCGGCACGCTGCTCAGCCTGGCGGAGCGTGAGCCGCGATTGCGGGCCCACTACGTGGTGATGACGGGAACAGCAGACCGTCAGCAGGAGGCCCGCATAGCGGCCAGTGCTTTCTTGTCGGCCGCTGACCTCACCATAGAACTGCACGACCTACCGGAAGGTCGGCTGCCTGCAGTCTGGGGCCAGGTGAAGGGGATCCTTGAAGAGATGACGCCGTCATGCTCGCCCGATCTCATCGTCGCGCCATCGCGTGAAGACGCACATCAGGATCACCGGACCATCGGCGAAATCGTGCCCACAGTCTTCCGCGATCAGCTCTACCTCGCCTACGAGATCCCGAAATGGGATGGCGACCTCGGCCGCCCGTCGATGTATGTTCCACTGTCGTCTCGCATCGCGCACCGCAAGGTCGAACTGCTGCACAAGTCCTTCCCGTCGCAGCGAGGTCGCGACTGGTGGGACGACGAGGTCTTCCTCAGCCTGGCGCGCTTGCGGGGCATGGAATGCCGGGAGCGGTACGCCGAGGCGTTCAGATGTGCAAAATCCGTGATCCTTCCCACAGCTGCGAATTTGCCTTGAAATTGCTGACGCTCATTCCGTCAGCAATTTAGTAAACCTTAGGTCAGCGAATAAACATACCCACTTCAACCCCTACCCTGTCGTCTCACGCCCGTTCCTAGGCGGCGACCGCAGGTTAGCGACGGCTCGCCTCGATCGTAAAGTCTCGCCCGACGCGGAGCCGCTCCAGGAGTGTCTTCCAGAATGCGCCGAGGCCTAGCAGCTTGAAAACGCCCCTAAGCGAGCGACTGTTGAGCACGCGCAAGACTCCGCGGTCACCTGCCGGCTGAACGGATCCAATACAACGTATTTGGAAGCCACCGCCCTTAAGCATCCCCCGAAGGGCTTTGAGTGACGGCCAGTTTCTGATCTGTCCATGACCTTGCGGCCTCAGCTGGCTCGACCGGCGCCACACAAATCCGTTCTGAGTCATCAAGAGGAAGATTCCACCGGGACGCAGCAAGTCGGCGGCGCGCAGAATGTATTTCTGCTGATCAGAGATGTGAGCGATAACATCCGAGCTGATAATCAAGTCGAATGGCCCGACCAGAGCTTCATCCGTGAAGCTCCCAGGGATTAGATGCACGTCGGGGAACTCTTGCCGACCGTGCTCGATCGCGGCCAGGGACAGGTCGATACCGGTCACATCACCCAAAGAGGTCAGGGAGGCGCCGAGCCAACCGGTGCCGCAGCCGAAGTCCAGGATGCGAAGAGGCCGCTCATCTTCCAGGCCCGCCGCCGCGCGGGCCGCCGCCGCATGAGCGACCTCTCGCTGCTGAAGTTGAAAAGAGCTACGTTTGGCCGAGGCTAAAAACGACAAGTTCCACTCGTTCCAGAACTCCGTTTGTAGTGCCAACGGGGGAACACCACCTGTGGAAGCTGGGTCACTCATTTTTTAATGATAATGCATAGCATTCGTTCGTCGACACCAGTTCGGCCACGTTAGCCTCGATTCCCGGTCTGGTAATTGAGCTGAGCTTTCCTGCGGCTTGGTGATCATCATGGCGGGAACCTGAACTGCAGGGTGCGGCGGTCCCACCAGGGGATCGGCGTTTTCAGGTCGGCGAACCCTGCGTCGATGAGGACGGGGTGGTGGCTGCGCAGGTTCAGCGCGCAGGTGACGCTGGTGTCGTCGATGTGCAGGCTGCCGGTGGCGTCCAGGAAATCCCGCCAGAGGGGGTTTCGGGCGTGGCGCGCTCGTACCGGGACAGCTTGAGCGCCAGCAGTCGGTACAGGTTCCCGGCTGGGTGGGCAGTAGATCACTGCGAAGCGCCCGTCTGGTGCCTCTGCGGGTTGGTCGGAGCGACGGGTCATCAGCGAGCTGTTTGCGCGATCTCGGCATCCGGCATCGGGAAATGGCTGCTGGTCTGCCAACGCAACATCTCATCGATGACGTTGGCGCAAAGCAGCTCACGGATCCGGCGCAGCCGCACGAATCGCGCTGACGTGAAGTGGTCGTAGGTCAAGCCGTGCTTGGCATAGGCGCCAACGAGCTCATCGACTCCGTCCCGCACACTCCAGCGCAGGTTCAGACCCGGGAAAGTGTCGGCCAGCTTGGAGAAGTCGACGCGGTAATCACGTAGGTCTGGCCCGGCGTCGGCGGCAAACGTGACCTCCGATGTTGGCACCATATCGCGGACCAACTCGGCGATATCGCGCACCTGCACGTTATCCTCTCCGCGGCCGACGTTGAACGCCTCGTCGTGCACCAGCTCACGCGGAGCCTCGAGCACAGCCAGGAAGGCCCGGCTGATGTCTTCGATGTGTACCAGCGGCCGCCAAGGGGACCCATCGCTTTCCAGGCGCACCTGGCCGGTCGTCATTGCTACCGCGGTAAGGTTGTTCACGACGATATCGAGGCGCAGCCGCGGCGAGGCGCCATAGGCGGTCGCGTTGCGCAGATACGTCGGGCTGAACGCGTCGTCTGCCAGCAACGACAGATCACGCTCGGCCAGGACCTTCGTCTCGCCGTATGGTGTGACCGGGCACAGGTCCGCGTCCTCGGCCACCCCGCGCGAACCCGCTGCGCCATAAAGGCTACACGACGACGCGAACAGAAAGCGCTCGACGCCAGCCTGCTTGGCGGCCCGGGCCAGCCGAAGCGTCCCTTCGTGGTTTATCGAATACGTCGCCGCCGGATTGAGGTGACCGAGCGGGTCATTGGACAGCGCCGCTAGGCAGACGAGCGCGTCATAGCCAGCCAGCTGGAAGGCCTCGGCGTACCTGGTGTCGCGCGGTCGGCGTGGGCCGATACCCTCCGGTGCATGGCCGAAATCACACCCCTCGTAGAGACCGAGGTCGAGCCCGTCAACCTGGTGCCCGGCTGCGCGCAGGAACGGGACCAAGACGGCCCCGATGTAGCCACGATCGCCTGCAACGAGAACCCTCATCGCCAGCCCCCAGATTTCGAGAGGAAATTTGATATACGTGGTGTCACCACCACCCGGCAACCATAGGATCTGCGGCGCCCGTTCCTGATACATGCGGACGCGGACTTGTTCATCACTAGTTCCGCCAATGATGAACAGGCTGTAGTTATTCGGCCACCTTTCGTTTGACTAGTCTGCCTTATGCCGCGATCACGGCTGGGTGCGGCTCCTGTGGGGTGATGCAGCGTGAAGCGTTTTAGCGCGCCTGATGGCACTGTGTCCGGTTTGCTCGTGTCGGTGCGTGCGTAAAAGCCTCCTGCTTTTGCGATCCGGTTGTCTGACGACCGGATCGCAAAAGAAGGAGCCCGATGCAAGGGTACGTGCCTGCCTAGGAGGAGGCGTTCGTGGAGTCGAGGAAGTGTTTTTGGGCGCTTGAGGACTGGGCGGCGTCGGAGTAGGGCCGGGCTGCACCATGGTGAGCTGGAGGAACAGCTGGAGGCGCGGGGGCCGGGAGCTGCTGCGGCGGCTGTTCCAGGACCGGCTGGACGCGTCGGCTGCGGCCGAGGAACGGCGTTATGACCTGGCCGGGGAGGACGGCGTGGTTCGCACGCGGGCGGAGAAAGGCCGGACCCGGCCGCTGGTGAAGAAATTCGGGCAGGTCACGGTGTCGCGGATCGCGTACCGGTCGCCGGGCAGGCTGGATGTGCACCCGCTGGACGCCCCGGCCCCGGACGGGTGCCCGCTGATCCTGACCTTCGACGACAAGGGCATCGTGATGCTGCCGGAGGCTGTACGCGGACACCCGGCGACCGCGAAGGCTGCGGCATCGGCGGAGAACAAGCTGCCGACCCGGCTGTCGCCCGGGGAGAAGAACGGCCGCAAGCGGATGGCCGAGCTGGCCTGCGTCTACGACGCCATCCCGGTCCCGCGCACGCCGGAGGACGTCATCAGCACCCCCGCGCAGAAGCACAGGAAGAAAGCACAGGCAGCTGCACCGAAGAGGAGCAAAAGCCGCGGGAGCCGCAGGCACGGGCAAGTGGCTGACCGCCTCGGTCACCGACGACATCCCCGCCGTCATCGCGTCGGCCTTTGACGAGGCCGAGCGCCGCGACCCCGGCCACGAGCGCGAGCCGGTCGTTCTCATCGACGGCAACAACGCCCAGATCGAGGCCGTCACCGCCGAGGCCGCGGCCCGCGGCGTCACGGTCACAATCGTCATCGACCTCATCCACGTCGAATACCTGTGGAAGGCCTGGTCCTTCTTCGACAAGGACGAGCCCGCCGCCGAGGAATGGGTCGCCGCCCAGGCCCGCAAGATCCTGCACGGCAAGGCTCGCCAGGTCGCGGCAGGGATCCGCCGTCACCCACGTGGCCACGCTGGCCGACACGGTCTGCGTGGCGTTCGTGGTGAAGATCTTCTTCCGCATTGTCCCGGGCTGGGCGGCGGCCTGCCGCAAGCGGACCAAGCTGGTGCTGGACGCCCTGGACATGGCGCTGTGGCACCTATCCGCGCGGCCTGATGGCTGGCCTGACCGGTCGGCCGCGAAGCACCGTCGAAACGCCGTCTTCAAGCGCTCGCCGGTAGGTGGGCATCAGCTCGGCCACGGCATCAACGGCGTGCCGGATCGCCTTCGGGTCATGGGCGGCGCTGACCACGAACGACGGCGCCAGGATCCCGCGCTCCAGGAATTCCTGCAGCACGACGGTACGGAACTCCTGGCTGGGCTGGCCGTCGCCGTCCCGGGCTACATAGACGAGGTTGCAGTCGCGCCCGCGCAGCTGGAAGTACGAACTCAACCCAGCCTCAGCCACCACTTCCTCGATGCTGCCGCGCACGTCCGCGCCGATGGCGTGCAGCTGCTCGGCGATGTGATCACGCTGGTAGGTGTCGATGACGGCCAGCAGGGCGGCCAGGGCCCACGGCTGTGCGCCAGCCGTCTGTGACATCAGGAACACGCGATCGGCGTCATCGACATATCCGCCCAGGCGCATCACATCCCGGCGGCCCACCAGCGCCGATAGCGGAAATCCGTTGGCCATGCCCTTGCTGAAAGTGCACAGCTCCGGCTCTATCGCGTAGATGAACTGCGCTCCTCGCTCATGCCACCGGAATCCGGTGATGATCTCGTCCAGGATGAGCAGAGCCCCGTTCCGGTCACAGAGCTGACGCAGCCCGGCGAAAAAGCCCGGGGCAGGCGGCTCCACGGTTTCGGCTTCGAGCACCACCGCAGCGATCTGACCGGGATAGGTGTCGAACAGGCTCTCCAGGGTCGTCAGGTCGTTGTAGGAGAACTGCACAGTAAGAGATCGGACTGCCGCCGGGATTCCCGCGGACATGGGGGTGGCGGCGATGAACCAGTCGTCGGCGGCGAAGAACGGATGCTGCCGACAGACGGCAACCATGTCCCGGCCAGTGTACGCCCGCGCTAGGCGCACTGCGGCGGTAGTGGCATCCGAGCCGTTGACGCCGAACTTGACCATCTCGGCGCAGGGAATCAGGTCGATCACGCGCTCGGCCGCTTCGCGTTCGAGCCTGTGGGGCCGGACGAAATTGGCTCCCTCAGCCAACTGGCGCTGCGCGGCGCGGACAACCGGCTCGAATCCGTGGCCAAGGGTCGTGGAGCGCAGCCCGCTGCCGAATTCCACGAACTCATTGCCGTCGATGTCCCAGACCCGGCATCCGGCTCCGCGGTCTATCACCGGCGCCATGCCTGCCGGATACTGGTCGTCACCCTTAGCGTAGGTATGCGCGCCGCCGGGGATTAGGCGCTTAACAGCCGACGTATGCTCGTCCGACGCGGCGAACTTGCTCACCTACACTCCTCCGTTGGCGCTGGCCACGTCGGCCTCGACTGAACTGATACGACGCAGGCGGTCGCTGCGATCTCACCGGTGCCAGTACCGCGAGGCGACATGCATCAGCCTGCCAGCCCATTGAACGAGCCGACCTGGGCGAACGCGAGATGGACATGGTGAGAACCGGTGCCGACGACGCGGCTAAGGTGCGTCACGCTAGCCGCAGGCATCAGCCTCCCTCCTAGCCGGTTCTCCAGTACTGCCACAAGAGCATCTATCTGGCCCCGCTGATACGTGAATATTGACAAAGTTCGCCACTCTCTCGTGGCGAGCACGCACCGCTGCAACGAGCCCCGCCCTGGCGCGATCCGGCGACAGCGGCCGCCGTTTGACGGCGCTGCGCGGCCTGGCCATGTCTGACACGCTGCCGTCGACTTGACCCACTGCATGTAAGCTGGCTACATGTAAGTTGGTGAATATGGCCATCGATTTTAGGGCCTTCGAAGTTTAGCGGGGCTCGGGTTGCCGCCCGGTTACCGGATGTGCTCGCCTCGGGATCGCGGCCTGACCGGCGGTGGTATCGGCGGGTGCGGGCGATGCGGACACGCGGCCGCGGTGTGCCCCGCAGTGGATGCAGCGTCGCCGCGTGTCGGCCGCCGGGCAGGCCCCCTCGAACATCCGGCACGCCGCGTGGTAGGTCAGCGGCCGGACCGGGCGGCCGGAGGAGTTGGACGGACCGGCCAGACACCACTCGCAACAGGGACCAGACACCACTCGCAACAGGGAACCGCGACCGCCCAGATCATCCGGAGATGGCAGCCTTGACTGGCTTTTGTGGTATCAAGGCCACCCGCTCGGTGCTCATATGCACACAGGCCTGACGGTCCCAGCTTTGAAGGCATTCGAACCCGACGGCCACGCACTGGGCGCTCGCATGCGCACAGCGCCCTGAAGGTTCCTGCGGAGCCGAACTAAGGGAGGCGACGAGATGAAGGCTAACTTCATCTTAAAGTGGAGTGTGAATAGTTAAAGTGGAGTGTGAATAGTGAGCATCGAAGCAGAGCGAGAAGGGGGCAAACCGTGACTGCGAAAGCTTGGGCAGGAAAAGCTCTAAACTCGACTCTCCGGCCTCTCGGGGTCCAAGTTATCAGCGGACGCTCGACCAATCCAGCCAATCCAGCCGTGAAAACGTTTATCCCAGCCCGGGAAACTCTCGCTGCAGCGAGACGCTCGGGTCTTTCAGTCGGTGACTACATCGACAATACTTTCGCCGAGCCCGGGGTGACTGTAGCGACCGTAAAGGCAATGCTCGACCTCAGCGGTCTGCAAGGTCAGGTTTCTCGGGTCTGCGAGATCGGGCCTGGTTCTGGTCGATATATGGAGAAGGTCATCGAATGCCTTCACCCCAACGCTTACGAGATCTATGAGACGGCGGACGACTGGGTACCCTACCTACGCACCTTTCCCACTGCCCTCGTCCGGCCATGCGACGGACGCACGCTTAGTAGCACCGCACCGGCGTCGGTGGACCTTGTTCACGCGCAGAAGGTCTTCGTCTATCTCGACTTCTGGACAACAGCCAGTTACCTCGACGAGATGGCCCGAGTCGTCCGACCGGGTGGGGCAGTCGCCTTTGACCTCGTGACCGAGGACTGCATTGACGAGGCCGCCATCACGTACTCGATTGAGCACGGGTCTA
>Ga0335078_10012851_pt1 | contig 12403 bp, 11 predicted proteins | sample Lox_Sample_32_FD_206711 | JGI IMG/M metagenome (GOLD analysis project Ga0335078, IMG submission 206711) | Soil microbial communities from Loxahatchee National Wildlife Refuge, Florida, United States - Lox_Sample_3.2 | ecosystem: Environmental > Terrestrial > Soil > Wetlands | place: USA... | reverse complement strand
TGTTTGAAAAAAATGGAGCCACCCTCCGGGCTTGAACCGGAGACCTGCTGATTACGAATCAGCCGCTCTACCAACTGAGCTAGGGTGGCTTTCCTGTTCAATTATAATGACTTGCACTTGAGTTTGGCAAGCCGGGCCGATCGGCCGCTCAACGGAAGGTGTCCCGTAAATAACTGCCCTGCAATCAATGACGTGCAGTACGTGAAGGTTCCCATCGGAAAGGGCTACAGTCAGCTCGGGCGGCATAGCGCTAATCGGGGCTGCGAGTTCGGCACACGAGCATCAACTGAATCAGGCAAAAAGGTGTTATACGCTGTTTGTCGATCCGGGCTGTTCTGAGTTTCTTTCCTGGTATCCGAACGGTGACATTCGGGCTGGCGGCCGGCCAGACGAGATGCGGCGCGGGCGCCGCCGGGCACGCTACTTCTTCTCGGGGTCTTGCAGGATGAAGACCTTCTCGTCCGGCTTTACCAGCTTCAGCCGCTGCCGGATTTCCAAATCCTGATCGGACTGGCTTTCGCGCAGACGGTCGATGTGGGCGCGCTTCTGCTCGATTTCCCGCGCCAGGATGCCGTTGCGTTTCTCCAGCTCCCGAATCTGGCGCTGCTTGTCCAGCAAGCCGGGGATGCCCCTGGGCAACGCAACAAATGCATATGCGGCGATCAGCAGCGCAGCCGCCGCGTAGGCAAACCTGGTGAAAAATGACTTCATCGCAAAAGGCCCGGAAGATCATGTTAACATCGGATTCAAATTCCGCTCGCATAATTTTGTTTATGACGGATAAAATTGTTGTGTTCTGCACTTGCGCCACGGAAGAGGAGGCCGGAAAGCTCGCGCAGGTGCTGGTGGAGGCGCGTGTGGCGGCCTGCGTGACGATCCTGCCGGGTGCGCGCAGCATCTACCGCTGGCAAGGCGCGATCGAGTCGAGCGCCGAGTGCCTGTTGATGATCAAATCCTCGCGGCGGCTTTTCGAGGCGCTCTGTGTCACCTTAGAAAGAGCGCATTCCTATGAAGTGCCGGAGGTGCTGGCGCTTCCGGTGGTGGACGGCGCGGCCAATTATTTGAACTGGCTGGAGGCCCAGTTGCGTGCTTGAAGCGCCGCTCGATCCCGGCTTGGCCCTGGTGTTCGATATGGATGGCGTGGTCGTCGATTCGAATCCCCTGCACGTGAAGGCGTGGACGCTCTACAGCCGGCGCCTGGGCGTGGAGGTGGGAGAATCGCTGCCGCAGCGCATGTACGGCGGGCGGAACGACGACATCGTACGCGACTTCTTCGGCCCGCAGCTCAGCGCGGATGAAGTGACCGCTCACGGAGCCGCCAAGGAGGAGTTGTTCCGGGAATTGCTGGCTCCGGAGCTGGCGAAGGTCCTGGTGCCGGGGGTGCGCGGCCTTCTGGAGCGTCTCGTTGGACGGCGGGTGGGCATGGCCACGAACGCCGAGCCCGCCAATGTCGATTTCGTATTGGATCGCGCGGGATTGCGGCAGTATTTCCAGGTCATCGTCGACGGCCACCAGGTGCGATATCCCAAGCCGCATCCGGAAATCTACCTGCTGGCTGCCCAACGGCTGGGCGTGGAGCCGCGCAATTGCATCGTGTTTGAAGACTCCCCCGCCGGCATTCAGGCGGCGAGGGCAGCGGGCGCGCGCATCGTCGGCCTGCGGACCACGCAACACGAGTTGCCGGGCGCGGACCTGGCCATCGACGACTTTCGCAGTCCGGAGCTCGAGCCGTGGCTGCGCGCGCAGAGTCCTGGTGCGCGACCATGAGAACGTTCCTGCTCAGCGGAATTCCGGCGGCGTTGCCGGTCGCGCTTCTGGCGATCGCCGCAAGCATGTTGGTGATCTGGCGGCGGGACCGGCGGCTGCGGGATCAACGCGAAATGCTGCGCCGCGCCTACGAACTGGGCGAGGAGATCCTGGGGTCGGCTTCCGCCGACCAGATCCTCAACAAGGTCAGAGTGATCGTGCCCACCATTTTCGGCGTCACCAATGCGGAGCTGTACCTGTACAACCGGCATGCCAAGACCCTGGTTGCGGTGGAACGCACCGGCGCGGATCCGGTTTCGATTCCGCTCGCGGCTCCGCCCACCGGACCGCAAGCCGGCGCGGTGGCCTGCTTTCACTACCGGACGCTGCTGGCCATTCCGGACACTTCGCGCAGTCCGTTCCCGGTAGCCGGACAGACCGGATCGGATGCCCCGCGATCGCTGCTGTTCGTTCCCATGCTGGCGCAAGGCGAGGTGCTGGGTATCCTGGAGATGGACCAGCACGACCGGGCGCGCGATTTCAGCCGCGACGAGCAGGCTCTGGCGCAGCACCTGGGCAACCAGATCGGCGTGGCGCTCAAGCTGCTCGATCAGCGTTCCGTGCGCGAGCAGCTCTTCCGCACCGAGAAGCTGGCGGCGGTGGGCCAGCTCATCTCGGGCATCGTGAACGATCTGCAGACGCCGCTGGCCGCGATCGCCAATCTGGCGCAAGCGGCCCGGCCGGAGCTGGCGGATGCTTCCGTGCGGGACGACCTGGCGACCATTGGCGCCGAAGCCCGGCGCGCTTCGGAAATCGTCATCCGCCTGGTGGGATTTGCCGGAGCAGGCCAGGCGCAACCGCAGCCGGTGGAGTTAAACGGCCTGCTGCGGAACCTGATCGAGTGGCGGGCGCGGGAGTGGAAGGTGCGCGGCATCCGCGTGCACAGCCTGCTGGCGGAGGAGCCCATGACTGTGCTGGGATCGCATGGCCAGCTCGAGCAGGTCTTCCTGAACCTGCTGGTCCACGCCGAGCAGTCGCTGTCGGAAGCGAGCGAAAAGCTGATTACCATCCGCACCAGCCTGATCGCCCGGCGCATTCTGGTGGAAATCGGGTACAGCGGCCCGCAGACCGGCGCGGATCCGTTCTCAGGGTTGCCGGACGAAGCGGCCAGTTTGGGGGTTTGCCGCAGCTTGATTACGGGCCATGGCGGCGAGATCCGGCTGGTGCAATCGTCGGCGGCGGATCCGGCCTTTCAAGTCGAGCTGCCCTGGTCGGCGGGCGAGAAGCCCAGCGGGCCCGCGGCGGAGAATGGCCGCGACGGCGCCCACACACTGACGGCCCTGGTGGTCGAGCCGGCGGAGACTATTCAGACGCAGTTGCGCGGCTTGCTGGCCGGCCGCGGGTACCGCGTGGTGCCGGTGAACAGCTCGGACGAGGGCCTGGACCTCGCGCAGCGTCTGCGCTTCGATGTGGTTTTCTGTTCGGTTCACGCGCCCGGGCTAAACTGGGTGGAAACGGCGGAACATTTGAAAGCGCGCGTCGGGGGCTTTGTGCTGCTTCCGGATTCGTACAATGCGGAGCTGTCGGCCGATTTCGAGGGCGAGAGCCGCTTTGTATTGCCCAAGCCGGTCGACGAAAGGCAACTGGACCGCGTGCTCGAAGCGATCCAGGCCGGCTCCCGGAGCCGGGGCGTGCCCACGCGTTAAAGGAAACCTATGCGAAGATGGTTGACCATCGCTCTATCCTGCGCCGTGGCCTTGCTGGCGCAAAAATACACCGGCCCGCGGCCTCCCAAAACGGATCTCCCGTACCTGGTGCATGCCGATAACCTGCTGCCCACCGAGAGGGGCGAAGCCCGGCGAGAAGACCGCAAGAACGAGATCGTTTACGTGATTCCGGGCGCCAACTCGACCGCGCGGACCCCGCTCTCCTCGCCCATCTTCGTGATGTTGGCGGAAGAGATTCAGGCGGATCACCTGCAACTCTACAAGCTGGAGTCGAAAGGCGGCCAGCGCGAGGTTTTGTTGAGCCGGAAGAAGAAGCTGGTGGCGCGTCCCATCCGGCTCAACGTGACCAAGGCCGGGGACTTATACCGCATCGAAGTGGACGAGATCCTCGAAAATGGAGAGTATTCGCTGACGCCGGAAGGGTCCGATCAGGTTTTTTGCTTCGAGGTCTATTAGACGGTCGCGTGGCGCGAGCGTAAGGCTTGCCGCGGCGAACTTCAGTTGGCCGGACGGAGGGACTAAAGTCCCGCCCGGCCGCGGCGGCCTCAATGATACGGTCGCGTGGCGCGAGCGTAAGGCTTGCCGCGGCGAACTTCAGTTGACCGGACGGAGGGACTAAAGTCCCGCCCGGCCGCGGCGGCCTCAATGTAACCCGAGCCCTCTCAGATACGCGAGCAGCGCGCCTGGATCGTCGGTGATCATCGCGTCCACGCCCGCGGCGATGAGCCTCTTCCAATCGCGGGGCCGGTTAGGCGTCCAGGGTATGACCTCGAGACCGGAGGCGTGCGCGGCGCGGACCTTTCGCGGCGTAACCAGCGCGTGATACGGCGCGACGATCTGCGCGCCTGCGCGACGCGCGATCGAGACAAAGCTCCTGGGGGCGCCCACGTAGAGCGCCGCAATCCGGATTTCGGGCGCCAGGCTGCGCATGGCGTGCAGCGTACGGAAGTCGAAGGATTGCACGATCACCCGGCGCTCCAGCCTGCGCTGGCGGATGACCTGCCATACCAGCTCCGCGAGGCGTTCCGGCGGGGGCGTCAGCCTGGGGCGATCCGGAAAACTCTTGATCTCGATGTTGAACTGAAAGCTGCCGCGATCCGCCAGCGCGAGCACCTGGTCGAGCGCCGGAATGCGCGCGCCCTGGACCGGCGTTTGCTTCGGGAAGCGCCGGTTGCCTAGTGTGCCGCAATCCCATTGAGCCAATTCGCTGAAGGTCAGTTCCCGGATCGCGCGGAGCCGGGTGGGCGACGTGCAGATCGCGGGATTGAACTTGGCGTCGTGCGAAACGACGACCACGTCGTCGCGCGTGACCGCTACGTCCAACTCCAGCACGTCGGCGCCTACGGAGATGGCGTACTCAAACGCAGGCAGCGTATTTTCCGGGCGCATGGCGCGCGCGCCACGGTGCCCGTGGACTAGGATGGCCGGTCCCACTCGATTTAGAATAGCCCCTTATGAGGCAGAAGTTGCGCGGTCCGCAGGACCCCTGGACATCCATTCCGGCCGCTGGCGGGCTACCGATCGCGCTTGCGCCGCCTTACGCCGGCCGCCCACCCACCGCGGGGTCAAGCGCAGCCGGATAGGGTGGGCGCCAAACGCAATCGTCGACAGCATCGCCCGGAACCGTTTGCCGGATCATCGCGAGGGCGCGCCGTGTAAGCTGGAATAAGGATGGATCTCACCAGAAGAGCCTTCGCTCTCGGCGGCGCGGCCGCGCTCAAAGCCTCCGCACAAGCGCCGCGCGCGACGCCCACGATTTGCCTGTTCTCCAAGCATCTGGCCAAGCTCCACTATTCGGAATTGGGTGGGGTGCTTCGGGATTTGGGTTTTGGCGGATGCGACCTCACGGTGCGCCCGGGCGGACATGTGGAGCCGGCTCTATCCGCCGCCGACCTGTATCGCGCGGTGGAAGCCATTCGCGCGGAAGGCGTCGAGGTCCCCATGATCACCACCGCCTTCGTATCGCCGGCGGACCCCACCGCGCCGAATGTGCTGGCCCTGTGCGGCCGCATGAAAGTGCCCTACTTCAAGCCGGGTTACTGGCCGTACCGCCCGGCCGACGACATCGCGCTCCGCATCGCCGAAGTGCGCCGCGACCTCGCCGGATTAGTGGCGATGGGCCGCGCCTACGGAATCGCCGCGGGATTCCATAATCACTCCGGCAATTATGTGGGAGAAGCCGTGTGGGACGCGCGCGCCATCATCGACGACATGGATCCGAAATGGATCGGCTACTATTTCGATCCTTGCCACGCCACCGCGGAGGGCGGGGAAGCCGGTTGGAACATCGCCATGCGCCTGGCCCTGCCACGGATCAAGATGGTGGCGCTGAAGGATTTCTATTGGGCGAAAGAGAACGGCAAGTGGACGATGCGGATGTGCCCCATCGGCGAAGGCATGGTGAACTGGCCCCAGGTCTTCGGACTGCTGGCGTCGGCGCGCTTCAGCGGTCCGCTCTCGCTGCACCTGGAGTACGAGCCCGCCGATGAACTGGCGGCGATCGCGCGCGACCTGGCGTTCGTGAAGAAGCAGGTGGCCGCGGCTTACGGCGCGTTGGCGCGGGCAGTCCTGCCGCCGCAAACAACCTAGACATGCCTACTTACTTCGTCAAAACCCCGCAGCGCTGCTACGAAGCCATCGTCGAACGGGGCATCCTGGAACGCGCCGCCGTATTCCTGCCGCCGGAAGCCGGCAAGATTTTCGTGATCTCCACCGAAGACGTGTGGCGGCGCCAGGGGACGCGCCTGGAGCGCGGGCTGGCCGGCATCGCGCATGACTTGCTCTATCTGCCCGGCGGCGAGGAACACAAACGCCTGGAGCCGCTGGAGAAGCTGGCGGAGGAAATGGTCCGGCGGCGCGGCGACCGCTCCAGCGTGGTGGTGGCTTTCGGCGGCGGCATCGTGACCGATATGGCGGGCTTCTTGGCCGCCATTTTCATGCGCGGCATTCCGGTGGTCCAAATTCCGACCACGCTGCTGGCGCAGGTGGATGCTTCGATCGGCGGCAAGGCCGGCGTCAACCTGGGGATCGGCAAGAACCTCATCGGGAGCTTTCACCAGCCGCTGGCGGTCCTGATCGATCCCGGCGTGCTCGACACGCTGCCCGATCGCGAGTACCGCGCGGGCTTGTACGAAATCCTCAAGGCGGGCGTGATCCGCAGTGAGCCGCTGTTCCGGTTTCTAGCCGAACGGCATGGGGACGTGCTGGCGCGCCGGCCGGAAGCGGTGGACCGCATCATCGCGGAATCGGTGGCGATCAAGACGGAAGTGGTATCGGCGGACGAACGCGAAGGCGGCCTGCGGCGCATCCTGAATTTCGGCCACACGTTCGGTCATGCGCTCGAAGCGGAGACCGGCTACACGCGCTTCCTGCACGGCGAAGCGGTCGCCTTCGGCATGTGCGCGGCCGTGTACCTGGCTGAGTTGACCGGATACCTCTCCGCGGAAGATAGCTCGGACATTCTGGAAGCGGTGCGGCGGTACGGACCGATTCCGCCGCTGGCCGGGATTTCATCCGAGCGGCTGCTGGCGCGCCTGGCGAGCGATAAGAAGACCATCCAGGGCCAAGTGCACTTCGTGCTGCCGGAGCGGATCGGAGAAGTTGCAGTGGTCTCCGGGATCGATGGGAAGCTGGTGCTGACAGCCATCGAGGCCGCGCTCGCGTGAAGGGCACGACGCCCAAGGGCGCGCGCGGCGAACAGGAAGCGGCGGCGTGGGTGCGCGCCATGTTCGGCCGGGTGGCGCACCGCTACGATCTGGCCAACCACCTGCTTTCGTTCAACGCCGATCGCTACTGGCGCGCGCACACGGTCCGCCGCGTGCGGGATGTGCTGGCGCGTCCCGAAGCCCGCGTGCTGGATCTTTGTTGCGGCACCGGCGACCTGATGCGTGCGCTGGCGCGGCGGCGGCCGGCCGGAGCCGCCATCATGGGCTCGGACTTCTGCCATCCCATGCTGGTGGCCGCGCGCGCCAAGATTGGCGCCGGGAATTTGTTGGAAGCCGACGCGCTGCGCCTGCCGCTGCCGGACGCCTCGCTAGACCTGGTCGCCGTGGCCTTCGGATTTCGCAACCTGGCGAATTACGAAGCCGGATTGCGGGAGATGCGGCGCGTCCTGCGGGGCGGGGGAGTGGCGGCGATCCTGGAATTTTCGCAGCCGCCGAACGCGCTGTTCCGTTCGCTATACGATTTCTATTCGTGTCGAATCTTGCCCGCGGTTGGCGGCGCGCTATCCGGCTCGCGGGACGCGTACGCCTATCTGCCGGAGTCGGTGCGGAAGTTCCCGTCGCCCGAGGAATTGGCGGAGTGGATGCGCGCCGCGGGATTCTTCGGCGTCGAGTTTGAGCGGCTCACCGGCGGCATTGTGGCGCTGCACTTGGGGCGTGTGTAGCGCGGCGCAGGCTTTAGTTAGCCGTGCAGCGGCGAGTGTCAGCTCGCCGGAATTTCGGTCGCGGGCGGAAGCCCACGGCGGCACGCTGAGCGTGCGCCACAACGCCCAGGGGGAACTTCGGTTCGCCGGAATTTCGGCCACGGGCTGAAGCCCACGGCGGCACGCTGAAGCGTGCGCCACTACGTCACGGAACTTCAGTTCGCCGGAATTTCGGCCGCGGGCGGAAGCCCATGGCGGCACGCTGAAGCGTGCGCCTCAAATCAGGGGGCGACCGTCAGCGGCTGGTTCAGAGTGGCCTGATACATGGCGTCTAACAAGTCCTGCGACTGGCCGTCATAGTCCTGGTCGAGCGACCACAAGAACGTGCCGCCCAATCCCCGTTGCCACAGCGAATAGGTGACCCGCGTGTAAGTCGACTGCGCATCGTCATACGTAATGTAGCCTGGCTGCCCGTCCGTGCGGAGCAGGTAAGGCACCAACGCGTACGGATCCCGGTACGACTGCCAGCCGTTTTGGTTGATGCGCGGCTTGATAAACGTGCCATACGGCTCGGAGGGAACATAGCTCGTGCAGGGCTGGCTCGTGCACCGGAGACCGAAGAGCTGCGAAACGCTGATGTAGAAATAGCCGTAGAAGGGCGTTCCCATATTGATTTTGGCGGCCGGTATGTGCAGATCGTCCAAAAAAATCGTGGCGGCCTGCGCGGCGCTGGCCCCCGGGGCGCACTCCCAAGGCGCCGGATCCCGGTGATCGAAGAAGATCGGCGAATTCAACTGCCCGACTTCGGTCCACGGCCCGGCGCAATCATACATCATGACGTTGTAATAATCCACCACCGGCTCGGTTTGCGCATAAGCGTATCCGGATTGTCCCCACGGCGGAACATCGGCGGAGAGCGTGTATCGCGGGCTGGGGAAGACCGCGCGCAGGCCTTGCATCAGGCTGGCAAATGCAGTCGCATCCGCCGTGGTGGCGGGATATTCCCAATCGATGTCCAGCCCGTCGTAGCCGTTCGCGGTGATGAACGCCTGCAGATTTTGCAGCAGAGTCTTCAGCGGGCTGGGGGTGGTTTCGAGGGCGGGGAAGGGGCCGCCCAGCAGGAGCATCACCCGCACTCCCGCCGCGTGCGCATTTTGAATCAGCGCGGGCTCCAGGAAACCAGGCGGGACGTAGAGGCTGCCGTCGGGATTGAATGAGACGCCCGCATGGTTGATATGCGTCAGCTTGCCAAATGGAATCTGGGCGGAACTGTACGGCGGATTCTGCGTCTGGCTCCAGTAGCCGTAATCGCCCACTAGCCGTCTGGGCAACGTGGAATTCGCACTCTGTCCGAACGATGCGGGGATTGCGGCCAATATCAGAATGCAGGCCGCCGCGTTTACGCAGAGCCGGCTCAATCGTCTCATGGGGTAACCTCTTCCCCGTACTGTACACCCGGCGAAGCGTTGGACACAAGGCCGGGCTGTGACATTTGAGATCCGGTTGTGACGGAACCGCGCCGACGATCCTAGCGGTGCAGCCAACCCGCGCGCCGCGATGGCACCGTGAAACTCTGCGACGTGGTAATCGAGCCGTTGGCCGTTGTGAGCGTAACCGGGCAAGCCGATCGCCGGGCGGCAGGCTTGCAGCTCCGCCGCGCGTTTCCGGGCGAAGGCGAATTCCCATCTGCGACCCGCGGCGGCAGGCGATCGTATAGTCAGCCTTCAAGGGCGCGCGCAGCGATTGGGCCGTTGAGCGCCACCTGGCGCCCTCTTATCCGGCAACGGTTCTTGCAATCGCCTGTCTTGCGGCTCTGATCCGCTCTGCGATTGCCGTTGACGCACGCGACCATCTCATTCCTGATCTCCCCAACCAGCCGCCCGCGCATGGGCCGGCCCCCGAAACACCGCATTCAGAAACAGAATATTCATTCCATCCAAGTAACCCCGGTAGTTCGGATCGGCGGTGAACGCCACCACCAAGCCGCGCCCTTGCGGCTGCGCGATCACCAGCGGCTTGTAGGCCATTTGCTTGCGCCCTTCCTCCCATAGGTACCCGCTGGCCAGCACCTTGTCGGCCGATTCGAACACGGCCACGTTCACGCCTTTATCCAACTTCAGCGGCGTGAAGACGTCGCGGCCCACCACCATCGCGACCACACTTTCGCCAGCACCGGCGCCGAGCCAGTGATCCGGATCCACGCGCGCGCGGAGCAAGGCGCCCGGCATGCTGTCCGGCAACTCTTTATCGGCTTCGATGGCCTTGGCGTAATCGGCCTGGCTCGCCAGGATCTTGCCCGGCACGCGCGTCTCTTCCTTTTCCTTCTCCGGCTTCTTGGCGGGTTCGCCTTCGCGCGCGGCATCCTCCTGCGATACCGCCAGCAGTTCCCCCTTCGAATTTGCCAGGAAGCTCACCGCATCGGCCAGCGCGATCAGGACGCCGCCGCTCTCTACCCAGTCCTTCAGATGCTCCGTCCCGCTTTCCCCGAGCACGCGCGCGTAATTGCCGCCGCCGGGCAGGATCAGCACCTGGAAGCGGCTCAGATCGGCGGCGGCCAGTTGCGCCACGCGAATCAGCGTCACCGGGTAGCCGTACTGGCGCTCGATCACGAAACGCGCCGCGCCCGCCGACATCGAATACACCGGATCGTTCCAGGCCAGCGCGACGCGCGGCTTGCGCACCCGCAGCACGTGGCCGCTGCCGAAGTTCACGCCTTCCTCCACCCAGCCTGTATCGGTGGCGTAGAGATCCGCGCCGGCGGACGCCGCCAGCCGCGCCAAGCGTTCCCGCAAGTCCGGCGGATTGCCGTTCACTTTGAAGATCAGGCTGCCGGCCGGGAAGCGTACGCCGTTCAAGGCGAAAAGCTTGTCGCTCGAAAAGACTTGCAGATCCTCGCGCAGGGCGGCGGCCAGCAGCCGTCCGGCCGCCGACGATCCCCAAGCGGCCAGATACGCCACTTTCGCGGCGCCGCCCCTGATCCCGCCCGGCAGGATCCACGCCGTCTGGGCGGGTTCGAAATCGCCGGCCACCGCCGCCGCGCTCGGAATGGCTTCCACGTTGAACATCAGCGGAAGCGACCAGGCCGTCACATCGTAGATCTCGCCGCTGAGCTTGCGCTGCCGCCGGATTTCCTCCTGTTTGACGAAAGCCTCGTCCAGCGGCGTCACCGGATCGAGCAGCGTGCGAATCAGCCGCTTGGCCGGCTGCGCCAGAGGCACCACGTAGGTGCCCGCCGGATACTCGCGCGATCCGGCGCGAAACGGCGCGTTCGCCCGCTCCACTTCCACCCCCTGCTCCGCCAGCAGGCCGGCCAGTTTGTCGGTGGCGGAGGCGTCCCGCCCGCGCGGCAGGATGTAGGCGCGCACCGGCTCCCGGGCGCCTTCCGCGATGGCGCTCGCCCGATACCGGTAGAAATCGCCGAGCAGCGCCTCCCGGTGCTGCGCCGCGGTCTCCGCGGTCGCGAGCGAGGCTACAAAATGCCGGCGCACGGTATCGCGAAAATGCGCCACGGCGCCGTCGTTTTTGCGCATCGCCAGTCCACGCACCGACGCCTGCTCATACGTCATGGCGACGCTTCCGTAAAACTCCGGCCAGCTCGAGCCGTAGCCTGGATAAAAGGCGTCGTAAACCTCCCGCGTGAAATAGTCGAACCCGAAGCGGTCGAAGTACCTGGCGTTGTTCTGGCCGAACCACTTCAAATCCTCCCGCTGATAGGGGACCAGGTGCGGATTGAACGGATCGGCCTCGGGCGAAAAGTAATACGTGGATTCCGCCCCCATCTCGTGCAGGTCCACGAACACCTGCGGATACCATTGGCGCAACGCTTGAATGCGCCCGCGCGTTTCCGGCTGGGTCAGCGCGAACCAGTCGCGATTCAAATCGAACAGGTAATGGTTGGTCCGGCCGCTGGGCCAGGGTTCGTTGTGCTCGGCCGCCAGCGGACTCGCGTCCGGCTCGAGGCCCGTGGTCTGCTCGAAGTAGTGCAGGAAGCGCTCGCGCCCGTCCGGATTCTGCAGCGGATCGATCAGCACCAAGTCGTTGTCGAGGATCCGATCCACCATCGCGTCGTCGCGCGCGGCCAGCAGATGATAGGCGGTCAACAGCGCCGCATCCGGCGATGAAATTTCATTGCCATGCACGCCGTATCCCAGCCAGACCACCACCGGCAGGCCTTCCATCAAGCGCCGCGCTTCCGATTCGGACGTCTTACGCGGATCAGCCAGGCGCCCGATCGCCGAGCGGATTTCGTCCAGCCGGCGGATATTGGCCTCCGAGCCCACCGCCGCGTAGACCAGCTTGCGCCCTTCCCAACTTTGGGCGTACTCGAAGACTCGGAGGCGGCCGGACGCTGCGGCCAACGCGTCCAGATAACGCCGGATGCCGTCGCTGGAGGTGATGCGGTCGCCCGGATCGTAGCCCAGCACCTGGCGGAACGTGGGGACGCGCGCATCGTAGGCCGCGCCGGGCCAGAACTCGAAAGACAGGGCGGCCAGCAGGAGGCCGATCAGCTTGACCATAGACCCTTAGTCTAGTTCAGCTCCATGCCCGTTCGGCATTCAAGATC